>Ga0255779_1000941_pt1 | contig 34750 bp, 32 predicted proteins | sample 011ome_21_FD_179977 | JGI IMG/M metagenome (GOLD analysis project Ga0255779, IMG submission 179977) | Coastal salt marsh microbial communities from the Groves Creek Marsh, Skidaway Island, Georgia - 011508AT metaG (version 2) | ecosystem: Environmental > Aquatic > Marine > Intertidal zone > Salt... | reverse complement strand
CGAGTCGTTGTCTCTACTGCTCATGTTGATACTCGTTTCTAGCCGCTGCGGACACAGATAATTATTTCGCCCTTTCAACAGCGCCACCTTCACGGGCCAGTCGAGCAGGCTAATGATCAATGGAATATCCTGATAGAACAATTGATCCTGAAGTGTCTTACTTCCAGTCGAGATAATCGCTCGTTTGCGAGACAATAACAGCGGCAGTAAGTAAGCAAACGTCTTACCCGTGCCAGTACCTGCCTCAATCAATGCATTTTGTTGTTTTTCAAGCGTATCATCGATCAACGCCGCCATTTCGATCTGCTGAACTCGCGATGTAAAACCCTCAATTTTTTTCGCAACGGGACCTAACTGACCGAGCAGTTGTTGATATCGAGTTAGGGAATTTGTTGATTTCAATCGCGCAGAATCTTTGAATATGGTATTCGTAACATCATCTTACAGGGTTTCGCTGCCAACATCTCGAGCTAACGTTTTTTCGGGGAGTCAACTTGAGCCATCAAATTCAAGCTAACACACCCATCTGTGGCGTAATTCTGGCAGGTGGCCAAGGTACGCGGATGGCACTGAGAGATAAAGGCCTCGTCAGGCTCAATGATCGGTCACTCATAGGTCACGTGATTGACCGAATACAACCCCAGGTTGACCGGATAGTGATCAACTGCAACAGACATCTGGAGATCTACCAGGAATTCGGCTTTACACTGGTTACCGATGCTATTCAGGACTTCAATGGCCCATTGCGCGGCATACTCAGTGCCAGGGAGCCAGTCGGTGAAGACCTGTGTCTGGTCGTACCCTGCGACATGCCTTACTTGCCTCTCGATCTGGTGCAACGTCTAAAGCAAGACTTGCAGCACTATGAGGCAGCCTACGTCGTCGCCAAGGGCCAGGTTCAACCCCTGGTGTTGTTGCTTAAGCCCCGGATCATCGCACGAATCGAACCCTATCTCGGTGCCGGCGGCAGATCTGTTAAAGGCTGGCTAAAAACGCTGAATGCTGTGGCAGTCAGCTTCGATGCCAGCACCGATGGATTTGACAACATTAATAACTTCGAGCAGCTCGCCACTGCAGCTGCTCTTATGGTTCGTTAAATGTGCAAAAAAAAGCCCTCAATAACGAGGGCTTTTTCATTGCTGCTTCTACTTCGAATCAGCGATTTTCTTACGCAGGCTTCTTGGCGACAGCTTTCTTGGCAGCGGGCTTTTTAGCCGCGACCTTCTTAGCTACTGCTTTCTTAGCGACAGCTTTCTTAGCGACAGCTTTCTTAGCGACAGCTTTCTTGGCAGCAGGCTTCTTGGCAGCAACCTTCTTGGCTACCGCTTTCTTAGCAACAGCTTTCTTAGCGACAGCTTTCTTAGCAGCAGGCTTCTTGGCCGCAACCTTTTTGGCTACTGCTTTCTTAGCGACAGCTTTCTTAGCAGCAGGCTTCTTGGCCGCAACCTTTTTAGCTACTGCTTTCTTGGCTACCGCTTTCTTGGCTACCGCTTTCTTGGCTACAGCTTTTTTAGCAACAGTCTTGGCAGCAACTTTCTTTTCAGCAACGGGTTTTACCTTCGCTGCGACCTTTTTCTCTGTACTTGTTTTCTTTTTCGCAACCACGTTTCGACTCCTTTTCTTACTATTGAAAGTTCAATCATCTTGTTACAACAGTCTATCGCCAAGCCTTAAGATTTCTATTGCTCAAATCTACCGATCCGGCCTTTCCGTTGATACACAATCAAAGAATCCATGTACACAACTGCCTAACGAAACAAATCTTAGAAAAAAAAATTTAAATTTGCACACTTTTTTTGACTAAAAAAACAATTATTCAGTGTTTTATCGCAGGCTTTTCAACATTCTCTAACGTTTTCGCTCTATCTACTTAGAAAGACTCCAAATTTAGCCTTGCTGCTGCTCTATAAGCGCGAATATTTTTGCTTTTATTTCGTTCGTTTGCCCCATTCCATCGACCGCTGCATAGTGCAATGAACCCGCTGAATTTTTGGCAAGCGATTGATAAAAATTTACCAAAGGTTCAGTTTGCTCTCGATAAACTCGCAGGCGTTCCTGAATAGTGTCGACGGTATCGTCTGCACGTTGTACCAGGTCATCTCCTGTCTCATCGTCTTTGCCAGCAATTTTTGGTGGGTTATAATTGTATGGTAAACGCGACCAGACTGAGGGTGAACTCTTCTACCACTCAAACGATTGACGATTTCAGCATCGGGCACCTTGATTTCTATAACGCTGTCTATATCGATATTTTGATCTATAAGTGCCTGCGCCTGAGGGATGGTCCTGGGAAAACCATCAAACAGAAAACCGTTCGCGCAATCAGGCTTTTTGACTCGCTCCTTGACCAGCTCGATAATGATTTCGTCCGTCACTAATCCGCCTTGCTCCATCACTCCCTTTACCTTCTTTCCCAGCGCCGACCCCGCTTTGATCGCTTCGCGCAACATGTCACCAGTAGAGATTTGGGGAATTCCGCATTTCTCCATAATGAATTGCGCCTGAGTACCTTTGCCAACACCTGGCGCCCCTAAAAGAATTATCTTCACCCAAAAACTCCTTATCTTACGATCACTCAACACTTCACTTGGCTTCAACTCAATGTCGTTCGCCTAGCTGAAATTACATTTGTTAGTTGCTCTATTTGTTCTATCGTCCGTAACAGATTGTAGACAGTGCTCACTTCGATTGTCAGGCTAAAGAGCACATGATTGCTGGAAGAATCTTTGTACATATTCATCGCAGTGACGTTAGTTTCTGCTCGCATGATAACACCAGAAATATCATGCAGCAGACCGGTTCGGTCATAGGCATTAATCTCAATGGCCACTGGCAGAGTAGCTGCGGACTCTGCTCGCCAATGCAGCCTGATAAGCCTACCATGCTCCTTGTTCTGTAATGCCTGGAGACAATCCTGACGATGGACAGCAACGCCGCTGGCGGCATTGGCGATACCAACAATACCGTCTCCGATGACAGGATTACAGCAACTTGCCAAGGCATAACGCATTCCCCCAAGGCCTTCAATCAGCACTTCAACGCTTTGCTCTCTTCTGTCATCGCCAAGGAGTAAACTTAATTGCTTATCACTAAGGCCAACCTCAACCAACTGCACAGCAGCTTCAACAACGTGGATCACACTGATTTCACCAGCACCCATAGCCGCATAAAGTTTATTCGCTGTCTTGTACTGCAATTCAGCGACCAGTGCATTTACATCAAGCGCCTTTACCCCCAATCGATTAAGCTCAGCAGTCAGCAGTTGCTTGCCCTCTTCTATATTCTTACGCTGAGTTCTGAGCCCAAACCAGTGTTGAATCTTGGCTCGCGCTCGCGAAGTTGTCACATATCCTAAATGTGCATGAAGCCACTCTCGCCTGGGCTCGACTTCTTTGCCAACTATAATCTCAATCTGGTCGCCACTCCTCAGCCGAGTATTCAAAGGCACGAGCTTACTGTTTATCTTGGCGCCGCGGCACTTATGTCCGACTTCTGTGTGGACCCTATAGGCAAAATCGACAGGCGTTGCGTTAGGCGGTAGGTCGATCACATGACCCTCAGGGGTAAACACGTAAATACGATCAAGACCGATTTCATCTAACAGTTCTTTAGAAATCCCAGCGACCTCGCCCAGCTCTTCACGCCAGTCCAGTATTTGCCTTAGCCACTCGATCCGCTTTCGATAAACAACAGGTTCATCAGCGCCTTCCACCGCCTTATATTGCCAGTGAGAACAGACGCCCAATTCCGACTCTTCGTGCATATCATAGGTTCTGACCTGAACTTCCAACACCTTGTTTTCAGGACCTATTACTGCGGTATGCAAGGATCGATAGCCATTCTCTTTGGGTGAGGCGATATAATCGTCGAACTCATGAGGCAAATTGCGCCAAAGATTGTGCACTATGCCCAGCACTCGATAACAATCATTATCCTCAGGTACCAGTATGCGCACCGCTCGCACATCATAAACTTCCGAAAACTGAATGCCTTTTCGATGCATCTTGCGCCAAATACTATAGATATTTTTGACCCGCCCATCGATCTCGGCGCTTACATGAATTAACTTGAGCTGTTGTTGTAGCGTCTCTATCACGCGGTCTATATATTTTTGTCGACTGCTGCGGGTCTCATCCAAAAGAGTGGCGATACGCTTGTAAGCCACTGGCTCCAAAAAACGAAACGCGAAATCTTCCAGCTCCCATTTAAGCTGGCCAATTCCCAGCCTGTGAGCCAAGGGCGCATAGATGTCCATGACTTCTTGAGCTAACCGAATGCGTTTTGCCGGCTCATCTTTTGCTATTGCACGAATCGCACAGGTCCGCTCGGCTAGCTTGATCAAGGCGACTCGAACGTCATCTACCAAAGCAATGAGTAGCCTCTTTGCCTGCTCAAGTTGGTCTTTATGCTCGCCAAGCACCGAAGCATCAGACGTGCGTATGTTACTAATAGCGGCCATTCTCATGACACCTTCAACCAGATCCGCAACCGGCTTACCAAATTGTTTGCGAACATGGTTAAGTGTAATTTGGTTCTCTCGAACGGCACGGTAAATGATAGCAGCGACCATGCCGTCTTCATCCATGCGCAATTCGCTGAGAATATCTGCCATATCCAGGCCGGTTTTATAACTGCTGCGGCCGGACGCCCAGGTCGTATTGGTTAGAATAGCCCGCTCCTCAGCCTTCTCTGCCAAGTCACAGGCCCGGCGCAGTCGGCCTAAATCGAAGCCTGGATTCACCTCCTGCAATTGGCAGAGCCAGACCTCGAGGTTGACGCTACCGTCACCATGAAGCGGCTGATCTTGTCGAACCTTAACCATTTGATAGATAACTTGAAATGAGTGGGGTCTTGAGTCGAACGCTAACGGGAAAAGCAGGCAATGGATTCAACATGAGTTGTGTGGGGAAACATATCGATAACGCCTGCCGCTTCAAATCGATAACCTCCTGCAACGAGTATGGCTGCATCCCTGCCTAAAGTTGTCGGATTGCAGGAAACGTACACTAACCTTTCAGCCGCGTGGGTTGCAAGTTTTTTGCAGACCTCAAGTGCACCGCTCCTGGGCGGATCCAACAGAACTTTATTAAACGGCCCAAATTCAGCTATTTGCCAGTCCTCAGCAAATAAGTCACGTGCAAGGAAGTTCACATTAGTCAGACCGTTTCGTTGTGCATTCTCGATGCCGCGCAGCACGCTGGTCTCGGAAAGCTCTACTCCAGTTACTTGTGCCGCCGTGCGAGCCAACGGCAAACTGAAGTTTCCTATGCCACAAAAGCTGTCCAAGACATGATCGGTGGGCTGCAATTCAAGCAACAGTAATGCCTGACTGATCATTTTTCTGTTGATCAGCTGATTCACCTGGGTGAAATCCAGCGGGTGAAACGCATAGCTTAGATGATACTCAGGCAAGGTATATACAAGGCGTTCGTAACCATCATCCGGATACAGCTTGTGTACAGTCGACTCGTTACCGGGTTGCAGATAGATGGAGAATTCAAACTCTTCACCAAAGCGTTTTAACAGGCTGTGATCTTCTTCAGTCAGGTTTTCAAGATGGCGAATCACCAACGCGGTCTCAGTATCGCCCGCCGCCACTTCTATTTGCGGTACCGACCGCGGGTTTGAGAGAGCGCCAACGACGGCTGCCAAGGCTGAAAAATTCTCGCCGACCGCAGCTTTGAGCACCTTGCACGAGTCAATTTCAGCAACATAGGGCTTCATTTTTTCGCGAAAGCCAATCAGGACCCGACCCTTTTTTTCGACGTACTTTACGCCGAGTCGGGCTTTGCTTCGATAATCAAACAAGGGGCCCATCATGGGCTCTAACATTTTTTTCGGCTGCGTTTCACCAAGGGCTGCAACAAGCTGTTGTTGCTTGAAGAAAATCTGAGCTTGTGGCTCCAGGTGCTGAAAACTGCAACCGCCACAGTGACTGGCGGCTGAGCACGCAGGCTCGACTCGAGATGCCGCCGCCGTATGGACAGTCTTAACCTTGAAAAAATGCTTTCTCTGCTTTCTCGCCCATGGCTCTGCCTCGACCACCTCACCGGGCAGGGCGCCAATCACTGCTTGCCGACGATCTTCACTAAGGGCATAGCCTTCGGGATGTAGGGTGGTCACCGCAAGGATTATCGGATCATATTTTTTCAATGTGCGCGATTCGCTCTTATTAGTTTGAAATTACCGGTCTCAACAGCTCATTTGCGCCTGCTATTCTGAGTATCCGAACGTGCAGGATGGCGCTAGTGCTGCACCAGGAGAACGATTGGTGTTCAGGATTTCGTATCAAGAACCACTATGGCGCAGAAAAAACACCGGTGGACAAATATCGATCGCCGCGATCGCAGACAATCGCGACAATCACTGAGTTCTCTGTCTCGCGGCTGATTTGCAAAGCCGCAGCAACCGATCCACCTGACGAAACACCCGCAAATATGCCCTCTTGGGTTGCGAGCTCACGCATGGTTGCCTCCGCCAGCGCTTGATCCATATCAATAACTCGGTCGACCAGGTCACCATTGAAAATCCTGGGCATGTAGGCCTTTGGCCAACGCCTGATTCCAGGGATAGCAGCACCGTCAATAGGTTGTAAACCTACAATCTGAACACTTGGCAGGTATTCACGAAAATATCTCGAAACGCCCATGATTGTACCAGTTGTTCCCATTGAACTCACGAAATGGGTTATTTCACCGCCAGTTTGTCGCGCGATTTCAGGCCCGGTGCCGAGATAATGGGCCAAAGGGTTATCGGGATTGGCGAATTGGTCGAGTACAAAACCACGGCCTTCACGTTGCATTTTATCAGCCAAATCTCTAGCGCCTTCCATACCTTCCTCCTGAGAAACCAGGATCAACTCGGCGCCATAGGCAGCCATGGCTGACTTGCGCTCAGCGCTCATATGGGCTGGCATAATCAAAATCATACGATAACCCCTAATTGCCGCGGCCATGGCAAGTGCGATGCCAGTATTACCACTGGTCGCCTCAATCAAGGTATCTCCCGGTCGAATATCGCCGCGAGCTTCAGCGGCGCGTATCATATTCATCGCTGGCCGATCCTTGACAGAACCAGCTGGGTTATTGCCCTCAAGCTTAACCAACACTGTATTAGTAGTATTACCTGGTAAGCGTTGCAACCGCACTAGCGGCGTCTCGCCTATAAAAGACTCGATCGTTGGATAGGTATTTTTTGCCATTGAGGTGCAATTTCATCCTTGAGGTAAAAGGGATCAAGCATAGGAGAATATGCCACATTCGGATAATATCTGCTTAATCTATAGAAATTCATTTAGGTCATAAACACAATATCGTGGTGAACCATGATGTTCCGACCGCTGAATAAAGATTATAGAATCTGGCTTGCACTCATTGCCATACTGCCCCTTTTGATCTGCCTGGGGTTTGTCGCTTTGTTGAGCTATTATGGTGCTCATCTTTCAGCCTATGTGTGGCCCGGCATCACTCTTTTGATCGTCATGCTGACCATCATCAGCAGCTGGGTCTATCAACATCTGCTCAACCAGCTGTTACTACCCCTGATCAGGGTTGAGTCCTTGATTTCCGCTGACAATAGCCTGGCTCCGCAAACCTTTGCCCAGCTGTCCTTCAGCCAGTATTCTTGTCTCTATCCAGCGCCAGGTCTCCATCAAGCCGAAACAGCGTCTTCCGCTACGCTGCCACAGCGGCTGACCGCAATCATGGTCGCCGAGAAGGCTAAAGCCGCCAGCGACGCCACATACGCTATTGAACGCCAAGCAACGGCAGAGAGACAACACCGACGGGCTCTACAACGCAAGCTTATCAGCTTAGAACAAGGGTTAGCTCTTGCTGAACAGCAAGGTATCAAACTTGCTGAACAGCAGAAAGCTCAGCTCGAAGAACAGCAGCTTCTCGGTACACTGGTTAACTCGAGTTTGCGCAATATCACCGCCTACACGAACCTACTCTCGGGACCAGGCAGCGAAACGTCCTTAACACAGCAGCTTCGAGCGACAACGCAACAATTACTATTCTATGAAGCAGAGATAGGGCATCTTCAATCGATACCCAGCAGCTGTGAGCGGCCACAAACGCACTCTACGTTCGTGCTCAGGGACTGCATAGATGATGTGATAGCACTGTTGCAGCCCTTGCTGAACAAACAGGGCAACGAGCTACTGCCAGTGTATGATGACCATTGTCACCAAGACCTTGTGGGCGATGAGTCAGCCCTGAAGTCAGTCATTTTTAACTACCTGCTCACTGATATCAGGTCCAGCACACTTCAAGCGTCGGCGACATGGCTACTTAACATTAGCCTGCAGCGGTACGGGTCTGAAGACAATAACTATCGCCTGCTGCTTGCCTCGCAATTAGGAGATGAGCAGACAACTGTCGCGCCAAATCCGCGGCTTGCAGAGTTGATCAATCGGGTCAACGGTGAGATCGAGGGTCAATACTTGTCTCTGCCTGTCTGCGTCACCCAGAAGAACATAAGCCAGGCACCGGCTGGATTGACGGCTGTGGTCTACGGTCGCAATACTCGGCAGCTACTGGGATTAAGTAATAGACTGGAGCAGTTGGGGATCAGAATACTGGAACAAGGCACCACCGCAAACCTATGCTTTATTGGCGTGAAAGACCATCATGAGATCATGTCGATCACTGCATCACTGTCGTCTGGAACCGATGTATTGATACTTAACAATACGCGCAGTTATAGTCGCCCGAATTGGCTAATTATTCCCCAACCGCTACGACAATCCGTCCTTTTACAGCATCTAACAGCTAAATATGCCGCACCCCTGGCTCACAAGCTCTCGGCACACAAGCTCTCACCACACAAGCTCACTGCTCTGGTAGTTGAGGATGACGAACGTGCACGAGAATTTCTCGCAACGCTCCTGAAGCAGGCGGGCTGCAACGTCAGGGAGGCGGCAGATGGCATAGAGGCTATCGATTGCGCGTTGACGCATGCTATCGATCTGATTTTTATGGACCTGCAGATGCCGCGAATGAGTGGGCTGGATGCGATAAAAAATCTCAGAAAGGTGCATGACCAGAAACTGCCTATCATCGCCCTGACAGCCCACCTCATCGATTCAGAGAAAGAAGCCATCATAGCCGCGGGTGCCAACGACATACTGATCAAACCTTTAATCTTCGACAATCTATCCGCAAAACTAACACTTTGGATGGGGGGCACGAAAAGAGATGGCAACGATGAAGCCTATCCTTCCCAAGAAATACCGATTTACGATCAAGATTTGGCGTTAACTATCGCCAACCAAAAACCAGACCTGGCGATCGAGATGCTGAAAATCTTTATGCAAACACTCAGGCCGGACCGGGACAAATTGAATCAAGCGATAAGTGAAAACGATTTAGGTTCAATGCAAGCGATTGTTCATCGGATCAGCGGTGCCAGCCAATATTGCGGCCTTCCGCGAGTCCAATCGGCACTGAATCGATTAGAGACATTGATCAAAACTAACCCTAATAAGGATCTGCCGCAGGCAATTTTTCAGGTCCAACATGAACTGAACGCGCTGGAGAACTGGTATTTTCGCCGCCCATCTATTCTCGAGACTCCGAGAGCCAGCTAGCGCCAACTGTTTGGTAAACATTGAACGATGCGTTTTAGGCACCTATGTTTTCTCACCGACTTTTGCCAGTAGCACCCTCGAGAACTACAAATGCCAGGGCATAATCCTGCTCATCGGTGATGGAGAGATGTGTTATCTCAACCCCCATCGAACTGGCACGAGCAGCCGCCGCTCCTGTCATACATATTTTTGGCCTGTATCCCTGCTTGCCAACAACCGCAATCTGTGGAAAGTTGACACCAAGACGCATGCCAGTGCCCAGTGCTTTCGCCACTGCTTCCTTAGCGGCAAAGCGCTTCGCTAAATACGCAGCAGAAGGATGCTGCCGAAACTGGATCAGCTCCGATTCAGCCAGAATTTTGCAGGCAAATTTCTCGCCCCATCGACTTAAAGCAACGGCAATTCTGTCTATCTGTACGAGATCTGTACCAATCCCAAGAATCATGCTTGCGCCTTCACAAGACTGAGATCGACGTTGAACGCGACCGGTTTAAACAGCTCACGTGCCTTGAGCGGTTTACCACCCAGTAACCCTGCAAAGACAAGACGAGTGATTTTTTTGGCAGCAAGCTCTACAGGACCTGCATCAAATTGCCGCGCGGCGATGGCCAACAGGTGTTCGCCAAGATAGCCCACGTCAGGCTCTATGTCGCCGGCACCCATCACATAAAAGCCCTGATTTACCACAAACTGATACCATCGACCAGGAACCACCTCAGCTCCTCCGCCAGCTTCTGACGTAAAGCTGATACCGTAGCCCAATTCATCCAGCAATCGCAGCTCAAAGTGACGTAACGCCGCCTGCTTGCGAGGTTCCGTGTCAGGCTCAACCGTCGCTGTCAAACCGATGCTGGCGTTAAGTTCTGCAAGCAACCTTTGATACTCTTCAAACACAGCTGGTACTGTTTCGAACTTGCCTAGCACTCGAACCAGAAGCTCATTGACATACAAACCCAACAATAGATTCTCACCCGTCAGATAAAACGCAGTCGGTAAGAACTCGGCATGCTTGACTGTGCGTAACTCACCACGCCCAAGGAAAGACACTAACAGGGGCGCAAAAGGTTGCCAGGCTCCGCCTTTGCGCCCCCGTTTACTCCGGGCGCCACGCACTACAGCGCTGATACGTCCCTCATCACGGGTGAGCAATTCCACGATCAAGCTTGAATCTCGGTACTTTCGGCTGTGCAACACATAAGCCGGAGAGAGCACCTCAGACATCATCATACCCCAGGCTTTTCAAAGCCCGCTCATCGTCTGACCAGCCCGACTTCACCTTCACCCAGAGTTTCAGCATGACCTTTTGTCCAAGCAGTTCTTCAATATCGAGTCTTGCTTCGGTTCCAATACGCTTGAGTCGGTCACCGCTTTTACCAATGATAATGGCTTTCTGGCCATCACGTTCGACCAGTACCAGTGCATCTATATGCAATATTTTCCCGACTGTGGTGAACCTCTCGATCTGAATTGTCGCGGCATATGGGATTTCTTCGCCGAGCTGACGAACAATTTTTTCGCGAATTATCTCGGCGACCAGAAAGCGTTCACTGCGATCCGTAATCTGATCATCCGGAAACATAAAGGGGCCTTTCGGCAGCTTGTCCGTGATAATGGATTCCAGTTTTTCTAGATTGTCACCCTGCATCGCTGACAAAGGCACTATGTCAGCGCCTGGCATGAGCGCCTGAAGCTTCGCTAACTGCGGCAGAAGCAGGCTCTTGTCCTTCAACAGGTCGATCTTATTGATGACGATAATAACTGGCACCTTGCTGTTTCTGACAGCCGCCGCGGTAATTTCATCGTCACTTTGCCATTCGGTTCTGTCCGTCACAAATACTACGACGTCCACATCCCGCAAGGCATTCTTAGCGTTGCGGTTCATATGCCGATTGATGGCTTTTTTAGCGTTACCATGGATACCCGGAGTATCAACATAGATAGTTTGAGTGCTGCCCACAGATTTGATTCCCAACAACGTGTGCTGGGTTGTCTGAGGCTTGCGCGATGTAATACTCAGTTTTTGCCCAAGAATATAGTTGAGCAACGTCGATTTTCCGACATTCGGACGACCCACAATGGCAACATAACCACACCGTAATTTGGCCTGGGGTTCTGCTACAGATTCAGTCATTGGTTAACGCCTGTTCGATCTCATAATTTACACCTAGCCCTGCAAGAGCACGACTCGCTGCCATCTGCTCAGCATCTCGCCGATTCGCTGCAACCCCTACCAGCGGCTGCTGCAGCAATGACACTCGACACTCAACGGTAAAAACCTGATCATGGGATTTACCTTCAACAGCAATAACACTGTACTCGGGTAATCCGGACTTTTTTGACTGCAGTAATTCTTGTAGCAAGGACTTAGGATCTTTTTGCGATCTACCAAGGTTTAGAGCTGTTAGGTGCGGCTCAAACCAAGCGGTGACTCGCTCGACAACCGTCTCCAAGCCTGCCTCAAGGTAAATGCCGCCAATGATAGCTTCAAGAACATCTGAAAGTATCGAGGCACGCTCAAAACCGCCACTCTTGAGTTCGCCTGCACCCATGATTAAAAAGTCACCTAAACTGAATCCTCTGGCGACCTCCGCGAGGGTTTCCCGTCTGACGATTCTAGCCCGCAGTCGACTGAGCTGGCCCTCTTCCGCTTCAGGGAATCGGTGATAGAGATATTCTGCGACCACAAAACTCAGAATGGCATCACCCAGAAATTCGAGCCGCTCGTAATTGCCACCCTGGTGACTGCGATGGGTAAGAGCCCGCGCCAGCAGACCTGGATCTGAAAACGAATAGCCTAGTCGATGTTCGAGCTTGCTGTTAGCAGCCACTGTGTCCCTGCGTATTGCGCCTGACGCTAGTCTCGTAGCGTCACGGTTTTATGAAATGAGGCGATCAAATCCAGATTGTAGACCAATGACACACGAACCTCATAGTCCAAGACTATGCGCACTCCGCGGTTATCTCTGAGGATCAAGAGACTTTTTGCATAGTTAAAGTCGCGGATATTGTTAACATTGAGCCGTGCCTTAATGATCTTATCGAGTTCACTTGCGCTCTTGTTTGCCATTCCGGCTTCTGCGGCGACGCCCTCTAACACCCTCACTATCGTAATGTTATCCGCGTAGATAGGCGCCACTTTCAGACCGATAGTTAACAAGCCACCGAAGGCCATAATCAAAATCAGCCAACCTATCGCGCCGAGGCCAAGTTGCTGTCGGGGTAAATTCATCAGTGCATCCTCATGCTCAGTGCCAGAGATGACCGCTTAATGCCTTTATTCGATCCAGCCATTACGAGAAAAACTTGGTAGCCCTGAGTCCCAGTGAAACCAAATCGCAAACGCCTTGCCTACTATATGTTCTTCTGCCGCCATCCCCCAGTACCGACTGTCGCTACTTCGGTCACGGTTGTCGCCCATCATGAAGTACATACCCTCAGGTACCACCCATTCCTCTGGGCCGTTGCCACGAAATGGACTACGATGGATAAGATGGTCTTTGCCGCCGATCGTTTCTTTATAGATTTCATGATCGGGTTTGTTAGGCGGAATTTGGGCAATAAATGCTTGCTGCTGCTCAACTCCGTTAATGTAGAGGATCTTGTTCTCATAACGAATCGTATCGCCTGGTATCCCTATGACGCGCTTAATGAAGTATTCGTCTTCATGGGGGGGAACAAACACCATAACGTCGCCGTTTTTAGGCTCACCCACCGCCATGACTTTGGTACCAAATACCGGTAGTCGAACGCCATAAGCAAACTTGTTCACCACGATAAAATCGCCCACCTCAAGCGTTGGGATCATGGATCCGGACGGTATCTGGAAAGGTTCGATAAGAAATGAGCGCAGCACCAACACAACCAACAACACGGGGAAAAACGAGATCGCATATTCGACCACCACTGGCTCTTTCATGACGGCCTGGCGAGCCTCGTCCATGACTGGCGTCGATTCGACCGACTGCCTATTGAGCTGCTCAAGATTTGCCCGCCGTTTGGGTCTCAGCAGCAAAATATCGATCAGCCAGATAGCGCCAGTGATTGCTGTGGAGAGCAGCAAAAATAGTGGAAAGTTAATACTCATCGATCAACCTTCAGTACTGCAAGAAAGGCTTCCTGCGGAATTTCGACGCTGCCTAGTTGTTTCATGCGCTTTTTCCCCGCTTTTTGCTTCTCTAGTAGTTTCTTTTTTCGAGTAATGTCGCCACCATAACACTTTGCAGTGACATTTTTACGCAGTGCCTTGACGGTTTCACGAGCCACTATCGTTCCACCAATAGCTGCCTGAACCGCAACATCAAACATCTGCCTGGGAATAAGCTCCTTCATCTTTTTGGTGAGCGCAAAACCTTTGCTGCGCGCTTCTTCACGGTGGACGATCAGAGACAAGGCATCAACTTTTTCACCGTTAATGAGGACATCAAGACGATCCAGTCGCGCCGCTTCGAAACGATCGAAACTATAATCCAGCGAGGCATAGCCTCGGCTGGACGACTTGAGGCGATCGAAGAAGTCCAACACCACCTCGTTCAGCGGTATGTCGTAGGTCAGAGAGACCTGCTTGCCAACGAACTGCATGTCCTTCTGAACGCCCCGCCGCTCGATACAAAGATTGATCACGCTACCCAAATACTCTGCAGGGACCAAAATATTCACTCGCGCTATAGGCTCACGCATCTCTTCAATCGTTGACGGGTCTGGCAACTGGGAAGGGTTATCAACCTTGACCACTCGACCATTTTTCAACAGCACCTCATAGACGACAGTCGGCGCCGAGGTAATCAGGTCTATGTCATATTCGCGTTCGAGTCGTTCTTGAACAATCTCCATATGCAACATGCCAAGAAAGCCACATCGAAAGCCGTTACCTAGGGCATCCGAGCTTTCCGGCTCGTATACCAGCGAAGCGTCATTCAGCGTGAGTTTTTCCAACGCATCTCTAAAACGCTCAAAATCATCAGCGCTCACGGTAAACATACCGGCGTATACTTGGGGCTTAACTTTCTCAAAACCCGGCAGGGCAGCAACGTCAGGGGTACTGGCAAGCGTAATCGTGTCGCCCACTGGCGCACCCTTTACATCCTTGATGCCGGCGACCAGAAATCCCACTTCACCCGCCTGCAACATCTTGGTCTCTTTGCGTTTCGGGGTAAAAATCCCTACAGAGTCGACCTGATGCACCTTACCCAGCGACTTCAGAATGATTTTATCTTTGACGGCAATTTGTCCCTGCATGACTCGAATCAGAGAGACAACACCCAGGTAGTTATCGAACCATGAATCGATAATCAGCGCCTGGGTTGGCAGGTGACGAGCTTCCTTCGGTGCAGGAATCACCCGTACCAACTCTTCCAATAACTCATGCACGCCTAAGCCTGTCTTGGCGCTGACCCGTAAGGCACCAGAAGCATCGATACCAATAATTTCTTCGATTTCCTGAATGACTGTTACCGGATCGGCCTGTGGCAAATCAATCTTATTGAGTACAGGCAATACCTCCAGGCCCTGCTCAATCGCGGTATAGCAGTTGGCTACGGATTGCGCCTCAACACCTTGAGCCGCATCAACCACCAACAAAGCACCTTCACAGGCCGCTAGCGATCGAGATACCTCATAGCTGAAGTCAACATGACCCGGCGTATCAATGAAGTTCAATTGATATTGATGACCATCATCTGAGTCGTAGTAAAGCGTGACGCTCTGGGCCTTGATGGTAATGCCACGCTCTCTCTCGATATCCATCGAGTCCAGCACCTGAGCGGCCATGTCTCGCTGCTCCAGACCACCACAGACCTGAATAAAGCGATCGGCCAGGGTCGACTTGCCGTGGTCAATATGGGCAATGATAGAAAAATTTCGAATGTATTGCGTTTCCGCCAATTGTGAACCACGGCGTTAAAGGCCGCCTCAAAAACAAAGCGATGAATTCTAATGTATTCGCCGCTTATACGCCATGAACAACTGTCCTTCGAACGCAGCTATCGCGGGATTTTAACCACTAGGAACTCAGGTCGCTGATTGCGAACAATTCTGATGGGTATTGCCACGTCGCGAGGAAGCTTTTCAAGCAGGTTCGCAAAGCTTTTCGTCGATTCGACCCACTCACTGTTTACCGTCGTAATGACATCTCCACGGCTAATACCACCAACCTGGCCCGGCCCATCAGTAACCCTAACCACCAACACCCCCTTGTCGGCACCCAGAGAGGCCTGCTCATCGGCGGTAAGGTCACGAACCTCCAGGCCCAGCAAATTTGAGTTGTCGATGGCGCTGGGACCTCCTGATGTTTGAAGATCGGTAGCCTCAAGCAAACCGACCTTGACTCTCAGGGTTTTACGCTTGCTCTCTCTCACGACCACTACATCTACTTCAGATTCTGCCCGCGTCCTGCCGACAATATGCGGTAAGTCCGAGGACAAGTCGATGGGCTTGCCGTCAAAGGAGACAATGATATCGCCCTCTCGCAACCCACCTTTTGCCGCTGGGCTATTGGCAAACACCTGTGTCACCAGTGCGCCCGCCGCTCGATCCATGCCAAAGGACTCTGCCAGATCTCGATCCACTCGTTGAATCAAAACACCAAGCCAGCCACGGGCTACAGTACCCTTGTCCTTTAACTGCGCCACCACTTCCATCGCGACATCAATCGGTATGGCGAACGACAGCCCCATGAAACCACCGGAACGGGTAAAAATCTGAGAGTTGATACCAACAACCTCGCCGTCAAGATTGAATAAGGGTCCACCTGAATTACCCGGATTTATGGCCACATCAGTCTGAATAAAGGGTACATAGTTCCCTTCTGCCTCCATCGGCAAGCTGCGACCCTTGGCGCTGACGATGCCAGCAGTGACCGAATGCTCAAAACCAAAAGGTGAACCTATCGCAACTACCCACTCGCCCACCTCTAATTTCGCTGAGCTGCCCAATTTGACTATCGGCAATTCCTTGGCGTCGATCTTGAGTAATGCCAAGTCGGATAACTTATCCGAACCGACCAATGTCGCCATACGTTCGCGACGATCGCTGAGTGCGACCAAGATTTCACTGGCGTTTTCTACCACATGGTTGTTGGTCAAAATATAACCATCTTCTGAGATGATGAATCCCGATCCCGCTGAAGGACGAGGAACGTTTTGACGGGGTACATTGCCGAAAAACCGCCGAAACAATTCTGGCACCTCCTCCTCATTATAATTTTCAAACTGCCTAGCTTCGGCTTTTCGAGTCGCTGTGATATTCACGACAGCGGGCGAAGCTTGCTTGACCAGCTCGGTAAAGCCCGGCAGCCCAGCAGGTCGCGCCAGCGGCGACGACAAAACCAGCAGCATTAAGACTACAACCGATAGAGGCGCTAGTTTGATCATGAATCTCCTACCTTATTTTTAATTTGAATATTGTCTAGCGACTGGATCTGACAAAGAGTCAGCCCGGTTGCAAAGCCGATCACTGCGCCAGCCAGCACCGCCGAGTCGGCCAGACTGAAATAGCTCGCCACACTCACACCCGTCAGCAGACCTGCCAGAGGCAGAAGCAAAGAATGAAAGAGGAGCTTCAGCCCATCGCCTGAATCAAGGCCAAGGACGAGACTTGAGCCGGGCTCGGCCTCACCGGTTACCACCAACGGCATGCCCGAAAAGCCGGCGGCCGATGAGGGAGCCGGGGGCAGCATGCTGAGAGCCGATGTCAGAGGTAGATACAATAATGATGTCTTAGTATGGCAGTCAGACCTGCAACTACCGCAGCTGGCTGGCGCAGCTTTGACCCACAGACCCGCCGGCTCTGCTGCAACTATGTGTCCTGTAATTTCAATCATGGATTTTAAACAGATTTAGTAGATGACCGGTTCAACCGATTCGGCAACTCGCCTAGCAGTATCCATTGGCACTTCGCCAACCACTGTGATTTGCTGTGACGAGCCTTTCAATCGGCGGCTGATAACGACAGTACCGCCCATATGGGTCACCAGCTCACCTAACTCCGCCGATTCTGGACGATCGACGAACACCGAGAAAGTTGCGAGCCCATCTGTAAACAACACTCGGTTTTGATTTGGCATACGCACAGCCCTGAAGCCTCGCGGTATCCAGGAAACTTTCCATGCTGGACCCTGCTGTTGACTCGCCTCCGCGACCTGCGCCGGCGTCAGGATCGATAATTGATGCTGAATACGATCCTCACCCAGTGCACTCAACAGAGCGACCTCGTCGATGGGTATACCGATATCTATTCGAGAAAATTGAAAAACCTCAAGTACGCGACCCTGGTTCACCAGATGAGACTGCAGCAACAGACCCGTCTCCTCATCCAGCCATAATCGGTATCCATAGCGATCAGTGTTCTTTGGCGTAATGCTCAATACCACCGCGGCACGACCGGCAACTCGATCGTGTCCTAGCTTCGAAAAGTGGTACATGGCTTGATAAGTACTTATCTTTTCACTGAAAGCACGGGTAAAGGGGCCCATCAGAAGCTCATGATCCAGGTCTACTGAGGTTGAGTTAGCGTGATTGCAAACCACCAGGTCACCGGTTCGAACTATCTCTCGAGGCTCACCGTTTAATTGCGAGAAACGCTCATACTCTTGACCCTCTCTAAACTGATGAGCAACCTGGACCGTGTCAAAGCGGTATCCACGCATATAGGTGAAGATCCCCTCGTAAGATTCTTCTCGTAATGCCCTGCCCATTTTTTCAAGCCAGCGGCTGGCCTCATGCTGACCCTCGTTCGACGGCACCACTGGCGACTGAGAACCTGCGGCCAGAAAGGTTTTCTGATCCGCATAGCTAGTGGCGCTTTCACCTGAAACTGTTTCTATTGAGGCATCAGCCGAAACGCTATCAGAGGTACTTTCGGCGACTTCACCGGCCACTGTCGCCTGCTGCTCGCTCGGCATCTGGGTGACTGCAGCCGCGGCATTCAGGCACAAGAGCAAACCTGTCAAAAGCACGCCTAAGTTCAGCAACCCCAACCGGCTATTTACCCACTGGTTATTCTCCAACCGCTTAATCCTCTGCCTTTTAATCCCAAGCTTTTTAATTACAAGCTTTTTAACTACAAGCTTTTTAACTACAAGCTTTTTAACTACAAGCTTTTTAACTACAAGATTTTTAACTACAAGATTTTTAACTAACGTCGTCTTTGAGATCAAGTTCGAAACCTGGTGCGAGATCTGGTGCGAAATAAGGTTCGATATCGACCTGTATATGGCACTCAAACCCGTGTATGCGAAAGCTTTCAAGGTTCTTTCCAAGATCAGCCTTAAGTTCTCGATCGGCAATGACAAACCCATATTTTGTCCCATTCGCAAAATCGGGTTAATGACCGCTGCTATTGGATGGCTCGAAGATCACCGTTCGAGTATTCGGATTCATTCGCACCATCTGATCATGCTCACGCAAGTAAGCCCGCAGCTGTCGTTGTTTGTTTTCGTCCAGTGCTTTCAACTCCAATGAGCTGTCTATGGCATCGTAGCTGTTGTCACGCTGCGCTGTGAACAGGTCATTGCCGTCATCACTGCTCGAATTAAAGCCACTCACACCATCGGTCCTCATGCGCCTATTTGGACTCTCATAGGACTGCGGGACTGCGACCTGCGAGGAACCGGCACCGACAGTCTGGGCAGTCACGGGGCCAGTGAGGCTCTTACTCGGTGCTGAAGTCATCGGTGCTGACGCATTCGCCACTTCGGCTATGCCATCAGAGCCAGGCATTTGTTGCTGAACTCCAAGAAATATTCCGAAAACCAGCGACGCGGCAAGCGCCAGACCACCCGCAGGTTTGGCCCACTGGGCGATATGCCGGCGCTGTGCGCTCCCACCGCTGAGCATCGATTTATCCAGCGCGCCATCGGCCGCTGTGTTCAATGTATTGCTTACTGTATTGTTAACTGTATTGTTAACTGTATTGTCAACTGTCTGCTCAGCAGGGGCGTTAACCGAGGTATCGAGTGAACCGCCATAAACCGGCTCATCCTGTTCGATCGCCCTGCAGATGCTGTCATAAAGGCCCAAGTGTTGCGCTCGGCTCAGTTGCTTCTGGCCACCTGGCTTGCTTCCTAGAGTGCCACCCAGTTGTCCGCGCAGCTCTCCACGCAGCTCTCCACGTAAGAGCGCACGATCGTGTTGAAAACCGAGCCAGTCTCGCCTCGCAGATGCCTCCGCCTTGAGCTGTCGAAGCAGTTGATGAACCTCAATTTCACTTGCCTCATCATCTAACCAGGCCGATAGTGCTTCTTTTGTTCTATCCGTCACTTGCTAACCTCTCAATCCTGCCGAATGCCGTTGATGGACTTCCATGCCTGCTTGATGCTTTTCTACTCGTTCTACCAGACTTACTAGACCAGCCCTACTAGACCAGCCCTACTAGACCAGCCCTACTAGACCAGCCCTACTACCTACTAGACCAGCCCTACTAGACCAGCTAACGGCCTGCCTTGATCATGCCTAGTCACTGACCGCCACTGAAGATGACCTGCTAACCCAGCGCCGCCATCTTCTTTTCTATCGCCTCCCTGGCCCTGAAGATTCTCGATCTGATGGTCCCCACCGGACACTCCATGATCTCTGCAATTTCTTCGTAACTGAGACCCTCAAACTCGCGTAAAGTTACAGCGACTTTAAGTTCCTCGGGCAATTCCTCAATTGCCTTGTAGACAACCGCCTCGAGCTGCTCTCCTTCCAATTGATTCTCCGGGTTCTCAATGTCACTCAAGACAAAAGACTCTCCCTGAAAGTCGCCCTGATCCACATCAATGTCTGTATCTGGCGGCCGCCTGGCGCGAGATACCAGGTAGTTCTTTGCTGTATTTATCGCAATTCTATAAAGCCAGGTATAAAAGGCGCTATCGCCACGAAAGCCCGGAAGAGCTCGATAGGCTTTAATAAAGGCCTCTTGAGTCACATCAAGCACCTCATCCTGGTCACGCATATAGCGACTCACAAGACTGACGATGCGGTGCTGATACTTAAGCACCAATAGGTCATAGGCTCTTTTGTCCCCGCGCTGTACGCGTTCGACCAACTGGCGATCTGTCTCCCCTTGAACTTTCACCGGCACTCCCATCACCGCGCTGAATTGAAATGCCGGTCAAAACCTTAAACTGATAGACAATGTCTAAGCCTATAAGTTCGTTGGACGGGCAAGAACGCCAAATATTTAATTTCTCGGGGCAAATAATACCAGTTACAGGCTGTTGCGGGGCCGAAAGTGAGAAAAATTATGCTTTTCTCCAGGTCATTCGGTAATCTTGCGTTTCAGTCGGTGCCTGGTCACCACTTCGCCCCCAATTCTGCTTTTAGAAGGCCGAAAATTGAGCACAAAATCACACCAACATGACGTACTCGTTATCGGCAGCGGCGCTGCCGGCATGACCCTGGCGCTGAAGCTAAGCGCTGACTTCCAGGTTGCCATGCTTTGCAAAGATGTCAGCAGCGAGGGCTCCACCTACTACGCTCAGGGAGGCGTCGCGGCAGTACTGGATGAGTATGACAGCACCGAATCACATATCCAGGATACGCTTGTCGCGGGTGCCGGGCTCTGCCATCTTGACGTGGTCAAGTATACCGTCGAGCAAAGCCCATCCATGATCGAGTGGTTAGTAGATTTGGGCGTCAAATTCGATGTTGAGACACAAGCTAACGGCCGTCAGGAGTTTCACCTGACACAAGAAGGTGGCCACAGCCACAGGCGGGTCATCCATGCGGCGGATGCTACTGGTCGTGAAATTGGCAGCACACTGGCCCAGCACCTGATGCAGCGCAGTAACGTCACCCTCTTTGAGCGCTATGTCGCTGTTGACCTGATTACCGAAGACGAAGTCGGTCAATCAGGCAAACGCTGCCTTGGTGCCTATGTTCTGAATCTGGCCACTCAGGAAGTCGAGCTCTTCAAAGCCCGCTTCGTTGTGCTTGCGACCGGCGGCGCGAGCAAGGTCTATCTTTATACCAGCAATCCAGACACAGCCTCTGGTGACGGTATCGCCATGGCTTGGCGGGCAGGCTGTCGAGTTGGGAATATGGAATTCAACCAGTTTCACCCGACCTGTTTGTACCACCCTGACGCAAAATCCTTTCTGATCAGCGAGGCCTTACGTGGAGAGGGCGCACGCCTGGTATTGCCGGACGGAACACCCTTCATGAAGCGATTCGATACGCGCGAGGAACTGGCGCCTCGCGACATCGTTGCTCGAGCCATCGACCATGAGATGAAACGCCTGGGTTGCGATTGCGTCTACCTCGACATCAGCCACAAGGACAAAGACTTCATTACCAGTCACTTTCCGACTATCTATGCCCGCTGTCTCGAACTGGGCATTGACATTACTCAATCGCCAATACCTGTCGTGCCTGCAGCCCATTACACCTGCGGCGGCATCAAGACCGATATTAATGGCGCGACCGACATTCCCAATTTGTTCGCGATTGGCGAATCGAGCTTTACCGGGTTGCATGGCGCCAATCGAATGGCGAGCAATTCTCTGCTGGAGTGCATGGTCTTTGCAACAGCTGCAGCAAGTCACATTCAGCAGCAGCAGCAGACACCGATGTCGAACGTTGAGATACCCGCATGGGATGAGTCTCAGGTCACAGACTCCGACGAGGACGTCGTGATATCTCACAATTGGGACGAGCTTCGCCGTTTTATGTGGGACTATGTGGGTATTGTTCGAACCAACAAACGTCTGCAGCGTGCTCGACGCAGAACCCGACTCTTGTCGCAGGAAGTCGCCGAGTATTACAGCAATTATAAAATTTCCAACGACTTACTTGAGCTACGCAACCTCATCACGGTCGCAGAATTGATTATCCAGTCGGCTATTCAACGCAAAGAGAGTCGTGGTCTGCACTACACACTAGACTATCCCAACCTGCTGCCGATGGCGCTCGACACTATTCTGACACCACCTAACTTTGGCTGAACCCACAAATAATTGTACGGCAGATTAAATGGCGACTTGAATCGTTAACCGAATAGAATGGTCACGTCTACCGGCGCTCACTGTCGACGGGCAGACCCAGTCGTAATATTGCCCTGATATGCCGAAAACTCTCGGCAGGCAGACTGTCCGGCAATAGAGCTAGCATGAGTGTTTGCCCGCTTAGCGTTGAGAATCGCATCAACACCAGCCAGCTTGTTACCACTTGACCAGCGACAAGGGTGACGGCAACTTCTTTTCCCTGGCTACTGGTCACTGACCAGCCTTTCGATTGTAACCGCAGGCCAGTAATCGCTTTCGCACCCAGCCGCAATCCGTCTCGTAGCAATGCGTTCAACCAGGAGGCCAGAAGCATCAAGCCCAGGGCCACTGACCAGTGACTGGGCAAACCCGTCAGCCAAAGTCCAAGCCCTGCCGCGCCATGCACCAGCGACACCAAGAGACAGAAGATTGCAGAGGGCTGTATACGCAGGCTGAGTTGCCGAGTCACCAGTGGCGAGTGCATACTTTTGCGCCTCCTGCAATCTGCGATGAGGGACTCAAACCGACTTCGTAGAGTGGCAACTTGGACCTGGGTTAAGCCGGGGGCTGTACTCGCTGCAGGATCATATCGACTAATGCTGCCAGTTCCGGATCTGCGGATCGAGATTTTTGACTGAACCATTCCAGCAGCTCTGGATCTTCCTGTTCCAGCAGCCGCCGAAAACTCAGCTGAACTTGTTCATCCAGAGATAAATAGACCGCTTCAAAAAAAGGCCCAAGCAGCAGATCCAGCTCAAGCATGCCTCGCCGACAGCGCCAGCGAAGACGGTTAAGTTCCAGGTTTTCGGTCATGTGGTTTTGACTTCACAGTGAAATTTGAAAAATTATACCGCTTCCACTCAGCCGAGATGTAGAATAGTTGCCATGAAAAACGTCATCCCCCTACCCGATTTTGGTTTCCTGTCGATCACCGGCCGCGACGCGCTGAAATTTCTTCAGGGTTATACCACCTGTGACCTCGAACATCTGGCCTCAGACGGCAGTGGCTTGGGTGCTACCTGTAACATTCAGGGTCGAATGCTGAGCAATTATCGAATCGTCGCCATTGAGCAAGGTTTCCTGCTGCGCATGCACCGTTCGCTAATAGCCCCAACCCTGTCGTTTCTGAAAAAATATATCGTCTTCTCTAAAGCAACCCTCAAAGACGAATCAGCTGAATACCATTGCATGGGCAGCCTGGGCGAATTGAACCAGGATCTGAAGCAACAGACGAACCACTGCATCACCCTACAGGTCGGTGCGGCAGGCCCAAGATATGAACACTGGTGCAGAAGCCCTTCAACCCTTGACGATATCTTCTTACCAGATTTTGAGACCAATGCGGCGCTTTTCGACCAATGGCGAACCGCGGAGCTGAATGATGGCTATGTCTGGCTCGAAGAGGCGACCAGCGAAGAGTTTATTCCGCAAATGCTCAACCTGCAGCACTTTGGCGGCATCAGTTTTACCAAGGGCTGCTACCTTGGCCAGGAAATTGTCGCTCGAATGCAATACCGCGGAGTGCTCAAACGACGACTGCATCGTGGCCAGTGCGACACGCCTGTTAAACCTGGCACTCCCATCCTAGCTGCCACCGGCGGCAACTTGGGTCAGATTGTCGCTGTTGCCGGCGACCAGTTTCTTGCGGTTGCCCAGCTTTCTGACGATGACACCCACTGTCAGCTGGAAAGCGGCGAAAAACTCCTCTTAAGCCTGATCGTCTAGCAATCCGCGTTTCGGCTTGCTGAATCAGCAGGCTTTAGCCGAATGCTCCACTGCGGCCGACGGCAATTTCATTCCTCGTTTGCCGCCTTTAGGAAAACCCGCTGAATACTCGAGAAATCTTTTCGGCCGTAGCCATTTTTGCCATGTGAAATATAGAGATTACGGGCCAGCGAGCCCATCGGGGTTGCCGAACCTTTTGCCAGCCCCGCCTCCATCGCCAAACCCAGATCCTTGATCATTAAATCTACCAGAAAGCCACCGGTATAATCTTTCGAGGCAGGCACGCCATCCATGACGCCAGGGTAGGGATTGTAAACTTCCAGCGCCCAGTTGCCGCCTGAGCTTTTGCGCATGATTTCCGACAACACAGCGGGATCCAAGCCATTATCGACACCTAGCTGAAGTGCCTCGGCCGTACCTGTCATCAATACCGACAAAAGCATGTTGTTACAGATTTTTGCAACCTGGCCGGCACCGGCAGCCCCCGCGTGAAAGATATTTTTACCCATCTGCTCCAGTGTGGGCCTTGCCTTTACCAGTCCCTCGGCAGGTCCACCGACAATAAACGTCAGGGTACCACCAACCGCACCACCCACACCGCCAGACACGGGCGCATCAAGCATGGTGATGCCGCGCGCTTTGGCAGCCGCCGAGACCTTTTGCGCTGTTGCTGCGGCGATAGTGCTGCAATCGATCACAAGCGTTGTGGGCGATATCGCTGGCAGAATCCCTTGATCGCCGGCACCATCACCCAGGTAGAGCCGCTCGACATGCACCGATGCGGGCAGCATAGATACGACGATATCCACATCCACTACAGCCGCCGCGGCTGTCTCGCAAGCGGTCGCACCCAGCGACTCAAGCGCTGCCAGCGCAGAGGCGACCAGATCGAAGACCTTGACCTTGTTTCCCGCTTTTAACAGGTTGGCTGCCATGGGGCCGCCCATGTTACCCAGCCCAATAAATCCTATGCTTGTCATCATTAAACTCCTTTTTGTCGGCTTTCAGCGATTCGGCAGATCTGCCAGCGGGTTAGTCTTCCAGGGTGGTGTAAAATGCGCTTGCAGCCACTCCACAGGTACGGCTTCAACACCACCATATTGCCACTGAGGCTTGTTGTCCTTGTCAATCAACAGCGCCCTGACGCCTTCCGTAAAATCGGGGTGGCGACTGCACTGCACGGCAATCACTAACTCCAACTCAAAAGTCTGCTTCAAAGACATGCCTTTCGCTCGCTTAAGCTGCTCGTGAATAATATGCGCCGTGGTCGGAGAACCACGTTTAATACCATTGGCAGCCCGCACTAAAAATGTATTGTTTGCGAAACTATCGACTGCCGCAGTATCGACTGCCGCAGAAAACGCTGACACAGGATCCTCAGTTGCCAGAACCTGCGTAATCATCGCTGCTACGCGTGCCTCAAGAGGTGCCAATTGACTCGGAGGAAATTCGGCAGCAGGCGCCTCTGCCCGCTGCAAAATCTGATCAAGGCGCTGCTTATTGATCTCACCATCAGCACTCCAGGATTCAGCGAGCAGGCGCTCAAGCACCTGTGCTTGCTGGCGGTTATCGATCAAGTAGTCAATCAAGCCCACGAGCCGGCCATCTGCGGCGTTCAGATGACAGCCGGTCCAGGCCATGAAGTAAGCCCAGTGCCGAGGCATTTGGCTCAGGAACCAGGTCGCTCCAGCATCAGGAAACAGCCCAATCGTGATTTCAGGCAAAGCCAGCCTCGTGGTCTGGGTCCCTATCCTATGACTACAACCCCCCATGATGCCCAGCCCACCGCCCATGACAATACCATGAGCCCACACCAGCGTCGGTTTTGAGTAAGTGTGAATCAAATAGTCGAGTCGATACTCTCGCTCAAAAAAAGCTTCCGCGTAAGGATTTGGACCACCCGGATGCGCCAACATGGACTGATAGAGTGCCTGGATATCACCGCCCGCCGAAAACGCCTTGTCGCTGCTACTCTGAAATATCACCATAACGATCGCATCATCGTTCTGCCAGGCGCTCAGCTGCGGCGTCAGCAAGTCGATCATCTCAAGACTCAGGCTGTTTAGCGTCGCAGGAGCATTTAACGTGACCAGTCCCAGCAGACGACCATCCTTTGCTGGGATCGTTTCAAACAACACATCACTCATGACTTAGGCATTCTTCCATTGAGGCTTGCGCTTTTGCAGAAAGGCATTGACGCCCTCCGCCTGATCCTGTGTCTCAAACAGGTTTACAAATGCTGTGCGTTCCGCCTCATAGGCATCTGTGATACTGCCGGACCGCGCCGCCTGAATCAGCTGCTTGCAGGCGCTGACACTGGTTGGGCTTTGGCCTTCGACCTTGGCCGCCAGTGCCATGGCACTGCTCAACGCCTCACCTTTGGCCACTACTTCTTCGACCAGCCCAATACGCTCGGCAGTAGCCGCATCTACTCGCTCTCCGCAGAGAATCATGCGCTTCGCCCAGCCTTCACCCACTAACCAAGCGAGGTGTTGCGTACCCAATCCCGCGGGCAAAAGCCCCACAGTGGCTTCCGGCAACGCCATCACGGCCTGGGCTTCAGCAATACGAATATCGCAGGCCATGGCGCACTCGAGCCCACCACCCATGGCATATCCATTAATTGCGGCAATCGAGACGCCGCGAAAATTGGCCAGGGCTTCAAACGCCGCTCCAAATTTATCAGCCATATCGCGGGCGACTTGCTTGTCTCCCGAGGCAAACAGTTTCAGGTCGGCGCCAGCTGAGAAGAATTTTTCCCCTTGGCCGGTAATCACCAGCGAGTAAATTTCATCATTGGAATTTAGCTCTGCCACCCTATCCCGCAACGCAGTCAGATTGTCGGCATCCCAGGTGTTGGCACCGGGATTATTGATGGTAAGAATGGCAGTGTGGTTGACTATTTCTAGCAACAGCTTGTCAGTCATGGGTAGCGCCCTTGTGTTGATCACAGCCGCTTTAGTACGCCTGTGAAGTCTAAAATTTTCGGTTTTTGTCTGGCGGTTATTGAATGGTTTCTATATCAGCTTGAGTCAGCAAATGCCTTGAAACGATCAAGCGCATGATTTCATTGGTGCCTTCCAGAATCTGGTGCACTCGCGTGTCCCGCAGATAACGCTCCAGTGGATACTCCTGCATATAGCCGTAACCACCGTGGATCTGCAAAGCCTGATTACAGACCTCAAAGCCCACATCCGTTGCGAACCGCTTCGCCATGGCGGAATAAACGCTGGCCTGATGATCACCTTGATCAACCTTGAAAGCGGCGAGTCGAACCAGTTGCCGAGCAGCAACCAGCTCGGTCACCATGTCCGCTAATTTGAACTGCAATGCCTGAAAGCTGGCCAGCGGCGCGCCAAACTGCTGGCGATCCAGCATGTAAGCCTGAGTTCGATTAATCGCTGCCTGGGCTGTACCGATAGAACAGGTGGCGATGTTGATTCGCCCACCATCCAGTCCTTTCATCGCTATTTTGAAGCCTTCGCCTTCTTGACCCAAACGATTGGCAACCGGCACTCGCACCTGATCAAAGCTGATCTCTCGAGTCGGCTGACTGTGCCAGCCCATCTTTTCCAAATTCGAGCCAAACCTGATCCCCGGCGAGTTAGCGGGTATCACCAGAGTACTGATGCCTCGAGAGCCGGAATCGGCGGTTCTGACCATCACCACCAGGACATCAGTCTGGCCCGCGCCACTGATGAACATCTTGGCACCATTGACCACATAGTGATCGCCAAGCCGTTGGGCTCGAGTCCGCAATGAACCAGCGTCCGAACCTGCACCGGCTTCCGTCAGGCAATAGCTCGCCAGCTTCTCCCCACTGATGAGATCCGGACAAAACTCATCGACCGTTTGCTCATTGCCATATTCGGCGATCATCCAGGTGGCCATATTATGGATCGAGATAAATGCCGTGGTTGAAGTGCAGCCCATCGCCAGCTGTTCAAGAATAATTGACGAATCCAGCCGACTCAGGCCCATACCGCCAGCATCTGCCGGGCAATAAAGACCGCAGAAGCCCTGCTCGCCAGCACCCGCTATCACGTCTCTGGGAAATATCTTGCCCTCGTCCCAAGCTGCTGCATGGGGCGCAAACGCCCTGTCCGAAAAAGTCCGCGCCGCCTGCTGATACGCCAGCTGATCTTCCGTCAGATCGAAGTTCATTACTTCAGCGCTATGGTCATATTGGCTGAAACGACCGCATCATCATCAAACCAGCGGGCCGTGATCGTTTTCGTTTCTGTATAAAATCGAATCGCTTGCTTGCCATACGCATGCTGGTCTCCATAGAAGGAGTTCTTCCAGCCAGTGAAGGAAAAGAACGGCAAAGGTACTGGAATAGGTATATTAATACCCACCTGCCCCACTTCGATTTCGCTCTGGAACTTGCGGGCAGCGCCACCAGAGGACGTGAAGATCGACACACCATTGCCATAAGGATTGTCATTGATAGCCTGGATCGCTTCTTCCAGTGTAGCCGCTGGCATGGTTACCAGCACTGGGCCAAAAATCTCTTCCTTGTAGATGGTCATGTCCCGGCTGACATCGGCAAACAGCGTTGGACCAACAAAGTTGCCATCAGGGAACCCATCTACCACACAGTCGCTGCCATCCAACAGACAGGTGGCGCCTTCTTCCTTACCCTTCTGGATATAACCGAGAATACGCGCTTTGGCTTGCGGGCTGATTTGAGGGCCATAACCGGCCTGCGCATCATCCCAGGCGCCCGGCTTGACGACGGCCATAGCCGCTCTTACATCTTCAATCATATTCACGGCATCGCCCACAAATACGGCGACACTGATGGCCATACAGCGCTGACCTGCCGCACCTACAGAGGATCCTACCAGGGCACTGACAACTTGCGCCTTGTTAGCATCCGGCATGATGACCATATGATTCTTGGCACCAGCCATGCACTGCACCCGCTTCAGGTGGTCGGTGCCCAGCCGGTAAACATGCTGACCCACGGGTACAGAGCCAACAAAGGAGATGGCTCGCGTGTCGGGATGTGTAATCAGAGCATCCACCTGCTCACGTCCACCATGGACCACCTGCACCAGGTCAGCCGGAAAGCCAGCTTCATAAAACAGCTCTACCAATCGATTCGGCGTCATGGGATCCTGCTCAGAGGGCTTCAGCACAAAGGTGTTGCCGCAGGCCACGGCCATGGGAAACATCCACATGGGAATCATGGCTGGAAAGTTGAACGGCGTAATACCTACACAAACCCCCAGAGGCTGAATCAGACTGTAGGTATCGATACCCCGCGCGACATTCTCCGAAGTCTCACCCATCATCATCGCCGGGACATTACACGCCTGCTCGACCACCTCAATACCACGCCAGACATCTCCTTGTGCATCTGCAAAGGTTTTGCCCGTCTCCTGCGCCAGTATCGTCGCAATCTGGTCCTGATTGGCCTTCAACAGCATCTGATACTTCATCATGATACGGGCACGCTCCGGCGCCGGTACTCGACGCCACACCAGGAACGCTGATTTGGCAGCAGCGACGGCTTCGTTGACTTCCGCCATAGTCGTCATAGGCACATGGGCTATCACGGCCTGATTGGCAGGGTTCGTCACCGGTACCGTCTCTGTGGCAGCACTCTGCCGAAAACCGCCGTTAACGTAGATATCGACGGTTTTTACTTGACGGGATGACGCTGTAACAGGTGTCTGAGACATGAAGAAATTCCTTTGAGTAATTCTTGGCGAATATTATAGATTGCATTAATACAGGTACAGACGCATATACGCATTGTTTAACTGCATTTACGAGCTGTTAGCCACACTTCAAGCCGTCTATGGTCCACTGCCACCCTGTCGAGAGACTCACCGGCGGATACCCGGGCCATCTAATGACTTTTCGATCAAGACACCTGGTTTGAGTTCTCCAGTCACAGGCTCTTCTCCCATCGCTAACGGTTGGCTCGGTTCATGAGTCGCGCCTAAGGGCTCGACTAAAGACCCCAGTTCGCCTGCTCGCGAAGCTTGACCATAAAGCTTTCCTCATAGGCTTCTTCCGGATTGGCGCGCACCAACTCATCCAGCACTCGAGCGTCGTTACCCAGCAATACTCGCCAGCGCTCATCCCTGACACCTTGCAGCATCATTGCCGCGGCTTCTGCAGCTGTAGTCGGGGCATTATCCCGGAACGCTTCACCCTGAGCCTTGATCATCGCCTTGATCTGATCGTCAGTGACTTGCGACAAATCGACACCTGTGCGGGCCGTGATACGCTTGCGCACAGCAACCAATTCCTCTGAAGTAAAGTCCTGAACCGAGTGCCCGGATATCCTGCCTGAATTGATCGCAATAGACGTGCCGATATGACCCGGCATCACCACTGACACCTTGACATGGGGGGCATTGACCCGCAGATCTGAAACCAGGGCCTCAGTAAAACCTTTGACGGCAAATTTCGCAGCACTGTATGCACTATGAGTTGATCCTGGCCCCAGCGTCGCCCAGAAACCATTGACGCTACTGGTATTAATCATGTGCGCTTCGGTGGCAGCGACTAAGTAGGGCATGAACGCTCGAGCGTTGTAATAAACACCGTACCAGCAGATATTGAAGGTTCTTTCCCAGTCTTCCCTAGAGCCATCAACGAAGCTTACTCCGGCACCGATACCGGCATTATTGAACAAAAGATTAATATGGTCTCGACCATGCAGATCCAGCACCTCGTCACGGAATCGCAGCACCTGGTCTTCTTTTGAGACATCGCACTTGTGGGCTGTAATACGGACACCCTGCGGACATTCTTGCTGACAAATTCTGAGTGTTTCCTGCATGTTTTCATCGATCACATCACAGATGGCCACATCACAACCCTCTGCAACCAGTTGTCTGGCCAGCTCCCGCCCCATGCCTGTACCACCGCCGGTAATGACTGCCAACTTGCCCGCAAAATCTTTCATAAACCCTCCTCTTTTACCGTTAGACGCACCACTCCTGAAGTCGAGCAACAGATCGCGACCCCTTCATCCCGCCTGACCGCTGAACGGCGAGCTGCGCAACTCAATGACGTCATGAGGATACGAGCTATTGACCCAGGGCGCAATGCAAGCCAGGCGAGCGAATAGATCTCATGCAATCATCACCAACCATTGACTCGAGTAATCACATGCTCGATAACTAGCGCTGACTGAATGGAACAAGGCGAGTTTTTTGGATCTTAACCACACTAACTGGGACGATCTCAGAGTTTTTCTCGCGGTGGCGAGACAGGGCAACCTGGATGCCGCAGCGGATCAGCTTGAACAAGACCCAACGACCCTCGGTCGACGCCTGCGGCGCCTCGAACAGAACCTGGGCACCGGCTTGTTTGACCGATCTCGACGGGGCCACCGGTTGACCACAGCCGGCGAGTGGCTGCTGAACCAGGTGGAGCAAATCGAGCACACCATGTATGCCGTTCAGGCTGAAATAGCCGGAGAAGTGAGCCGAGTTCAAGGCACTGTACGCCTGAGCGTGACAGAGGGATTCGGCAATGCCCTGATCGCGCCGGGACTGCGTCAGCTCAGTCAGGCTTACCCGTCACTCGTTCTGGAGCTGGTAGCCACCAGTGGTCTGTTAAATGTATCCAAGCGTGAAGCCGACCTGGCGGTCGTATTGTCGAGACCCACGACCGGACGGCTAAAGGTCAGTAAGTTAACGGATTACACGTTGCAGCTCTACGCCAGCCCAGCCTATCTTGCGCAGACGAAAGAACCAACCCGCATCGCTGACCTACAGACTCAGACCCTGATAGGCTATGTGGACGACTTGATTTACTCACCAAAACTGCGTTACTACAACGACCTGGATCCGAACCTTGCTCCCAAGCTTTGCAGCTCCAGCCTGCTGGCTCAGGCGCAAATGGCTCGAGCTGGCTGTGGTATCGCCATGCTGCCCAGGTTTATGGCGACGGCTGACTCTGCACTGCAGCTGGTACTGGCCGACCAGGTGCGAATTACCCGCTCCTTCTGGCTCGCTGTGCACGAGGATGTGGTTGACCATGCGAGAATTCGAGCCGTGACCAAGTTCCTCAAGCAACTGGTAGAAGATAATCAGGCTCGACTGAATTAAGCAACGCTGAAATATTTTTTAGCGCGGCTCAAAAGCTGGTATGTTTCCAGGACAAGATCTATCTCAAGGAGCACTGAGCATGGCCGACCTATTCGCTCTCTCAGACAAGATTCTACAATCTGAACATACAGATGAGCGGCCCTTCAACCGGGTCAATCATCAGCTCTCGGAGCTTGATGACAATCTGTCTTTTGTCGAGGCCTTCTCAAACTCTGTCAACTTCTCAACCGATGACGGGCTGGTGATTGTCGATACCAGCAGCGTTCGTGGCGGCCAACTGGTGGTCGACGCAATTCGTAGCTGGCGCCCCAAGGAGCGTTTCAACTCACTGATCTATACCCATGGCCATGTTGACCATGTGGGTGGCAGTGGTGCTTTTATCGCTGAAGCCAAGCGGGCAGGCACACCCAGTCTAGAAATTTACGGCCATGACAATGTGCAGCACAGGTTTGATCGTTACAATCTTACCAACGGTTATAACCAGGTCATTAATGCTCGTCAGTTTGGCACACCAATGGCGGGGCAGTTCCTGCCTGCCGATGCGGGTCAGGTCACCACAAGCTATTCATCCTATCTGAACCTGCAGCAAGGCGGACTGATGATGGAGCTGTATCATGCAAAGGGCGAAACAGATGACCATACCTGGGTCTGGGTGCCCAAATATAAAGCGATTTGTGCCGGTGATTTCTTTATCTGGAACTTTCCTAATGCAGGCAACCCGCAGAAGGTTCAGCGTTACCCGGTCGAGTGGGCTGCCGCCATGCGCGCCATGGCGGCGAAGGAGCCAGAATATTTTCTACCCGCCCATGGCCTACCGATTCGTGGCGCCAAACAGATCAACGAGGTACTGAATAACTGTGCACTGGTCCTCGAAAAACTGGTGAGCGATACACTGACCTTGATGAACCAAGGCGCTCGTCGAAATGACCTGGTCCACTCGGTCAAGGTAGATCCGGCGCTACTGGCCAAACCCTATCTGCGGCCCCTGTATGACGAGCCGGAATTCGTCGTCAATAATATCTGGCGTTTGTATGGTGGCTGGTACGACGGCAACCCTGCCCACCTGAAGCCGGCGACGGAGGTTGCCCTGGGCATGGAAATTTCTGCGCTGGCTGGTGGTCCTCAAAAACTCGCATTACGGGCCCAAGAAATCGCCGAGACCGGTGATTTCCGCCTGGCTTGCCACTTGATTGAGCACGCCCTCAATGCCGACCCAGACAACAAACAGGTCAATGCCATTCGCGGCGAGATCTATCAGGCGCGCGTGGCGCGTGAGACTTCCCTGATGTCAAAAGGCATCTTTGGCCACGCCGCGCGAGAATCCATCAAACATTCGGAATAATGTCCCGGGCTATGCGCTCCATCACCTCGAATCGTGGCGCGAAAGCAGGCAGATTCATGACCTGATTCAATCCAGCAGCCTGTAGACCCTGAAGTGTCTCGATCAGTTGATCCTGAGTGCCGATCAGGCAGCTGGCCTGCAGCAGGGATTTGGTAAGAAACTTCTCCTCTTCCGGCAGCACCCAGCAGTTATGGCCCTGATGAATACGCTGGTGACGACGCTCAACCGGCACCGCCTCAATCATCTTGATGTAGTCGGGCCATATCTCTGTGAGGTGCGACGGTGGCTGGTGGCCAAAATTCCGGTACTGATCATAACTGTAATGCAGGGCAGCCATCGCCATGGCACCGACTTCGTGCTTGACCCTGGCCGAGTCAATCGCCTCGCCCTTATCCAGGACCAGCATGGCAGTCAATGCCGTCGTGTAAAATTGGTCACGATCAAAATTAGCGGGGGCACCTGCCTCGATCATCAGCCACATACTTTCCATGGTCGCCGGATTCGCGGTGAATGCCAGCACTGCACCGTCACCATGCTTGCCCGCCAGCGCCAGTGATTTGGGTCCAAAACCCGAAACGTACATGGGTATCGGGTCATTGACGTTGACAAAGCCTTCTTCGGGCATCAGGTGGCGAATGGGTATCTGCCGGTTGTGATGATGGAACATCGCCTCTTGACCGGACAACAATGGCTTGATGGTGCCCAGATACTGATCGTACTCAGCGATAGGCTGAGGTGGCAGGTCCATGATTCGCATCGCCGTATTACCGGCACCAACGCCAAAGAAGGTTCGACCTGGTGCCAGTGCATTGATGGTAGAAATTCCTGCCGCATTCACCGGTGCGGGCCGAGTACCACTGATGGCGACACCCGTACCCAGGTTGATTTTTTTTGTTCGGTCCGCGGCCAGCGCCAGAGTCGCATAGCAGTCAGACCAGATCATCTGACTGTCAGCAAACCAAGCATGGCTGTAGCCCAGCGCCTCTGCCTTAACCACATAATCAATATCGTTAATATGACTCTGTATACAGATGCCGATATCCATGGAATAACCCCTC
>Ga0255779_1000933_pt1 | contig 34987 bp, 31 predicted proteins | sample 011ome_21_FD_179977 | JGI IMG/M metagenome (GOLD analysis project Ga0255779, IMG submission 179977) | Coastal salt marsh microbial communities from the Groves Creek Marsh, Skidaway Island, Georgia - 011508AT metaG (version 2) | ecosystem: Environmental > Aquatic > Marine > Intertidal zone > Salt... | reverse complement strand
ATAATGATAGTACAAAGTTTCCTATTGAAGAGATAATATATAATAGTGATATGCAAAACATAAGTGAACATTTGAAGAGAAATCCCTTGCCTATATGCAAGAAGAAGTGTGGAGATTGTAATGCGTCGTGTTAATTATGTTTGCTCTAAGTGGGGTACGAAATACGGTCCGCATTTTGTGAATCGACTTAAAAATATGGCATTCAGAAATACTTCATCTGAGTTTGAAGCGCATTTCTATTGCTATACTGATAATGCAGAGGGTTTAGATGCCGACATCAATGTTATCGATTTTCCTGATATTCCTAATATCCATCCTAAGTATTGGTTTGGTGCTGAAGATTTTAAGTATGGTATGGCTCGTTGTTGGGACAGGCCTAAGACTTTTGTTTTCAACACTCACAATTTTGCTCATGACAAGCCTACTGGTCGTTTTGTTTTTTTCGATCTCGATGTTATCATCCAACGCGACCTTACTCCTATTATAACATATAACTTGGAGCGACCTACTAAGATGAAGTCTTGGTGGCAAGATCCTAGACCAATGAATACGAGACGATTTAAACTTTCCCATGGTGCGTATACTAATGGTAGTTGCCAAGTCTGGAGTGACGATCAATGCGAACCTATTTGGAATGATGTATTAGAAAATCAAGAAAAGATATGGTTCACATTTACTGATGGTACCGACAATTATCATAGTTGGCGTTGGGGTAGATATGGCGCAGATCTCTGGGATCACTTTCCCAGCTGGATGGCATACTCTTACAATCGAGGCAGGTCGTGGGACGAAGATGATTTGAATGTAGGTATCTACAGGGACAATTGCATCGTATGTGTGTTCAATGTTGACTTACTTCCGTTTGAAGATGAAAGCAGAGGTAGCACGAAACAAGATGAATTGGTAGATCCAAATTTACTGGCACATTGGAAATGAACGAAATACGAGTTTGGAATAATCGAAACTGGCTTTGGCCTGTAGAAGATTATTTCTGCTGGAGAGACAACACACATTTCCATGCTACAATGCCGTATGATATTATTGATACGATAGGCAATGTTTCAACAGTAGTCCACGCAGGAGGTAACTGCGGCATCTATACGTCAATGTATGCATCGCTTGCAAATGAAGTTATAACATTTGAGCCAGAGCTAAACAATTTTAAATGCCTGTTGCATAATGTGTATGAAGAGAATGTGATAATGCATAACGCAGCATTGGGTGATAAGACTACTGGTGTTAGTATTTCAATAGATCCAATAAACGCTGGCGCATCTTATGTAATAGGAGAGGGGCTTATACCTCAAGTTAGACTAGATGATTATAACTATGCTCCCGACTTGTTGCATTTAGATGTAGAAGGGTACGAAGAGTATGCATTGTTAGGCGCACTTGAAACTATAGAAGAACATCGACCTGCCATTGTGCTTGAAAGAGGCAATGGTGAAGATATAATTTACGATTTGGGATATAAGAGCGTGAAAAAATTCGGTCTAGACTGGCTTTACATATGAACATTTATACTGTGAAATGGGGCAGCAAATATGTTGCTTCTCATGTAAATCAGTTACTGGATAGCTGTAAGCAGCATCTGAGTTGCCCTTTTCAATTTCATTGCATCACTGAAGATGGTGAAGGATTGTCAGAAGAAATAAATGTTATTCCCATTCCAGAGAACAATCGTATGGAAAAGTGGTGGAATAAAATGTATCTGTTTGATGATTTGATTGTCACTCAGAAAGGTGAAAAAATGTTCTTTGACTTGGATGTAATCATACAGAAAAATATTGATGTGATTGCAGAATGGGAAACGGGTGACTGCTTGACATTCGTTAAGACATGGTGGCATGACTTGGATGATTCGTATGAAAACACTCGCCACATCCCGCATAAATATACAGACTTAAACTCTAGTGTTCTACGTTGGAATGATTCACTTGATACTAGGGCAATCAAAGAATACTTTTTAAAGTATAAGAAGCAAATTTTATGGTATTATCGTGGGCTTGACAATTTCTTTTATAATAGAAGAGTAGTAAAGCAGAAACTGTTTCCAATAGGTTGGGTGTATAGTTTCAATCAGGGCTTCTTGTTTCCGCAAGATACCGAAAAACATGTCTATAGGGAATTGCCCTATATTTGTATTTTTGACTCAATGGGAAAAAGTGAAGATGTCAAATTCTAAGTTGAACAGTAACTTTCTGAATAACTATAAAAACTGGGGTGAAGCGATGCATGTGATCGAAAGACGCATGCCGCACAAGCTGACAGATTTTCGTGAATCATTGTCTAATAATAACGTCGAAGCGAGTATATGGCTCGTTGAAGAACTGAAAGAATATCTTGAGGAGCATTATCTAAAGACAGGTAACTTGCGTGTACTGATATTGAATTCTTGGCTCGGCATTCCAATGGTACCATTGTTGTGTGAGAATCTAGATATTTCACAGTTGCATTTGGTTGATATAGACGAAGAGGCAATTGAACTATCTAAGATTTTTCACAAGTACTACGCGCAAGAAAAGTTCATCAAGACTAGGCATCACAACCTAGACATCCCGTTTGAATTTGACAATCTAAACAAGATTGAAGTTGATGTTGTAGTGTGCGTTCAGACTGAACAGATGTATCCTCTCAAAGATCTACGAACAAAGAATCCGCATGCTGTGTTCGCATTGCAAAATAGCAATGTCGTAGAAGAGATGTATGGCATAAATTGTGTTGATTCAATCGATGCACTTAAAGATCAGATTGGATTGGATGAGGTGAACTACGAAGGCTCTAGACCGCAAAACTATTATGCTTGGGACGGTAAGAAAGAGTTTGAAAGGTATATGATTATCGGTCAACGAGACGGGCTGCTTTAACAACCCCCTATATCTTCCACCATCATTTCCCACATATCTTTGTCAGGAATGACCATACCAAAAGTGTGTCTAGGTGAATCAGATCCTGCGCAGTGCCAATAATGCAAATCTTCTGATTCATGCTTGCCGCCATAGTAGCCTACTTTAGCTGACCATCCAGGTGTATCATGTAATGTGATAATTTCATCTTCTCGTTTGTCATAATATTTAAACCAACCTTTGCCTCGTGGATTATAGTTGATTAGAATATTGTAACCTGGGCAATCCCAGTTGTTATGCCATCCCATGTAATCGCTTGGCATGTAGAATACATGTACAGCACTAAACTTAGCACCTAGAAACTTTACGAGTGCGTCATTAATTTCACTTGACTTTTTTCTGTGTTCGGCAGGTATATCTGGTCCCGCTTGCAAGTCTCGTATTTTAGATAACTCAGGAGGACCTTTATGTGATGCATCACTCATAACTTCTTGCAAGTATTTTCTTGCTGATGCAGTCTCTGAGTTGTGTGCTATCCAGTCTCCGTTCTTATGTACTGGTAGATTCTCATAGTCCGTATCAAAGAACCATTGCATATATGGTTCTAAGATCTCAATTAATTCTGGATTAATTTTTTCTAATATCTTCATTACGTTCTAAATCACTTTTAGGTATCGTGTAATGAAAAATCACACGTTCAGTATCTTCTAACTCTTTGTCAAAATACCCTATAACAAAATTCCATCTTGCATCAGGCTTAGGAAACTCACCTACATTTATAATGTCTTTATACTCTGTCTTGTTCAACAGATACCACATTGAGAATGTATCCCAGCGTCTAACTTCCCACGGATAAGGATCAGAGTTCCAATCAGGTTCGAGTTGTTTCATATACTGCTCGTACCAAGCATCCATTAATTTAAAAGTATGTTCATTACTCTTATAAACAAAAAGACCACAGTGCCAAATCATTTCTTCGGTATCAGAAAGTTTAGTAATCTTAGCGTTGTATGGGCGATTGCGCGTGAAGACTATATCGTGGTCATCACAGAAATCAAACACGTCCGCAATATCTTCTGATTCAATTATTGTGTCCGCGTCTATGTATAAGGTTCTATCGTATGGAGTTTTTGATAGTGCCCATAGTTTTGCTCTGATATTTTTCGGCACATCTTCTGTAATGATTGTGTCGAATATCTCATAGTCTTCTTCTTCAACCCACCATTCGTGCGTTGCTAAAGTTATCTTTGCTTCAGGATAAAAGTCTAACAGAGACTCGGCAGACTTCTTTGCTGCGTAGTAGTAAGATTTGTTTACTGAAGCGACATAGATGTAGCCGTTATTCAACATCTGCGGCATACTCTGATTGCATCAGAATAGTAGCATATGCTTGTGCCTCAATAGGAGACTTGGCTTTTCGGATAAGTTTTTTGAGTTCTTTGTTCTTGGACTTCTTGACTAAATCAATTTCAAAGATCTCTAGCTTCATGTTGAAAAGAATCTCTTGCTTTTGACGTTGGAACTTTTGTTCTTCTTGTTCTCTTCGCCTGGCTTGCTGCTTCTTTTGACCATCTTTATGGATCTGAGTTCTTTGATCTAAGCCCTCGATACCAAATTGTTCAACGATAGCATCATAGTCTTGATTGACTCCGCCTTCACTTTCAGGTCCAGCAATAACATGCGCTACTGAATACTCGCCATTGCCTTGCAGCATTTCACATACAAGATGTCTTCTCTTTTTATCCTGCCAGATAGGATTTCTATATTTTTCCATAATATAACTCCACTTGTTTTATAATTATACAATTATTTATGCGATTCGTAGGAACAGTTTCTTAGACTCTTGTGTTGAGGATGTCGCCTGAACAGTGGCACCTACATAAGTGCCAGTGAAACTTTGCGAGTAGGTGCCCGCGTATGCTTGGTTATATGTTCCAGCATAGGCACCTGAATATGCAGCAGTATATGATCCGGTAAATGCACCGGTATATGATCCCGAATATGTTCCAGCATATGCACCCGAAAAGTTCTGACTATAGCTACCAGAGTATGTACCGGCATAAGCACCAGCATAGGTGCCTGCATATGCACCAGTGAAATACCCGCCGACTGATCCCCCGTAGAATAGAGTGTACGCACCAGAATATGAACCAGTGTAGTAGCCAGTATAATAGCCTGTGTACGAACCAGTAAAGTATCCAGTATACGCACCGGTATAATAACCAGTATACGCGCCTGTAAATCCTTGTGAATAGGTTCCTGCATATGCTCGGTTATATGTTCCAATATATGAGCCTGTGTATGCAGCAGTATACGAGCCAGTGAAAGCGCCGGTGTATCCACCAGTGTAAGTTACATCAGTTATAGTTTTTAATTGGTCTGTAAGAGTCTCACCTTTCTGCTGCCAAGTTCCTGTACCTGGAGCGGAAGATACTACTTCATAAGTACCAATATTATTTGAAATAATCCTATTTCTAAATCTATTTGTCAATGATTGTAGTTCAGCATCAGTTGCCTCTACTACACCATCATCAGCAAATTTAATAAGAGTTCTGTTTGTTGCGGATGAGGGCACTGTTGTTGCAGCGGTCTTTTGCCAAAGATACTTTGTTACAGTTGTTCCATCTGTTTGAGTATCATCAACTTGCCCACGATTTACCCATGTGCCCCCTGCAGGAGCCGTTGCCGCTAACCAATATTGTCCAGCAGTATTCGCATCATCGGTTATCATTGCATCGATTAGTTCATCTATAATCTCTGAGTCGATCTCACTGTCCGTAGACTCTGCTACCTCACCGTTACTGTTTATTCTAAGCGGTGTGAATGTTTTATTGTCTGTAGCGGTACTATCGTTTTGACCAAAAGTATATACTTCTGTAGTTGTTGTGCCTACTGCTGGGTGATCTCCTACATTCTCTACTCTGACCCTATTAGTAAATGTGCCAATACTAGAAAAATTCGTAGTTAGAGATCCGTCTGCTGAAGTCACTTCAATTGAACCGACACCAGCAGTTCCTGCAAATGCAGTCGTGATTATATTTGCGGTATAATCTTTTAGTTCGGACGCAGATAGCTCTTGTAATCCTTCGATAGTATCACCTGAAGTGATATCCGCTGTCTTTATTTTTAAGGGACCAGCCATTTTTTAACCTTTTAGTTTAAGAGTGTGCCACTTGAATCATATACTGCTAATGGTCTATGCACACGCCAATCAGTAGCATCTTTACAAGAAAGTGTGTAAGAAGTATTTGCTGGCAACGTGATTGCTGCATTAGCTGAACCACCGTTAATAGTATCCGAAGAATTTGGATACAGTTTACAGTCAGTTGCCGTAGAGTTAAATACAGTTACCGTTCTTCCTGCTACTGCAACCGGAAGTTTGACACCTGTAGTATCTGCTGATACTGTGGTTACTACAGTAATAGTTTCAGCTATTTGAGTAGCGTCACCTTGAGAAGATCCCGCTGAACTTAGTGCGGGTGTCACACCGCTTTGCTCAAAGCCGCCTACAGTCAAATCGCCACTAGTTGTAACCGAAGTTACATCTAAATCAGTAAGATCTGCTGTGATTTGCTCCCAAGAAGTTGCACCAGTAGCAATTGCGTCAAACACATTACCCGGTCTGAGTACTACGGGAGCGTTTAATGAGCCACCATCGATTGATTCGCTTGTTGCGGGATATATTTTAATATCATTGGCAGTTGAATTATACACCGTCACTTTAAGGCCTGCTGCTGCATCTGGGAGCTTGACTCCTTGGTTAGCTGATGCAGATTGAACTAAGTTGTAAGTCTTAGTCAGAGCAGTTGCGTCGCCTTGTACGGTACCAGCGGCAGTTACAGATGCATTCATTCCTGCAACGAAATTGCCCGTATATGTAACGGCACCCACACTAATGTCATCAGACGCTTCATACTTATCGGTATTTAAGTTGGTAAAGTTATTGTCTACTTCTGTGTTAGTAAGTGGACTGCCTTTACCTGCTCTTGTAGTTAAGGTTGACATTTATTTTTTCCTAATTTTTCTCTATTAAAAATTTGAGTGCTTCTTTTATTGCAGTTAGTTCAGATTTCAAACTATTTATATCGGATGAAATCTCGTCTACGCGCTTAGCCTGCTTTTTTTTCATCTTATACTGTTTAAGGCCTTCGTCATCGTTACTAATAAACACACCGCCACCTTGTTGTTGATATTTATGTTCTATACTCATACTTATGCCTGTAATGCAATTCCTCGTAGGTTCTTAACTGCAGGAACCGAAGAAGAGTTTGAAGATTTCAATACAATCTTAATTGCAAAATCATTAAATCTAGTGTAAGTAATAGTAGATACTGCCGCTGTAGCTGTTGCACTTGTGCCACCACCTCCAGTTAATGTTATAGTAGGAGCACTTGCATATCCTCTACCAGGATCAGTTACTATTATACCTGTGACAGCACCACCTGAAATCTGAGCAACGCCTGTTGCCTGTTTCCAAGCACCTCCACCAGAGAACGTTACAGTAGGAGCACTTGTGTATCCTGAACCACCAGCAGTAATTGTTGTACTACTTACACGCTTAATAATGTATTCTAATACATCATTGTCAGAACCACCAAGTCCTACATTATTAGATCCTCGCAACGGAAGAGTGTAGACCGTTTCTACAAACTTATTCGGAGATGATACTGCGTCAGATGATGTTGCCATCTGTACCCAATACAAATCATCTCTAAATTTCGCGTCATCTTCTGTTGCTCTGAATTTCGCGTAGACTTCAATGCTACCTTCTACCGGTATACGTTGATCTAAGTACACGCGCATATCTTCAGATTGATTCTCTTTGTTTAATTGTACAATCTTAGAGATGTACTTACAAGTAGCATCACCACTATTTCTATCATCTTCATTTGTAGAATCATTGTTAATAACATTGGCTTCTAGTTGATATGTCGCTCTTGACAAGTCAATTACCGGTGATATAAAGTTGTTTGGTGATGTAAAGATCGCCTCAGTTTTAAAAGATTTAGCTTGCCCAGTTAACCCAGTTATTTCATTTGATCTAGAGAAAACTGCATACTCTGAGGGAGTGAATGCTTCTTCTGCTCTACCAATCTTAGTTTCTACAGTACCAGCTGCCGATGCTGCTGACCCTGTGCCGTAAAAACTGTAGTCTAATCTGCTGTTAGCAGGAGTCAAGTCTGTGAAGTTGTGGGCGATTCTATTGTATGTCTTATTGTTGATCGTGTCGATTGTTGCCTGAGAAGACCCAGTACCAACAACATCACCAACAGCAAATGACCCAGAATCAATATCTACCGTACAAGTTGTAAACTTATTCTTAAATTCAACCACACTCGCAGTGTTTGTAGTGATATTGAATGTAGCACCAGTACCACTACCATCTGTAGACGCCTGTGCAACGGCTGAACCATTTGCAGTGTAGTTTGTTCCCATCAATCCAGCTTTCACCCCGGTAATTGCACCTGAGTTTACAGTGGTAACAATCAAAGTTGCCCCTGTGCCGTTACCGAAAGAATTCAAAGTAACGACATCATCTACGACATATCCTGAACCACCGCCCGCTATCGTAACATCAAACTGGTGAATAGCATCAATGTTGCTAAAGAATCCAGTTGTGAAGTCTTTCAAAGTCCAGTAATCAAAGTCTTCGTTATTGAAGACAGCTTTCCCGCCGAGTTTACTGAAACTAGCTCTCTTTAAACTGTACTTAACATCTTCTGCTTGAATCGCGTTCCAAGTTCTATTGTTTGAAGATACAAACAAAACACCCACTGAAGAATCTCCTGCCTGTATGCGTTCTGTTGTTCCTAACTGATTCTGTCCTAATTCTGATACCCATGCTTCATATCCTGGGTCATTCGCTTGGGGCATCAACACAAAGCAATACTCTTTACCAGATCCTAAATACACTGGAGAGTCAAACGTGAACGTTGTTGCCGTTGTTGCATCTTCTGAAATGTTTACATTAGCAGCCGTCTTGAATACAGAACCGTATGGTACGATGCTGCTTCCAGGATATCCGTTAACGACTTCTCTTATTTGTAGAGTTATGCCATTAGTAGCAGATTTTGTCTTAAAGAAGACATCAATGCTGCTTGCAAATATACCATGTCCATTCGTAATGTTGAATGTCTGTGCGAGTGGGTCTGCGCCGGTCATACCGATATCACCAATTCCAATATTGAGTTGAAAGTCTGTCCAATCAAAAACAAAATCGTCCGGAAGCGTAAAGCCCGCATCCTCTGCTTCTGTTACCACCTCTACCGGCACCTCAGTAGTGGGCGGGTCAACGGGATCTGGAGTAACCGGGGGTTGCTCTGCTGCCGGCGCAACTGCGACTGGGGCACCGGGTATAGTTTCAAGCGATTCGTTAATCGTATTAGCCGTAGTGTTGGTAGTTTGATTGAGTGAAGCATTTAACCTTACACCTGTCGTAACCGATCCAACTACTCGCGAGGGCGGATTTGCTGCTTGAAAGCCCATTGTAATATTTGGTCTAACAGTACTCAAGTTGAGCCTGGAAGATTCAATTGTTGTATTTACAAATGAGGAATATTCAGACGCAGCAGATGATGTCACAAAACCATTTCTATTTTTAATATCATTACTGAGTACAATTAACTTATTGCCTACGCGATATCTGTTAGGTGGTATGCGGATCTGCGCTACTATTCTACCAGTAGAATCAGACTCTACATAGCCATTTGTCCAAACACCTGCGCTTGTAACTGCACTGTAAGAGCGTCTCTTCTGTGCTGCCGTGAGACCATCAAAGAATGCTGTTGGAATCTGTCTGACTTTCGCCGCAGTTGTTCCTGTGATTCTATCGCCTTCAAGCGCACCATCAAAAAATACATAAAATCTTGTGTTAGGCATTAACCGAGTAGCTTCAACAAAGATAGTTCGCTGTCTGATAAACTCGCTGAATGAAATGTCCCTGACTGCTGTGAATGAACCTTCTTCAAAGTCAGATAAGTTAGCGTTTGTATTTACACCAAGAATTTCCGTAAACTGCGAAATGTCTCTACTGGTAACAGTCAATTCACTGTCTATCGTTGTGGTAGTAGTATCAACATATTCGATATCTGTGGTTCGTAATACAGTGTCTGCCGTAGACTGACCATCTCTCAATGTCTGTGTTTCTGCTTCAACTTCCTGTGTAACAAAAGTAGACGAGGAACTAGATGTTGAAGTATCACTCTGAGTTGTATCAGATGCGCTACCCATTGTGATAGTGGATCTAGTTACACCTGCTGTTCCTAAGTTATCAAATGCATTTACTAGCGCAGTAGCAGAACCTTTCAGTCTGATATTTACTGGCTCAGGAGATACATCCTTATCCGAAGATGTGTCAGATGTAGGAAATACTTTCATATCGCCATTGTAATTAAATAGCAATTCACCTACGCAATTTCTTGGCTTAGATGCAGCATTGTTTTTGCTGTATTCTACTTGTGTGTATGGCAGTGTAATAAGGTTACCTGTAACTTGAACATTTGCAGATGACCCTGAATTGTACTCCAAGTCAATGCTATGCTCTAATATAGTAGGACCACCTTCGTGTAACATATCATTGATACCAAAGTTTAAGTCGGCATCGTTTACGTTCATCAGATCGTGGTTACTAAAACTATCTACAAAGAATCCATTCTTGAATCTATCTAAGCCGTTTGCATCTGGTATATTTTTACTTGCAGTTGCAGACTCTAGGAAGTTCAATGAAGCGTAGTATTCTAATCTACCAATTCGCTTTTCAATCGCTGCAATATCTTGCATTGTAAAACGTCTGTTTTGTTTTACGTCAATTCGGCATGCTAAATCAAGTCTAGATTGTTTCTTAGCTAATGAATACGGAAGTGATGGATAAGGCGGAATGACCAAATCTGCAATCAACATGCTACCAGGATTAAAGATAGGTGCTGTTGGATTAGGAGCAGGACGCCCCTCAACGTTAGTAATGTTACCATCATCTGACATCAAAATTCTATCAACTCTTCCCTCCCAGTATTCGCCGTCAGTTGCATAAGTCTCCCTAGGCATTGGAAATTGATACCCACCGCTGACTGTTCTGATATCATTTCCAATTGCAGGGTTTTCAGTAGCTCCCCCAATGGTGCTAGAATCAGCTGCCGTGTTATCAATGTATGGTCTGAAATCGATTGCATCTCGTAGATCTACTCTTCGCTTTCCTCGCAATGTGTGCATAGGAATTTGATATGTGTAGAACGAAGGAGTGACCGCAGTCAATTCATCTGCTGGATACGAGTCTACTACAAAGTATGTTGATTGACTTGCAGCGTAGTTGGGCTCCAAGTAGCTTAACTTAACAAGAATACTTTTGCTTGATGTGTCTAAGTTGCCAGTCTTGATCAATTGTGAGTGTGTATACAGGTTATCAGTCTGACCAGTAGTCGATTTGAATAATTCTTTGTAATCTGTTGTAGTATCATCGTATGAGCTACCAACAAAAACACCTTCAATATCGTATACGTTGCAGATACCTAAGTTCCAAGGACCTGTTGAACCACCTGCGTTTGTTGCAGTATCGATCTTCACATACTTGCTCTTATTAGCAGTAAGAGGTACTGGGGTAGTATCAGTCTGTTTTACTTTAATATAAAACTTTGCGTCCGCAGTGTTACTTAATGTTGTGCCGATATCTAAAGCGATAGCTGTTGCAGATGTACTTGTAAAATGCGATGATTGCAAATCAAAAATCTGACCAGCAGCATATGCTGTTCCATCAACAGTAACTGCCTCTTTAAACACCATGATGAATTCATCATCAATTTGTGTCTGAGACGGTGTCGATGAATATGGGAACGTTTCTGTACCGCTCACACTTAGAGTAGAGGTGCCATTAGTAGCAAAAGTCACAGTAAATTCTTTCTGGAATGTGAAATTGTTGTCGTATGTGTTGATAGGGTCAACTTCAATTGTCTTCATTGCCCTTGCTGGCATTGGGAACAACATTTGATTCTGCAATTGATTGAAGATTAACGGAGAGCCACTGTTGTTGTCAAACAACACATCGCCCGCACCATTAAAGTTGCTTGTAGCTGAATCAAAGTAAACCGATTTAATGTTCGCTAAAGCACCGCCGCTCATATTGATGCTGTATAAGTACAAGCGATATACTGCTTCAGGTGCGCCTGGTGTGCCACTTTCTCTTGTGATATGTCGCACTCTAGCACTACCAATAATATTACTTGGGGCTGCAACCGCTCCATATGTGTTTGCTCTACTAGAACCTGTAGTTAACACATCGAAAGTAAGCGATGCGCCGCCGCCAGAACCCAATCTGCTGTCAGGCACAGTGATAGTTTCATCAACTATGAAGCCACTACCACCTTCAATTATTTGTACTGTAGCCGCACCAGCAGCACTGATAGTGATCAAGAATTTTGCATCAATACCACTATTCTGTGTTGTGTATGCGCCAGGCTCAATTAAATAAGTGCCTTTTAATCTTAGAGTATCTGCGGCTGAGATTGTGTCAACAGTAAGAACACCATCAGTGTTCATGTTTGCATCTAGTGCAGCATCACCAAAATTTATCTGACTTCCTGTAGAAATGTCCCATTCACCTGCAAGGTTGTTTACGCGAATATAGTTTCCGTAAACAGTTGATGTTGTAATAGACTCTTGCAGTATGAAGTCCTTACCTTTTCTAACCTTCAAGTAAGTAGGAGCGATAAGTTCATGTGTTCTTCCGCGAACAACCGCTTTACCATCTGCAACACCTACAGCAATGTGTGAAGCTGATCCACCTCTAGCTGTTTCAAGTAAGCCGTCATTTTCAGCGGTTAGATCGTTTAAATGCTCTCTTACAGAGACTTGAAAGTTTTTGCTTGTGTAATGTCCACTTTCTAAATATGTCCTTTCTGCTAATCTGTCGCCGATCAAGTTGTAGATAGACAAGTCATCTTCTACAACAGATGTAGATTTTTTACCGTCTACAATGCGAGAAAGACTTACAAAAGTATCCTCGATTGTATCAGTATCAGATCTGAACACCAGTTCAGTGTAGACCTTATATCTGTCTGCACCAGGAGCACTGAAGTTGAATGTGCCAGATGCTGGATCTAACAGCGTGTTGTCATCACCTGAGTTGACGATTGCTTCTTTAATTAATACACCGACAAATCCATTAACTGGGTCACCAAATTTACTAACTAGAACGTCTTGCGTTGCATGCTCAATGAACTTACCGCCGAAATATATTAGCCCAGCGTCAACCGAAAAGTGTGTAGAGTCGCCTCTGAAATGCTTTGCGCGTTCTAGGCTTTTGTTTGAATCAACGACAAAGGTATCGCCATTTCGACCACCATCAGATGATGATACGGTAAGCACTTCACTAGCACCGAATCGCGTTTCAGTTGTAGATGAGGAACCTTCTACATATGCTAAGTACAAGGTCTTTTTCAAAGAGACATCTGTATCGTCACCAGTCAAAACTTTTTTGATTACAGCTTTTACGCCGCTTGTGCCGCCGGTAACAGTGTCGCCAATATAGTCTGCTAAAGTAGAATTTGAAACTGCAACAGAGCTATTGTCCAAATCGTCAATCTTTACGAATGGATATTTTTGCAGAACGTCTTTGCAGCCGAGTACAGGAGAACCGTCAACAAATATATGCTCACCAAAACGAGCAATTTGATTCTGTAAGATACTCTGTAGTTGAGTTAATTCTCTTGCTTGTACAGCGAATCCAGGCTTAAAAAGAATTCGGTTAAAATTCTTGGTAGCGTCAAAGTCGTCATAATATGGACCTGTGTTTAGATTCAATGCCATTTTTTCTTCGCCTTAAAAATTGAATATTACTTTTACAGTTTCGACTTGATCTGCGTCTCTAGTAATAGGTTTTCGGTTGTCAATGTACATCACATCGCCTGAGTGTACTGACATCTCTGGACTTGTCAAACTATTTATAGTCATTCCGGTAACGCCCGTATTTACGTTATTGAAAGAGCCGCCTACAGTTATACCTGGGAGAATCTCTTGTAAATATACTGTTTCGATGGTACCGTCATTATTTGTATCTAGTTTCTGAATGACCCTAAATCTACCACCACTATCAACAGTAATTATGTCATCTAGATTATACGAAGATGGATTTGATACTGTTATAATAAAACACGGGGTGCCGGTAGACAATGTGAACAATGCATCTTCAGCATAATTTTGTATATTCTTGATCAGACCAATCTGTCTGAATTCGTTACCAATAATGATATCATCATTCGTGCTTGTCAATGAAGTTGTAATACCTACATTGCTTGCGAATAATTCTTTGGGAGGATTTCCCCCATGACCTTCGTATGGGCCTACAATAGCTCGCAGTGTGCAGCCTGTACCACTGCCTACCGTCTGCGTTAAAGTTAAAGTAGCAAATGTATACCCCGAGCCTGGATTCGTCACGTTGACTCCTGTGACTGTTCCTGCTGCATCTACTGTAGCACTTCCAGTTGCGCCAGTGCCATCGCCGTTAATCAATACGACTACATCTCCTTGGATGTAATCTTGACCGCCGGCAGTGACCAGTACTCTATCAAGCGTTCCGGAGACCGCAGTTGACTCTACTGCTTGTTGCAATGAAGGTGTTTCAGTAGATCCTAAAACCGCAGTAGCTGTTGCGCCTGTACCATCTGTACTTGTAATATCTACAATCGCAAACGAATACCCCGTTCCCGCTGATGTTATAGTTATCGCTGACACCGCGTCGCCGGTAATAGTTGCAGTTGCTGTTGCTCCAGTGCCGTCACCAGTAACAACAACCGTTGCATTAGTGTAGCTAGAACCGCCGGCAGTGACTGATATTGAATCAATTTCACCGTTAACATCAAATGCAGGATTACCTGTTCCCGCAACCTTTCTTACGGGCATAAACGCAGACGATAAAAATTTAGTTCTGTCTGCCGCGCCTATTTGATACATGAATTTCCAAACGTATCCGTCGCTCAATTCAAATATTTCTGTGCCTGTTGCTGTAGGTTCAACGGTACTAGCTGAATTGCCGTTATTATTCAGACATTTGTATACGTTGAAATCATCTGTCATCACATAGAAATTAGCGTCTGCTAAATTGGTAGCACCTGAATTCGATTGATATGCAGATGAATAACTGTCATCATATTGATCGTACACCGTGCCTGTAACCCAATCGTATCTCTTAGTCAAAAGAACCGTATCCGCTGCCCCGATTTTTTTCACAAAAAGCATATCACGCTTATATTGCTGCATATATGCCTGTGAGTCTACCGGTGTTTCTGGCAAGGCATCGTCATCCCAGGCTTGTGCCCGGGATGCGAAAACATAAAAATAATCGTTTACGTTATGTATATCTCTAAAAAAAGATCTAGCTAACTGTTGACGACCGGTTCTTCTAACTAAGATTGTCATTCTAACTCCTATTAGGTGTCAGAAACAGTGACAGTCCACGTGATCTTCAACGTATCATCAGCGCCTTTATTGACCACTGAAAACACTGTCCTACATAGAAGGGTGCCACCTGAAGAAGCGTTAAGTACACCCGCTTCTACAATTGCGCCAGTACCAGTACCTGCAGGAAAGTCACCAATATATTCGATGGCATTCGATGTTACAGTAGTGCTTGTGAGCGCCACTCTTGAAGCAGCAATAGCTGCACCCAAAGCAGTGTCGCCAGCAGCGGCTGCTGTATTGTCGGTGCCAACTTCCATATGAGACATAGCAGTTGCACTTGCATCTTTCATTCTAGATGCGATGTAATCTAGGCCAGTGTCAACAACAAGGTTGCTCACTACTTGCTCATCTTTGATCGTACCTTCAGGCGAGATAAGTTGTAATTTAACTTGACCTTGCGCTCTGGTTTTTTCTAAGTTAAACATTTTTGGTTGTTCTCCGTTTTCGTAAAATGTTATTTAGTTATTTATACAGTTAAAAAGTAGTAGATGATACTCCTGAGTAACTTTCTACATAGTCCTCAGCAAAATAGTCCCCAGCGTAATTTTGCATATAAATCGTTCCAGCATCAGAAACTTCATAGTTGTCTGCTTTAGTTGCTACAAAAAGCAATATTGCAGGATCTACAAAGTCTGCTGTATCAGCAAGCGGTTTGCCTACATCGAATGAATCCAATGCATCGCCAGTTGTTGGGTTCTCAGTCTTTATTAAGTTTGGCTGCAATGAAGGAGCGTCTTGTATTTCAAGCTGCTCTGCTTTAACCAAACCAATTGCAAATATAGCTGCGTCTTGTGTAAACGGATCTTCTGTTGGATTTCTAAGAATCTGTAATAGTGTATCAAAGGTTTCTGAGAAAGTTATGGATTCTGTGATATTGTTCTTGTTAAATGCTTTCCCAACTACTTCAGGTAAATCAACAGTTTCTGTCTTATTTAGTTCGACATCAAAATCAACATTTGTGTCGTCCATCTCAGCCGTTTCTGTCTTCACTAGTCCAGGCTCAAGAATAGCCTCATCATCCTGTGTCGCAAAAGTATCAGAGACTGGTCGAGAAAAACTCAGTATTACTAACTCTTGAGTCACCGGCGTCTCAATAGTAGGCGTGACATACAAAGCATACGCTGTCGGTCTAATATTGAAACTAAGTCCAACGTTAACATCGTGCAAGATTTGTAAATCAGAAAATGCAACCATGCCTGAAGGATTTGCAATTCTATCTAATATCTCACCCCACACACCTTTAGGCTGTGACGATTGTATCTGATATGAATAAGATTGATAGATTTTATTATCTTGTAAGCGGTTTGCGTCAGACAAAAATCCTTGTGAATTTTTAAATTGACCAGGGAACGTGTGCGCGAAGCCTGTTGTACAAGTGATAACAGCACTTTCACCATTCCCGCTGTTGCAAGTAAAATCAAATGTCTGTCTTTGAAATAATACACCTGTTGCAATGATATCAAATGTTAACGGATAATTGGATGTATCAATTGTACTGATTCGTATATATGCATTATTATCCACACCTGTTAGGGTGTAATCTTCAGAGAAATAATCAATAGCGTATTCACCCAATACATTGCCAGCTTCAGCTACCTTGAATACTTGACCAATTTTAAACCCACCGTCCGCAGCACCGGTATTACTTTTTAGAGCAGTTGCATTTAATACTCTAACTAAGAATGCTCTTTTGTTTTCTATTTGATCCAGAGTCTCATTTTCAAATGAAATATATGAACGATAAGGTGTAGTATCCAATACTAAAGTTGGTGCAGTATTATAACCAAGACCTTCTTCAGATATTACAATGCTTGAAATAACGTTGCTAGTAAGTCGAGTTTCAATAGTAGCGACAGTTGTTATTGTATCAGTAGGATCCGCTAGTACAATGACATCAGGATTTGCGCTGTAACCTTGACCTGCATCAGCAATTGTTACACTTTTAATTGCACCTTCTGTAATAGTAGCAACATTAAACGTCAGTGCAGCACCGCCGCCGCCTCCCAATATAGCATCAGGAATAGTGATAGTCTCCCCTGGTGCATAGTCAATGCCAACAGTATCTACTGTAATAGTAGCAGCACCGGATCCATTAACTACTACTGTAAATTGTGCGCCAGTTCCATTGCCCGATGTAGTAAACCCAGTATCGATATCATAACTGCCGGCAGCTCTGAGAACGTCTGCTGCACCAATTGTACCAACAGTTGCAATCTTACCACCGATGACAGCAGTTAGTTCTCCTAACACACCAGGTCCAGGTATTGCGGTATCTGCGACTAAATCCAAGTCCAATTCATACGTTGCTGGATTAGTAAATGCAATCTTTTTAGCCTGCGTGATTGCAGTTGTAAATTTCTTTCTTACTGTTATAGATGCGGTAGATTCGTAATAATGAATATCTACCTTTCTTGCCTGAAGATCTAGAGGATTGTAATCAGTTGCCCTCTCGTCGTTCTCCGTTACCTTAATTGCAAGTTTCTTAGACCAAATACCATCAGAAGGTCGAAGCACATACTCAGAAGGTTTAAATACTTCTACTTCTTCCCCATACATCATTCTGAAAAAAGTCTTTATGCTTTCAGATGATCCTTTAGATGTGTAAAAATCACGAATACGTTTAATCAACAAACGAGTATCAATTTCTTTACTGTCAGGGAAGTCTAGTGCATATTGCTGCAACAATGTTTCTAAGAAATCACCATGATAATGTGATACACTAAATCTGTCTAATAATTCTTGCAATACATAATTTGGTGACTGTGACGATGCACCTATTGCAGTAGTGACATCTGAATCTGCATCTAAGAATGAGAAATAAGTTGTAATGAAATTAGAGAATTTTGGATACTCATCTCGTATCCATTCAGGTATCTGGTATTCTGAGATATAAGAAAAATTTTGGTGAAAGTATAATTGTGGTCTATTCAGATAAAAAATAGAAGGTGTTAATACTGCGCCTGATCCACTAGCTATAGTCGCTGCTGTGAGTATTATATCAGCCGCTGATCCATCACCACCAACAGAAGTGTCTGCGATTGTGATCGTGTCGCCTTCTGCGTATCCTGTTCCCGCAGCAGTGACAGTTGCACCAGTAACTTGACCACTAGCATTTACTACTATTCTAAACTGCGCACCGGTACCTATTCCTGAAGAGCTTACTTGGCCAACATTATTAAAAGTTCCCGTGCCTCTGTTAGAATCATCTTGTGCTGTAAACGAGACAGTAGATAGTATGCCTACAAGTTTTACTGTGGGTGTAACATCATACCCATCACCTGCTTCAGTTATGGTTACTACTTCTACTGCACCGTTTGAAATAGCAACCGTTGCCACTGCCTGGACTTTATCTTGCCCTGTATTACTAGCTGTTGGCGCGCTTATAAAAATACTGGGTGGATTAACACTGCTATAATTACTTCCCGCAGAAGTGATTACTATGGATTCAATATACTGCTTAAAGTTTGGTCCTGTTCTAGACATTAGTAATCAGACACCCTAGCAGTTGCGTTGACCGTCACCCCAGAAAACACGTTGTTGGGTATATCTCCCGTAGTGTTATCTAAAACCAGTATGACGTTCTTAGATGGTTGTGGCATAACGGCAGACCCAGAAGATGACTCCACTGTAGTTGAAACTAGTATTTGAGTTTTGATATCTTTCGATGTTTCATGTGGGGTTACTGTCACGCTCAGTGTTGTATTGTTCGTTCCTGAGATAGCTGTAATCTTTGTGCCGTTTAAAATAACAAGACCTGTGTCATAATTAACAGTGCCTGCATTTGCGACAACCGTTGTGTCACCCGATATTGTTTTCAGCGCAATTGTTCCGCTACCATTGTATGCAGGAGCAACAACAGTCGCGTCTGGCACATCAACCAGTTTAACTTCATAAACTTTACCATTGACATCTACACTGAAATTGTTGCTGTTCAATGCATAAGGATTGATCTTATTATTAAAGTCAAATTGATATTTTGTTGATATGTTCAAAGCAGGAGTTGCTGTCTTTTTCAGTCTAAGCGCAATATTCGCGCCAATAATTGAATTGTCGGCTTTAACAAGTGCAGTAGCCAATGATGAATAATAGAAATTAGTATCTAGGGTGTTTAGTGTAGTATCAAAGAAATTAGTGATTTCATCGTCTACAATGGTTGCTATCTCACCTGATGTTGATGTAGTTCTCTTTGAGTCATAATCAACATTCACATCCATACCGATGCTTGTAAACTCTGGATCTACAAATTCGGTCAACAAGGAGATGGGCTGTCTAGGCTCAATAAAATCTTTTAAGATTCTGTCCTTATCAACGTCTGTGATAATGAAACCATCTTTTGCTTGCAATGAAACAAATACTTTGCCGTAAATTGGGGGAACGTTTCTTTCTCCGCCCCACACAGCAACCGATTTTACATTTGGGTTGTTGTCTAGTATCAAACTTTGATAATCGTTTGATGTGATTGCTCTATTCTTTGTAGCATTAAATCTCGGAGCACTAAAACGTATGCTATCCGTAGACTCTTGTGATGCACCACCAGATGCCTGAGATACTAAAGTTATCGTAGTGGTTGAGCCAGAACCCGTAAGACCTGATGGGGGTTGAAAGACTTTTGCTCCGTTACCAGCTTCAGCGTTTGTTGCAATATAATCAACTCTAACAACGTTGCCTACTGTTAACTTATTACCAATATTACCATCACCAAATATTACTTGATAGTAACCATTCAGAGCCTCTTCAATAAAAAATACTTTACTGTCGCCTTTAACTGAAATGATGTTATCAGAAAAATTGTATGTTGTCAATGTAACATCAGTCAACGAGGCTTGCACACGCACTCTTGTTGTTGTAGTGTCTACATCAGGATTCGCCATCAGCACTGGTCCCTGTACACTAGTATTTTCTACCAGTTCAGAGTTTATTACTCTTGACCCTTCTATAATCTCAACATTTGTGAACGAGAATACTTCTACACCATTTAATAAAGACCTATCTGCAACATAATCTTCTTTCGGGTAATAGTTTAATGTTTTACCGTCAACAGAACTTTTAAAAATAGAATCTCTTGATAGTGTAAAATTGCTACCAACGTATGAGGAAGATGGTACAATAGTTACATTTATGATAGCTCTTGCTGCTCTAGCTGACCTTGCTGTGTATCCCATAGTCTTAGCAATAGATGCTACTGAATTCCTCTTTACCGCAGAATCTAGAAATGCTTCATTAGCTGTCATGTGTGCCAACATAGCATTGTAGTGTGTGTTGTATGACAGCAGATCAATCAACACAGCCATACCAGAGGCTTCAAAATCATAGTCTTGAAACTCGGTTTGATCTTGCAGGTACAATTTTAGATTGTTTTTAATACCTTCAAAATCTAGTTCTGTTAAACTTCGTGTTGCCATGTTTGATCTCTTTTGATTTTATTTATGCACTAAAAAATTATCTAACTCTCTTCAGAGAGGTGCTAAATGTCTGTGGTGCTGACACACCCAAAACATGAAAGTCAAGTTGTATCTTATACAAATTATTGTTAAAGTCAGGGTAAACTATTACTTGGTCGATCCTAACTCTCGGCTCGTAATTTGATATAGTTTCATCGATTATATTAGCAATTGCACTCGCTGTAATGTTGTCCATTGGTTCAAACAACAACCCTGCAATAGGCGATCCATAATTTGGTGCAAATGGCTTAGAATAAAAAGGGGTAAGCATTATATTTTTTAACGCTTGCTTCACTGCTTCAACATTAGTTTTTTTGTAGATATCCTGAGTTACAGGATTTGCTGCAAAATCCATATCTATATCTGAGTATATTCTTGCTGTAGCCATAATAGTTATTTATATGTCCTTTAGTTGCCGGATACGGTATCTACTGTACTTTCTACAGTGTCTAAGCCTTCTTGTACTTTATCTAATATATCACCAAATAAATTGTCGCCAGCACCTTCTTTCAACGCGCCAAACGGGTTGCCGCCTTTGAGTGCGTCTAATGAGATGTTTCGTTTTCTAGCGAATCTAGGCACGCCATTCATTCTAAATGCTTGTCCAGGTTCTTCGCTCACAGTGAATCCTTGTTTATCTGGGTCCAACTCTACCTCGACTTCTACATTCCTAGCAGCGTCTTTGAAGTTGCCAACTACATCTGGGAATTTACCTTCTGCTGCAATACGCTTTACATTGATTTCTGGCATCGATAATGGAATGCCTTTCAGTACAAACTCACCACCAATGTTTTGTATGTTAGGAACAATCTCACATATCTTGTCAAGATCATTTCCTGCTTCGTTTAAAATGCCTACGATATTATCAATATCAACATCTAAATCGCCGTATTTGTCTTTAAGATTCTTCAAATATAATGCAGAACCTACAACACCTGCTGCGACACCAGCATATTCATCAACAAAGCCTTTTATATCAGCCGGCAGTCCTGGAATCACACCGCCTAGTGCATCAAGAGGATTTGCCAAGAGTTGATTTAAAAGTTGTATCTTTGACTGCAACGAAGTCAGCAATTGCGCTTCCACGTATCCTGGAATGGATGCGATTTTAAACGGTAACGCTACTAATGCAGTATCTGCAATAGTGAGTAATTGCTCAACGTTAGCTGATAAATCCTTTACAAGTTCTGCGGGACCACAAGACATTTAAAACTCCTTATTAACCTAAACCAGGCGCTGTCACGCCAGCTGACGAGCCACTTGTAATAACGTGGGTGTGTGTTGCGAGTGTCGCCAAACCTGACGTAATTATCGGTGCAACTACAGACGCCGCTGTAACTGCCCCAGTACACGCTACAGTTGCAGACGTAATTGTCACGCCTGCTGCTGTAATACCTAGTGCGGCTGTTGTTATCGATGTTGCCGCAGATACTTGCGTGTATGCCGCAGAATTCACGATGTGCGCACCGATCGTATTAGTTGTGAAGATACCACCAGTATTGATTGTTGTCGCGCCAATCGTACCGACATTAAAAAACCCGGATGAGAAACTAATTGCACCTGTAAGTGCAGTACCGAAGTCCATATCTCGCAATGAGAATACTCGATACGCGCCTAGTTCGGATGTGATGTTGTATCCCATCAATGCTGACTGAATGATCTTCATGCCTACTTGTGTATTGTAGTTCTGACCGACCATCACATCTCTACGACCTAGAACAGTAAGTTTGTCACCGCCCAATCCTAGTCCGCCCTGACTACCTACACGAACGCCTCTGTTACCGTTGATGTTCATACCGTAATCTGATTCGATCTCACTTACATGATTACCCTGTGTCTTCTCATGTCGAGTTCCTCGAACAGTAGAAAACTTATTGCCTGTGATGTCTTCATAAAAGTCACCCTTGACATTCAGCGTCATGTCACCTTCTACAGTGATATTAAAGTCACCCTTGATAAACATATTTTTATCTTTGATGACTATCTCATAATCTTCACCAACGACTTTGTTTACTTTTGTTCCATCGGGCTGTATCTCTTCAAACGTCCCTGTTCTATGAAAGTTGTGAATTCTTTCTGCACCTGGGGTATCATCGACTTCAAATATATGACCACTTTCAGTTTCTCGCACATGATTGTATGGGTACTTTGTTTTCGTTTCCGCTGACCCTTGAGGATCGGGTTCGTCCCAAGATGATTCGGTCTTCCTAGCTTTTACTGGATCGCCATCGATCTCAGGTGCAAATGCAATTGGCACACCTTCTACTTTCATTTCACGCTTGACTGCTAAAGAATAATGCTTCTCTGCAATGTCTTCTCTACTGAGTCTAGGTATGTCAGACTCTGGAACTGTGTTTCTGCCTGATGCATTATCACTGAATGGGTAGACGCCATTAGGATCATTGAATCCAACGTTTTCATTTGGTGGCTGCATAGAAAGTGCAGACAGAGATCCCATAATGACAGGTATCTGTGAATCGGCGCCATCAGCAAAAAACCCAAATACATGTGAGCCTTCTACAAGTCCGGTTGCTGATTGTCCTATACCCGAAACACTTGCTGAAGTTACTGGATTCATTAGCACTGCAAGAGGCAGATCTTCTGTAGGTAACTCCGATTTGTCCGCAGTGTGATATCCTAAGATTCTTACTCGCACTCTTCCGATTTTAGCAGGATCGTTTCTATCTTCTACTACACCTTGCCACCATGTAAATTGCGGATATATCATTATACCACATCCCCTATACTATCACGCGCAATTTCTAATATCATTTCATGTTCTCTTGTCACGCTGACTTGATGTCTGATTCCGGTAATTACATATATGCCAGATATTTGAGGGTCAAACAATTCTTCAACATTTGGATTTATACCCTTTTCACCTACGTTGGGATAGTTAAAACGTATCAGCTTACCGACTTCAATGTCTGTTTTACCTGGTACAGTTATTTCATATTTTATAGCAGACAGTTCAGCCAGTGCAGTATTTCTAAATGAAGTTGCTGTAACCTGATTGACATTGAATGCATCATTTTCACCGAACAATCCAGACGCACCAGCTTTAAAGTTGATTACTGATAGAGGATCTGATTTGACTGTCTCACCATGAGGTGCTGTCTTTGTAATATGTTTAAATGTGCCAAATGTATCTGGTAGCAAATTCTTTAACTGCGATGAACGTTCTGCATGCTGACTAGTATAATCAAATCGAATGTCATATAGATCTTTGTTTGCAAAGTCATATGCAAAAGTAGTGTTGCCGTAGTAACCACTCATTCTATTATCTAATTGGTCATAGTATACAGGAAAATCTACATTACCGACAGTTATCATTTGATCAGATTCATAGGGCGAGGAATATGTAAATCCAGCTGTTCTATTGTCCTGCCTAACATCTTTCGACTCATCCAGAGTACTTACATAACTATATTCATCGTATAGAGTTTTAGACTTTATTTGTTCCTGAACCAAAGACGATATAGAAGTAAAATAAAAATACTTATTGGATTCAAAGAACATTACATTAGGCATCTTTAATTGTTGCCCAATAGAATTCTTAGCTAGAAAATTTAAACATTTGAATGGCGACCAATGAGATGCGATAAACTCAAAGTTGCTTGTATTGTGCGGCGTGTCGTGCAATAGTACTTCACTGGTAGTTGAATCTCCTCCCTTAATTCTAGGCTCTTTTAAGTCTTCAAATATCTGAGACGCAATAACATCAGTACCGCCTGTGTATTTTTTTGCAAGGCGTGTTATACTATCTTTTTGACCTTCGATTGACATAAACTGAAGTTCATAAAATTGCTGCCTATCATTGTCAAGTTTTCTATTCGTCACCGAATATATCGAAAAGGTTTTGTGTATTACTTGACTCGGATCATCGGATAGAAAAGGTGTTCTAAGTTTAAAGGTTATAAACTCATCGCCCGTAAATAACTGACCTAAAATATTCGCTGCATCAGAAATTAACGCACCACCAAACATACATGGCTGATAGATGCTCTCTGACAATGAAAGTTCCATCAAAAAGTTATTCAGATCTACTTTCTCACCGGCAGATGTTGTTAGAAAAACTTCTTCAACTCTCACATCACCGGCAGTTTGTTGGGCACTTTCAGCCATTATGCAGCAACCAACAGTTTGAATTCTTGTACAAAATCATTCAGATGTACAGGACGTAACAGAAGAATTTCTTGTCTTGCTTCATTCTCTAATTCTTCGTGTTCTAAATGTGTGATAGGAATCAACTCACCACTTTCTATCTGTGTAGGATTGTAGTCACTGCATATCAATGGTCTAGCTGCCAGTGCATAATGATGTATTTCATTTTCATTCCCTGCACCATAACGCTGTGTTACCATTGCCAGCAATTGTTCAGGCGTATAGTACCACTCATTGTAAGGGTCCACTATATTGTTTATCAATAAAATCACCCAATGATATTCAGGATCTTTGTATAATTGATATGCGATGTCCTCAGGCCTTTCGCCGGATCTAAGCGTGTAGCGTTCAAGAAACATTTCATTCACAATGAATTTATCTCGTGGCACCACTCTTCGGAATATATCGGTTACGATCTCTTTCTTTGGATCGAATGGGTATAACAATCTGGGAAAATGATTAAAAAACATTTAATTAGAATCCTTGCTCTGCTGCGTCTTTATTTAATACTTCTAATTCTTTGAATACCATCTGCATAGTAATTTCTGATGGGGCGCCTTCAGTTCCTGCAATCGTTGTAAAGGTTCCGCCGCTGCCATATACTATACTCAAATCTACCAATGCACAAGATTTTATTCTGTGTAACCATTTATTTCTTGAAGAATTGTAATTAAATTCAATATCGAATTCTGATGGATATATTAAAAAGAATCCTTCCGTTGATCTTTCTGAATGCATATTCTTTTTGAATTCTGCTATGATTTTATGCACCGCGTCATTTTCAGCCGCGTTTCTTGGTGCAAATTTATAATCAAATGCAAACTGCCTAAAATTCATAGACTTAAACAATTGCTCTTTATTCGGATTAGGCACCTTACCAGAAGCTGCTTGCAATGCACCCGAAACGTTTATATCAGCGCCAAGAGCTTTTGGGATATCTGACAAGCCTGCAAGTGTTCTTCCCATAAATTCTGCCGCTTCACCTGTCATAGCGGTGTCTAATAGAGAACTTAAATCACCACCACTTCTAGCTAATATTCCTGTCAATGCACCAATATCAGCCTCTTGCCATTGAGCACCGTACTTGACTGATGGCGAAGTAGGAATATGGAGTGTAATTGATGTGTTCGTTTTAACCACTCGATTTGAAGCCAGCATGTTGCCAGCTTTTTCGCCTAGTGCCTGCCCTGCTGCAAAGCCCCCACCAGCTCCTGCCAGGCCAAAGGCGCCTTTAACTAATGAATTATTACCACCACCAGTTGCTAATTTTGCTAGTCTATTTCCTACAACAGCACCAGCAACACCGGCGCCTAATGTTATTAGATTTTTACCTTCTTCATTAGTCAGACGACCGTTGCTATTATTATCATATTCAACGTCTTTATTATTTTTAACAAATGCTTTACCAGCAGTAGAGTTTTCTCTTACTTTAATTCTAAAAGTAACATTATGTGGCTGCTCTATATTATCTTGCCCTATATTAGAAGGATATCGAAGCATTTGCATACTACCTGCAGCTTGACCTTGGCTCTTTGCTTTATCTATTGCTTCCTTAGCATCTTGCTTAGATTTTGCAACAGGATTTTTTACTATCACTGCTTGATCAGAGGACGCTTGTTCATCGTCTATAACAGTGCTGACAGACTCATCACTCTTAGGAAGAACCGTACTATTTGCAGCCCTACGAGCGTTCTCTTTTCTTCTTGTCTCAGAGCGTGAAGCCATGTGATAAATACCTGTACGTTATCTAATTTATACTATTTATATGCCATATAACAAACAGATTCATCAAGGACGCTTTAAACCGAAAAATGTCCACAAGTATAAAGGGAATCCAACTAATATTATTTATCGCTCTGGATATGAGCTAAAATTCATGAATTGGTGCGACAAGAACGATGATGTGCTTGCATGGGGCTCTGAAGAGATTGTGATACCCTACAGATCGCCACTAGACAATAGAGTGCATAGATACTACCCAGATTTCGTCATCAAGATACGAGATACGACATATCTAATAGAAGTCAAGCCATTTAGATTCACACAAGAACCTAAGATACCTAAAAGAAAAACAAAGAGATTCATAACTGAAGTTAAACAATGGGGCGTAAACTTGGCGAAGTGGGAGAGTGCTAAAGAATTCTGCTTAGATCGAGGCTGGGAATTTAAGATAATCACCGAAAAGGAACTTGGCATATCGTATAAATAGTCACATGGCTACTTTAAACGACATACGAGCAAACGATCAAAATCAGATCCGATCTGTTGATTGGTACCGAAAACAGGTGCAATCATTACCAAATACATTTGGCAGCCCAGCGGGCGTCATGCGATCTAACCTAGGAGAGCGAGATGCTCGTCCTGAAGTTGGTAGTATGTACTTGTATCTGTACGATCCGAAGACAAAAAAGAAACTACCATATTACGATACGTTCCCTCTCGTTCTTCCTTTTGAAGATGCGAAAGGAGGATTCTATGGGCTGAATCTTCACTATTTACCTTATGGTCTTAGATTTGAGTTACTTGAACAATTGAAACGAACAAAGAATACTCGCACTATAAATCAAGATACTCAATTTCAACTTAGTTGGAACTTATTAAAATCAGCATCAAGATTTCCCGCAGTTCAGCCAACTATTAAACGATACTTGTATTCGCAAATACGATCAAGATTACTAAAGATAAACCCACAAGATTGGAGCACAGCCGCAGCACTTCCCGTAGAGCAATTTGAGGGAGCAAGCAAACAGACTGTATTCAACAGGTCAAGGAAAGCAATTTAATGGCAACTTTAAATGACTTTGTAAGTAAAATAAGAACAGGTGATCTTGCAAGAAGCAACCGTTTTGAAGTAGAGATATTATCACCCGGTGCAATAGATAGTAACGATGTAAACATACTATGTGAAGATGCATCAGTCCCTGGATTGATTATTCCATACGTCCCGATAAAAATTGGAAACATAACAGAACCTAGAGCGCATGGAATGGAGTTCTTCGGTGACAACGCAACATTCACATTTTTCTGCGACACAAATTGGGATGTGAGAGCATACTTTGAAAACTGGATGGCAGCTACTGTAGATCCAGTATCTAGAGAAGCAACATTCTTTGACTTGTGCGCGGGTACAATCAACATATTTAGCTTGAACAGAAAAGATGCTAGGGTGCGTGGTTGGCAGTTAGTAGACTGCATCCCTAGAAATATATCACTTGGAAATTTTTCACAAGGCAACGAAGCACCAATGCGAGTGTCAATATCAATCGCATATAAGAAATGGGTTGCTTTAGGCACCGCAGATGTAAGCCCCGAGAACACACTAGAATCTGCGGTTGGTGATCCAAGTACTAACATACCGCTTAAAGGCCTTAAAGGCCCTATCACCGACGATGTTAGAAGTTTTTCAAATTTATCTATAGAACAATACGCTTAATTAATGGAGAATATTATGGCATTACCTAGCATTGATGCACCAACATATGAGATTGAAATACCTCATACAAAAGAGACTAAGAAATTCAGACCATTCTTAGTAAAAGAAGAAAAACTTCTTGTCTTGGCAAATGAGTCTGGTGAACACCGTGACATGATACGAGCAACACAACAAATTGTCACGAATTGTTCGTTTGGTGAGATCGACGGGGAGAAGTTGCCGCTGTTTGCGCTGCAAAAAATATTCTTAGATATTAGGTCACAATCAATATCTAGTGTAATCGATCTTGTATTGTCTTGTGGTTCGTGTGAAGCACAAAATGCGCATTCAATCGACTTAGCTACACTTGAAATTGAAGAGACTGAAGGTCATAGCACGATGGTGAAATTGAGTGATACATTGTTTATTGAGATGCAGTATCCTGATCCATTTCAAGTCAGTGAATTGCTAGATACTAGCGATCCTGAAACTGTATACAGAATTGCAGGAAACTGCGTAAGTGTAATTTACGATGGAGATGAAAAATACAATGCATTTGAGTCTTCCGAAGATGAAAGAAGGGACTGGGTAGAACAGCTAACATTAGAACAGTTTGCAAATCTACGAAAATTTTTTGAAACTATGCCTGTCTTAGAACACGCAATAGATTTCGATTGCGTAAAGTGTGGTAAAGCAAACTATATTAACTTCAATGGGTACCAGGATTTTTTCGTTTAAACCTCTCCCATGATACGTTAGAGAATTATTTTAAGACCAATTTTCTACTAATGCAGGAACATAAATATTCCTTAAGTGAAATTGAAAATTGGTTGCCTTGGGAGAGGCAAGTTTACATCGCTATGTTAATCGAGCATCTAAAGAAAAAGGCAGAAAGGGCTAAAAAGTAATGGGTATCTTAGACAACGCAGCGTCTGCTCTAGGCGGGCGCGTAAAAGAAAGTTTAGGTGTAAGCAAAGAAACTAAAGGCTTCGGTAACATTATGGGAGGCGCGTTCAGTGCTGCGAACATGTTTGGGGCTGATAGCTTTCTCGGTGAAACATTCAGTAGCGATGAAGAACGAGACCGCGTAAAGCAATTCAACAAAGATCAAAAATCATCCAATAAAGAAAAAGCCTCAAGTTCTGGTGGAGGTCTATTCGGTGGCGCTGCAAAAGTAGAAAACGCAGGTATCAACGCTGAGGGGTTGGAAGGTATAGCAGATGACGTAAAAACAATACGAGACATCTCAGAGGAAGAGTTTACTGCACCTCCTGCAGATAAAAAGGATGAGAAAGAAAAGCCAGAGTTTGATCAATTAAAAAAGACAGAAGAAGTAAAGAAAAAAGAGGTAGCTAAAGTTGTAGGTATCACATCAGCGCAAGGTGATACTATGATTGGGCTGCTTGAAGATATTGCTAGAGGCATTGGAGACATCGACGGCGGTGGTAGCGGAATGTCAACACCTAGCATACGTCCAAAACTTAAAACAGGCGCTAAATCGCCAAAACCAAAACCAAAAAGCGTAAAGCCAACAAAGGTGCCCACTAAGCCAACCAGTCCGTTAGCAAAAGCTACTAGTGCTGCAAAGAATGCAGGATCTAAAGTTGGAAGTGCCGCTGCGAAAGTCGGAGCAAAGGGTGTGCCCATACTTGGTACTGCACTTGCTGTTGGCGAAGGTGCGAAGGATGTATTTGATGCAGAACAAGCTATGGAAAACTTGGAAAGTACCGCAGAAGAAGCACAAATCGCAAAAGGTGAAGGTATAGGAAAAGCATCTGGTACACTTGCTGGTGCTGCTGCTGGTGCTGCTGTAGGTAGTGTCGTTCCTGTAGTAGGAACAATAGTTGGCGGCATAGTAGGCGGTGCTTTGGGATACTTTGCAGGCGGTGAAGCGGGAGGAGCACTTGCTGATGCATTGCCCGTTGATCCGGGTGAAATTGCAGAATCAAATGCAGTCGCAGAAGAGATACTAGAAGATGCAAGCACAAAGATAGATGGTAAAAAATTAGTAGACACAATACGAAGCGATGCCTCTGAAATTGAAGCTACATTAACAGAAGCCACACTTGAAGAAAGTGGAAAAGACGAGCTAAGTGAGAACGACAAAGCCGCTATTGCAAATGCTTCACTAGTCAAAGCTATTCAAAATAACAAAGAAGCATTAGATGCAGTAGGGGTATCAATGGACCCCGAAGCAATGCAAGCAATAAATGAAAGAATAGAAAAAAGACAAGAAACCAATTTAGAAGCTGCCGAAGACTCTGGGCTGTATAACAAAGATATGATGGGCAATAGTGAAATCGACAAAGAGAAGCTGGCAACAACGGAAGATACAGGGCAGTTAAATGCAATGCTCATGGACCGTGACTTGAGCGAAGAAGATACTGCTGCGGTGCAGTCAAGACTCAATGATATAAAAGCAACCCCAGATCCTTTAGAAGCAAGCGTCTTGCGGTCGAATTCACAGTCAGCAAACGCGCCAGCAGCAACAGTTGAAGATGCTACCGATGTTGCAGCAACATCAAATGTACCTGCAGCCCCAATAGTAATACAAGCACCAGGTGGACAAGCAGCACCCGCTGCATCACCGGATGTCAACGTACTAGTAACACTACCGAAAAGTATAAGCCCGAACAATGCAACAGGCAGTCGGTATCTTGCTTCGGTCATGTCATAGGAGACAAACATGAAAGGATTCATTTTAGATAGATTAGCCGAAAGAACATCACTAGACGGCGCAGTATTAATTGCTGCTGGTGTTGCGTTCATACTCTTTAAACCAATAGCAGGTCTTATTGCATACGGCGCAATTGCGTATGGTGCTTGGACTATTTGGAAGCGAGAAGAATAATGATAGAAGTAGCCGCAGCGTAACGTTTGGCGTTATTGTAACATCATAAAAAAGGGGCACCGAAGTGCCCCCATAAAAGAGTGTGTAATCTTTTTAATCGTCTTCAGCTAATGCTGCAAAGTAACTAAGTGTATCTTCCTCATCAGCACTTGAAGCGACTGTGACTCTGGAAGAAGTAGCAGAGTTAACCGCCATCAAATCTTCAACATCATCAGTGCCTGTCTGTGCTGCAATAGTCTCAGCAGTGGTCACTCTCGCGCCTCCCGTGAGTACTTGATTCAGCTTAGCCTTCAACTCATCATAAGTCTTGAAGTTCTTAGGATCAACCATCTCAGCAAGTGAATGCTGCTTGCCCCAGATTGCTTCAATCTCTTCATCAGAGTCTGCAACCGCAGAAGGAGATGATTCAAACTCAGACTTGTCGTAATTACGATAGCCTTCTACCTGACGCGCCTTCAACTTGAAGTTAGAACCTTCCCAGAAGTCAAAAGGATTTGATGCTGTTTCATCTTGAAACTCAGGTTGCATCTGATCTTTGATCTTGTCAAAGATTTTCTTACCAAACTTGTAAAGCATTACCTGACCCTCGTTCTGAGGATTAGCAGGGTCTTTTACTACAAGAACATTTGCGTAATAAGACAATCGACGCTTTTGCTTTCGTGCGATGTCCTTACTAGATTCAACACCACTGTTCCAAAGTTCGCTGTTCAATTCTGATACAGGATCTTGTTGATTCAAAGTAGTAAGTGAGTTCTCAATGTACCACTTACCTGTAGGACCTTGAAAGCCATGATTCCATAAACGAACCCAGGGAAGTTCTTCACCTTTAGGGGGAGCAAGAAAACGTAAGACAGCATACCCATTGCCAGCAGAATCTACTGTGAGCTTCCATTCGTTACCGTTGTCTCGGCCTTGTTGTTTAGGGGAATCGATCTTTTCAACTTCTTTCATCAAGTTGTCGAAAGAGCCTCTTGCTTTGCGCAAGTCTGATAGGGAATTAAATGACATATTTTGTATCTCCGTATATGCGTTGTATTTTTGTATAGTGTCCTGTATTAGCGGACACTATTATTTATAATGCCCACAAACAGCGAATTTTAGTTCTTCGCTGATTTGGACAAATGGACGATACTTCTTGATCAACATGTTGGTGTCTTCTAAGAAGATATCATCAGCCTCTATAGTAACATAATTGTAGAGTTTGTCAAGTGCTACAATCGTTTCTAAAGAAATCATTTTACCAAAATACAATCTGTACACTAGAGGATGTCTCCCTGCGTGTGCATCAAAAGGAGAAGTCAATTCTTCTTTCTCCATTTCATAATCTATCTTGGCGATGTCTTGTTTAAAACTGTACGCAAAGTTTTGTCGCACAGCCTTCCATTCTAAATATCGTTCCTTTGATTGCAAGTCAAACATTCCGCCCCAGCGATCACCGGATACAAAGTTAGCAACAAGAAAATCAATTGCTTCTTTGCGGCTGTAGTCTCTAGCGATCTTACGAATTGCAGTCAAGTCTTTTCGCTTCATAAAAGATTTTTGACTAGCTCTAACAGCACCCTTTGTTTTAGTGATGTCGTAATCCTTCTTTGTGAAGTGCAGTTTGAGTGCTAGGTAGAGTTTATATACTTCAAACGGTTCCATAATCAAAAGGGTAGCTTGCCTGTTTTCTCTTTCATAAGATTTAGAGTTTCCGCTTCTTCTTTAACTTTTTCTTTAAGAGAAGGGGTCAAAAGTTTTCGGACAGATTCAATTTCTATCTCTTGTCTCTGGCAATAATCAACTAAACAATCAATCAATGGATTTTTAGTGTTGTATGCTTGTTTTTCAATGTACTGAGAAAATTCAACCTGTGTTTTGAATTGCTTAGTTATTAAAAATACGTCAGTCATTTTTGATGTATCGGTCATGTCATTGTCTACTATAAGTTTAAGTTTATGCATTACTGTCTTACCTTCCATTCGTGTATGTATTCGATCACATCAAATTCAGCTTTGATGTAAGGTAGCTCGCATTTAGTTTTTTCTACTTCACCTTTTCTATCAAATTCAAAAACAAATGGGTGCCCAAATGCCTCTGCTATTTCTAAAATTGTCTTAGGATCTCCTGCACCTAAATGAACCCAAGGAGGACGTTTTCCGTCGTGTGTTAGCAATAACTTTACGATGCCAGTAACAACATCAGTAACATAGGTAAAGTCTCTTTCTTTTCTACCATTGCCGTATATGTGTAGAGGTTCACCTTTTTTAATTTGATTTTTGAATGCACGGACAACAGTGCTATGTTCACCGTAGTCAGCTTCTCTGGGACCGTAGACGTTGTAAAAATACAACAGATGCGATTGCACCTGATACAATTTTTTGTACAGCCTCAGTGTTTCTTCCGCGAGAGTCTTACCGAACGTATAAGGATTTGCATACGGCGTACCTTGCAATCTACTAGATGACTGCGCAAAAAACACAGGGCACTCCCAATGTCTCGCCCATTCACATACTGATACTGTAGGACCCACATTATTCATAATAGAATCTGCTGGTTCTTGCATTGACAGCCTGACTCTAGGCGTATTCGCTAAGTGTATGATGCCATCAACTTGAGGAGTAGTCTCTTCAAACTTCACATCCTGAACTGCGCAATGAAGGTATTGCACATAATTACTCTGTACAATATGTTCACCGTTTCGCTTATCGTCTACAACTGTGACATAACATTCCATTGCTGCAAGTGCTTCAACTAAATGCGAGCCTATAAAACCACATCCACCTGTAACGATGTAATGTGTCATGTTAAAAGCCATAATTAACGCCTATAAAATATATGATTGTCTGCAACCATTACCATCTCCATACTGTCTTTCCAGTAAGGCTCTACATACTTAGCATGATAAAACAGAGATCCTTCTGTAGTATCAATGCCTGCATTATACACTATTTCAGCAACATCGAACACCTTTTTGTATACAGACTGGTCGGCTACAAAATCTGGTTTGCCATCACAATACCAACTAAATTGACATTTGTTTCTCAGTGGAACTTTCTTACCATGCGCCTCTTCCCACCATTTAGAATACTGTGCTTGATAAACAACCTCGCACACTGTATTCGGAAACCTAGATGATTTCACCCTGTTCAAGGTAACACTAGCAACAGCAACCTGTCCAGTGATTGTCTCTCCTCTAGCCTCATGATATATGTTGAGTGCTAGGCAAACTACTTCGGGGTTTATTGGAGTGGGTACAATGTATGTCGCCTTGGTTGCAATTGGAACTGGAGACAATTCTTTTCGAGGATCTACTTTTTCGCCTTGACAAGAAAAGCACCCGAGCAGTATGATAAAAATCATAAGACCTGTACGCATTAGATTGCTCCTTTAACGTAAGAAATTGGGTTGCCTCTCCTTTTGGTAACAAGGCGAGAGACTCTCCCCGCTAACTTATGCAGCTAGTTGATAAACGTCATCGTTTGCGTTTAGATTGTTTGCTTCTCAGTTTTACAGCCTTCTGCCTTGGCTGGCTCTCCACGCATCTACTACACCCTGTCGAAACCTGACTCCCCCATCAAAAACAAACTGCCTGCGGTATCTGCCTCCGCGTAACCACGCGTTCGTGGTAACTTAGTCTTTTCGTAGCTTTGCCACTTCTAGTTCAAGACAGTTTGCTTTTGGTGGAGGAGGGGGGAATCGAACCCCCGTCCAGTATGCCATCAAATTGCTTCATCAAGCTATGTATTTATAATACGATATACGGAGCGGTTAGTCAATATCTATTTTCATTTTTTGGTACTCTTCAGTCCATTTATCGCTGTACATTGTGTTTTCGTAACATTCA
>Ga0255779_1000920_pt1 | contig 35219 bp, 22 predicted proteins | sample 011ome_21_FD_179977 | JGI IMG/M metagenome (GOLD analysis project Ga0255779, IMG submission 179977) | Coastal salt marsh microbial communities from the Groves Creek Marsh, Skidaway Island, Georgia - 011508AT metaG (version 2) | ecosystem: Environmental > Aquatic > Marine > Intertidal zone > Salt... | reverse complement strand
GGTTTTCTTTTTTTTAATACTCGCGACAGAAAAGCAAAGAGAGAAAAGAATGCGGAGGATTGGATTCGATCGCTCGAGGAGAGATCAGAAGGTTTGAGTGAAATTTTGCTCGCATTTTTTAGTACAAGTTTCTTTGCGCGTTTGCGTTTGTTTTTCTACGACGATGATGATGATGATGATGACGACGACGACGACTCTTGCGTGTGTAGTACTCCGTCTTCGTATCGCCAACCGTTTGGTAGAGGGCAGTTATTGTCGAGGAGGTATTGTAAACACTCGGGGTGTTCGTTCTCGTACGCTACTCGAACGGCGTAGCTGTCCCAAGGCGCTTTGGCGGTTTCGCGCAAGTACTTCAAACAGTCTAATTGGCCGAACTCGGCCGCCCACTGACACGCAAATTCGTGATATTCATCGTACTTACGCTCAACAAGATATTCGAGTATGTGGAGATGACCATTTTGAGCCGCCCAAGCTGCAGTAATACAATCCCAAGGCGCTTTGACTTCTTCGCGCAAGTATTTGAGGCACTCGAAATGACCGATTTCGGCAGCACGCCCACACGCATACCTATCAATAGGACACTTATTTGTAACGCAATACTTTACCATATCCATATTACCTTTTTTTGCGGCCGTTGCAATCGTCGATCCATCCCACTCACACTTTTTCTCCTCTCGTATCCACTTGAGCAACTCGAGTTTATTCGTCCAAGCAACTTTATAGCAGAAATCTCTTTCGCTCCAGTCACTCGGCCACAACGATTTATTCTTCCACGCAAACTCCAAAGTCGATATCGACGACATCTCGAACACTCTAAGCCCCTTTCTCAAATCACCCGCGCGAGATGATCTCTTCACCAACGCTCTCGTCTCACCATTCACCTCGTACAAGAATTTAAGATCGGTCCCATTCAATCTCGGAAGAATGTGTTTGAAACAAATATCGTCGTTATTCACGATCAAACTCCACACATCTCTCTCCCCCATTCGTCTTTTCTGCGCTCTCGTCCTCACTCCAGAAGACATGACGGCGTTTGTCTCACGACACCAACTTCTTCTTCGTCTTCTTCTTCTTCGTTCTCGAAAGTCTTTTAGTCAAAGAGAGATTTTGTTTTTTTTTTCAGAAGTAAAAATTGGCGTTTTTTTCCGAGAGAGACAAGACAACAGATATGAAAACCACATTACGAGAACAACTCGCGCGATACGAGCGAATACGGAAACGTCCCAACGAGAGAGAGAAGAAGAGAGAGAGAGAAAACAGAGAGTGTGTGCATGCGAGAGAGAGAGAGATGGAAGAGGTTCGCGCGACTCCGCGTGAGTACGTTTGAATAAAACACACTTAGGGAAAGTGAGATATGTCTGCTTTTGCATCACTCGTAGCGCGGAGAGGAAGAACGGCGACGTATCGTTGGTGCAACTTCTGCCTCGCGCACCAAAGGCAAAACGAGTTTGAGCGGTATTATTCGTCTTCTGGGACGACGACGACGACGACGACGATTCAGACGACGAAAATACTCGCGACTTTACTCGAAGATGCGATTGCGGATTCCAACAGGAAAGAGACAGAACAAGAGATGATACCATCATCATCGCAGGAAGATAACCAAAAGATCGTGGACCGAACGCGCGTTCGCGCGATTGCAGGGAAAGGCGGGAAAGGGTGCGCCTCGTTTCGGAAAGACGGCGGGTCGAGAGGACGGAGAGGTGCGGATGGCGGGAACGGCGGGAACGGCGGCGACGTCGTGTTGAAAGCGGTTGGCCAGCGAGGGCCGAAGAGTTTAGGTCACGTGGGGAACTTGTTGAGAGCGGAAAACGGAGGAAACGGAGGGAAAGAGAGGATGCAAGGGAAACGAGGGAAGACGAAGGTGATGGAAGTGCCGGTTGGGACCGTGGTCTGGGAGGAAGAAGAGAGAGAAGATGTTGTCGTCGATGATAACGTCGAGGTGACGAAAAAGATGATGGCGAATTGGGGGTCCTCCGAGCCCGTGTGGGATGATAACGACGATGACGACAACGAGGATGGTGATAATCTCGAGAGAAGCGACGACGGAGAACACGACGACGATGAATTAGAAATAGAGTACATAAGAACCGCGCATTTACGTCCGAGAGGGTATAAATACGGCATTTGGCGAGTGCTCGCGGATTTGTCAACACACGAGGACGAGTTTAAGCTCGCAATAGGAGGCAGAGGCGGGAAAGGGAACGCGAATTTTCCAGTCGGAAAAACAGCCGGAGAGTACGATCCCGGCGAACCAGGGACCGAGAGAAGAGTGGTTTTAGAGTTGAAAACAGTCGCGGACGTCGGGTTTATTGGGTTTCCAAACGCCGGGAAATCCACGATGTTAACGGCGCTGACCAACGCGAAACCAAAAATCGCGCCGTACGCGTTTACGACGTTGACCCCACAATTTGGTGCTCGCGAAATTGATTTAGATAAAGAGATGGAAACGAAAGTGAGCTTGACGTTTGCCGATGTACCCGGTTTACTTCCGGGCGCGCACAGGAACAGAGGCTTAGGTCACGATTTTTTGCGACACGTGGAGAGGTGTCGAGTGCACGCCTACATCGTCGACGCGACTGGTGGTGATGGAAAGAATAAACGCGCGACGACGGGTAATACAGAACAAGACGATGCAAATGAAAGTCTACCTGAAAATAGCAAAGAAACCAATAAGCTGCCCCACGAAGCCTTGATTGATTTAGTCAACGAGTTGGAAACCTACAAACCAGACATAACGAAAACGACGCCGGCGATTGTCGTGGTGAACAAAATGGACTTGTTATTGTTCAACAGTAGCGAAGATGATGGCAATAACGCTAGAGAAGGAGCTTCTTCCGCCGAAGCGATTAAGAAGACAATCTCTGCGTCGATTACGAAAGCGATCGGATCGTTAGGAAAAGATGCGTCTTTGTGGGAAATTGTGTTCGCTTCCGGTAAAACCGGGGAAAACGTGGACGAGGTGTTAGAGGCAGCATCGAGAGCGTGGAAGCGAATGAATAGTAGTGCAAGTAGGAGTAATTATATTAGCGGTAGTGATGATGAAAGCGAGGGCGATGATGTCAAGGCCGAGAGCGTGTGGTCGGATCCCAATAGATTTTGATTTTAGAGAAAAGCGCCCACAAATTGATAAAATAAATACCTAAATGTTCTTCTTGTTCTTGTACTTTGTCTTCGTCATCACTCTTCTCTCCTTCTCCTTCTTAAACTGCCAGACGATCAATCCACCAACTATAACTGCACTAACCGCTAACCAACACCGGACGACCGCTTTTGGCCACTTTGCCGTGAACAAACCGTCCCCGTGTTTCAGAATCACCAGAAACTCCATCGCCATGGCGGCAATCGCCAACCACGCGTTCGCGCCTAACTGAGCTTTCCAAATCCCGCGCTCGTCCGTTATGAACACGTAATACTCTCTGATGGCAATATTTGCCTGTGCAAACCAAAGCACTAAACGTAAAGTGTTCAAAATATGCGGCGGAGGTATGCCGTAAATGAACTTCAAGAAGAACGCGTTCAATTCAAACGATAAACACATACCGATGAGGAACACGCACTGAATGAAACGACCGGGAGTCTTGAACGGCTGCCATTCGTAACGATACCAGTTATGTCCTTTCTCCGGAAGGATGTAATTTTCGATCGATTTTCGCGCGACGCGAACGAAATTCGACGACGGACGTCGTCTGTGATGGCGGTTTTTCTTTCCATCGCTTTCATCTTTCGTGCGCTCGGAAGAACGCGCCGCCGCCGCCGCCGGTTTGTTCTTCATCTCGTTCTCATCATCTTCTCCTTCTTGTCCATTTTTTTCGTATTCATCCTCCTCGCTACTACTACTCTCCTCGAAATCATCTATCACTCTCTCAGTAAAACCATGATTTTCAACTCCTTCGCTACTTTCCTCCCTACTGCTCCCGCTATAACTACCCCTACCAACGTTGGTCGTCGCGAAATACTTCGTCGCCCGCATCCCGACCCACATCCCGCCAAAGTTACACACCAACACGTCCAACACCCACGAATCCCACCAGCACTCGTTAAAATTCTTCAACCAATGCCTAAACGTCACCTCCATCAGTTCAAACAAAATCGAATACGCCCACAACAAGTGCCAATCGCGAATGGCCAACGCCTTCCCGAACCACCCGAGCACGTGCGCGAGAAAAAACTCATCCAGTATCGTGTTCTTCACGTTCTGGAAACAGGACCCAAAACGTGCTAAATTGCATTGCTCCGGGGTAAAAACTCGACAATCCGTCGCGTACGTCCGTTCCTCGTACGGGAACATCTTCGCATCATCTTCACCCGCTGAGATTAAGTTTGAATCCCAAAACGCAAACACCCTCGCTCTCGCCTGTTCTTTCGTCTCTTGAAACACCAAAAACACCAGGAACAAAAGGTACAGGACAAAACTCCCGTGCACGCACCTCCAGACGCCCGGGTGCGGGCGAAACATGTGCGTGTCTTCACCTTGGAGGAACGAGTACACGAGGTAGGACACGTAGGCGAAGAAGAGGCCTTTTTTCGTCGGGGAACTCGATGATGCTGTCCTCGCTTCTGACACATCATTTCCCCTAATGTTGCGTTGACCAATGTCATCATTCAACGCTTGGTACGCTAAAACGAGCACGTATACGAAGAGAAAAGAGAGTGATTTTCTGTTATTGTTGGCATTACGAACAGAAACAACACCATCGTCCATTTTGCGCTCCGTTGTTGTCTTCACCTCGTCCTCGTGCTCTCTCTTTTATTATTCGCGTGTGCGCTAAAAATAACAACTTTGGGATGCTTCATTTTCCCGAAACGAACCCCGAAACGGAACAGAATATATACACACACACACACAACACACACACAGACACAGACGCGCTTTGAATGATGCGCGAGAGTAGTAATGATGCTAATAATAACAACGCCGGAGGATCAGGATCAGGAAATGGAGGATTAACGTTCGCGTTCCTCTCCTTGGGAACCATTTCCGTTTCCATTTTACTCTCCGGAGTGGCGATGCATTCGTCCATGTCGAGTACGAGTTCGTCGAGTTCTTCGTCTCTGGCGAAAGGCATTTTCATCGGGTCCACGTCCACGATTACGTTATTCGCGTCTGGCGTGTATTTTGCGTGTAAGTTTATCTCCTCGGGAGGAGGGACGAGTAGGAGTACGACATCAACATCCGCGGAATGTATCGAAGGGGAATTCGTTGAGAAGGAGAGTTTAATTGGAATGAATGTGAGAAAAGAGGAGATGCGCGGGTGGTTGATTTTCTGCAAAGGGTCTAACATGGTGAAAGCGAATAAGATGTCCAAAGAAAAAGGATTCGCTGGGAAAACGACGTCGAAGAAGTCGTCTTTAAGTTTGACGACTTTGATGAGCGGAAGCAATACGGAGAGGTATTACGTGACTTTGGACGTGAAAGCGGCGAGGATGAAGTTGGAAGCGAACAGAGGAGGAGGAGGAGGAAGCGACGGCGGCGCGAGCGCGACGACGGCGGCGGAGAGTACTACTACGACGACGACTTCTTTTTCTTCATCATCTTTGGAGGCAGAGTATGTGGACAAAGAGGAAAAGTTTATCGATTTGAAGCAGTGCGACGTGTATTTGGTAGAGTATCCGGAAGGGAATAAGACGGAGTTGATGTGGAACCATAAGCGGGCGATCGTGATTGCGAGGAGGAGCGATGCTTCTTCTTCTTCTTCTTCGCTGTACGAAGGCGAGAAGGTGGTTTGGTTATACGCTTTGAGCGGACCGAGTAAAGAGGCGTGGTTTTACGCGCTGTGGAGGGCGTTGGATATGGACTCGATGAGAAGAGGTTTAACGTCGACGACTGCCACGAATACGAATAATAAACAAAAGTTCCCAGAAGAGGCGAAATCGAGAATCGCGCAGTACTTGCTCGAAAACGCGCGATTCGAAAAGAAGATTAGCAGAAGTAGTAGTAATAGCAGCGAACAACAACAACAACAACAACAACAACAAGAGAAGAAGGATGAGAAAGCCAAAGCGCAAAAGAAACAAGACGCGTTTTTCGAACACATCTTCGACGACAAACGGTGCGGACAAACCGTGAATATCATCTCTTCCCGCATCTTTTTCGATTTAGTGCGCTCGATTGATTTTAAAAACGTTCTCTCGAATTTGTTGGAGAAGAAATTGAACGAACTTCCCGGTTTACCGAAATACGTCGGCAAGTTTGACGTGGAAAAGTTATCGTTAGGAGAAGCGACGCCGAAGTGTAACATGTTACGGCCGGTAGATGGAAGCGATGGTTCAAACGCACCTTGGGACGGCGGATCGTTACCAGGTCGAGGCGTTTGCGCCGCGGTGGAAGCGGATTTGAGTTACGTCGGCCTTATTGAAGTGACGATTCGAACGAGAGTGGATTTAGCGCAGTACGCGAAGGAAATCGGGAACTTAGTGGAAGGCGGGGATGCAGCGGGAGTGGAGGAAAACGACGAAGACGCTGCCGGAAAAACGAACGACAGCGTCACAAGCAAAAGCGGCTCGAGAACGCCGACGCCTCCGCTCTCGCCCACAAACTCTGGCAGAATCCCACCGCTCAACAAAACGAAAGAAGAAGTCACTCAAAACGTGCTCAAAGAGATGAAGAAAGTCGTCGAAAACGTCAACGACCGCGTGTTGCAAAAGTTTCCGCTAAAAATGACTTTGAGAGTGTCCAGCTGTTCCGGCACGTTTCGATTTTGGATCCCTCCACCCCCGAACGAACGCTTGTGGTGGGGATTGAAAGGTCGCCCGAGAGTCGATATCTTTTGCGAGCCGGCGATTGGAGAGAACAAAATCGCGCACGAGTTTATCGCGAAGAAAGTCTCGCATTTGCTGTCCAGCAAGTTAGTCTCGGACATTTGCGACGAGCTGGTGTTGCCGAACTGCGCGAGCGACCCGATGAAAGAGTTGATACGGTTCGAGCACTTCGTACCGGAAATTGCGTTCGAAGACGCGATACAGTTGAGCGAAGGCAACGGTGCATTTTTAGTAACGAACGCAGCGTCGTCGGAGGACGTCTCTTCGACGACGTACTTGCGAGGCGAAAAGAAAGGAGACGAACTCATCGTGCTTTCAAAATCGGGCTCTGAAAACGCGTTCAGCGCGCAACTGTTACCGAATGCGCCGAAAGAAGAAGAAAAAGTAGAAGATCATCAACAACAACAAGTACAAGAGAAGCAAGAAAAACAACAGCGCAAAAGTGTCAGTTTAAAACGCGAAAACAGCACGAAGAGACAGGAGGAAAAGAACGCCTTGGACGCCACGGCAGAGTGGTTGCTCTCGGATTCGCATTTCGACTCGCCGCCAACCTCCGCCGCGAAAGCCCCTCCCTCTTCCTCCTCGCAACCGCTCTCTCCGAAATCTCCAACCGGCGGCAATAACAACATGATTGGTTTCGGAAACAAGCGCGAAGACGTCCTCCGAGCCAAAGGCGGCGGCGGCGCGTCCTCTTTTTCCTCCGCGCGTCCGACCAGCCCGGATCATCAGAATCACCAAAACAACCTCTTCGCGTCTCTCTCGCGTTCGATTAAACAAAAAGCAGAGGAAAATTTATCCAAAATGAAATCGGATTTTCAAGAGGTGCAAAAAGGACTCCAAAACGGCGGCGTGGAAGGCGCGGTGCAAAACATCAAACAAATCGCGATGAAACGAGCGAAAGAAACGACGACCGCGACGACGACGACGACGGCTTCGACGACGCATTCGTCTTCCTCTTCTTCTTCGCAGCAGCAGCGGCAGCGGCAATAGAAGCGCGGGGTAGACAAAAATATACGCCGCCCGAAAAAGTAAACCTCTTTAAGAAGTGCGCGAAACAAAAAACATTCAAAAGGATGTAATTGAACTTTTTAAACAGGTTAACATATCACGGAAGAGTTAAAGCTCGATGTTCAATACAAAATGCATTCTATCCTTAGTCTTACAGATACGCAATACGTTCAAGACGTAAGCGCGAGTGAAGCGTTCTTCTCTGTGCTTCATTTTGACATTTTTCGACTCAAAATTCAAAAATTCTCACAAAATTCACAAAATTCTCACAAAAACCATCGTCTCGACGAGACACTAAAGACGACGACGAATCGAAAGAAACCTCCTCCTTTTCCTCCTCCTCTCGCTCACTTTTGCACGAAGGTCGAGACGACTGCGACTGCTGCTCTTCATTGTCCGTGTTGCGTGACATTCGCGTCCTTCGCGGAATCTTTAGCGCGTGCCATCAAGAGGAAAAATCAATCGAAAAGCTCCGGGAAAAATTCAAACAGCATGGTGGCCAACAAAGAAGACACACGAGAAGAACTCGCGATGATGATGGAAACCGATCACGAAGGCACGTTGTTGGATGAAAACCTCCTCTTCATGGATGAACCGTCGTGCGTCCAACGCTGGCTGTCGTTTGAAAACGAAAAAAAGAACAACGGCGATGAATCTTTGAACAGAGAGATCGAGACGTATCGGAAACTGATTCAAAACGAGCTCAAGAAAGGAGCACATTTTCAAAAAATTTCCTCTGCGAGCGGCGTGAGTTTTCCTTCGTTTTTGCAGTTGCAGTTGGAGACGACGACGACGATCGACGACGATACCGCGGACGGCACCGGGAACGAAATGGGAGAGGATGGGGAAGCCGCGGCGACGAATGCTCATAACGCGAATACCGGCGAGGAGGAGGAAGCGGAGACGTACGACGTGGATTTGATCGACCCGAAGGAGTGGATGGTACCGCCGCAGTGCATTCCGGTGCACGCGAACGTGACAACGTTCGATTGGAAACCGATGTACGAACACACGAAATTTGACGTCATCATGATGGATCCTCCGTGGCAGTTGGCCACGGCGAATCCAACGAGAGGCGTGTCGTTGGGGTACTCGCAACTCACCGACGCGCACATCGCGAACCTTCCGATTCCAGAGTTGCAAGAAAACGGCTTCTTGTTCGTGTGGGTAATCAATGCGAAATACCAGTGGTGTTTGAACCAGTTTAAAAAGTGGGGCTACGAGTTTGTGGATGAAATCGCGTGGGTGAAAGTGACCAACTCGAGGAGATTGGCCAAATCGCACGGGTTTTACTTGCAACACGCGAAGGAAGTGTGTTTGGTGGCCAGGCGAGGGAAAGATCCACCCGGTACGACTTTGAATGGGAAGACGGCTTCGGACGTGATTTTTGCGGCAAGACGAGGCCAATCGCAAAAACCGACGGAGATTTACGAATTGATCGAACAGTTGGTGCCGAATGGGAAATATCTGGAGATTTTCGCGAGGAAGAATAACTTGAGAGATTACTGGGTGAGCGTCGGGAACGAGGTGACCGGGACCGGGTTACCGCCGGAGGACGTAAAGGCGTTCGCAGAGGTGGGCGCCGTTCCGGCTGCAAAGTACGGCGCGGCTGCGCAAAAGTAAAACAACATTGCTATCTGTGTATGTTTTTATGCGGATGCAAGATAGTATTACTGATCAAACACTTACTTTTTTTTACGCCGGGGCTACTATTGCATACATGCGCTATTACTACTATCTATAAAATTCATTGAACTACTTTATCACCAAGAAACGTCTCTTCGAGCTCGTCGCAAAAGGAAACGTCAAACGCGTACCATTCTCTCCACGCTTTGCACACGCGCAAAACTCTCGTCATGAACGGCGGCTTCGCTATGACGCCGCAGTGTTTTAAACTTTCGCCTAAAGCTTTAAATACATCCGGTAAAGCGCGTTTGATTACCATTCTGTAGCTACTCGCGTGCTTGACCGGTGCCGAGGCGTTGTGAAGGACGTCAGAGAAGGCGTAGAGGAGAGAGACTTGCGCTTCGAGTGGTTTTTGCGACTCTTTTTGCGCGTCCATTTCTTCCCTCAGTTTCGCGACGACTTCCTCCGCGCAAATCGCGTGATCGATTGCAAACGTCGTCACTTCTCGCACGCGTTCGCGTTCGAGTGTTAAAAGCGACAGGAGTTCTTGCAAGTGTTTTTGGTCCGTCTCGGAGAGTGCATTCTGCGTTTCTCCTCGATCCAGATTGTAATCGACGAGAGAGGAGGAAGCGCCGATACCCGCGCCGTTGGATGTTGGCCACTGCGCGGACAACAACATCGAGTCTTTCGCGCTACTACTGTTATGTTTTGGTGCCATCTCGATTCCTCCAGCTGGTGGTACCCAAATTTTCCCGTTCGGCGTAAACATCCGAAACGGGTCCGTTCGAAACGAAGTCAGAGAATCGCCGTTGGCTAACGAAAACACTCTCCACAAATAATAAACAGTCTCTTCGTTCTCCTCAATCGTATCAAACAAAAACGCAAAATCGGGATCATCTTTCTTCCTCGCTTTGATTCTGTGTTCGACGGCTTTCCCATCCTCGGTAACAAACGTCGCCGTGATATCGATGCGTTTCATTTGCGCGTAATCTTTCGGGAAACGGACTTTAACGATACCTTCTTCCTCTTCTTCTCGATGCTCTGCGTCAAAGTTCACAAAAGGCGCCGGCGCGGTCAACCGCGCTGCCACTTCACCTCGCATGTGAATATTCTCGTCCAAATACAGCATCCTTCGCGACTCCTCGTCGTCTTCGTCGGGTTCGTCTTCGTCGTTCGCAATCTTCCTTATTTCCGTAACCGGCGCAGGCGGCCATACCTTCTCCGAAACCACCACCGCGCCGCCTAAACTCGCTTCCAACTTCACTCCGTAGAACAAAAATTGGCCGCTATTCATTTTTTCGATTGCATTCTCCGCGCTCGATTTCGCCACAAACGCCATAAACGCCATCGATGACCCGCCTTTGTTATTGCTGTTGCTATTGTACCCATTGCCGCTCTTTTTGATCGACAACGACGCGATCGGTCCAAACGCCGAGAACGCTTCCAAGATTTTCCTCTCGAACAGTTGTCGAGCGCGTCCTGACTCCTCGCGAAATAAAGACTCAAAATCCTCTCGCGATGGAAGATTTTTCACGATCACGTTCGAGGACAACGGATTATGAGGTTGTCCTCGTTGCTGTTGCTGTTGTTGATGCTCTGGCTCGTACTCGTCCCGTCGCGCGCGCGTCTCCAATTTTTTCTCCTCTTTTCCTTCACCTTCTTCGCCTACACATCTCCTCTTTCGTTTCTTCGAAACATTTTCATCATCATCATCATCTGCATCAATATAATCATCATTTTCATTCGGGGCCGTATCCTTTTCGTCGCGTTTCCTCTGCACTTCTTTCGGAACGAACGACGGTCGGTGCTGCGTCCGGACTCGCGTATCGCCTTTGAACGACACCAACGGTAATTCGCCGTCGTTCGTTTCTTCTTCTCGTTGGTGGTGATGCTTTTCGTCGTCTGAATCGTCGGCGTCTGCGAACGCGGAGAGCGACGATTTTACCCGAACCTTCCTCTGCTGCCTTGGCGGCATTGCGAGCGGTTCTTTGTGCGCAAGCGCAAAGAGAAAGAGAGAGAGAGAGAGAAAATGCGCGTGTTTTGGTAATGACGAAAATGCATAAGAGCTTTCTCGATCGAAAGCGCTATGCGAGAGCGACGATCTGATCGAGAGAGAAACAGATGAAGTGACGAGCACATATACCAACGATGAATTACCCGATGAAAGTATTACAACAGCGCGCTTTTGTCGTGTGTCGTCGCGCTTTATCTCTACTTGTGACTCTTTCGTTTTCGTCGTCGTCGTTTTCCGCTACCGCTACTACTGCTACTGCTACTCTCGCTACTCTCGCTCGAGGACGAGGAATCTGAATCGGAAGAATCGGAAGAATCCGAAGAGTCCGACGACGAGGATGAGGATGAGGATGAGGATGAGGATGAGGAAGCGTTCGCTCTTCTCTCTCTTTCTTTCTCTTGCTCCTTCTTTAAGTGTTCTCGCATGCCGTCGGTTAACCCGCCTAAGCCGATGCTCGTGAAAAAGTTGATGGAAAATCGGACGTTTTTCAAAGGCGCTTTCGGCATGACGCCGGTGAAATACGCCTGCATGTCCTCCTCGGACATCTTCTCGTTTAACTTTTTCAAACCCAACTGTTCGCTCAACTCCTGGAATAAGATTTTGATAAAAATTCTGGACGCCGACGTCGTCGTTTCTTCCGAGAGTTGGATGTACGCCAAACACGTCCACGACATGGCGTCCGTGGTTAACAAGTGCGCGAAAAATTTAGCCACGTTTCGTAACTTGTTCGTTTCTAATCGATGGATGGTGCTGAATTGTTTCATGAAGACGTCGTCGAATAAACTGGCGTACTCTTTGGAGATGAAACAGAATCGTTGCGCCAACAAGCCGTAGTATCGGACAAACGTTCTTTCTTGCGAGCAACATTCGACGAGCATAGTCGCGACTTCTATTTCTTGCCCCGGTTGCAATTGGATTTGCATCAATTTGTGACCGGCTTCTTCAAAGTCTAAAGAGGACATTATGGTAAGGTAGATGGTTCGGCGAAGGTTCACCAGGTTGGTTTCCGTGGCGTCGGTGATGTTTTGCGTGGTCGTCGGCGCAGCTACTGCAGGTTCCTCCTCGTCGTCGGAGCTTTCGTCGCTCCCGCTTTCGTCTGACCCGGATTCATCGGACGAAGAGCTCTCCTCGCCTAAAATTTCCTTCTTGATCTCCACGTACTTCTTCTCGTTCTCTTCGTAGTTCGGATCAAACTTAAACACGTCCAAACTCGCGTTCGCTTCCAATTCGTCGTCTAACGAGATTTCGTGCACGATTTGATCGTCCTCGTCGACGAGATCGAGCTCTTCCGGGACGCCTTTTTTACCTTCAAAGCCACTCTTACGAAAGGCGAACAAACCTTCAATCATGAACTGCGTCCGTTTATCGATTTCACCTTCGTGTAAAATGCCCCGAAACCGTTCAAAAATACCGTGCGAGCCTTGCGGCGATAAATCTTGCAACGCATACCCGCACTCTTTGATGAACTCGATGGCGACTTCGACCGAGTCGTCCGTCGGTTGGGTGAGAAGTAAAGTGCACAATTCGAGCGCGAGGAGTTCGTGCACAACCTATTGTCATTAAGAAAGTGAGATAAATGCGTGAGTATTTTGAATGAGTGGGAAAAGCAAAGACATCTTCCGTCTTCCATCCATAGAAAGCAAAGATAGAGTGAGACGCTTCTTGAACAACATCCATCAAAAGGCATCAGGGTTAAAAAGCTCGTTTGATTCTCTACTCGTCACGGAAGTTGGAACTACCAGCCTCGGAGTTGGATTTTGTGTGTGATCTTATTCATCGTTTGCCTTTCGATGAGAGTGTTGTTCAAATTCGTCTGCACGCGCGTGCGTAAAACGCAAAAAAGAACCAACGAGCCAGGAAGGGAACGAGACCATAAAAAGAAACAACGAACGAACGATTTCTACACCACGTACCTGCTGATTCACTAAGCTGGCCAAAAACTTCGTCGCCGCCACGCACACGCTCTTATCGTTCCTCTTAAACGCCCTCCGAAACTGCAACACCACCCGTTTCACCACCAACTCCCCGAGTTCCGGAAACTTCGTATTCGTCACCGCGACGAGCGCGGCAAACACGGGACTAAATTGAGGACTCGCCATTTGCGATTTCATCACCGATCTCGCGAACAAACCTTTCCCTCGCACTAAATTTTCGTTGAATAACTCCGGAACGATGTTTTTCACGTTCGAGCTGTTGATTTTGTTCACGAGACCGTTGATGGATTTCTTTAACGCTTCCCACGTGATTCGCTGGTACTCTGGGGAGGATTTGTCCTCAATCTCTCGCATCATTTGCGCGAGTTTAAACGGAGGCACGTACGCCCCACCGGCGCGACCGTTGGTGCTGTTCTTCATCACCAAAGGTTTTGTCGTCGTCTTTTTCGCATCACTCTCGGTCGTTTTCACCCTTCCTTTGTCTTCCAGATGAATTTCGCCTTCCTCTTTCGATCTCTCATTTTCCGCCGCCCTGGAGTCCAATTTCCCTCCAGTGGTCTTGCTTTTCATCCGTTTCTCGCTTCGCTCTGTTTTTTTACGCAACAATTCGTCCTCGTCTGAATCGTCTGAATCGTCGTCGGAACTTCTCCTCGACGACCTCTTCTTCGATGCGCGCGCAGGTGGCGAGGGGGACTTTGATCGCGCCATGTTTCGTCGTCTGTCTCTTCAGTGGTTTTTGGGGGAAAATGTGGGGAAAATGTTTCATAAAACATGTCTCAACTGCCCGTCTTTTCGTCGTCTTTTCGTTGGTGTTCGAGACAACGAAGGGTTTTTCAGTGGCGACAGAGGAGGCAGTGCAACCGAACGGTGGTCGTCGGAGCTTCCGGAGCGTCTTCTTCGTCTCCTTCAGAGGAGGAAAAGGATGAAGAAGCAAAGCGGTTGGTGTTTAATCCAGCAGCCATTTACAACGAAATCTTCTGCGACGATAAAACATTTTCCAAAGATGTCAGCCGGAAAATCGCGAAAGAGGTGACGGAATTACGTCCAGAAACGTATAGAAATCCAGAGGATTCATTTTACGGCGAAATAGACGTGAATTCGATGCTGGAGTTGATTGATTTAGGGACGGATGGGAAGAATTTGGATGGTGGATTGCGATACGTGGATTTGGGGTGCGGGGTCGGGAAGCAAGTGGCGGTGCGTTTGATTTGGTTTTATGTCGTTCTTTTCGAGTTGATTCTTCTTTTACGTTCGTTTTCATGCTCGTTATTCCGTGTTTTTTTGTCGTTTTCAAGCGTAGTACTCACCTTCTTTCCGTTCTGCATCATCGATCGATACGCGTAGACGGCGGCCTTGTCGGGGAAGTTTGCCAAAGCGGACGGCGTGGAGATTTGTCCGGATTTAGCCGCGAAAGCGATCGAAGGCATCGCAAGGTTACGAGAAAATTTAGAGAAATATAGCGACAGTAGCCACGCGTGTGAAATATCCGTCTCCCAGGGCGATGTGTTCGACCAAGACCTCTCTCAATTCGATTTCATATTCGTGCACGCGACGACGTTTCACGATACGACGGTGGGGATGTTGAAGGCGAAACTGTCGCGGGAGATGAAAGTTGGCGCGAGATTGGCGATTGTGAGTAAACTGTGCGACGATATCGTAAATTTTAAACCTCTGCAATCAATTCCAGGCGGGATTGGGTGGAAACCTATATCGCAAGTAGACGAGAAATGGCAACTCGATTGTTATCTCTACGAGAAGACAAAAGAACTCGATTGATTGATAACGCGCGCCTTCCAACGAAGAAGTTTTCTTCTTACTGTAATTTAAATGCTACTATGCATTATTAGCTGCTACTGCTACTCGTACTACTGCTACTGCTACTGCTCGATGACGATTCAGACGACGACGAGGATTTCTTCCTGCTTTTCTTCTTCTTGTGTTTGCTCTTTTTCTCCTTCTTCTTCCTCTTGCGCTTCTTTTTCTCCTTTCGATGTTTCTCCTTTTCTTTTCGCGCCATCTCGGCTTCGATTTCCGCTTCTAAGAACTCCGTCATTTCCTTATCCTCCTCGAGTGCATTCTTTTGAGTATTCGTGAGGATACCGTTTCCGTTTCCGTTTTTGTTGATGCCGTTGTTCGTAATCTCGATGCGATCCTCATCTTTCTCTCTTTGCTCCAACCTCGCTCTGTCCGCCGGCAACACGCCGCCGGAGGACGAAATTCTCGTCGCTGCCGAAATTTTTCTCTTCGTCGCAACGACGACTGGAACGCGTTGCTTTTCGAGTTTCTCTCTCAACTCCAACAATTCCTCCTCGACTTTCTCTAAATATTTCTTCGCGTCCTCGTGCCCTTCTTCCATCTCCAACGCCAACCTGAAATCCCTTCTCGCCTCCTCCAAACACTCCACTCGTCTCGACACCGTCATCTTCTCCGAATCCGTATTTTTGGCTAACACCGCACCTCTCGCGACGTACGCGTCCACGTGCTTCGAGTCTAACTCAATCGCTCGGTCGAACGCTTTCAACGCGATCATAAAATGGCCTCGTTTTGCTTCTTTCACGCCCGTTTTCGTCGCCTCGCGCGCCCACCCCCATTTCACGTTCCCGCGGATTTCGCTCAGCGTTAATTCCGTCGTATTCTTGCCGCTCTTTTTCTCGTTCCTATTCGTAATATTAGTAGTAGTACTGTTACTGTTCCTCCGTTTCAATCGTTTCCTATCTTTCAAAACGACTGGTAACCCAAAATGTCTCAAACACTCTCTCGTCGCGTGTTGCGCGTTGAACTCCAAATTCTTCGTTTCCAGAGCGGTTAAAAATGGAATTCTCCTCGTTATCTTTTCTTCCAACGTATCCATCGCTCTTCCTCCTCCTCCTCCTCCTATCCCGACGACAAAACCTTTCCGTTTACGACTCGGGCTCGTCGGCGAGGACGGGTCGCGCTGAATCATTGGTTTCGGCGAGGAGGCGTCCAGGGTATCTTCTTCCTCCGTCTCGAATTGAATCCGCCATTTCGACGGCTTCATTTTCCCCTAATTTGTGTTCTACCTTTTATTGTTGAACGAGAACACTTCTTTATCGTTCCGCGGTACACACACACACACACGCACACACACACACACACTTTCTCTCTCTCGCGTTTGCAAATTAATGTTAAATGTCTTCTTTTCAAAGCGAAAGTTGTTGTTGTTGTTGTTGTTGTTGTGTGTAATGAGCGTGAAAATAAATGAGGGCAAATTTGTACCAAAAGTTCATTTAACATAAAACGTAATAGTAAAGGTCTCATAAAAGTACTAGTAAAGCTCAATCCTTTTTACTACTCTTTGATCGTCTCTTCCTCGCTCGCAAAAGCGTGTTCATCCTCCTCTCGTTGGTAAGTTCATTTCAATAAAACGTAATAGTAAAGGTCTCATAAAAGTAAGAGTAAAGCTCAATCCAATTTTTACTCTTCGCTCGACTCTTCCTCGCTCGCGGCTTGTTCTTCCTCTTGTTCCGAAGCCTCTTGTTCTTCCGCCTCTTGCTCCGCCTCCGCCTCGGCTTCTGCTTCCTCCTCTTGTTCTTCGGCGACTTCCTCCTTGACCTCTTCCACCGCCTCTCGCATCTCTTGGCGTTGCTCTCGACGCTCTCGTCGCTCCTCGCGCGCCTCCGCTCTCTCTTCGCGTTCTTCCTCCAAAATCTCTCTCTCCTCTTCCTTCTCCTCGGCGATCTCTTCTTGGATTTCCTCCTCCGTTTCTTCGCCGCCGTTTGCTCCTTCTTCTTCTTCTCCTTCCGCGGCCACCACTTCTTCCTCGTTGTTATTGTAATCCTCCTCCAACAACTGTCTCAGCGTCCCTCTCGCTCGCTCTCGATCTTTCGGAGGATACACAACTCGATCGAATCGTTGCCCGCCGATCCTGCGTCCTCGCAACGGTCGCGCTTCCGCGACCTCGTCCTCTTCCAACAGGCGCCTAAAGCCGCTCGTTTTCACTCGTCCATCCTTTTCCTCCTCCTCCTCCCGTTGTTGTTGGTCCAACCTCACATCCGGGATAGAAACGCCTTCTTCGTGAAGGCTTGCACTCACCGAGGCAACCGCTGCGCTCAAAAACCCGAAGAAGAGAACGATCATCGCCACTTTCTTCTTTGCCGCCGACGTGGTATTCAACGACGACCCCGAAAATCGACCTCCTCGTTCCACATCTTTGCTGGTTTTCTTCTTCTTCGTCTTCTTTTTCCCGTTGGTATCCTCGTCACCGTTTCTTCTTCTCATTCCAGTCGTCCTCTTGGTGGTTGTTTCCAAAGTCGTTCGGTAAAAAAAGGACGTCGTCAAAACCATCCTCTCGTCGTCGTTACAGTTCTTCGTTCTTTCTCTTTCTCTCTCGTTCCGCGCGTGTACTCAGAGCGCGCGCGTGTCTCGCTCTACTTCTGGCGATTAATTTTCTCCCCGAAAGGAACACCAAACCCTCTCCCGAGTATTTTAGGGTTTGAAACCCTAACTCTCATGGCTTCGAATGTCCTTCTTCGAATTTGAGCAATCGCCGCACACTAGAAGCGCGCTTTGTGAAAGCCATTAAAACGACACAAACGTATACCTCTTTTCTGAAGCATTCTTTCTCTTTGATTTGTTGTGTTTGTTTCTTTGTTTTTGTCTTCTTATTCTTATTAATAATGGGCGTTCAAGATGACGAGAAAACCATCGGTTCCGCCGCAGAACGCGCCGCCCGATTCCGGCAGTACGAATACAAAGCGAACGCGTCCTTGGTCCTCCAAGCGGATAAAACGGAAAGACGCATGCACGAACCGAGCGGGATGCCGGAAAGTTTATGGGGCAGGATCGATGCGAAAGCGTTCGGGGATCGCGTTAAAACAACCAACGACGACAAGATTCATGCGAAGAAAAAGAAGACCAAAAATGCGATCGATGTGAAGCATTCGCAAGATTCGGACGCATTCGCGACGAACGCTACGCACAAGAAGAGAAAGAAAACAGGTCACAAAAAAGACGTCCTCTCTTCCGAGATGAACTTTAACAGCGGGTATAAACCCAAGACGAGAGAAACGCGAGCGGCGTACGAAGTTTTGTTGAAATCGATGACGGAACAATTCGGCGAGCAACCGTCGGACGTGTTGAGAGGCGCGGCGGAGGAGGTGTTGGAGACGTTGAAGGATACTTCCGTGAACGAGAAGAAACGGAAGGAAGAGGTGGAGAGTTTGGTTGGGGAGTTATCGGAGGAGAAGTTTGCCAAGTTAGTCGCGGTGGGGAAGATGATTACGGATTTTACGCCCGCCGGCCAGGGGGAGGAGGGGAATCCAGAGTACGAAAACGGCGAGAACGAAGAGATGGACGACGACGTTGGCGTTGCGGTGGAGTTTGAAGAGAGCGACGAGGACGATTCGGACGACGACGACGACGGAGACGGTGGAAACAGAGCGGAGTTGAGAGAGTTGAGGTCGGAGTCGGAGGAAGAAGATTCGGATGACGACGACGATAAAGACGAGGAGGAAGAGGATTCGGACGCTTCTGATGACTCTCTTGGTGAACCGAAAAAAAGACACAAGAAACAACACGTGATAGTTCGTCCGTCGGAAATTGACGCCTATTATTTGCAGCGTTTAATTTCCAACGCTTTCTCGGGTTCGTCAACCGCGACCACCGAAGAGGAGAAAGAAAACGATCAGACGAAAATGTCCGAAATCGCCGAGAAGGCTTTGCAAGCGCTGGAGGCGCCGGACGACCGATCGCGAGAAAATGAACTCGTTCGACTTCTCGAGTACGACAAATTCGATTTGGTGAAAACGTTGATGCAAAACAGAGACGTCATCTTGTGGTGCACGAAACTCTCGAGAGCGCAATCGGAAACGGAGAAGCAAGACATTGAAAATTTAATGAGCAACGATTCCAACGGCGCGTTGATCTTGTCCGAAATGAAAGCGACGAGGGCGTCCGCGCGAGAGCGACAGGAAAATGTCGAGAACAAAATCCGAGAAGAAGCGAAAAAGTTACGATTAGACGCGCAAAAGAGAAGAGAAAAAGAGCTCGGCGCGAGCGCGCACCGAAAAGTCTTAGAACTGGACGCGTTGGCGTTTCATCAAGGCAGTCGCTTGATGGCCAACGCGAAGTGCGAACTCCCAGAAGGCTCGTTTCGAACGCAAAAGAAAGGATACGAGGAAGTGCACGTGCCGGCGATGAAAGCGCCGCCGTTTGCGGATAACGAAAAGCTACGACCAATCGAGGAAATTCCCGAATGGGCCAGGCCGGCGTTTAAAGGCATGAAAAGTTTGAACAGAGTCCAATCGAGAGTGTACGAGACGGCGTTGTTGTCGCCAGAAAACATGTTACTCTGCGCGCCAACTGGGGCGGGAAAAACGAACGTTGCGGTGCTCACCATATGCCATGAAATAGGAAAACACCTCGATCCAGACACCGGCGAGATTGATTTGACCAAGTTTAAAATAGTATACGTCGCTCCGATGAAAGCGTTGGTCGCGGAAGTAGTCGGTAACTTGAGCGAACGGTTGAAAGATTTCGGAGTAAACGTCCGCGAATTGACCGGGGACGTTTCCATGTCCAAAGCAGAAATTGAAGACACGCAGATCATCGTCAGTACTCCTGAAAAATGGGACATCATAACGCGAAAGTCTGGCGACCGCGCGTACACGCAATCCGTGTCGTTGTTGATTGTCGACGAAGTTCACTTGTTGCACGACGGTCGCGGTCCAGTCTTGGAATCCATCATCGCGCGTACGATCCGACAAGTCGAAGAGACTCGCAAACACGTCCGATTCGTTGGTTTATCTGCCACGCTACCGAACTACGACGACGTCGCCGCGTTCGCTCGTGTCGACCACGGAAAAGGGTTGTTCGTCTTTGATAACTCATACAGACCGTGCCCGTTGCAATCGCAATTCATCGGCATCACGGTGAAGAAACCGTTGCAACGCTTTCAGTTGATGAACGAAGTGTGCTACGAAAAAGTCGACGAACAAGCTGGTCAAACGCAAGTGATGGTGTTCGTGCACTCGAGAAAAGAAACGTACAAAACGGCGAAAGCTTTGCGCGACATGGCCATAGAAAACGAAACAATCGGGAAGTACGTCGGGAGCGATACTGCCACGGCGGAAATTTTACGACAAGAATCCGAAAACGTCAAATCGAATGATTTGAAAGAGTTATTAAGATACGGCTTCGCCATTCACCACGCGGGGATGGTTCGCGCCGATAGAACGTTAGTTGAAGAGTTGTTTGCGGATGGGCACATTCAAGTGCTCGTGTCAACGGCAACCTTAGCATGGGGCGTGAACTTGCCCGCGCACACGGTCATAATCAAAGGGACGCAAGTGTACAACCCCGAAAAAGGCGGTTGGGACGAACTGTCATTCCAAGACGTCATGCAAATGATGGGCAGAGCTGGTCGTCCTCAATTCGATACGTTCGGGGAAGGGATCATCATCACCCAACACACAGAACTGCAATACTATTTATCTTTATTCAATCAACAGTTACCGATTGAAAGTCAATTCGTGGCCAAACTAGCAGATTCGCTCAACGCGGAGATTGTTTTAGGTTCCATAGCTTCCGTAGACGATGCCGTCAAATGGCTCGGGTATACTTACTTATTCGTGAGAATGTTGAGAAACCCAGTCTTGTACGGCGTGCCGCGATCTGCCGTGGAAGACGATCCGACGTTATCGAGCCGAAGAGCGGATTTAGTACACTCGGCGGCGTTGTCGCTCGACAAAGCCGGTTTGATTCGATACGATAAAAGAGGCGGAGGTTTACAAGCCACGGATTTAGGTCGAATCGCCAGTCAGTATTACGTCTCTCATGGGACGGTGAAAGCGTTCCACGAACACTTGAAACCGCAAATGGGTGACATTGAACTGTGCCGTTTGTTCTCGTTAGCGGAGGAATTCAAATTCGTCACCGTGCGTCAAGAGGAAAAAATCGAACTGGCGACGTTAGCGGAAAGAGTGCCAATCCCGGTGAAGGAATCCATAGAAGAATCGACGGCGAAGATAAACATCTTACTCCAAGCGTACATTTCGAACATGAGTTTAGAAGGTTTCTCGTTATCGGCGGATATGGTGTACATCACCCAATCCGCGGGAAGATTGTTGCGATGTATCTTTGAAATCGTCTTGAAACGAGGATGGGCGCAACTCTGTGAAAAATCGCTCAACTTGTGCAAAATGGCTGGAAAGAAAACGTGGTCCTCGCAAACGCCTTTGAGACAGTTCAAAGCCATCCCGAACGACATCTTGATGAAAATCGAACGCAAAGACGTCAGTTGGGAGCAGTATTTTGAATTGACTTCGCAAGAAATCGGCGAGTTGATTCGATTTCCGAAAATGGGTAAAGCGATACATAAGTTTGTCCACCAGTTCCCTCGAATGGATATTCAGGCGCACGTGCAGCCAATCACGCGTTCGACGTTGAAAGTGGACGTCGTTTTGACCCCAGATTTCGTTTGGGATCAACGGTTTCACTCGTTCGCGCAAGGCTTTTGGATCATGGTAGAAGACAACGACGGCGAGAAGATTTTGCACTCGGAATATTTCACGTTGAAGTACCAAAACAAAGACGAGGAACATTCGGTGAGTTTTACGGTGCCGTTGTTAGATCCAATTCCTCCTCAATATTTTATTCGGGTCACCTCGGACGCGTGGTTAGGCGGAGATACCGTCATTCCAGTCTCGTTTAAGCACTTGTTGTTGCCGGAAAAGTTCGCCGCGCCGACAGAGTTGTTGGATTTACAACCGATTCCAATTCGAGAGGCGAAGTTTGGGTTTGCAAAGATGTATTCAAAACTTCCCCAAGGCGACGGTTTCAAGTTGATGAATCCGATTCAAACGCAAACGTATCAAGCGTTGACGGATTCTGACGAGAGCGTATACGTGTCCGCTCCCGCCGGCTCGGGAAAATCCGTCTGCGCGGAGTTGGCCATCTTGCGCGCGGTGGAAACGCACGGCGTGGAAAACGCGAGATGTGTTTACTGTGCTCCCATCGATGACATCGCTGAAGCGCGATACGCGGATTGGAAAGTAAAATTCGAAGACACCATGGGCATTCCGACGTGCATATTAACCGGCGACGTGGCGACGGATTTGAAGTTGCTCGAACGCTCTCGAGTCATCGTCTCGAGCGCTAAGAATTGGGACATTTTATCGAGAAGATGGAAACAACGCAAGAACGTGCAAAAAGTGAAATTGTTCATCGCGGACGCGCTTCATTTAATCGGTGGCGCGCACGGGGCCACGATTGAAGTCGCCTGCTCGAGAATGCGATACGTCTCCGTTCAAAAGCAACGCGAAGAAGAAGAAGATGAAGAAGAAGAAGGAACGAAAAAAGATGGAAAAAAATCGGCGCCGCCGATTCGCATTCTCGGTTTATCCGCCTCCGTCGCGAACGCGAAAGATTTAGCCGAATGGCTCGGAGTAAACTCCAAAAGGCAGTTTAATTTCGCCCCGTCCGCGCGTCCAACGCCTTTGCGCTTGTTCGTCCGCGGATTCGACGTCGTCAATTACGAATCTCGCGTCCAAGCGATGTCGCGACCGACGTACAGAGCGATCAAGACGCACTGCGAGAAGAAAGAACCGGCGATTGTTTTTGCGCCGACGAGGAAACACGCGAAACAACGCGCGTTGGAATTACTCTCCTACGCTCTCAACGACAACGACGAAGGGTACTTTCGAAACGTCTCTTCGGAAGACGAAAACGTCTTAGAACAACTCTCCGAGAAGATTGAATCCGACGCCGGCGTGAAACACGCGATGACTTTTGGCATCGCCGTCATTCACGAAGGGTTGTCGAAAGTCGAAAAAGAAGCGTTGTTCTTGGCGTTTGAGTGTAACGCGTGTTCGCTGATGATTTGCGAAGCCGCCTCGGTGTGGACTTTACGACAAAAAGCAAAGCTCGTCGTCGTTTCTGGGACGCAACTCTACGACGCCGGAGGTTCCTCCGCGGCGGACTACCCTGTCGTGGACGTGTTGCAAATGACCGCCAAGTGTGGGCGTCCAGGCGCAGATGAACACGGCACGTGCGTGCTAATGTGTTCTCAGCCTAAGAAAGCGTACTACTCCAAGTTCCTTCACGAACCGTTCCCGGTGGAATCGCACTTGGATCACTTCTTACACGATCACTTCAACGCGGAAATCGTCACGAGAACTATCGAAACCAAACAAGACGCCGTGGATTATCTCACCTGGACGTACTATTATCGTCGATTAACGAGGAATCCAAACTATTACAACTTGACTGGGACGTCTCACAGACACGTCTCGGACGCGTTGAGTGAACTCGTCGAGAGCACCTTATCCGACTTGGAGGTGTCCAAATGCGCGCAAATCGAAGACGACGACGAGACTGGCGAGAATGAAATTTCACCTTTGAACCTCGGGATGATTGCGAGTTATTATTACGCGCAATATACCACGGTTGAGTTATTCGCGGCATCCTTAACTGCAAAAACAAAGCTGAAAGGTATTTTGGAAATCGTTTCAGGCGCGAGCGAGTTTGATTCGGTGCCGATTCGCCCGGGCGAGGCGGAAATCATACGTCGCGTCTTGAACCACTCGCCCATCGCGATGACGAATAGGAAAACAAACGACCCGCACGTCAAGACTTGCGCGTTGCTCCAAGCTCATTTAAGTCGCGTCGCGTTACCAGGTGACCTTGCGAGAGATTTAGAGTCCATCTTACCGACCGCTTTGCGTTTACTCTTGGCCATGGTGGATGTAATTTCCAGCAACGGCTGGTTATCGCCGGCGATGTGCGCCATGGAATTGTCGCAAATGTTAACGCAAGCCATGTGGGATAAAGACGCCGGCGTGTTACAATTACCGCACGTGACGAAATCCATAGCGTTAAAAGCGAAGGATAAGGACGTGGAATCCGTGTACGAGTTGTTAGACGCGGAGGATTCCGTGCGAGGGGACATTTTGAGCGACTTGTCCAAGCGACAACTCTCGGACGTCGCGAAAGCCGCGAATCGGTACCCGAACGTCGATTGCGAACACAAAGTCACCAACGCCTCGCAAATCTCCACGAGCTCAACCATCGACGTCGAAGTCAACGTCTCTCGCGAGTGGGAGTTTGGCGATTCCGTATCGCTTTTACCTCCTGTCAATTGCAGTCGATACCCGATACCGCGCGAAGAAAGTTGGTGGGTCGTCGTCGGCGACGAAAAAGACAACCGCTTATGCGCGATTAAAAGAGTCAATCTGGTCAAAAGCTCCAAGGTAAAGTTAAGTTTCGCCTCGCCCTCCGAGGAAGGTAAACGTAAATACGCGTTGTACTTCATGTGCGATTCGTACCTCGGCGCGGATTTGGAGTTTGAGTTCGACGTCGCCGTCGCCAAAGGCGAAGATGAAGAAGAAGAAGATGATTCATCGGAAGAGGAAGACGAAGACGAAGACGAAAAAGACGACGCGGGGAAGGAGAAGGACGCGCCAGACGCAGTCATGAAAGACTGATGACGATACGCGACTCGCCCATAAAAGACACCGTTGTAAAGAACAGCTGCCACCTGCCACCCTAAATAGAAACTCGACCCAAACTCTAAAAATCATCCGCTCGCTGCGCTTCATACATCGACGCTTCATCAGAGAGGCAGAGATATACACACGCAGAGAGAGAAAGAGAGAACCTTTGAAAGCTTTGTTCCTCTCGTTTCTGTCGTTTATATCTCTGAAGTTCTCAACATCAGGAGAGAGAGAGAGCGTTTTGCGTTGAGTCGTCTCTCGAATTTCCACTCATCCATTCCCCGCGCGCGCGGCTTTTTATACGCAGAATACTCATCGATGCTGACGTCGTCGTCGCCGCTGTTGTCCTCAGAAGACCGAACGAATGCGAGGACGAGTTTTGCAAGAAAATTTACCAGCAATGGCGTCGCGTCTTCACTCCTCTTCTTTATCGTCGCATTCGCCAGTCTGTCCAGCACATCCGCGGCATCACTGAAGGCAGACCTCTCGCAAACGAAAACATCGAACGAAGAGTGGAACCGGTTGCACCCAGGATTTTGCGATAACATGACTTGGTCCACGAAAACAGACGATGATGCACAGAATACTATCAACAACATCGAAGCGTTGGGTGGTGGTGAAATGAACGATGATGATGAGGAGATTGAGCTTTCGCCGTTCGTTCGCAAAGCGATGGCACTCGCCAAGTGGCGCGTGTACGACGAGTACCAGAAGAAGTACGCTTCTTTGCCGAGCGAGGAAAGCAGCGTAAGTTTGGAGGATATAAAGAGAGATGCGTTGTTAGGCGAGGAAGAGGAGGTCGCGTGGGAAGATTCTCCGGTGCGGATTCACTCGGCGGATATCGTCGTCATCGTTCAAAGGAACGACGCGGAAGATCACGAGAACTTTGATAAGATTCGAAAGACGTTGCCGGACGCGACGAGCGACGTCGGCGTGACGCCGACGGAGTGGCCGGAAAACATCGGCGACGCGGAATGGGCGGTCGAACCGATAAGGAAGTTGAATAAAGAGTTCTTCCAGAGAGGATGGAAACACCCGGACGCGTTGAGAAACGGAGACAACTTGAAAAATTTGCCGTGGTTGGGTATCGTCGACGAACGAAACAGCACGGGAGGGATGACTGAAGAACAATACGGCGGCGCGCATCACATCGGGTGTTTATTCGGCCACATGCACGCCTGGCGCACGGTGTTAGAGTCCAACTCGGGGAAGAAGTTTTCGTTGATCATGGAAGCGGACGGTTTGAACTGGCAGATGAAACATTTAGACGCGATCGTCGCCAACGTCCCCGAGGATGCGGATTTCGTTTTGTTGACCAATTTTTACGAAGCCGCGTGCGCGCAACCGGACGAGGGAGGTTTTTGCGATAAACAAGGCAACACGTACCCAATTTTAGCCGAAGACGGGCCGAAAAAAGGCCAACAATTGACCGGGAACTTTTACTATTGGCCGAAAGATCGCTCCGGAGCCGGATTCACGAGGTACTTGATTGGCCCGAAGTTCCAAGAGAAAGTGTATAAATTTATGGCGCGATTCGGCGCGGATATGATTGACGCGTTTACGTACGGCCACTTGTGTCAAGACGATTACGCGAACGCAAAGATGCGCGACGAAGGGTTTGCCATGCCGGACGGGTCCGATCCTTTTCAAAAAAGAGAAACCAGTCGAGACGAGAAGAACTACGGATTGAAGGTTTTGAACTGCTATTTAACGGATATGCATCAAGACATGATTTACAATTAAGAAAGAAAGAAAAAGAGAGAGTATGAGAAGACAGAGAGAGATTACGCTACATTACCTGCTTATCAGGTATACACATGCACATATATACTTTATTATAGCACCGTTATCAACGCATTGGTTGTATTTAACTATTACATACATTTTTAGAAGACCAACGCGGCGCTTCGATGTGCCGCGACACAAAAAAATCTGTCACTATTCCTATTCCTAATCCTACGACTGACTACAAAAGTGCGACAACAAACTCTGGGTGGTGGTGTTGCTACAGGTGATAACGACGACGGTACGAGTTGGACGACGTTTTTCCTTCTCTTGTATATATGATGATTGGTATCGTCGAATTTTGTGATGGCGATGGTATTCGCTCTCCTCCTCGTCAAAAAAGCGTTGGTGGAAACGAACCGCTTCTTCCCGTTGCCGATATCTCTGATTTCAAACGAATCGTCGTTTCCTTCTTCTGAAACCATCATCGCCTTTTTATTCATGAAACAACCAACGCTGAATAAAAAAAAACCAATCAAAGCGAACAACGACATCAAACTTCTCCGTTGCGTTTCGAAATCCGCTCCGGCGAGCATCAGAATAGCGACAAAAGACACGACGTTACTCGCATTCACTGCCGTGGCCGCCGGTCCTGAGTTTAACCCAAACTGTTTGGCGTATCGTATAGAAATCAAGGGCACCGGGGCGGTTAGCGCTAACGTCAACACCGCCAATCCACTAGCCCCTATGAATTGGTACATGTTCAACGCGATTGCCGTGGCGGCGATGAGTAATCCGCTTCCGTACCGAATCAACAACAAAGTCACCACGTCTGAAACTTCGCTCTTACTCATTTTAGGCTCGAACAATATCCCAAGCGACAACAACGCCAACGGCTTTGCCGCGACCGCCAAGGACCCTAAAAACTGATCCAGCGCGTACGGAATCGACGCGTTCGGAATGGCTTTCAACGCGATCGAAAGATACAACGCGAGTAAACACGGCGTGAACATTTGCGTCTTGATGGCTTTCAAAATAACCTCCTTCGTCGTTTTCTCACCTCCATCACCATCACGTCTTGTACTCAGCGCGAACAACACGTAGCTGGCGATTAAAATCGACACTTGATTAAAGAAATCAAACACCACCGCTCTCCTCAACCCGACCTCGCCAAACACCGCGAATACGAGCGGGTACGCAAACGTTCCCAGATTTACCCCAACCGTCGCACCGGCTAAATGTTCCCCTTTATTTCGCTCGCGATTTCGAAACAACAGAAAACCTACAGTCGTGCCGACCAGACACTGTGAGACGCTGTACGCGAAAAACACCAAGTACTCCGCGCTCGCGTGTATTGAAGCGAACGTCTGTTGAATTAAGTGCATTAAGAGTACAAAGAAAGACATTGATGAGATTTTAGTCAACACCTCTCTCCTCGCTTGAACGAGGAAAGAAAATCCACAAAAAGCTCCCACAAAACGAGCGATGGATGCTGTTTTACGCGAGACGAAACTCAAAGTCGTTCTTCGTTTCGCGCGAGCCTCTCATCACGCGTAACACATTCAGAGAACAAAAGTAAGGGAAAAATGCATCAAACCTTACCTGGAGTAATAAACTGGGCAACAGAGCGCCGAATATCACGGCGAGTAACGATTCGCCGTTTTCTCGAGTCACCACGTGTAGTTTGCGAAGCGTAAAGCCGAGTAAAATGGTCGACGAGGCGAGACAGAGTTTAAACGAGACCTCGGTATTCATCGTCGAGAGGACTAAGTAGGTGTCACATCTGAAGGATTTTCCCCACGAATTTCCTCACTTCTCAGCGGTGTGTCTGCACTCTACGACCGCGAAGTGATGACGACTTCTCGACCAAACGCGTCGCGGGTAGGGCCGTCTTTTATTCGCGCGCACTTACCCTTCGTCTCGTCGCCTTTAACGACTCCCTCGACGGCAGAACGGGCGAGAGAAGAGGAAGTTTTGTTGTTGAAACCGTCCCCGGGGAAAGAAAACGAATCAGATTCTGATGCGTTTCTCGACGGCCAAGAAGCGTCGATGAAAACGAAAAAAGACAAAAGAACACCACCATCGAGAGGAGTAGTCATAGCAGCAGCAGTCTTAACATCCTTTGTGGTCGTTTTAGGGAGAGAGAGCGTTGGAAAAGGTGGGTTTGATGAGAGGATGAGATTCAAGGCCACGCGGCCTTTTTTAGGGGGAGGAAAAGGAGGCGAAAGCGTCGAAGGCGCGACGACGAACATCGAGGAAGAAAAGTCTGCGTTCGTCGCCGTTCGGGACTTGTTCAAATACGAATCGAGGATCCTCTCCTCCGATGCCGAAAAGGAGAACAACGGAGAAGACGCGAGGAAAAGAAACTACGAGATGGACGACGGCGCGTTGTTCGGGGCCAGTCGCCAGTGGGGGTCGATACGCGCGAAGATAAACGCAGAAGTCTTTAACAACAACGAAACTACCAGTAGAGAAAACGGACGAAAGTTATTCTTGTTCGTTCGACACGGCGAGGCGGCGCATAACGTTTGGGGCGAGCGACAAAAAGGCGAAGCGCCGATGCCGAACGAACAAGTGCCGTGCACGGACGAAGTGACCGGGAAGTCGTTGCTCGATCCGAGTTTAACGCAAGTGGGTTTGCACGAAGCCACGGAGAGCGGTAAAGCGTTGATGACGTACATGGAGAAGGTTTTCAAGGAGAGCGGAGAGGAAGAGGCGAAAAGAGTGGCTTTTTTCACCTCGCCGCAAGCGCGGGCGATTGAAACCTCTCGACTCGCGGTGTTGCACACGTCTGGCGTGAAAAAATACCAAAGCGCGAGTGGAAAATCCATACGAGTGTCCGATTTGATTCGGAATAAGATCGATTTGACCGTGCCTTTTGAGATTCGTCGACCGTATAGCTTTGAAGACGACTTGACGGGAGATCCGATTCAATACGGCGGCCTCTCGCGAGCGTTGGCGAGGAGAGAGGAGAAGTATTTAGAAGGGTGCGAATTCACAAAAACACTGGGAGATATCACGTCGATACACGAAAACGACGACTACGAGATTGCCGCCAGAGAAAACGCCGCGCAAGAAACGAAATGTCGTTTGGGCGAAGCGACGAGCGATTCGGTGTTTACGTGCGCGGACGAACTCGGTTTACTCGTAAATAGCGACGGCGAATTGAGGTACGAATCCAACGAGTTGAGCATGCAGTCCGTCCGCGATCGAATGCGCGTGTGGTTCGCGAACGTGTTCGAGGAAGAGCGCGACGCGAAAGTCATCGTCGCGTTCGTTCACAGCGACATTATCGAAGGCGCGTTGAAGGAATTGTACGGAGACGACATGAAGTCGGAGTATAAAGCGTTGAACGGCGACGTGGTGCCGGCGTTAGTTAAAGACGTTCGTCCGAAAGAGTATTTAAACTTCTGGAATGAAACCGATTATTAATAGTAGAGTAGTAATATGTAGAAGAATAGAGCGCGCGTGCAATACATGTAAAACTTTAGAAAGAGAGAAATAGCGCATTTACCAACAAAACAAAAACAACAGCTCTTCCCTCTCAATCCCTCTTCGCTTGATCGACTAACCTCTTCAACTCTTCCATCACTTGCTTCTCCTTCGCGGCTTTCTCCTCGTAGTTAATCATCGCTAACGCCGCTTGCTCTTCCGCCGAATACACTTGATTTTCTTTTCTCAATCGCACCGCGTTCATGCGCGCGTGTCGACTGCCGCTCATCACGTATCCCATCTTTTCGAAGTTTTCAATTTGCTCGCTCGAATACCCGACTTCGCCTCTCCGCGGGATTCTTTCCCCGGATTGCACGAACTGCGCCATGGCGGAGCCTTCGCCCGGTAAGAGTTGACCTCCGTATCCCGGTTTTCGTATTCCGGCGGCGATGTCGAGGTTATTCTCGTCCTCGGGAGGCGGCGCCGCCGGGCCGAAATCGACCGCAACATGTGTTGCTCCTTCTTTTCCTTCTCCTCCCGCGCTGCTTTGCAAACGCTCTTCTTTCTTCTTCCGTTCTTCTAACGCTGCGGCGGCGACGAGTTTTTCTCTCTTCTCTCTCTCTTCCTTCTCTAAAAATTGCAAGAAACGCTCGGGTTGCTCCTTCTCGTCGTCCTTACCTTTCCCGCCCTCGCCGCCGTCAAAATCTGGTACCAACTCGCCCTCGTCGATATCGTCGTCGTCGTCTTCGCTACTGCTACTCTCGCTACTACTCTCGCTACTGCTGCCGCCTCCTCGGCGCTTGCGCCGCGAGGAAGATTTTCGACTCTTCTTCTTCTCCTTCTTCCTCTTCTTCTTCTCCTTGCTCGAATGCTTTTTCTTCGTCGTCTTTTTTCTCCTCTTTTTCTTCTCGTCCATCTCGTCCTCGTCGTCGCTCGCTTTCGGCAAGGAAGGCCCTTGCACTTTCTTCCTCCCTTTCTTCTCCTCAGGATTCAAGATATCCTCGATCCTCTCGTCCTCGTCCGTCTCCGACCATCGCACCGGACTCCCCGCGTTCGCCATCGACTCGTACAACTTCCGGTGATACTCCGGATCTTCAATCCACCACAATTTATACCGTTTCAACCGTCTGTAATCCAAGTGATCTATCGCTTGCTCGTATAACTCTTGGTCCGAATACGTCCCGTCCGTTCGGTCCGGGTTGCGGAAGGTTGCGGACTTTTGTTGCTCTTTCGCGTGAAAGACGGATTTTTTCGCTCGTTTTTGTTGTTGGTGTTGCTGTTGGCCAGAACCACCCCCAAACCTCCCCGGGGGAGCATTCCCTTCTTCTCTCTCGCCCTGTCGCTTCCTGGAGGGAAAGCTGCCGAAAGCGGGCGCATCACCACCACCAAAAGCAGTGTTCGTCAGGCCGTTCTCGCGGGATGCGCGCACGTTTCGCGCGTAGTTGGAGGAATCTTTATCGTCGTCGTCTTTGTTGCGTTCGTTTCCTCGCCGTTGGGGGAAATTCGTCCGAGTCGTCTTTTTATTATTACGAGTATTCTCCAAAGAAGAAGGCTGTTGCGATCGGTGCGATCGGGTTTCCCTCATGACGACGGATGGTTTTGGCGTTTGAACGTTTTGTTCGTGCGTTTTTGCGCGTATGTATCTCTTTTCAGTAACTCTTTATTACTGCATCCAAGTTTGTGAGGATTTGGAGTGAAAACTACTGTCTGTGTGTGCGAAGCGTCAAAGACGAATAGGTATATATATAATGATACAGATTTACAGGGTTTATTAAATTGTTTTCGTCGTCGCGCCTCCCACCTCCTCCTCCTCCTTCGCTTTCTCCCGTCGTTTCGTCCGCTCTTCTTTACACGCCTCTTTGTGTACTTCAATCATCCGAACGAGAATATCGCCCATTTTTGGTCGGCGTTCGGGAAGCTTGAACCAACAATCGCGCAAGATGGATTGTAACGGGGGACGGAACGGTGTCGATGCTATCGACGATGATGATGTTGTTGTTGTGCTGCTGCTTTCTTGATCTTGTTCTTCGTCGCTCCTTGCGTTCATTCTCAAATGTTGTTCGCACGCGGCGTATTCGGTGTCCGAGTTATCCAACGCCGAACTCATTCGGTAGACTATTTGATACTCCGTCAAGCCGTCCCACGGTATCTTCCTGGCGACAATTTCCCAAACGGTGACACCGTATGAAAAGACGTCGCTCGATTCCGTGAATTGATTTCCGATGATAACTTCCGGTGCGGCGTAAGATACCGTTCCAGTCACGCCGGTTTGCCTCGTCGCTTTGCTGTGTTGCTTGACTTTGGATAAACCGAAATCGGTAACTTTCACGGCGCCGTCTCGGTTGATGAGAACGTTGTTGCAGTTCAAGTCGCAGTGGATAATCGCGTGCGGTTTGTGGGTGTGTAAATACGCCATCGCTTTGGCGATACTGATGGACCATCGAATGCGCGTAGATAAGGTCAACACGGCTTCCGTGCGATGCAAAACGTCGTGTAAAGAGCCTCTATCCATGTACTCTAATATGATGGCGGTGTTTGGCGAGACGGTACACGCGCCGAGCCATAGGACGATAGACGGATGTCGCAAGGTTGATAAGACCGAAACCTCTCTCTTGAATTCGTCCAATCCTTTCCCAACAGGAGATTCGAACAATTTTTTTACAGCGACGAGACTGCCGTTGTATCGACCTAAAAATACTTCCCCAAAGCCGCCTCGACCGATTCGGTTCGAAGAGGACGCCTCGCCAGTTGAGAATTCAATGTCATCGTATCGAATCTCGCACTCTTCGGCGAGTTCCATGACCGAAGACACGTGCCGTAAATGATGCGCATTTGACGGCGACGCGCTTCGCGAGGACGGCTCCAACTCCCCTAAAGACGCCATCGACGTTCCGCTTCCAATGAACGATTGCGCCTTGGCGTTCAACAGTGGCGGCGGAGTTGAAACGCCACCACTGCTCCCCATCCAATTATTCGCGTGGTTTTCGACATCCTCCTCTTCTTCTTCTTCTTTCAGAAGTAAATGCAAAGCGATCAAGTTTTTTTGCAGCTGTCGCTCGTCCAACGTCTTCGGATCGTCGAACAATTCCAATTCCTTCGACCACCCCTTGACCGTTTCTAAGCTTTCTCTAATTCTACTTTTTCTCGCCGTCGTCGGCGTCGATTGTTTACTCCTGTCGGCATTGATTTCCTGTATTTCCAACTCTGCCTTTATCGCCGAGACGCAATACACGCTAATCTGTGCGGCGATTGTTTCACGTTTCGACCCGACGTCCACGTTGAATCGCTCTATGACTTCATCGACGACGTGAGAAAGCCACCCGCTCAAGACGGCTAATCTCCTCATGGGTAACACAAACTGTAACCAAGAAACGTCCGCTTCCAACAAATCTACCGGAGTGTTGAACGAATTAGTACTCGCCGTAGTTCGGTTCAACTTATCCCTCGTTTCCTTCTCGAGCGATCGAGTCTTCTCTTCGAACGGAACGCGAGAAGCTTTCAAAGCGTCGATGTTTCGAAACAATCTCAATCGTTCCACGTGAGAGGTTACCCGTAAATCTTTCAGAACGTCTTGATCGGTCAACCTCAACAACACGTACCCATCCACGGCGGAGTTGGCGAACCTAGAAACCAAAAAACCAAGCATGTTCGATTCCAACCAGTTCCCGACGTCCTTCACCGTCCACACGTTTGGATCCGCCGGCGTTTGCTTGTTGTTTTTTCTGCTACCACTGCTACTTTTTTTCTCTTCTTCTTCTGGGTCGCTCTTTTCGTCGTCATCGTCGTCGTCGTCATCGTCGTCGTCGTTATTGCTCTCCAAATCTAAATTCCGGAACATATTACTCGTCGCCGTCGCGTTGTTATTCGGGTACGTAAATCTTCGTTTGGCAACCGCCGCGTCTTTCTTTTTACTCCCGCTACTATTGCTACTCAACATCTTCGCCGCTCGGGATGTCCGTTTCCCTTCCTCCTCTCCGTCTTCATCCTCGCCGCTCTCCTCTCCCTTCACCACTAAAATCTTCTTTATCAACTCCGGTTTAAAATCCACGCGTTCAATCGTCTCTCTCGCGTCGCCTTCCGCGCACTCGAAAAACTCAAACGATTTCGTAAACTTCACCGGCGGTCGATGTAAACTCGACCGAAACGTGATCTTAATCAGCACGTCCACGCCTTTCAGCTCGGTTTGAAATGTCGCCACGAACGGCGCGCGCGCCATCTCCACGCTTCCTAACGCCTCGTTTCCGAACAAAACGTCCACGCGTTTGATGATTTTATTCGCGTAGAGTTTGTCCAGCTCGGTGTCCTCTAAATGGACAAACATTTCCCCGACGTTCGAGTTGCTCTTTTCGTTCAATTGGAGGACTTTAAACCCGACTCGAAAGTCAATCGTGCCGTTGATGAGATGCGAAACGGACGAACTAAACGACGCCGAATCGTTTCCCCGGAAGGGGCTTACCGTGTTCGTCTTTTTCTTTCCCGAACCAGGAGTCGTAGCATTCGCGGTAAAACCGCCATCGAAGCTACTGTCAAACTCCTGACCACCGCCGTCTCTGCCGTGCAGTATCCCGCTCGCCCGTACGGGCATCGGCGTTTGTTTGAAGAACTCCTGCAAAGACATCTTGTTTTCTCCGTTCTTTTTTTTCTTCCCCATGACGAGATGTTAAAAGACGAACAAAAACGCTTCTCTCTCTTATTTAAAGAAGGGTATAAAATGATGTTTACATACACGTCGTCGTTCTCTTAAAAAGACGTTCTTCTTGCATCATCTGTTTGCGTGTTCTTTCTCCGAGTGTCGGTCGTAAACTGTGTGCTTCGCTTTGCCGCCTTTTCGTCCATTTTTGCTCGCGAAGCGTGCAAGGACATATTTAGGGTTTTAAAGTGGTACACTAAAACCCTAAATAGTGTGTTTCTTTCTCCCTTTAAAAACGAGACAAAAGTGAAGCTCAAAACACACAGAGAGAGAGAGTAAGAGAGCACGGAGGAGAGCGTTCCTTTTGCGTTTGAAGAAGACTTTAGTCGCAGTATATATACTTTAACAAACCACTTAGTTAGGAGGTGGTGCACGAGAGAGAGAGTGCTGCTTTTTGTGGTATAAACTACTCTTTATTAGTAGTACTACTAATTAGGGGAAATTCTCGAGCAAAATGGCCTTAAATCCAGTGGAGAAACTCCGGAAACAAAAGCAGAAACAACTGCTCCTGAAACAAAAGAAACAACGACGAGTGAAAAACAAAGAAAAGTTTACAAAGTTAACTCGCGAAGAAGTCG
>Ga0255779_1000919_pt1 | contig 35237 bp, 30 predicted proteins | sample 011ome_21_FD_179977 | JGI IMG/M metagenome (GOLD analysis project Ga0255779, IMG submission 179977) | Coastal salt marsh microbial communities from the Groves Creek Marsh, Skidaway Island, Georgia - 011508AT metaG (version 2) | ecosystem: Environmental > Aquatic > Marine > Intertidal zone > Salt... | reverse complement strand
GCTCTGCCATCGCGGCAGTGATCGGCGGCCACACATAGCGCATGCAAAACGCCACAAACGCGACGAAAGCAATGAGCTGGCCGATCAAGGTGAGGTTAATGTTCACACGCTGCTCCTGTGGTGTTCATGGGACACGTTTTGTTGCGCCCCAAAAAAAAGAAGGCGATTAGCCTGCGACCACAAAAATCAGGTACATGGCAATTCCCACGCCGATAATTGGGATCGCGTCAACCAGACCGGCTCCCAAAAAGAAAGTACCTTGTAATTTGGGTGCTAACTCGGGCTGTCGCGCAGAACCCTCAATTAACTTACCGCCCAGAATGCCAACGCCGATAGCAGCGCCCATTCCACCCAACCCCATCATGATGGCGGCGGCAACGTAAATCAGTTCCATGGTTATCTCCTAAAGTACACAGTGAAAATCAATGGTCCTCGTGCGCCATACTGAGGTACACAATGGTCAGAACCATAAAGATAAAAGCCTGCAGGGTGATGACCAAAATATGGAAAATCGCCCAGCCTATCTGTAGCAGCGCCGCGGGCAACATCCAAAACAGCCCAACGCTGAACAACGCGGCGATCAGAATAAAAATCATCTCACCAGCATACATGTTGCCGAACAGTCGCAAGCCTAAAGAAAAGGGCTTTGCCAGCAATCCCACGACCTCCATGAAGAGATTTACGGGAATAAAAAGGGGGTGGTTAAACGGGTTCATTGTCAGCTCCCTGACAAATCCAAACCCCTTCACCTTGATCGAATAAAACAGCATCAGCACAAACACGCCAATAGCCATACCCATGGTGATGTTTGGGTCGGTGGATGGGACGATTTTTTGGTAGTCGACCCCGGCCAGCATCAATGAGTGGGGGATCAAATCCACTGGGATCAGATCCATTAAATTCATCAGGAAGACCCAGACAAAGATTGTTAGCGCCAACGGCGCAATGAGCGGGTTTCTCCCGTGAAACGTGTCCTTGACCGTGCCATCGATAAATTCGACGACCATTTCTACAAAGTTGACCCATCCCGCTGGCACCCCGGCCGTTGCTTGGGTCGCAACGCGGCGAAACAGCCAACAAAAGATGATGCCCAGCCCGACTGACCACAACATGGAATCGACATGGACGGCGTTAAAGCCCATTGCGGCAATTTCATCGGCACCGTGAGCCAACGTCCACTGGCCACCTTCGGGCACCGTGCTGCCATCATAACGCGCATACCCCTCGGGCAACTTGCCATAGGTCAAATTGGTCAGATGGTGAACGATGTACTCTGATACCGTCTGGCTGTCGCCGTTTACCGCCATTATTGCCGCGAAGCTCCCTGCGCCCTATAAGGCCGCCAATTTAATCTTCTTGTCCACCATGCTGGCCGGACCACTTTCTTTTTGCTGCCAGTGCCGTAGGCAAAAACAAACCCATCGCACTGCCCGCCAGCACCGCTAAGGGATAACTACCCGGCCTCATAGCGAAGAGGGTAGCGAAGCCCAAAGCGGCAAGGCTATAACGAGCCAAACCCAGCCATATCGGGCTAAAGGTAGAGCGAGCCGACGTCAGGCTCAGCACAACCCAGCCGGTGGGCAGCAGCACAACCACCGCCCCCAACAACATGTCTAGAGAAATATGAACGCCATATATTGCTCCGGCAACCGCGGCGGCGACACAGACGACCAACATTGTCGTCCCAACGGCTTGTAAGAGCCGCTTGCGTGTCGTCGCGAAAGGTCCGGAAAAAGCGTGTTCGGCTAAGATAAACCCAGCCCCCCTCTCATGCGGGGGGGAGTGTAGATGAAAGGCCTAAACCCTTCAACATATAGGATTTAATCCAATCTCTTCAAAATTCCGTCCAGCTCATCGAGGGTCGTGTATTGTATTTCCAACCGGCCCCGCCCGCTCTGTTGATGGCGAATTCTCACGCGGGCACCAAAGCGATCACTCAAATCCTGCTCAAGGCGGCTGACGTTGGGGTCCTTATGCGGCGTTGCCGCGGAGTCTCCCCAGCTTTTGACAAGGGCTTCCGTTTGCCGAACTGACAGGCCGCGTTTGGCCACCTGTCTCGCGGCTTTCAGCTGGTCCGCGCTGTCGAGCCCCAGAAGGACTTTTGCGTGCCCCACTTCAATGTCTCCCTGGCCCAGCATTTTTTGAATATCACCGTGCAAATTCAGGAGCCGAAGGCTGTTGGCAACAGCGGAACGAGAACGACCCACCGCTTGTGCAATCTGTTCTTGATTCAAGCCAAATTCGTCTTGGAGGCGCTTTAAACCAAAGGCCTCTTCAACCGGATTTAAATCTTCACGCTGAATGTTTTCGATTAGCGCGATGGCGATAGCGTCTTCATCGCGCACATCACGAATTAGGGCGGGCACGCGGTCGAGGCCCGCGAGCTGCGCCGCCCGCCATCGCCTCTCTCCTGAAAGAATCTCGTATCGATGTTGAGATATCGGGCGAACCACCACCGGCTGCAAAACCCCTTGCGCTTTAATACTCGCAGCCAGTGTGTCCAGCGCCTCTGACTCGAACTCGCTTCGTGGTTGGTAAACGCCGCGTTGCAGCTGTTCTATTGGAATTTCACGCAGCGGCGCCGATGGCGCTGAAGCGCCCTCGGTATCGGCGGTGGCAGCTGCTGCCTGTGCCGGCTTCGCTGTAACACTGGCGCCGAGTAGCGCCTCTAGGCCTCGATTTAACTTTCGTTTTTGCACCACTAAATGTTGTCCCCAGAATGGTGTTCTTGTCTACGCATAAACTCCCCCGCCAAAGCCATATACGCGGTGGCACCGCGCGCAAGACGATCATAAACAATTCCCGGCAACCCATGACTGGGTGCTTCGGCCAAGCGAACATTCCGCGGAATCACGGTGCGGTACACCAGCCCCTCAAAATGTTGATGAAGCTGCTCGGAGACCTCATTGGTCAAGGCATTTCTTGGGTCGTACAGCGTGCGAAGTATTCCCTCGACCCGCAACGCTGGATTTACTGTCTGGTTAATAGAGCCTACCGTTTCGAGCAAAGCAGATAAGCCCTCCAGTGCAAAATACTCGCATTGCATGGTTATCAGCACTGAATCTGCTGCAACCAACGCATTAAGTGTGAGCATATTCAGTGAGGGGGGGCAGTCAATGATGACAAAATCGTACTGTCTCCGCGCCGCTTCCAGGCCCTGCTTTAGTCGTTGTTCTCGATCATGCACCGCCAGTAAAGCCACTTCCGCAGCCGTTAAATCGCCGTTGGCGGGCACCACATCCATGCGAAGTTGTGGCAGAGACATTGCGACTTCCGCCAACGGTGTTTGTTCCACCAACAGCTCATAAGTTCCGGCAGGCATATCGCTCTTATTGACCCCTACCGATACCGATGCATTGCCTTGTGGATCTAAATCGACAAGCAATACCTTTTTATCCATAGCTCCGAGCGCGGCAGAAAGATTCACGGCGGTTGTGGTTTTTCCAACACCTCCTTTTTGGTTGGCTATTGCGACAACCTTCATAGCGCCTCACCATGGCAGCGTTGAATCTTGATCAGATTAAAAGACCAATCCTGTCCCGGCACACTGATTTCATGTACCCCGGCAAGCCGCATAGTATCGGGCACAACGGTACTAACCTCGGCTGCACTATCCGTAGTCATTGTGTAAAGGGTCCCTTCATTACCAAGCACATGATCTATTCTGTCCAGCGTTGTTCTGAGGTCTGCGAAAGCCCTGGTTACCAAAACATCGTAAGTGCCGTCCGGCATCCAAGATTCAACCCGCACCGTCTTAATCTGGAGGGTAGTTAAACCCAGTTGCCTTTTCACTTCAGCCAGGAATCGGGTTTTTTTACCATTGCTGTCAAGCAACGTATATCGGCTGTTCGTGTCGGCTATCGCCAGCGGAATACCCGGGATGCCCGCCCCTGTACCCACATCAAGTCGCAGCGAACCCTGAATAAAAGGGCATACAGCAAGACTTTCTAGCACATGCCTAACCAGCATTTCCTGCCTGTTGCGAATGGCCGTAAGGTTATAGGTCCGGTTCCATTTCTCAAGCAAATCAACAAATCGGACCAATTGCTCCAGCTGAGTGTCACTCAGCGAAAGTCCCATGCTCTGCGTTGACGCTTTCAGGAATTGCAGGTCGTGATCAGCCATTCACTGTCGCGCGTGACGACTCCATAAGCGCGCGTTTCTTGAGATACACCAAGAGCAAAGACATCGCCGCGGGCGTCACGCCCGGTATCCTCCCGGCGCGCGCCAAATTGGTGGGTCGAAGATCACTCAGTTTTTGACAAATCTCATGGGACAATCCATCCACCTCGTAAAAATTAAGGTTGTCGGGAATGACCATGGCCTCGTGTCTTTGTAAACGCGAGACATCCTCTTGCTGACGATCAATATAGCCCGCGTATTTTAATTGTATGGCTACCTGTTCAGCGACAGACTCTTCAACAGGTCGGTTTGGCGGGGCTACGCCGTACAACAACGCTGAAGTGATTTCTGGTCGCTTTAACAAATCAGCCAGAGAGTACTCTCGCATCAGGGGCTTTGACAGGTGCGGCATGATCTTGCGCGCTACCGCCGAATCAGGTTGCACATACTCTGTCTCGAGACGCCGCTTTTCTCGGCTAATCGCCTCTCGCTTATCGGAAAAATAGCGCCATTGTGCCTCGCCGACGACGCCTAACGACCTGCCCTGCTCGGTGAGCCTTAAATCTGCGTTATCTTCTCTCAACTGGAGACGGTACTCCGCTCGAGAAGTAAACATACGGTAAGGCTCTGTGGTACCCAGCGTTACCAAGTCATCGATGAGGACGCCAATGTATGCTTCATCGCGGCGGGGTTCCCAAGGCGTACTTTCTCGCACAGCACATGCCGCGTTGATCCCAGCCACTAAGCCCTGTGCGGCCGCCTCTTCATAACCGGTGGTGCCATTGATTTGTCCCGCAAAAAATAAGCCAGAGACCGCTTTTGTTTCCAACGTATGGCGCAAATCACGCGGGTCGAAATAATCATATTCGATGGCGTATCCCGGTCTGGTGATATGCGCCTTTTCTAGACCTTTGATAGATCTCACCAGACCGAGCTGAATATCAAATGGCAGCGATGTAGAAATCCCATTGGGATAGAGCTCATGTGTCGTCAATCCTTCGGGTTCAATAAAAATCTGATGGGAAGATTTGTCGGCAAAGCGATGAATTTTATCCTCAATGCTCGGACAGTATCGTGGCCCTACACCATCGATAACACCACCAAACAGCGGAGAGCGATCGAGACCTGACCGAATAAGCTCGTGGGTATGCTCATTGGTTTGAGTAATCCAGCAACATCGTTGGTCGGGATGATCCTCGCGGCTCCCCAACAGGGACATCACCGGGCGAGGCTCGTCGCCCCATTGTTCGGCCATCAAACCAAAATTGACAGATCGGGCATCAATGCGAGGAGGTGTTCCAGTTTTCAGACGGCCTACCCGCGGGCAGACCTCCCTCAGGCGGTCGGCCAAGCCCAGGGAGGCGGCGTCTCCCATACGCCCACCAGAGGCCTGAGATTCACCCACATGCATTTTTCCGTTAAGGAAAGTGCCTGCAGTGAGTACAACCGTCTTCGTTGCGAAAATAATGCCGGTTCGCGTGACGACACCTGAAACCACGTCTCCCTTTATCTGAATATCTTCTACCGCATCCTGAAAAATCGCTACGTTTTCCGTGTTTTCAAGCGTATTGCGGATCGCATGGCGATAGAGGACTCGGTCCGCTTGAGCGCGGGTCGCCCTCACCGCGGGTCCTTTCCTCGCGTTCAATACCCTGAACTGAATGCCGGATAAATCAGTCGCACGCGCCATAATGCCTCCCATGGCATCCACTTCCCGTACGAGATGGCTTTTACCGATTCCTCCGATAGCTGGGTTGCATGACATCTGACCAAGGGTATCGACCGCATGGGTAATCAACAGGGTGCGGGCCCCCATTCGAGCAGCAGCTAGAGTCGCCTCGGTTCCCGCGTGTCCGCCACCGATTACGATAACGTCATAGTCGTTAGGGTGCTGCATTTCGATCGGACTGTTGTTTGCAAAAGGGTGGGGAGTATAAACGCGCTAACCAAAGGGATGAACTTTTCATTGTGTTGAAATTGGTGGTCGAGAAGTTCATTCAATACAAAATATTAAAATATATTTTATGAAGAAGAGTATCTAAATATTGTTGTTATTAGGACTCTCTTTTCCCGGGATAACAACTTTAAATTCAATAAAAACAAAACCTTATGGTACTTATATCTCTTTGGGAAACGTCGGTTAAAGCCCTGCTTGTGTCGGGGGTAACCCGTGAACATATATTTGATGGCGAAGAACAAAGACCACGCCAACAGGCTTTCCCCGGGGTTCAGTGAACTTTACGCACAGTATTGGTCGCACTGGTGCTGGGAAATCAGCCAGTTGTTGACGCGCTGTGGATAAGGCGTGATTAAAGCAATATCGTTTGCTGTCTGGGTCGGCCCGATGTCACGCAGAGCCAAGCGAGTCTGGGGGTGTTCGAACTGAGGGGATTGGATTATTTACCAATACAGAAAGAAGAAAAAATTGCTCCCAGCAGGTCATCAGCCCCGACGACTCCTGTTATTTCACCCATTGTATCGTGTGCCATCCTCAGGTCTTCGGCGAGAATCTCACCCGCACCAGACTCATTGAACCGATCGATGCCGTTTTGCAGTATTTCTTGTGTGGTCATAAGGATAGACACATGACGTTCTCTGGCACTGAAAGGGGTTGTTGCGGTGTCGGTGGAGCGACCCAGTGCCGCCAAAATTGCTGCTTCTAGTGCGTCGATACCTTCCCCTGTTACTGCGGATACGGCAACGATTTGGCTTCCTGGTAGCGCCCCGGCTGCACGCTGCGAGAGGTCAATCTTGTTAAGCACCTGAATCTCTGGAGCGGCATTGTCTATGTGCTCCCTTTCACTCTCATGGGCTTCAGTATCATCAACAACCCGGATGATGAGGTCGGCGGTATCCATCTCTCTGCGAGCCCGTTCAATACCCTCACGCTCGATGACATCGGCTGATTCGCGAATACCGGCGGTATCGGCGAATTCAAATGCGAGCCCACCCATGTTTATAGCCTGTTTAACAACATCTCGAGTGGTGCCAGGGACATCCGTAACAATGGCAACCGATTCCCGGGCCAGTCGATTCATTAAACTGCTTTTCCCTACGTTGGGTTTGCCAGTGAGAACGATTTTCGCGGTTTTACTCATCAGCGCGCCTTGTCGGGCATCTGTAATCAGATTGTTTAACGTGGCCAGCGTGCTTGAGAGTTTGAGTTGAATGCGTTCATCTGAGAGGAAGTCGACTTCTTCTTCAGGGAAATCAATAGCCGCTTCGATATACATTCTGAGCCGCAAGAGATCGTTACCGAGAGCGTTTACTGCTTCGGAAAAGGCACCCCGTAACGAAGCGGCTGCTTGTCGAGCTGCTTGCCTGGTGGGCGCATCGATCAAATCAGCCAGCCCCTCTGCTTGGGCGAGGTCAAGCTTGTTGTTCATAAACGCCCGTTCCGAGAACTCTCCCGGTCGTGCCATTCGCGCGCCCAATGCATGGCAGACTTCGAGCAGCATAGTGGTGATGACCACCCCGCCGTGGCAGTGTAATTCTGCGACGTCCTCCCCCGTAAAAGAGTTGGGTCCTTGAAACAGGAGCACTAGTCCCTGATCGATGACGGTGTTCTCATGTTTGAAGGTGCAAAGCGTCGGAGTGCGCACCTCGATGTTGCGCATGCACAGGCACTGTGCAATTTCCCGTGCACGGCTACCGGAGAGCCTTATGATTGCCACGCCGCCTTTTCCAGGGGGTGTAGCAACGGCAGCGATGGTGTCTTGATCAAGACCAGCGCTGTTGATCAGACCGGCTTGCTGATCCATAAGATCGTTAGAGACTACCGCTCTCGATACGTCGGTTTATGATGTATTGCTGTGCCATTGATAACAGGTTATTACAGAGCCAGTACAGCACGAGGCCGGCTGGAAACCACAGGAAGAAAAAAGTAAAGACAATGGGCATCCACTGCATAATTTTAGCTTGCATTGGGTCTGGCGGCGGCGGGTTCAGTTTTTGCATGTAGTACATGCTCGCCCCCATCAGGATAGGTAGGACAAAGTAGGGGTCCATCATGGATAGATCGTCTATCCACAACGCAAACGGCGCCTGGCGGAGCTCTACCGATTCCATTAAAACCCAATAGAGCGCTATAAAAACGGGCATTTGCACGAGGATGGGAAAACAGCCACCCAGAGGGTTTATTTTTTCTTTTTTGTACAGCTCCATCATCGCTTGAGATTGTTTGGCCTTGTCGTTCGCATATTCCTCACGAATGGCCACAATCCGAGGCTGCACTTTTCTCATCCGTGCCATGGATTTGTAACCGGCAGCCGAAAGTTGAAAAAAAGCCACCTTAACGAGCAGGGTCAAAATAATAATCGCGACACCCCAGTTGATGACCACCGACTGAATGAGCGTGAGTAACCAAAAAAGCGGTTGAGCGATCCACCACAACCAACCGTAATCGACAACCAGGTCAAGATGGGGGGCCAAGTTAGAGAGTACCGCCTGATTTTTTGGGCCGACATAAAGCGTGCTGGTTGCGATGGTTGATTCCCCGGGGGCGAGTGAGAGCGCAGGCCCGGTATATCCAATAATATTGAATCCGTTGTTGGTATGACGCGTTCTGAAGCGGTGGGTTTCGTCAGCGCTGGGTACCCATGCGCTAACAAAGTAGTGTTGGAGCATTGCCACCCAACCCCCCTGTAAATCAGCTTTGAAAGGACTCTCAGCCATTTCTTCGAAGTCAAATTTTTCGAAACGCTGCTCTGTATGAGTAAGCGCGGAACCAAGAAATGGACGCATGCCCATGCCTGAGTTGTTGTCGCTGGGTGCCGGAGAGCCGTCCCTTTTTAACTGCGCAAAAGGCGTGAGTTCAACGGTATTGCTCGAATTGTTTTTTATGTCGTGATCAATGGCAACGCTATGACTGCCGCGCGTAAAGCGAAAGCGCTTTACCACGTCGAGATCGCTACCACTGTTTTGGTAACGTAAGTTAACAACCATCGATTCCGCGTCCTCCAACGCATAGGAGTATCGGTCAGCTTCATAGCGAGCGCGTTTAGCTCTATCTATCCCGTCTGGACCCACGAGACCCGACTGAGCAACGTAGGTTCTCTGGCTGTTTCTCTCAAGTAGCACAAAGGGGTCGGAAGGGTCCTCTAGGGTTTTTGGGTAGTCTCGAATCGCGGCGCCGACCACATCCCCACCCTCGAGATCAATCACGATGTCGAGGACATCCGTGGTCACTTTGACCAATGAGCCTTGAGTCGTCGCAGCCTCAAGGTACGGGTCGCCGTCGGGAGATCCCGCGAGGTCTTCCTCGTTTGGCAGGTCATCCGTTAGAGGCGCGTCACGCGCGGTTGAATTTCCATCTGGCAAGGACAGTGCCGCGTCAGGTGTAATGGATTCAACAATGGGGCTCAGAGGGAGTAAAGCCTGCTCCTCAGCGGTAAAACGGGTCCACTCCCCCAGCAGCATCAGGCCTAGCAAGGCGCTCGCGGCGATCAAAGCGTAACGGGGGATGTCCATGTGTTTGGCCTCAGTCTGATTGATGATCTGATGGTTGTTGGGGCACCGGGTCATATCCGCCTGCGCACCAGGGATGGCAGCGAGCAACGCGACGCAAAGTGAGCCACAAGCCGGCTAGGGTACCGTGGGTCTTGAGCGCGTCAATCCCGTATTCTGAACAAGTTGGTGTAAATCGACACCATCTTCCGATCCACGGACTCAGCGTGAGCTGATAACCTCGGATAATAAGGCATAGCCCGCGCGTTACGCTTTGGTCGATCTCTTTTAGCAAGCGCATAGGGCTTCTGCTTTTTGATCGATAGCAACCCAGAGCGCTTTTAAATCGTCCCGTGCTTTAGTATTGGTGAGCCGATCTGCAGAGGCTTTTGCCAAAACAACAAGATCGAGTGGATAGGAGGGCCGGGATAGCCGGAACTGCTCTCTGATAATGCGCTTTATCCGGTTTCTGCGATTGGCCTTGCGGATATTTTTTTTCGCGACGACGATGCCCAGTCTTGAGGTAGAAGACGAAGAGGGAATGGCGAGCACTAAAAAAGACGATGTACTGGCGCGAATACGGGGCGCGTTAAATACGCCGCGATAGTGAAGCGGTGAAGACAGCCTTGCCGAGAGAGGGAGCTTTGACATGGGCCACTTGGTCAGGCCCTGCGAGTCGCGGCTTACGCCGACAGCTTTCGACGCCCGCGAGCGCGCCGCCGGGACAGCACTTGGCGGCCATTTTTGGTAGCCATTCGAGCGCGAAAACCGTGGGCACGCTTTCGCTTCAGAACGCTGGGCTGGAATGTACGCTTCATGGCATAGACCTACTTACAGAAAACGGAACGACGAGAGCGAAGGCAGCTAAACAATTTACAGCCAGCGCGCTCGGGGGCGCGGATTATAGGGGCGGTCAGCGCCATTGGCAACAATAAGCGTTGTGCGGCATGAGCAAGAAATCGCTGGTCGATATTTTTATCATCCACCGTCTGATGTGAAACACCACGTCATAGGGTTAACGAAATACGCAATTGAAAACATTGCCAATACTTGCCTTTCGAGTAAGCAAGCGCTTACTCGCCGCGACCCCGCTCCTGGTGGCCAGCGACCTTGCTGCTCAGGGAATCACAAATTAACCCAAAGTTGCAAACAGGTTATACACAGCCACTAAAAAATTGTTCTTGCTTTCGCAGAGATTGTTCTGTACGCCCCATAAAACATAAAAAGCAATTGATTTATATTAAAAAAATACTTGTTGATAACATTTTTCCCGTGTGGATAACTGTGGCCCGTGGCAGCCGGGTCAGGGCTTGTATTCGCGAAGCGCGCTCCCAGAGGGGGGTCGTGCGATCTTCGTTGCGGTAACACTTGAAAAACCGGGAAAAAGACCATAAACACAGAGACAAGTTAAAGGAGCGAACGCGTTGGCAGCCCCACAGCCTATTACAAATCCCTGGCAGCATTGCCTGCACCGATTGGGTGGCGATATCCCACAACAACAATTCAATACTTGGATAAGGCCTTTGCAAGCACAATGGTGCGATTCTGGGTTGACCTTGTCAGCTCCCAACCGGTTTATCCGTGACTTTGTTGTGGAGCGGTATGTACCCATGATCTCTGCGTATCTCATGGATGTGGTTTCGCCTGCCCTTGCTCAGGTATCAGTAACGGTCGCCGGGGAGATCTCGTCCGCGTCCAAGTCACTGCAGCCTGTGGCGCGGCCCTCCCAGGAGGCGGCTCTGAAGATTCAGGCGGCCCCTCCGTCAGCTCGGTCGCCCGCGGCCGCGTTAGTGACGTCTTCCAGTCTGGTTGAGGGCTATACCTTCGAGCGCTTCGTAGAAGGAAAAAGTAATCAGCTGGCGTTGGCCGCGGCGCAGCAGGTGGCGGAGCACCCCGGCGCGTCCTACAACCCCCTCTTTCTCTATGGTGGCGTGGGTCTCGGTAAAACCCATCTGATGCATGCGGTGGGTAATGCCATGCGGCGACAAAAACCCGATGCGAAAGTCGTCTATTTGCACTCAGAGCGATTCGTTGGCGATATGGTGAAGGCCTTGCAGTTAAATGCGATTAATGATTTCAAGCGGTTTTATCGTTCGGTCGATGCGCTACTGATCGACGACATTCAGTTTTTTGCCAATAAAGACCGGTCACAGGAGGAGTTTTTTCACACCTTCAATGCGCTGCTTGAAGGTGGGCAGCAAATGATTCTGACCTGCGATCGTTACCCCAAAGAGATCGAGGGTGTGGAGGAGCGTTTAAAATCGCGGTTCGGCTGGGGTCTGACCGTGGCAGTCGAGCCCCCTGATCTGGAAACTCGGGTTGCGATATTGATGAAAAAGGCTGAACAGAGCCACATTACGCTCGCCCCTGATGCGGCTTTTTTTATAGCCCAGCGGGTTCGGTCTAACGTGAGGGAGTTGGAGGGTGCCCTCAAACGGGTAATAGCCAGCGCCAACTTTACGGGTCGCCCGTTCGACATTGAGCTGATTAAAGACAGCCTTAAAGATTTGTTGGCGCTACAGGACAAGCAGGTCTCTCTTGATAACATCAAGCGCAAGACAGCCGAATATTACAAGATCAAGGTCGCTGATCTGATGTCGAAACGCCGCAACAGGAGCGTCGCCAGGCCGCGGCAGGTTGCCATGGCGCTGGCTAAGGAGCTGACTCAGCACAGCCTGCCTGAGATAGGAGACGCTTTTGGCGGTCGAGATCATACGACAGTACTCCACGCATGCCGTAAGATAAAGGAGTTGCGTGATACCAACCCCGACATCAGCGAGGACTATCAGAATCTGTTGCGTTCGCTGACGACTTAATGGCGCGCTGGAGAAATTAAGCCATTCAAGCCCTTTTACTGCCTTATAACTTGAGCTCAAAGACATGAAATTCTCGATTGCCCGCGACACGCTGATCAAGCCACTCAATTTAGTAGCGGGGGTGGTGGAGCGGCGGCAGACGTTGCCGATTCTCTCTAATGTGCTGATCGCGCTTGAAGATTCCAAGCTATCCTTAACTGGCACCGACTTGGAGGTCGAGCTCGTTGGCCGATTGGATCTAGAGGCGCCCGGTGTGGATGGTGAGGTGACTGTGCCAGCGCGCAAGTTGGTGGATATTTGTAAGTCGTTACCCGAGGGTTCTAATATAGAATTTTCTGTTGAGGGGGGAAAGGCGATGGTGAAAGCGGGCCGCAGCCGCTTTACCCTGTCAACGTTACCGGCGGCAGATTTTCCTGCTGTTGAGGCGAGCGCGGCTGATATCTCTCTGGAGATGGAGCAAGCACTGGTTAAGCAGCTGATAGACGGCACCGCGTTTGCCATGGCGCAGCAAGACGTTCGTTACTACCTTAACGGTCTATATTTTGAGGTGCTGGGTGGTCGATTGCGGGTGGTTGCAACAGACGGTCACCGGTTGGCCCTGGCGACGGCGCCGCAACGTGTCGAGGCGACGGATCTGGGCGTTATCATTCCACGCAAAGGCGTGCTGGAGCTTTCGCGTCTTTTGGAGGGTGCCGCGCCCATCGCTTTGTCCATTGGGACCAATCATATTCGCGCCACCACAGAACAGTTTACCTTCACTTCCAAGCTCGTTGACGGCAAGTTCCCCGATTATGAGCGCGTAATACCTAAAAATCCCGACAAGTTGGTGGTAGGTGATCGAGCCGAACTCAAGCAAGCTTTTACGCGCACTGCGATTCTTTCTAACGAGAAATACCGTGGTGTACGGCTGAGGTTGTCCCAAAACAGGCTTGATATTACCGCCAACAACCCCGAGCAGGAGCAGGCGGAAGAGGTTGTCGCTGTGGAGTATAGCGGCGCAGAGATGGAAATCGGCTTCAATGTTAGCTACCTGCTGGACGTGCTCTCGGTGCTGAGCCAGGCCCAGGTGCGACTCTGCCTTTCTGACGAAGCCAGCTCAGCGCTGCTGGAGCATGCACAGCAACCCTCCGACCACGAGCCTGAACGACTATATGTTGTAATGCCGATGCGCCTCTAAGCAGCCTGTTTGCATTGAATGCTTGAGCATATAGAGATCAAGTGTGTTCGCAATCTAGTTAACTTGGAGGTTAGCCTTGCGAGAGGAGCAACCGCGCTTTTCGGCCCCAATGGCTCGGGCAAAACCAGTTTTCTAGAAGCTGTTCACTTGCTGGGCGTGGGGCGGTCTTTTCGCACCCATCAGTCGAAGCCGGTGATACAGCACGACGCGCCCTTGTGCCGGATTGTTGGCCGTGGAAACAGGGGTGACTGCCCATTTGTTATCGGCATAGAGAAACATCGAGATGGTGTCGTGCGCGCGAGGGTCAATGGCGAGCCAGTCCCCTCTTTGTCAGAGCTTGCCCAACAGCTTCCCCTGGTATTGCTGGATACCGAAGGCCTCGCTTTGCTAACAGGAGCCCCGGAAGGACGGCGGCGCCTGCTCGACGGCACTTTGTTCCATGTGGAACACTCATTTCTGGCCCTCTGGAAGCGCTATATACACGCGCTGAAGCAGCGAAATAGCGGGCTTCGCCGTGGTATACTGACCACCGATAAGGCATGGCGCAAAGAGTTGGCTGAGACCGGCGAAAAGTTGACCGAGGTTCGGTTAAGCGCGGTACAGCGGTACGCAGAAAAGCTGGGTCAATTGGCCCCTGCTGTGTCGCCTGACTTGTCCAGGGTCGAGATGGTTTTCAGGGCGGGCTGGGATCGACGAGAGTCGCTTCAAGTGGCGCTAGAGAAGAACGCTCAAAGCGACGCCACGCAGGGCTTTACGCAGGTTGGCCCGCATCGGGCAGACTTGCGCTTTAGCGCGGATGGCGTTGCTGCCGCTGAGGTGTTGTCGCGCGGGCAGATGAAGTTGCTGCTGGTGGCACTGAAGTTATCCCAGGGGCAAATTATTGAAGAGGCGTCGGAGATGCCGCCGTTGTACTTGATCGACGACTTACCTGCGGAGCTCGATGAGTTCCACTGTGCCAGTGTGTGCGAGCAGTTGCGGGGCGGGCGCCAGGTCATTATGACGGCGGTGGACCGCGGGTCTCTGGAGAGGGCTTGGGGTTCGGCGCCAATGAATTTGTTCCACGTGGAACATGGCGCGTTCACCGCCATGGACTAAGTTTCACTCGCGTTGGCGCATGTTGCGTGGGCGTCGGGTGATAATGCGAGTGACGGCCGTGACCCTTGCGGTCTAGATAAAAGACGAAAAAAGCAGCTCGAATGACAAAAAGGTTGAAACCCTATGGTTGAAGACAAGCAAGGCGATACACCCGCAAGGGATTACGATTCCTCAAGCATCACCGTGTTGAAAGGGCTTGACGCGGTGAGGAAGCGGCCTGGCATGTATATCGGGGATACCGACGATGGTACGGGGCTGCACCATATGGTTTTTGAGCTTGTCGATAATAGTATTGACGAGGCCCTTGCGGGGCACTGCAGCCAAATCGATATCGTGATCCACCCAGATGAATCGGTGTCGGTCTCCGACAATGGTCGGGGAATCCCTACTGAGCAGCACGAAGAGGGGGTCTCTGCTGCCGAGGTGATTATGACGGTACTTCACGCTGGGGGTAAGTTTGATGACAACACCTACAAGGTTTCGGGAGGGTTACATGGCGTGGGTGTATCCGTCGTTAACGCCCTCTCCTCGAGTTTACAGCTAACGATCCGTCGAAAAGGGCAGTTATTCGAGCAGACCTATGCCCATGGCGTGCCTCAGGCGCCGTTGTCGGTTGTGGGTGAGACGTCTGAGACAGGCACGGCCGTGCGCTTTACACCCTCCCCCGAGACTTTCAGCAACATCGCTTTCCATTACGACGTGTTGGGAAAACGACTCAGGGAGCTTGCTTTTTTAAACAGCGGCGTAAGAATTTTCCTCAAGGATGAACGCACAGGGGAGGAGGAGCTATTTTCCTACGAGGGCGGGCTTCGCGCGTTTGTTGAGTTTCTCAATCAAACCAAGACCCCCATTGCCAAAGTGTGCCATTTTCAGGCCCAGGCCGAGGAAGGGGTTGAGGTAGAGGTCGCACTGCAGTGGAACGATGGATTTCAGGAAGGCCTCTACTGCTATACCAACAATATTCCGCAACGCGACGGCGGCACCCATCTTGCTGGTTTCAGGGCGGGCCTGACCCGATGCCTGAATAATTATATTGAAAAAGAAGGGCTTGCGAAAAAAGCGAAGGTCTCCACTACGGGAGATGACGCGCGGGAGGGTCTGATTGCCATCGTTTCTGTAAAAGTCCCGGATCCGAAGTTTTCCTCCCAAACCAAGGACAAATTGGTGTCCAGCGAGGTTAAAGGCGCGGTTGAGCAAGCGATGAATCAATTTTTCAATGATTTCCTCTTGGAAAACCCGGCTGATGCCAAATTGGTAGTGGGTAAGATGATTGATGCTGCCAGGGCCCGCGAGGCAGCCCGCAAAGCTCGAGAAATGACGCGGCGGAAAGGGGCGCTGGATATCGCAGGGCTACCTGGCAAGCTCGCCGATTGTCAGGAGCGCGACCCCGCGATGAGCGAACTCTACTTGGTAGAGGGTGATTCTGCGGGTGGTTCTGCAAAACAGGGCAGAGACCGCCGCTTCCAGGCGATCTTGCCCCTCAAAGGCAAAATATTGAATGTAGAAAAGGCGCGGTTTGACAAGATGCTGGGGTCAGCCGAAGTGGGGACACTGGTGACAGCACTGGGATGCGGCATCGGAAAAGACGAATTTGATCCCGAAAAACTACGCTACCACCGCATCATTATCATGACCGACGCAGACGTGGACGGCTCTCATATCAGAACTCTATTGCTCACATTTTTCTTCCGGCAGATGCCAGAGTTGATTGAGCGGGGGTACGTGTACATAGCACAGCCGCCCCTTTACAAATTAGCGCGCGGAAAACAGAGCCGCTATTTGAAAGATGAAGCGGCCTTCGCTGAGTACCTCACGCAGTCTGCACTAGAGGATGCCGCGTTGTTTGCCAATGCCAGCGCACCGCCTCTCGCCGGCATTGCGTTAGCGGAGCTGGTGTCCGCTTATCAGGGCGTCGAGTCAGATATTGAGCGCCTGGCGCGGGTTTACCCTCGAGAGGTGTTGTGGACGCTACTTCAGGTGCCTACATTAGACGTGGCATCTCTCAATAGTGAAGATGCCGCCAGTGCCTTTGCTGCTGAAGTAAGTGAGCGCTTACTGGCCCTAAAAGACAAGTCAGTCCATTATGAGCTCTTTGTCCGACAAGACCCCGAGAGAGGGACGTATTACCCGGTCGTCAGGCGAACGGCGCACAGCGTGGCCACTGACACTGTTCTGGGGAGAGGGTTTTTTGGCTCCTCGGAGTATTTGGCACTGAGGTCTTTAGGTGAACAATTGCAGGGGTTGATAGAGCCGGACGGGTTTTTTCAAAGGGGAGAGAAGCGTTTTGAAACCCAGGATTTTGCTGATGGCCTCAATTGGCTTTTGGCGGAGGCCCGTAAAGGGTGCACCATCCAGCGCTACAAGGGCTTGGGCGAGATGAACCCGAGCCAGCTCTGGGAGACCACGATGGATCCGGGCGCTCGTCGTATGTTGCAGGTTACGGTTGAAGATGCGTTTTTGGCTGACCAGATGTTCTCTACGCTGATGGGAGACGATGTGGAGCCCCGACGAGAATTCATCGAACAAAATGCACTGGCTGTTGCTAATTTGGATATTTGATCGCTTAATTAATAGACTCGATATAATTAATCGTTAGGATCGAAGTTTGTCTCGTCACGGTTCTCGAAGGCTAGGTGCTCGATCTCTGGATCTATGGGCGCCAGATTCTTTGGAAACGTCTTGTTGGCTTTTTTTGACAGCGTTTTAAAGCGAGCGACTTTTCCGACTAACCCCTGCCGGCCCTGTACAGCCCGCACCGCTTCGTTGTATCTCTGAGTCGCCGTGGTCATTGATGACCCCAGCGCCTGTAGCCGATCACCCAGCAGGCATACCGTGTTGTAAATATCCCCCGCGCGATCACTAATTTCCCTGGCCTCCCGATTGCTGTGCTCAACCATCCACAGGTTAGCGACTGTTCGCAGAATGGGCATCAACGTCGTATGCGATACCAGAACCACATTCTTTTGGTATCCGTAGTTGAACAATTCTCGTTGGCTACGCATAACTTCGATGTACGCAGGTTCCACCGGCATGAACATCAGCACAAAGTCGGGGCTGTCCATCCCAGGAAGATTGGCGTAATCCTTGGCCGACAAGGCGTCGATATGGTTGCGGACGGCTTTTGCGTGGCCCTCCAAGGCGGTTACTCGCTCGGGCTCTGACTCTGCCGTAACGGCGCGTTCGTAGTCGACCAGCGAAACCTTGCTATCAATAACCAGATTCTTTCCTTCTGGCAGGCGGATGACAAAATCCGGTACATGTCGACCGCCTTGGGAATCCTTGACTACGACCTGCGCATCGTAGTGCTCCTCCCGACGCAGCCCCGCCAGCTCCAGGGTTTTCTCGAGTTGCGCTTCGCCCCAATTGCCCACTAGCTTCTTGTCGCCTTTTAGCGCGCGGGTCAGGTTGTGGGCCTCGTCTGACATGGAGACGCCCACTAATTCGAGATGTTTGATTTGCTCGGACAAAGACGCGCTGTTGCGCACCATGTCGGTATGTACCTGATTGACCCTTGTCTGGAACTGATCAATCTTTTCCGCCAGTGGCTTTAGCAAGCTGTCGAGGCTTTTTTGGTTGGTGCTCTCAAGCGCCTTTCCGGAGGACGCGAGAAGCTTTTGACCCACGACTTCGAGCTCGGATCGCAGCGCGGTGCGCGACTCCTCCAGCCACTTCATCTGATTTTGGTGGCCCGCTTCGCGCTCCGCGAGGGTCGCACTCTGGGCACTTAATTGCGCGGCTAATGACGCGAGCTCCTTGTTGAGCGACAACACCTCGGTTTCCAAGGCTCTGGCGCGGCTTTCTGCGAGCGTGGCGGTTGTCTTATGCTGGGTTGTCGCTTCACGAAGCGAGACCAGTTCTTTTCTGCCTCGACTCAGTACCGCAACGATACATAGCAGGGCGACATTGCCTGCGACAAGCAGGCCCACCAAAAACTGAGGATCCGCACTCATTCAGCGCCTGATGAGAGGAGCGCGATATCGGCAATTTGTGTGAATAGCTCGCGCAGCATGTTGAGAAGTGCAAGTCGATTCATTCGTACATCGGGGTCGTCAGCGTTGATCATCACCGCATTGAAGAAGTCATCAACAGGTTGTCGCAACGTTGCCAATGCGCCCAGTGCTAATGTGTATTCTCGTTGAGCGATGAGCGGGGACAGTGTTTCGCGGGTCGACAACACCATCGCATGTAGCGTGTGCTCTGCCGCTTCAACAAACTTTGCCGCCTCTGGCGCCGGGAAGTTGTCGCCGTCAGCTTTTGCGAGCAAATTGGCGACGCGTTTGTTGGCTGCGGCAAGCTGTTGTGCTGTTTCGGTGGCGGAAAATGTTGCCAGCGCGTTGATCCGCAGATCAATATCCCAAAGGTCTGTGCCGCTCGAAGCCAGCACCGCGCGAACTACATCTGCGGATACGCCCTGATCAGCATACCAGCTGTCGAGCCGCTCGAAGACGTAGTACAGCACTGCGCTCGCGGCATCCTCCGTCAGCGATGCGGTGTGTTGCCTTTGGGCAAAATTCAATAAGTCTCCCAGTGATACCGGCTGCCCAAGTTCAATCAGAATACGGATGACGGCTAAGGAAGCGCGACGCAGTGCGAACGGATCCTTGGACCCTGTGGGGGGCTCGCCGATACCAAAAATGCCCACCAGCGTATCCAGTCGGTCCGCGAGAGCGAGGGCGCTGCCTTCTGCAGACGTCGGTAAATCGTCACCGGCAAATCGCGGCAGATAGTGCTCCTCGATAGCCTGCGCCACCACCGCAGCTTCGCCGTCGTTCAGTGCATATTGCGCCCCCGCGCTGCCCTGCAGCTCGGGAAATTCGAGCACCATTTCCGAAACCAGATCACACTTGGCGAGAGCGGCAGCCCGCGATGTCACTTCCTTATTGGCGCCGATCGATTCCGCAAGCCGCGCCGCCAGATTCGCCATCCTTTCGGTTTTGTCCAGCAAGCTCCCTAGCTTCTGTTGGAAAACAACACTGGCCAAGCGTGACCGTCTGGACGCCAGCGCAACGCGCTTGTCGTTAGCAAAGAAAAACGCAGCGTCAGCCAGGCGCGGGCGGATGACCCGCTCGTTACCCGCGACCACGCGCCCCGGTGCTTTGCTGTCAATATTGGCCACGGTGATGAATGCGGGGAGTAACGCACCGGTCGTGGCATCATTGAGATGAAAGTATTTTTGATGATTTCTCATTGCGGAAATGAGCGCTTTTTCCGGCACCTCCAGAAACGCGGGGTCAAAGCTGCCGCGCAATGCAATCGGCCACTCCACCAGGCCGGTGACTTCGTCGAGCAGCGTTTCAGAGAGTGCAACTGTCTCCCCCGGACTCACTAGGGCGGACACTTGCTCAGTGATAATGCGTTTGCGCTCCGCTTCATCTACGATGACGCGGGCGTCGCGAAGCAATGCTTGATAATCCCCGGGGCTGGGCAGCGGCACGGCTTCATTATGATGAAAGCGATGTCCGCGACTGTCTCTGCCACTGCTGAGCCCAAACTGCTCGTAGGGTAGTATTTCGCCTCCGAACAGAAGCACCAGCCATTGCACTGGCCGCAGAAATTCGTCTCGCGACCGACCCCACCGCATGCGCTTTGACACCGGTATGGTACTAACGGCATTTTTAATGATGTCGGGGATCACTTCCCGCGCCACTACACCCGTTTGAATTACATGGGCGGCGATACGCTCTATGCCATTCTCCTCTGCAATCTCGAGTGCTGCTATATCGATGCCTTGTTTGCGGGCAAAACCTTCAGCGGCAGGGGTCCAACGACCCTCGGCATCACGCGCTGCGCTGACAGGTGGGCCTATAACGTGCCGTTCTTGATTTGGACCCTTGACGGCGACGTCCCGCACCAATACGGCAAGGCGCCTGGGGGTCGAAAATTGTTCCGCCCGGGAATAACTCAGGGAGTAATGTTTGAGATCCCGGGTGAGGGCGTCGACCAAAGCACGGGCCATAGCCGTAATCTCGCCAGCAGGAAGCTCTTCCGTGCCGAGCTCAAAAAGCAGGTCCTGAGTGCTCATGTTAATGGCCCCTGCTGTGGTTCAAGCTCCGCTAAGGCGGCGGCGGCGAGATCCGGGTCTGCCATGGGAAAACCCAAAGCCCCGCGGGCAGCCACATAGGCTTTGGCGGCCGCCCGCGCCAGCGTGCGCACTCTGAGGATGTAGCGCTGACGCTCAGTGACCCCGATCGCGTGGCGCGCGTCGAGCAAATTGAACGTATGGGAGGCTTTCATTACGTATTCGTAAGCGGGCAGAGGGAGTTTTTTCTCCGCGAGCCGATTCGCCTCTCCCTCATAAAACTCAAACTGTGCGAACAAGTTATCGACGTCAGCTTCCAGGAAGTTAAAAGAGGACATTTCCACTTCATTTTGGTGATAGACGTCGCCATAGGTCACCGCGCCCGACGGTGTTTCTGCCCACACGAGATCGTAAACAGATTCGACGTCCTGTAGGTACATGGCGATACGCTCGAGGCCATAGGTGAGCTCCCCGGTAACCGGGTAACATTCCAGTCCGCCCGCTTGCTGGAAGTAGGTAAATTGGCTGACTTCCATACCGTTGAGCCAGACCTCCCAACCAAGACCCCAGGCGCCAAGCGTAGGCGATTCCCAGTTGTCCTCAACAAAGCGAATATCGTGCTCCAGCGGGTCGATGCCGAGCGCATAAAGGCTGCCCAGATACAGAGCCTGAAAGTCGCCGGGAGATGGCTTCATGACTACCTGAAACTGATAGTAATGTTGCAGGCGATTAGGGTTCTCACCATAGCGGCCATCTGCGGGCCTGCGGCTGGGCTGAACATACGCTGCATTCCAGTTTTCTGGTCCCAGCGCGCGCAAGAAAGTGGCTGGGTGGAAGGTCCCTGCCCCGACTTCCATGTCTAGGGGCTGCGCCACGATGCATCCATGGCCTGCCCAATAGTCCTGCAATCGCAGGATTACGTCTTGAAATGTCGCGGGAACCAAGGAAACAGCCCAAAATATGCGTGAGGGGTTAGTATAACTGCCAAGCCCTTTTCAAAATCACTTTTCCGGAAGATTACCTTTAGAAAAACTTTTTTATGAGCGCCTTACCCAAACCCATCTGGCTGGAATGGACCGTTATCCTGCTTATTCAATTGATGATGGCGGTTACTCGCCGTTTGCCGCTGTCGTGGGCGCGTGGATTCGGCAGGACGATAGGCGGGCTGCTGTACTATTTCAACCCTCGATGGCGACGCGTAGCCATCAGAAACCTTGAGCTGGCCTATCCATCCTGGACGCCGGCTGAAAGGCGCATGATTGCCAAACAAAGCGTGCAGTCCACCGCAGAGCTGATGGCGGAGATGGGCCGGCTATGGATCCACCCCTGGCCGGATATAACGCCGCTGATCGAGGTTGAGGGTTCGGCCTGCATTACCAAGCCGCTGGCCTCGGGTCAGGGGGTGATTGTTTTGGGCCCCCACCTGGGTAATTGGGAGCTACTCGGGCTGCATGTAGCGACGCTGGGTGATTTGGTTGCCCTCTACGAGCCCTTGGCACTAAAAAAACTGGACCAGCTGGTTTACACAGGAAGACAGTGTACTGGCGGCAAGTTAGTACCCACCACTGCCAGAGGGCTCGCTGAGCTGGTGCGCGCCGTGCGTCAGGGGGGTATTACAGGCATCTTGCCCGATCAGGTACCCCGCGAGGCCAGCGGTGGCCTGGATGCGCCTTTTTTTGGTGTTGAGTGCTTTACCGCGACCTTGGCTCATAACCTGATAAAGCGTTCTGGGGCGGCTGCAGTAATGGGCACGGTGTTGAGAACGCCCAAGGGTTTCCGGGCGGTTTACCGTGAAGCGGAGCCGGGGGTCTATAGTGACGACCCTAAACAAGCGCTCGCGGCGATCAATCGCGGTGTGGAAAAGCTGATTATGGGTAACGAGCGGCAGTATCAGTGGCAGTACAAACGGTTCCGCATTCGACCACCTGGGCAAGCGGATTACTACAACTGGTCTGCTCGACCGCTGCTGGATGAAGGTGGCACGCCCTCATGAGGCAGGTAACGGGTAAGGTGATAGCGGGCGCCATCGGATTTTTGGCGTTTGGTCCCGTTGGCTTGTTGTTCGGTCTGGTACTCGGCCACGCTTTTGATCGGGGACTGTGGCGCGCCCTGCAATTATCGGGTCCCGACGCAGTCAACCTGATGCGGGCGCAGTTCTTTGAGACGACCTTTACCCTGCTTGGCTATGTCGCAAAGGCCGATGGCCGCGTATCAGAGGCAGAAATAGCACAAACCGAAACCCTGTTTGTCCAGCTAAGGCTCAATGCCGAGCAGCGCAGAACAGCGATCTCGCATTTCAAGGCGGGGTCTGCGGCGGGGTTTGATCCGTCGTTAACCGTTGCCCGGTTTAAAGAATGCCTGGGTGGTCGCCGTCAGGCGCAGCATACGCTTTTGGTATTCCTAGCGGGTATTGCGCTTGCCGACGGCACATTATCTTCTGCCGAGCGCCAAGCGCTGAATCAGATAGCTGGGCTGCTCTCGGTCCCTCAGCGTGAAATTGATCAGCTATTGTCGATGATCAATGCGCAGGCGCAATTTCAGCAGCGCGCCTACCAGCAGCAGGGTGGGCGTCAGCGCGGAGCGACCCACGAACCCTCAGGACTGGATACGGCCTATGCGGCGTTAGGGTTGTCGCCAGATGTATCCAACAAGGAGCTGAAGCGGCGTTATCGAAAGCTCATGAGTGAAAACCACCCGGACAAACTGATTGCAGAGGGTGTTCCCGACGAGCTGCTGAAGGTGGCGACCGGGCGCGCCCAGGAAATCACTGCGGCCTACGAAGTGATTCAGCAATCTCGTGGTTTGAAGTGACCCACCGGATTCGGCCAGCGTGTTGCGCGGCTCAATGACGCCAGAACGCCGGGGTGAATAGCACTAGTAAGGTAAAGACTTCGAGCCGTCCCATCAGCATAGCCAGACAGAGGATCAGCTTTCCTGCCTCGCTGACACCGGCATAGTTACTGGCCACCTCGCCCAACCCCGGGCCCAAATTATTTAAGGTGGCAGCGACTGCAGAGAAGGCGGATGAGAAATCCAAACCCGTCGCGAGCAGAGCGAGCCATATGGACACAAAGCAGAACATGTAGACCGCGAAAAAGCTCCACACCGCACTGATGATTTCTGTTTGCACCCGACGTGAATCGATTTTGAGGGGAATGACAGCGTTCGGATGCAGCAATTGCCGCAGCTCTCGAACCCCTTGACGAAAAATCAGCAGGATTCTCATCGCCTTCATGCCGCCGCCGGTGGAGCCTACGCATCCCCCCATGAAGCTCAGCATCAGAAGCAGAACAGGCAAAAATAGGGGCCAGACAGAGAAGTCCTGCGTGGTAAATCCGGTAGTAGTGGCGATCGAAATCGTCTGAAACAGGCCATGAATCAAGCTATCTTCGACGCTAAAAGTTTCGGTAAATACCAATAGAACACAGATTACGCAGGTCGCCAGACCGATCACAGTCAGGAAGAAAGCGGTTTCTGAGTCGTGTGTATATACCCGGACATCGCGACGCTGAATGGCGATGAAATGCAGCCCGAAATTGATGGCGGATATCACCATAAAAAAAGAGCTGATCAATAAAATGCTGTTTTGGTCGTAGAAACCGAGACTCGCATCATGGGTGGAAAATCCGCCGATCGCGACAGTTGAGAACGCGTGGCAAATTGCATCAAAGGCCGTCATCCCGGCGAAGTAATAGGATGCACCGCAGGCGGTGGTGAGCAATAGATAGATGCCAAAGAGGGCTTTGGCGGTGCTGGTGATACGCGGCGTTAATTTGCGCTCTTTGGAGGGACCAGCGCTTTCAGCACGATAAAGCTGCATGCCACCAATGCCGAGCATGGGGAGTACCGCGACAGCAAGTACCACGATCCCGATACCCCCGAGCCATTGCAGTAGCTGCCGATAAAGCAGCAGCGACTGCGGTAGCGCATCGAGACTTGTGATAACGGTAGCGCCGGTGGTTGTCAGTCCTGAGATCGATTCAAACATAGAAGCCGCAACGGAAAGATTAAGCGCGGGGGTGAGCCAGAAAGGGATTGCACCGAAGCTTCCCAGTACCAACCAAAAAAGGGCGGTTACCAAAAATCCATCGCGAATGTTCAGATCTCTTTTCAGTGAGCGTGTTGGCAGCCAGAGCACCACGCCCCCCAATAGCGTCATACCGAGGCCGGTCGCAAACGCCGACTCCACACCGTCCTGTTGCGATAGGGAAAGGAAGAGCGAGGGCAACATGGCGCTGCTGAATAGCATTAGCAGTACGCCAATGATTTTAAACGCCATCGCAAACTGCATTAGATAAAGCCGAAACCTACCGCAAACAGTTTTTCAACAGCTGGGATTTGCGACCGGTCAGTCAGGAATAAAATGACATGGTCGTCTTCTTCGACCACGATATGGTCGTGGGCGATGAGAACTTCCTTGTCCCGCAATATTGCGCCCACGGTAGTGCCCGTCGGCAGTAGCAATTCGTCGAGACGTCTGCCTACCACCTTGGATGAATTGGCATCGCCGTGGGCCGTTAACTCTATCGCTTCGGCGGCACCTCGCCTCAGGGAGTGGACGTTACCAATATCGCCCTTTCTCACGTGAGCCAACAGACTGCTGATGGTGATCTGTTGTGGAGAGATTGCGATATCAATGTCGTCGCCGATGAGGTCAATGTAGGCCGCGTTGGTGATCAGCGTGATAACTTTTTTGGCGCCTAATCGTTTCGCCAACAGCGACATCATGATGTTCGACTCGTCGTTATCGGTGAGGGCGCAAAATACGTCGGTGTTTTCGATGTTCTCTTGCTGCAACAACAGCGGCTCGTTGCCGCTGCCGTGGAGAACGAGCGTGTCCTCCAGAAGGTCCGACAGGATTCGACAGCGGTCGTAAGAGCGCTCAATCACCTTGACCTGGTAGTCTTTTTCCAGCCGCTCAGCCAGCGTAGAGCCGATATTTCCGCCGCCGGCGATTATGATTCGATGGTAGGGCTTGTCAATTTCCCTGAGCTCGGCAGTGACGGCGCGAATATGCTCTCGCGCCGCAATAAAAAAGACCTCGTCGTTAGGCTCTACCACGGTGGAGCCCTGCGGAATGATGGGGTCGCCGCCGCGTCTGAAAATCGCGGCAACCCGGGTGTCGACCCGCGGCATATGCTCCCTGATTTCCTGCAGTTCACGACCTACAATCGGCCCCCCTGTTAGCGCTCTTACCGCGACTAATCTGATCTTGCCCTCGGCGAAATCGAGTACCTGCAGCGATCCCGGGTTGGCGATCAGTTGCTCTATGTTTTTGGTAACAAGCTGCTCAGGACCAATGATGACATCTACCGGGATGGCACCCGATTCAAACAGTGCGGCCTGTTCGGAGAGATACTTTGCGGAGCGAATGCGACTGATTTTGGTGGGCGTGCGATACAACGTGAACGCCACCGAGCAGGCGAGCATGTTGATTTCGTCGCTGTCGGTAACGGCAATGAGCATGTCGGCGTCTTCCGCGCCCGCATTGAGCAGTGTGGTGGGATGCGCGCCGTTACCCAGAACCGTTCTGATATCAAGTCGTTCTTGCAGGCGCTTAAGGGTGGCCGCATGCTCGTCGACGACAGTGATGTCGTTTTGTTCATCAGCCAGATGCTCGGCGAGCGTACCGCCGACCTGACCCGCTCCGAGGATAATGATTTTCACCGACCTGTGGACCCCCTCAACGACCCGGCTACACCATAAACTATGTCAAACCTGACGCGCCATGTGGATTAGTCACGTTGGCAGGCGTGGATCCACCTCAGGCGGGCGGCTTTTTCAGTAGCGAAAAATATAGGCCGTCACCGCCGTCGACTTGGGGCAGTATTTGCCACCCATGCTTACTGCGCACCCCGTTCTCAAGTTGCAGGGCCGTTACGGACACGTCGTGACTTTCAGAGAAGGCGCTGACTACCCCGTCATTTTCGGCGCATAAAATTGAGCAGGTGACATAAAGCAGGCGGCCTCCTGGCTTTAAGGCGGGCCAGAGGCCCTCAAGGATCGCCAGTTGCTGTTGGGCAAAGCCGCCCACGTCGGCCTCGCGACGATGCAGCTTGATGTCTGGGTTTCTGCGCATGACCCCCGTAGCCGAACAGGGCACGTCGGCAAGAATGACGTCGAAGGGGTCAGATAGCAGCGCCGATGGCAAAGCCGTGGCGTCAGCGGCGACAATTTTCAGAGGCAGAGAGAGTCGGCCACTGTTTTCTGTAACGCGCTGCAGTCGTGTCTCGCTGATATCGCAGGCCACCAGCTCACTAATCTCTGGCTGGTGTTCGAGTAGGTGACAAGCCTTCCCACCGGGTGCGGAGCAAGCATCCAGAATACGTTCCCCTGGCTGCGGATTAATCAGCCGCGCGGCGAGCTGTGCGGACCGATCCTGAACGCTCACCCAGCCCTCGGCAAAGCCGGGTAGCTTCTTAACGTCTACCCCGCGATCGAGCACGATTCCCGTGTCGACCTCCGGGCAACTGCGGGCATTGATGCTCTCTGCGTGAAGGGCATTTAGATAGTTATCCCGGGAGACAAGCCGCGCGTTGATACGCAGTGCCATCGGCGGTCGGCTCCGAGAGGCCGCCGCAATAGTGCCGACGGCGTCACCATATTCGCGTAGCAGTTGATCGTAGAGCCAGCCAGGCAATGCGGCGCGCTCGGCGGCGTCCAGCCCGTCGATGAGCGAGGCTTCGCTTCTTTGGTAGTTGCGAAGCACGCCGTTCACCAAGCCGGTCGCCCAGGATTTTTTCAGGGCCTTGGCGGCATTCACTGTTTCCGACAAAGCGGCGTGTGCAGGCGTTTGCAGATGGGATTGCTCATAAAGGCCGATGCAGATCAGGGCGTTAATATCTGCGTCTTTCTTTCGCAGTGATTTGTTCAGGAACTGTCGGGCGAGCGCCGCGAGCAAGGGCCATTCGCGGAGTGTGCCGTATATCAGCTCCCGACACAGCGGCAGGCTCGATGGGGGAATATCATTGAGCGCATCGGGTAGTAATCGATGGAGTGACTCGCCCTCAAGCACCCGCTGAATAACTGTGGCGGCGCGGGCTCGTGCAGAAGCCACCATCAACCCTCGCCAACGCTTGAGAAGATCGTGCCAGGCAGTAATCGCGTCTTGTGGCCGTTGAGCAGTGTTGCTGCTGACTGTGGTTTCGCGCCAGGCATTTGCGCCGCCTGTACGACTAGCATGCCTTCGCCACAAGCCACCTGAATGCCATCACTGTCAGCCAGCAGGATTTCCCCGGGAGAGGCCCGATGAGACGATGCTGACGGCGATGCACTGATAATTTTGACGCGATCGTTATCAAGGTATGTGAAGCAACCGGGGGCCGGCTGGAACGCCCTGATCCGGCGCGCCAGCGTGTTTGCGTCTTCGGACCAATCAATCAGCGCTTCTTTTTTGTCGACTTTATCGGCGTACGTGGCTTGCGCGTGGTCTTGAGTAGCGGCCGCACCCAGATAACGATCAATATCGGCCAGTGTGTCGAGAAGCGCTGTTGCGCCCAGCGTCGCGAGATCGGCCTGCAACGTGCCCGCGGTGTGATCTTCTTTAATCGTCAGCTGGCGCGTCATTACCACAGGTCCCGTATCGAGCCCCGCCTCCATCACCATAATGCTGACACCGGTCTCGGTGTCCCCAGCCTCAATAGCGCGTTGTATTGGCGCCGCACCGCGCCATTTGGGCAGGAGCGATGCATGCACATTGATGCAGCCCAGTCGGGGAATCGCCAGAACCGCTGCCGGCAGAATCAACCCATAGGCTACAACGATCATCAGGTCGGCATCGATGGCACCCAGCGCCTGTATAGTGCTCTCGTGCTTCAGTGCTTCTGGTTGTAGAACCGGTAATTCCGCATCCAGCGCCAGCGCTTTGACCGCCGAGGGCTGTAAGCGTTTGCCCCGTCCCGCTGGTCGATCGGGCTGTGTCAATACCGCCTTGATGCTATGGGGGCTTTTATTCAGCGCCTCGAGGTGTTCTGCAGCGAACTCGGGCGTGCCAGCAAAGACAAGATTCAGTGGGCGGGACATGAGTCAGTCTCTCTGCTTTTGATCTTTGACCAGCTTGCTACGGATGCGCTGCCTCTTTAGCGGCGATAAATAATCGACAAATAGCTTGCCTTCCAAATGATCAATCTCGTGTTGTAAGCAAATGCCCATGAGACCATCGAGCGCTTCTTGAAAGACGACCCCGTCGCGATTCATCGCCGTTACCTCGATGCGAGAGGGTCTTTGCACTGTCTCATAAAACCCCGGGACTGAAAGGCAGCCCTCGTCGTATCGTCCCAGCGTCTCATCGATGATCGAAATCTCGGGGTTAATAAAGACCCGCGGCTCCGAGTGATCCTCTGAGATATCGATGACGATAACCCGCTCGTGGACATCAACCTGGCTTGCGGCCAATCCAATGCCGGGCGCGGCGTACATGGTCTCGAACATGTCATCGATGAGTTGTTGTATGCGCGCGTCAACGTGGGTTACGGGCACGGCAACGGTGCGCAAACGGGGGTCTGGAAATTCAAGAATCGGAAGTAAAGCCATGCCAAAGCCCGCGCTGGAGTCTGAATGAAAACGGGGAAAAGTGTTCGGATTTGGTCTTGCCGTGTCCTCAAGGCCCCGCCACACTAAGATTATACCTTGATGCTGTGGTGTGATGGATCGCGTTCAAATGGCTCAAGGGCGCCGATGCTGGCTGAGGTAAACAACGGAGTGAGTGCCTTGGAAAAAAGCAAAACGCTCAAGCGCATCGCCGCGCAGACGCGCACAAAAGACGATGTCACCGCGTCGCCACCGGGTGCTCGTCGCGCAGTTGTACTCGTTTGGATACTGTTTATCCTGGGGCCTGTGGCCACCGTTGCAGAGCCGCAGTCACCTTTGACGCTTAACCCCGAAGTGCCACTCATTTACCGCGTACAATCGGGCGACACGCTTTGGGATATCGCTGCGTTATATCTCCGCGATCCCTGGCGCTGGCAGTCGCTGTGGGCGGAGAACCCCGAAATAGAAAATCCGCACCTTATCTTTCCGGGCGATGTATTACGCCTGTACTGGGAGGATGGCGTGCCACGGCTGGTCCGGCAAAATCAGCCTGACATCGAGTTGACTCCTGCGCTTCGCGCAAGCCCCCGCGAGTCGGCGATACCCGTGATTCCCCGAGAAAAGATTGCCCCCTTCTTGCGCGACCACAGCGTGGTTGACGCCGCGGTGTTGGCCTCCGCTGCTTATGTTGTTTCAGGAGACGCGGGCCGATTGCTAAGCGGCGATGGCGACAGGTTGTTTGTCAGCGGTGAGGTGTCGCAGGCGGTGGACTACCGACTGGTTCGCTTTGACAAGGCGCTAAAGGACCCTGTGACAGGCGAACATCTTGGCACCTTCGTCTTGGATGTTGGGGCGGCGAGTGCGAGTGATTTCCGCGGCGAGCCCAGTGATGGCGAACTCACGGCAATGTGGGTAAAGCAGGTGCGCCAGGAAATTCGTATCGGCGATCGGTTATTGCCGATCGGCGCGTCCCAGCTTGCGCCGGGCTACCTGCCGCAAAGCCCACGGGTGAGTATTGAAAATGGATTCGTGATTGCAGTGGCAGGAGGGCTGACCCAGATGGGCCCTCTGGATATCGTAGTGATTAATCGAGGTGCGCGGGAAGGCCTGCGGCCGGGTGATGTGCTCGCGATCGAACAGTCTGGCCCGGCGGTTAATGACCCTGTGACAGGCGACTCGGTGCGCTTACCCGACATTCGCGCTGGCGTTTTAATGGCCTTCGCTGTCTATGAGCGCGCAAGTTTCGGGTTGGTGCTTGAAGCCAACAGGGCGATGGTGGTGGGCGATCGCGTAGTCAGTCCTTGAGGCCCAATTCGATGCTTAGCGGCCCCAGGGGCAGTGTGACTCGTTTTTGAGATGGGCTTTTCAGCGGCAGTTTTCTGATAGCGAGGGAGGCTCAAGGATGAGCGATGGCACACCAATTTGGTATTGACACCGGCGCTGATGCGAAATGGCTCGCCCTGAGCAACGGGGTGTGTACAGGTGCTCGATGGCTTGATGGCCTACTACAACGCTTCAATTCGCCTGATGCACTCCTTGGATGCTCGGCTGACGAAGCCCGGATGTTGGGCGCGCAGTCTTTGCAGCGTGACATCGCCTCCGCCCGCGTGCCCGCTTCGTTGCAACGCCTTATTCAGGAAGCACCACTGCATTTGATTACTGCGCGAGATCCAGAGTACCCCCCTTTGCTCGCCGAGTGTGAGGACCGCCCACCGTTTTTGGTCGTCCATGGCGAGCTCGAGGTGTTAAGAGCCGACACCCTATCGGTTGTTGGCACGCGCAAACCTTCGCTTGACGGGATGCGCGCTGCGACTGAATTTACCTCGGTAGCGACGCGAGCGGGACGCGCGGTGGTAAGCGGCCTGGCGCTGGGTATCGACGGGCTCGCACACCAGTCTGCTATAGCAGCGGGCGGCAAGACAATTGCCGTATTGCCCTCGGGCTTGGACAGACTTTATCCTGCCCGTCATCGGTATCTCGCTAACAAGATCAAGCGAAACGGTGCGCTCGTCAGCGAATTCCCCATGGGGACACCCCCCAGAAAGCACCATTTTTATCGACGCAATCGCACACTGTCCGGGTTTAGCGCCGCGACCCTGGTGATTGAGGCTGGCCGTCCCAGCGGCACCTTGCTGACGGCGTCTGCGGCGGCAGATCAGGGCCGAGATGTCTTGGCTTTGCCCTGGTCGGTTTACCACCCTGAGGGAGCCGGCTGTCGTTTTTTATTGGACGACGGGGCGATGTTAATAAGCTCGATCGGCGCACTTTACGAATATCTGGGCTGTCCCCAGCTCGGTGTAACCCCGGGTGATTTGTTATCTGCCGCGCAAACAGATGCCGCGTTGGACCCCGATCAAAAAGCGATCCTTGCGTTAACGCGATGCCGTCCAGTACCGCCTGAGATATTGGCAGCGTATCTTGGCTGGGACCTGGAACGCTGTCTCGCTGGTTTATCATCTTTGGAAGTGTCTGGCCGGCTCCAGCGAACGGGGTCGGGTTATCAAGCGACACCCCAGCGCCCCGATTAGCTCCTTGGTCGCTGCCTGCGGTAAGGTGTCGCTTTGTCGCCGATAACACCCGTTGTGAATTGCTATCAAAAACCCCGATCTGTTGCGCATTGGCGCGCACCTGTTGTCGCATCACAGCTGCGTGCGGGGGCGGTGGTTGCCTGCCCGGCGGAGGGTGTCTGGGGCCTGAGTTGCGATCCCTACAACGAAGGCGCCGTGCTTGATCTGTTGCGAATGAAGTCCCGGGACGTCAGCAAAGGGCTTATCCTTGTGGCGGCATCGCCCGAGGTTTTTGCGGCGCTGCTCGATCCTTTATCTCCCGCTGAGCGGGGCGCTGCGTTGGCATCCTGGCCCGGCGCCAATACCTGGTTGGTACCGCATCGCAACCAATTTCCCGATTGGATCACGGGGAACAATAATGAAGTGGCAATTCGGGTCACATCTGCCCCCGCGCTGGCAGCATTATGTCGCGCGATTGATGGGCCACTGGTGTCAACCAGTGCCAATCCCGCGGGATTGGCTCCGGCATCCGCCGTTTGGCAGTTGCACCGTTATTTTGGCGCCCGATTGCCCGTGATGCCTGGGGCGCTTGACCCAGACGGCAAAGCGTCAACAATACGTCGCATAGGGGATGGCTCGATAGTGCGGGCCTGACGATGGTTTAAGGAGAGTTGGATGGACGCAGCGGCGGTAGAGGCTTATCTGAAGTCATTGCAAATGCGTATCTGCGATGCGCTCTCAGCCCTCGACGGCGGCCGCGAGTTCATGACCGAGAGCTGGGAGCGCCCAGAAGGCGGGGGTGGCATCAGTCGGGTGCTGGCCGAGGGCGACGTGATCGAAAAAGGCGGCGTTAACTTTAGTCACGTGATGGGCGCAGGCATGCCGGCATCCGCTACTCAGCATCGGCCTGAACTGGCTGGCCGCAGCTTCCGCGCCATGGGCGTATCTTTGGTGATCCACCCCCGAAATCCTCATGCACCCACTTCCCATGCAAATGTCCGGATGTTCATGGCGGAGAAGGCAGGAGAGCCGCCGGTTTGGTGGATGGGCGGCGGTTTCGATTTGACCCCTTACTATGGCTACGACGAAGACGCGGTGTCCTGGCACCGGACCGCTAAGGCGGCCTGTGACCCTTTTGGCGACGACGTATATCCACGCTTTAAAAACTGGTGTGATGATTATTTTTTTCTGCCCCATCGTCAGGAGCCCCGCGGCATCGGCGGTCTGTTTTACGACGACCTCAATGAGTGGGGGTTTGATCAGACTTTTGCGTTTATGCAGAGCGTCGGCGATGGCTACTTGAAGGCCTATCTTCCCATTCTGGAGCGGCGCAAGGACCTGCCGTGGACTGAGGCGGAGCGGCAGTGGCAGCTGTATCGCCGAGGCCGCTATGTTGAGTTCAATCTTGTTTACGACCGAGGCACATTATTCGGTCTTCAGTCTAATGGGCGAACAGAGGCCATTTTGATGTCCTTGCCACCGCTGGTGCGCTGGGAATATGGCTTGCAGCCCGAGGCAGGCTCCGCAGAAGCGCGGCTCATGACAGATTACCTGACACCACGAGACTGGCTGGTAGCACAGACTTAAGGCAAAGAGGGCGCTGTCACATTCTGGCGCGCCGCACATTCTCGGCGGGAAATCTGTCGATTCAAAGGAGGCGCCGATGGAGAAGATCACCGGCCGATTTGCAGTAGTGGGTAACCCAATAGCCCATAGCCTGTCACCCCGGATTCACGCTGCATTCGCGGAGGCGGCGGGACACTCGATTGATTATCGGGCTGAATACGTTGATGTCGATGCGTTCGAAACTTGGGTTCTGGATTTTTTTGAGCACGACGGTCGCGGTCTCAACGTGACGTTGCCGTTTAAGTCTCGAGCGTTTGCGCTGGCGAATGTCGCGTCGGAGCGCGCTCGCTTAGCGGGCGCCGCCAACTTCCTCACTTGCGATCAAGACGGTCAGGTGCGCGCGGATAACACCGACGGAAAAGGCCTTGTCACCGATATGGTGGGCAATGCTCGGTGGTCTCTGCGCGACGCACGGACTCTGATTTTAGGCGCCGGTGGCGCGGTTAAGGGGGTCATGCCTGCTTTACTGTTGGAACAGCCCGCTGCTGTTTATGTGGTCAATCGCACCGCCAGTCGTGCAGAGGAGATCGCAGTGACGTTTACAGGGAGCGACGTTACGGTGTGCGGTGGCGGATATGAAATGGCGGGTGCCAATACTTGGGACGTTGTGATTAATGGCACCAGCACCGGCTTGTCGGGAGGGATGCCTGCGCTACCGCCTTCCATCGCTTTGGCCGAGGAGTGTGTCTGTTACGACATGGCTTATGGCCCCGCGGCTGCGCCATTTTTATCTTGGGCTCGGGAGCGCGGTGCGCGAGACGTGCGCGATGGCTTGGGCATGCTGGTTGAGCAAGCGGCAGAAAGCTACTTCCTATGGCTGGGAGAGTACCCCGATACTCAGGCCGTTTTATCAGCGTTGCGCGAGGCTTGAAAGGCGCATTACAGGCTACTGAGATAGCGGTCTTTGAGTGACACGTAGCCGGCGGCGCTGTAAGGCAAAAACTGGCGCTCTTCCTCGCTTAAGGGGCGCACTTCTTTTGCCGGGCTACCTGCATACAGGAAGCCACGCCGAAGCTGCTTGCCCGGTGTGACTAGCGCTCCGGCGGCGATCATCACTTCGTCCTCAACGGTTACCATGTCCATTACGATGGCTCCCATGCCGACCAACACTTTGTTGCCTACTGTGCAGCCATGAAGAAGTGCCCGGTGACCGATAGTAACGTCGTCGCCGATGTGCAATGCATAGCCCCCCGGGTTGTAAGGGCCATCGTGGGTAACGTGCAGTACCGCGCCATCCTGAACATTGGTTCTCGCGCCAATGCGAATAACCTGGACATCTCCGCGCATGGCGGCGTGGGGCCAAACGCTGGCATCGTCACCGAGATGAACATCGCCCATGACTACCGCGGTAGGGTCAATCATGACGCGATCACCGAGAACAGGGGCTACACCCAGCACCTGTCGGATATTTGATAGGCCGCGAAAATCGATGTCTGACACAATGATGCTCCAGCGGTGGATTGGGGTTGCTACACTGGCCCGGCTTTTTACCGCGCGTTTATCGAGTGAGCGAGAGTATGTCGGAATCCAAGCCCGAACCCAATCAACGTCCACGATTCATCGCCGGCGCCGTTTGTCCGAATTGTAATGCGGAGGACCGTATGGTGGTTGATACGAACCAAGACGTCAGGCGCTGCGTGGCATGCGACTTTAGGGAGAGCAGGCCGAGCGACAATTTGGCATTGCCAGTGACGCGTGTTACACGGGCCGCAGCCCGGCGCGTGGAGACTGTAGCTGACGCTATCAAAATTCTCGATAACCGAGACCCCTGATTCGATGACGCCCAAGCCCCGCTACCCGGCAACATAACCGGGGTTTATGCTCTAAATTCGCGAAAAGCATTAGCATTCATATCGTGGCCAACGCAACATACCCGCCGCCTAAGGGCTGCGATCTTTTGC
>Ga0255779_1000918_pt1 | contig 35241 bp, 49 predicted proteins | sample 011ome_21_FD_179977 | JGI IMG/M metagenome (GOLD analysis project Ga0255779, IMG submission 179977) | Coastal salt marsh microbial communities from the Groves Creek Marsh, Skidaway Island, Georgia - 011508AT metaG (version 2) | ecosystem: Environmental > Aquatic > Marine > Intertidal zone > Salt... | reverse complement strand
TTTTCTTATCGAACAAAACGTTTTGGAATGGATTACGAAAGCCAAGATCATATTCTAGGCAGGCATAGTTAAAGACCGCTGATAAAGTAGAAAAAATACGATCCACACTGCTCCCAGCTAAATCACGATCAATAAGATAATCTCTTAAAGTATTAGCATCAGAGCGACCAATGTCTGTCAGGGCTTTATCACCGATAGACCTTTTTAAATATTTAAAAGCCCTCTTTGAATATTGATGAACCTGAGGTGGCTTATCCTTATGTTTAACCTCTAGATAAAGTCTAAGCGCATCAGAAAAATAAAGCCGATTTTCTACTGAGTTTTCGAAGCCAGGTGACAAACTTTCTGAAACAGATGATCCAGTAAAATACTTTTCAAAAACCCCAGAGCGTATTCTCAAGAGCTGCCAATAATCATCAAGCTCCATAGCATGTTTCAAAGCTCGTTTAGCAGCAACTGATTGGCTCTTAGTTCTTAAAGAGAAAGAAATCCTATCGACATTATGTAGTGATCTGAGGGCTCTTGGTACTCTTCTAGAGAAGTAAAAGATCCCATGCTTCTTGAAAGTATAAGGAGTCAAAATGGTCTACCATTTGGTCTACGATAAAGACAAAATGAGTATTTTTATAATGATAACAATGGCTTATTGGGTTTTATGGCGCACCGGGGAGGATTCGAACCCCCGACCCCTTGATTCGTAGTCAAGTACTCTATCCAGCTGAGCTACCGGTGCCTTGCACGACGCTCTAAGCTAGGGCGCGGCGCTTTGCAAGTGCCGATTATAACACATGAAGTTTTTTAAGCACTATTCAGCTATATCGAGGGTCAACTTTGGCAACCTAAGCCGGAAACAAGCCCCGGACCCATTTACCTCTAAGTACTCTGCGCTACCCCCATGCCCACGCATCAGTTCTTGAACGATGGTCAAGCCCAATCCGGATCCCCCCCCCGTCGCCGTACCTTGAAACGGTTTAAAAAGATGCGCCTTGGCTTTTTCAGGCAAACCGGGACCATTATCGACAACATCAATGAACCAAAACTGTGGGTTCTGCCAAGCTTTTAACACGATCGCGCCACCCTGCGATTGATCAGCAAGCGCCTGACGCGCATTGCGCACAAGATTGCTTAAAGCGCGATGCAATTGCTCGCGATCGGCGCGAATGATCAGATTCTCAGATATCTCAAACCTCACCTCGATCGGCAATTGGCGTATCGCCATCAATTCGGTTTCAACCACATCCTGAAGCAAGGATGTGAGATCAACCTGACCCAAAATTGGCGCGGGCTCACTGGCGCGCCCAAAGCTCAAAGTAGTTTCCGCAAGCGTAACGGCACGGGCCACATTGGCCTCTAATTTCGGCGCAAGCCGCATCACTACCGGGTCTTCGCTTTGCGTCAATCGCTCAGAAATCAACTGCACCGTGGTCAGTATATTCCGCAAATCATGGCTGACTTTCGCAACCGCCTCGCCCAGCTGTGCCAAACGTTCTTTATGATTTAGCGCGCTGGTCAGATTTTTTTGCATACTCTGCAACGCCAGCTCTGCAGCGCGCAATTCTACGATCCCAGCCTTCAACTCGATAATCCGCTGTGCCTCTTCAGGCGCCGTTTGATAATTCTCAATCTGTGCAATCACGCGGCGAATGGGCGTTACGATCATAAAGCGCGTAGCGACAAAAAGCAAAAGCGCAGCCGCCACAGACAAAAGCGCTGATAAGATCAAAATGCGCTGGCTGAACGCCCACATCGCGTCTCTTAAAGGACCCGTATTCAAAGTGACTTCGATCAAACTTCCGGCTTTCAGCTTCGGATCACCGATCACCCGCACCACCTCAAACTCGGGTTTGCTTAACCGCCGGAACGCATCGCGCACCAGCGCCGTCCATGCCGGTTGTCTGAGATCAAATGTCTGAGACACAGGCGCGGGCAACTCAGATGCCAAAGCAAGTTGGCGCGACGAGTCCCGCCGCAAAACCACATTATAAACGCCTGCATTCAATAAAAGTTCGCGCTCAAGCTCAGTCGAAATCATGTCATCCGCCAATAAAACCAGTGAGGCAATCTGCGCCCGCTCGAGGCGGGCCATTAGAAAATCAGATCGAAACCGCGCAATACTGGGCACAAAAATCAACACTTCTGCCAATAGAACAAACACAGCCGTTAATAGAAAGAATCGCCCTGATAAAGAATTAAACATCGCGCCAAAGAGCCCTGAACGCTAACATAATAGAACCGAAATTAAGCATCGCCTTAACCCAATCATGCCCCACACGCTTCGGATGAATTCGTGAATATGAATTTGACAGTGTAAATAGCCTATGAATAACGCAGGTTTAGCGCCGGTCGCAAATAAAGTTTTGCAAAAAGTCCGCCGCATCGTTGCAACAGTCATGTAAAAAGACGCAGCAAGGCGCGCAGAGGCTCGTAAAAACGCCCGGAAACCAATTTTCAGCACAACAACGGTTTGACATATCAGTTAAGCGCCCGTATAGGCGGGGTTTATATTTTTAAAGATGCAGCTGGCATCTGGCAGATACGGAGTCATTGCGATGAAACGCACTTTTCAACCTTCTAATCTCGTGCGCAAGCGGCGTCACGGATTTCGCGCTCGCATGGCAACAAAAGCAGGCCGTAAAATTTTGAACGCGCGGCGTGCGCGCGGACGCAAAGAGCTAAGCGCTTAACCTGCCATTTTGACCGGCCTGCCCATCGATATGGGAGATTGAGATGCATGAGGAAACCGCGTCTTCATCGCAGGCCATGGCACCTTTCGTAGAACCAAAAACCGCTCATGCCGCGCCATTGGTAAAATTGCGCGAAAGGTCCGATTATCTTGCCGCGGCGAAGGCGAAGCGCGTGTCGACCACTGGGCTTGTTTTACAAGCCCGCAAGCGCGTGGAAACAAGCGTACCGCAGACGCGCTATGGAATCACATGTTCGAAAAAAGTAGGCAACGCAGTTGCGCGCAATCGCGCCAAACGCCGGCTGCGAACCCTGGCGAACAGTGTGCTTCCGCACCTTGGCCGTAACGGTTGGGATTATGTATTAATTGGCCGCGCCCAAACCACAATAAACCAGCCGTTTGACATGCTGCTTGAAAACCTGCGCTTCGCTATAAAAAAGCTGCATCAGAGCGAAACCCGATGACGTTATTGGCCCAGATATTGGCGTTGCCGATAAAAGGTTATCGGTTGATTTTCTCGCCTTGGGTCGGGCGCAGTTGCCGCTTTGATCCCACCTGCAGCGCCTATGCCCTAATCGCTTTGGAACGCCATGGGGCGCTTAAAGGCAGCTGGCTGACAGTGCGCCGTATCCTGCGCTGTCACCCCTGGGGCGCGCATGGCGTTGATGATGTACCAGACGCGAAATAACTTGAGAGATCGCAAAAATCAGTCTCTTTCTACATTTTGCGTTCTTGACACGGCTTGCCCCAGCCGTTTCAAACGTCTAAAGCCCAATCATGCTTGATGAGAACAGTGATATACACCCGCTTTTCGAAGGTGCTCCGAACACCACAGAGTTCAAAAAGCTGCGCAAACGGATCATTCGCAACACCCGCGAAGCCATAGAGCAATACGGTATGGTCGAGCGCGGCGCGCGCTGGCTTATTTGCCTATCCGGAGGCAAAGACAGCTATACGCTGCTGGCTGCGCTTTATGAGTTGAAATGGCGCGGCCTTCTTCCCGTTGAATTGCTGGCCTGCAATTTGGATCAGGGGCAACCGGGGTTTCCCCAAACCGTGCTTCCCGCGTTTCTGGAAAAAATGCAGGTGCCGCATAGAATTGAATATCAGGATACTTATTCAATTGTGAAAGAGAAAGTCCCCGAGGGGCGCACATTTTGCGCGTTATGTTCGCGCTTGCGACGGGGCAATCTTTACCGTATCGCGCGCGAAGAAAATTGTAGCGCGATTGTGCTGGGTCATCATCGAGATGACATTCTGGAAACCTTTTTTATGAATCTCTTTCATGGCGGTCGCTTGGCCTCCATGCCTGCGAAGCTTTTGAACGAAGAGGGGGATCTGTTGCTATATCGCCCCCTCGCCCATGTGGCAGAAGCTGATTGCGAGAAATTTGCCAAAGCCATGCAATACCCAATTATCCCTTGTGATTTATGCGGCTCGCAAGACGGGCTTCAGCGCCAGCAAGTGAAACAGATTTTGGATGGCTGGGAGCGCAACAGCCCGGGCCGACGGCAGGTGATGTTCCGCGCCCTAATGAATGCCAGACCCTCACATTTACTGGATCCCAAACTGTTCGATTTCGCCGGATTAACCGTCAAATAAATCGATATTGGCCGAATAAATGCCTTTAAAAACTGTGATAGCTAAGCGGTTTGATCTCAGATGCGCTGAAGCCAGCAGTGGCTCTGCGCTTCAGGCAGGCCGCATAGCGCAGCTGACCGAATGTTTCCGTTGCGCTGCAAACGCCCTTTAAACAGGTTTAATTATAGAAAATGGGGCTTACACCCTTGACCTTTTGCCTCGTACTCTGTTGAACCCAGCAGAGGAATTTCTATCGGGAAAATATGTTATGGATGATCAGAATAAGAACCTTATATTGGCCTCAGCGCTTAGCTTTTTGGTCATTATCATCTGGTTCGTGCTCTTTCCTCCGCCCGAAGCCCCGCTGCAGCCGGAAACACCAGCCCTGAGCCAACAGGCCGATACCACGGACCTGACGCTGCCAGCGGGCGATGACCCGGTACTCAATAATAGCCCAACCGAGCTGACAACAGCAGAGACAGCGCCACGCATCGCGATTGAAACGGATCGTCTGAATGGCTCGATTTCTTTGAAGGGCGGGCGCATTGATGATCTGTCATTGCTGGATTACCGGGTTGATTTAAGTGAAGGCTCTCCGGATGTGACCTTGCTGAAACCCGTCGAAGAACCTGGAGCTTATTATGCCGCCTTTGGATGGGCGGGCCTGTCTGGCCTACAGCCGGGCGATACGCCAACACCAGAAACGCTTTGGGCCGTGGACGGCAACACCACATTGCGCGTCGATGCGCCGGTCACTTTGTTCTGGAAAAGCCCCGCCGATCTGATCTTCCGCCGCATGATTTCGGTGGATGAAGACTATATGTTCACCATCCGCCAATCGGTTACGAGCCAAGCGTCACAACCGGTTCAACTGCGCCCCTATGGCTTGATCCGCCGCCATGGTGAGCCCACGGATTTGAAGAACTTTTTCATTTTGCACGAGGGGTTGGTGCGGATGTCAGATGGAGAGCTGGCAGAAGAAAGCTATGACAATTTGCGCGATTACGAAATCGACCCGCGCGAGGGCACGCATGCGGAGCGGATTGAAGTGGCGGCAAGCGGCTGGACAGGGTTTACCGATCATTTTTGGATGACCACGCTGGCACCTGCGCCCGGATTGGCGTTCCGCTCAACCGCAAAATATTTTGCATCGGCTGATATATTCCAAACCGAAGTGGTTTTGCCGCGCCAGTCATTGGCACCTGGTGCCAGCGCCGAGGTGACCACTCAATTTTTTGCAGGTGCAAAAGAATGGGATGCGATCCGCGCCTATGAAAAAGCCGGCGTAGATGGGTTTCTCGACAGCATTGATTGGGGTTGGTTTTTCTTTCTGACCAAACCGATTTTTGCGGTTTTGCATTGGCTGAACGCGTTGATAGGCAATATGGGATGGGCGATTATCGGGCTCACATTGCTGATAAAAGCGCTGTTATTTCCTTTGGCCTATAAATCCTACGTCTCTATGGCCAAGATGAAAGAGCTGCAGCCAGAAATGGAAAAGCTGAAAGAAGCGGCGGGCAATGACCGCCAGAAACTGCAGCAAGAAATGATGGCGCTTTACAAGAAAGAAAAGGTAAATCCCGCGTCAGGTTGTTTGCCCATCCTGTTGCAAATTCCAATTTTCTTCTCGCTTTATAAGGTGATTTTCGTCACTCTTGAATTGCGCCATGCCCCTTGGATTTGGTGGATCAAGGACCTGAGCGCGCCGGATCCTTCCTCTATTTTGAACCTGTTTGGTTTGCTGCCCTTTACGCCCCCCGATCCCAATTCAATCCTGGCGATTATTTCTTTGGGTGTGCTACCCATCTTATTGGGTATTTCGATGTGGATTCAGCAAAAATTGAACCCTGCCCCCACCGATCCGACCCAGGCCATGATCTTTGCTTGGTTGCCTTGGGTGTTTATGTTCATGCTGGGCACGTTTGCGAGCGGACTCGTTGTTTATTGGATCGCCAACAATACGATCACCTTTACGCAACAATATCTGATCATGCGCAGCCAAGGTTATAAGCCAGATGTCTTCGGCAACGTTGTCGCCAGCTTCAAGAAAAAGTCCAAACCGGGCAAAAAATAATGGCGACAGTGGCGCAAATATGGCGATACCCCATCAAGTCGCATGGGCGCGAAGCCTTGCAATCTGTGCCACTCAGCGCAGGCAAAACGCTGCCATGGGATCGCCATTGGGCGGTTGCGCATGAAAACTCGACGGCGGATGGCTCTGTCTGGGTGCCATGTCAAAACTTTAGCCGCGGGGCAAAAGCGCCATTATTGATGGCCATCAACAGCCGCTGGGACGCGCATATGCGGCAAATGCATCTGCGCCATCCCGATTTACCCGATCTGCAGTTCAACCCTGATGATGTGGGCGATCAAAAACGGTTTTTAGAGTGGTCAGCGCCGCTTATGCCCGAAAACCGAGCCAAATCAGCGCGGTTAATCCGCGCCGCAGAATGCGGGCTTACCGACACCGATTACCCCTCGATCAGCATTGGCAATCTGTCATCGCATCGCGCCGTTTCGCAAAAGCTGGGGCGCGATCTGTCTGTGCTGCGCTGGCGTACAAATATTTGGTTGGATGGTCTGGCCCCTTGGCAAGAATTTGATTGGATCGGCCGCATTGTTGAAATTGGCGAAGTTCAATTTGAAATCTGCGAACGGGTTCAGCGCTGTCTGGCCACCACAGCCAACCCTGAAACAGGCCTGCGTGATGCAGATACGCTGGGTATATTGCAGACATGGGATCATCAAGATTTCTGCGTCTATGCCCGCGTGCTCAACGCCGGCACAATCCATTTAAACGATAGCGCAAAAGCCCCAAAACCATGACAATGACCTTCCCTTTAGCCGAAATACCCGACGCAGTCCTGCGCGAAAAAGGCCGCCTTTTATTCGCCCAGCCAACTGATTTTCTGAAAGGTGTTGTGGCGATAGATGGCTTGCCCGCGGATGATCGAATCGAAGTTTGTTTTGCCGGCCGCTCGAATGTAGGTAAATCGACTTTGATCAATGCGCTGACCGGGCGCAAAGCGTTGGCGCGCACCTCAAACACGCCCGGGCGCACCCAAGAGATCAACTTTTTCACCGCGGCTGACAGCCATTATTTGGTCGACTTGCCGGGATATGGCTATGCCAATGCGCCCTTACCGGTTGTGGAAAAATGGCAAAGATTGCTCAAAAAATATTTATCAGGACGGCGCTCTTTGCGCCGCGCCTTCGTGTTGATTGATGCGCGCCACGGAGTAAAATCGGTAGATGAAGAAATTTTAAGCCTGCTCGACAGTGCCGCTGTTACCTTTCAATGCGTGCTGACCAAAGCCGATAAAATAAAAGCCCATGAGCAAGAGGCCTTGCTGCGGCAAGTGCGCGGCGCGCTGAGCAAACACCCGGCCGCCTATCCCGAGCTTATCCTCACCTCTTCAGAAAAAGGTATGGGTGTCGAAACATTACGAGCAACAATCGCAGGGCTCATCTAAGCCACAGGCGCGCAGGCTCTTGCACCTTCTGGAACAATCTAAGAGACTGGTGAAACACAAGGTAAATAAGATGAAAACGCAAGATATGGACCGCGATTGGATCGCCACAGCCAGAACATTATCCGAAGCCCTGCCCTATCTGCAGCGCTATGATGACGCGATCGTGGTAATCAAACTTGGCGGCCATGCAATGGGCAGCGACGCGGCAATGGAAAGCTTTGCCCGCGATGTGGTGCTGATGCAGCAAGTTGGGATTAATCCGATCATCGTGCATGGCGGCGGACCTATGATCAACACCATGCTGGATAAATTGAATATTCAATCAGAGTTTGTAAATGGCAAACGCGTCACGGATGATAAGGTCATCGACGTGGTTGAGATGGTCTTATCGGGATCGGTAAACAAGCGCATTGTGCAAGCAATCAACCAGCAGGGTGGGCGCGCCATTGGTCTGTCAGGCAAAGACAGCAATCTGATGCTCTGCACCCAGACAGATCCTGCTCTTGGGCTGGTTGGCACCCCCAGCAAGATTGATCCAAGCGTTCTGAAAACGCTTTTTGACAATGACTTGATTCCGGTAATTGCTCCGCTTGGCGCTGGTGAAAAAGGCGAAACCTATAATGTGAATGGGGATACCGCAGCCGGCGCGATCGCGGCGGCCTTGAAGGCAGATCGCCTTTTACTGCTCACAGATGTCGCGGGCGTTAAGGATGCAAACGGCAATGTTCTCACCGAACTCACCGCCGCCCAAATTCGCCAGATGACGCAGGAGAGCGTGATCGCAGGCGGCATGATTCCCAAAACAGAAACAGCGCTTGCAGCCCTGAATGGCGGCGTGCGCGCTGTTGTTATTTTGGATGGGCGCGCACAAAATGCCTGCTTGCTTGAGCTGTTTACAGAACATGGCGCGGGCTCTCTTATTCGTGACGCTCGACCTTGATAAAAGCCGCGCCGCATAGGGCTGCGCGTTGTGCAAACTCACCAGACGCTCAGGCGACCAGCGATACAAGCAGATGAATCCTACCCAAGCCTCTGAGCGCTTTTTAGAAGTCACACAGCTGGTGGATGCAACCGGTCTGATGGTTTTAGGCGGGCTGCACCCAGAAAAAACTGATCTGGCGCCCAAGGGCTGTAAAACACTGATTTTGCTTGGCCCCAGAGATCAATATTTCTGGCCTATTTTCGCCAATAGCCCAGAAAAGACAGATGGTGCACCGGACCCGCTTGACCGATGGTCTGAACGGGTTGTGTCCGATTTGGCAAAGAAGCTGGGCGCGCGGGCCGTCTTTCCATTCGGCGGGCCGCCTTATGCTCCTTTTTATTCATGGGCTTTGCGCTGCGGAAATATCTTTAGCTCGCCCATTCGCCTGTTGGTTCATCAACAAATGGGTTTATACGTTTCTTTCCGAGGCGCGCTTGCCCTGCCATGGCATCTAGAGCTGCCTCAGACCGACCCCTCACCCTGCATCGGCTGTTCAGCCCCCTGTCAAAACGCTTGCCCCGTCGAGGCTTTTAAACACCGCGCCTATGATGTTGCAGGCTGCCGCGCTCATATCAATGGGCCAGACAGTTTAAGCTGCCACTCGACGGGCTGCGCCGCGCGCAGGGCCTGCCCTGTCAGCAAAAACGCGGCGCGCCCGCAGGCGCAATCGGCATTTCACATGAAGACCTTTGCAAATTGAGTAAGCGCCTGATTTTGATGCGTCATGCGCAATCCGATGATTTTGCACAATCCAGGGATTTTGAACGTCCGTTAAGCGCCCGCGGGCAGCAGGACGCCGCGCATATGCGACACTGGTTCCACGCGCATGGTTACCACCCACAAAGCGCTTTGGTCTCAGCGGCAAAGCGTACAGCCAAACCTATGACTTATTGCAATTAAAAAATTGCCCCGCTTTTTTTTCAAAAACTCTTTATCTTGCCCCCGCAGCAACGCTGCTAACTGCTCTGAAAAAGGCTACTGGATCCTCGGTTCTAATGATTGGGCATAATTTTGGGATTTCCGATCTGGCCAACCGTTTGCGCAAAGAGAGTTCGGACAACCCAGAATTCAAAGCTTTTCCACCCGGCGCGATCTGGATAGCTGATCTGCCGATAGAGGAATGGCGCGCGCTTACCTGGGGCGCAGCCACCTCGGTCAATTTTGCAAGCCCCCAAGATGTGCGCATGGACCTGTCAAACGGTCCACGTCGCTAGCAGCCTTTAATGGCCCAGAATCTGGCTTAGGAACAATTTTGTTCGATCCGATTGCGGGTTTTCGAAAAACTCTTCAGGCTCGTTTTGTTCGACGATTTGCCCTTCATCCATGAAGATAACACGATTGGCCACTTGCCGGGCAAAGCCCATCTCATGCGTGACGCAAATCATCGTCATGCCGTCTTCGGCCAAGGCAATCATAGTATCTAACACCTCTTTGATCATTTCTGGATCAAGCGCCGATGTCGGTTCATCAAAGAGCATAATGCGCGGTTTCATACAAAGCGATCGCGCGATGGCCACCCGCTGCTGCTGCCCACCAGATAATTGACCCGGATATTTATCAGCCTGTTCTGGAATTTTTACCTTTTCCAGAAAATGCATTGCGGTTTCTTCCGCCTCTTTTTTGGGTGTTTTACGCACCCAAATCGGTGCAAGCGTGCAGTTTTCTAAAATCGTTAAATGTGGGAATAAGTTGAAATGCTGAAAACACATGCCCACTTCAGACCGAATTTTATCAATATTCTTAAGATCGGAAGACAGCACTGTACCATCAACCGTGATCTTACCCTGCTGATGTTCCTCTAAAGCGTTTATACACCGGATTAATGTCGATTTCCCCGATCCCGACGGGCCGCAGACCACGATCCGCTCCCCCCTGTTCACCGTAAGATTGATATCGCGCAAGACGTGAAACGCACCATACCATTTATTCATGCTTTGGATGTCGATCGCGATTTCGTCTGAGACGGTCAATTTTGCAGGTTGTGTCATAAAAGCTACCTTTTAACGGTGATCGGTTGCGAGCTGTCGCTCGAGCCATTGTGAATATTGCGAGATGCCATAGCACACGATAAAAAACAAAACTGCCGCGAAGCCAAGCAGCTCCCAATAAATCCCATTCCACTCGGTGGAGGCAAGGATGGGGCCACGGATCATTCCGACCAAATCGAACATCGAGATAATCGAGACCAATGTGGTGTCTTTGAACAGCCCCACGGCAACATTTACAATCCCGGGAATAGAGATCTTTAAAGCTTGTGGCAGAATAATAAGACGCATCGACTGCGCATAATCCAGCCCCAAACTGCCCGCCGCTTCATATTGCCCAGTTGGCAAAGCTGCCAACCCGCCCCGAATAACCTCGGCAATATAGGCCGCCGAAAACAGCGTGATCATAATGATGACCCGTAAGATCAGATCAAAATTTGTGCCCGGCGGCAGAAAATACGCCAAGACAACATTGGCCACAAATAACAAGGTGATCAGCGGCACGCCTCGAATAAATTCGATGAACACAACGCAAATCACCCGAATGACTGGCAAATCTGACTGCCGGCCCAAGGCGAGCAAAATCCCCAGCGGAACAGATAAAGACACGCAAACGGTCCCCAGAATGATATTCAACATAAAGCCGCCCATATCGCGGCTCGGAACCGCTTCAAGCGCGATGAAATTGCTGAGCGGAGCGCTTAGATAACTGCCCAAATACCAAATTAACAGTGCCGCGAACGTTGCTGCGAAAAAGCCTACGGCAAATTTTTGCTGGGCCATCGCTTGAAAGACCTTAAACCCACCAACAAATCCGAGCAACCCGATTAGGGGCACGATCACGGTTCCCCCCCAGATCAACCAATAGGCCAAAAACGGATAAATTGCAGTGATCAGCAACATCTTCCGTGGAAGTTTCGAAAACAGCACAGGCGCGACAGAAATTAAAAGCAAAATAAAGCTTAAACTAGGGCGCCAATATTGGTCGCTTGGGTATTTGAAGCCAAATATTAGCTGATGCCACCGCTCAGTTAACACCGAAAAGCAGCCCCCCCGCTTTCCATTCAGCACCGCATAACATTCTGCGATAGAAGAGGTGTTCCAAACACCATTCATCATCCAAGGAATAAAACCAGCTAAGATTTTATAAATGAAATACAGCGCCAGCACGGTGAGTATTGCATTGAACACGGATGAAAACAGATTCTCGCGCAACCATTTCACCATTCCCGTTTGGCTTGCGGGTGGCGGTGAGGGTGGCAGGGGCGTGTGGCGGACAAAGGCTGTGACTTGCTCGGTCATCTTATCGCCCCTTCAACTTAATCGAATTGTTATAGACATTCATAATCGCTGAAATGCCCAGTGAAATTGTCAAATAAAAGGCCATTAAAAGTAAAATCGTTTCAATGGCGCGTCCTGTCTGATTCAGCGTAATGCCACCCAGAGTTCCAGTGATGTCCATATATCCTACCGCAATCGCCAGTGATGAGTTTTTGGTCAGGTTCAAATAATTTGAAATCAAAGGTGGAATTATCACTCTAAGCGCTTGCGGCAAGATCACCAGATTCATAATCCGCCCTGGCCGCAAGCCAAGCGAGGCGGCTGCTTCGCTTTGACCTTTTGACACCGCTTGAATGCCCGCTCTTACGTTTTCGGCGATAAACGCACCGGTATAAATCGATAATGCGAACCAAAGCGATAATAAGGATCCGCGCGCCCAGATACCACCTTTGAAATTGAACCCTTTCAAAGCAGGGTATTCCAAGCCAATCGGGCTTCCTAACAGAAAAAACATCGCCAGCGTTGGCACGAATAAAATCGCTAAACTCGGCCAGAGAACGGGTAAAACCACACCATGATCAAATAAGGTTTTGCGCGCGTAGCGGCGGTAGACAAAAATGGCAATAAGCGACAAGATAAACGCGGCGACAACAATCCAACCACCTTCATACATAACCGGCTTCGGCATATAGATCCCGCGTCCCGTAAAGGCAAATGCATCAAATAGCATTGTCGCTTCTGGATTATCACCGCGGAACGCGCGCGGTTGCGGCAATGCTGCCAGAAACAGCGCGTTGATAATCAAAATCCAAATCAACACGGGAATGTTGCGGAAGATCTCAACATAAACGGCCATTATTTTGGCCACGATCCAGTTGTTAGACAGCCGCAGAACACCGGCGATCACGCCAAAAAGAGTGGCCATCAAACATCCAAGAACAGCCACCAATAACGTATTCAAAACACCAACAACCGATGCCCGCCAATGCGTCGATTGACTATTATATTCGATCAATCGCTGGTTAATGTCATAGCCCGCTGGCTCGCCCAAGAAACTATAGGATATGTTCAACCCCGCCGCGGCCAAGTTCTGCATCAGGTTCCACCCCAGAAACGCCATCAAGCAAATCAGAACCATCAACGCTAGAAATTGAAAAGTATATGACCGATAACGCTTATCGTTTATCAGCATTGATAGACGAAATTCGGACATGTCCGCTTGGGCAGAGAGTGACATGAAGGGGGTTCCAGACTTTTTCTAAAATATCGGCGCTTATTTCGCGCAATTTCGGAAACAAATCAATAAAAAAAGGGCGCTGCGAAAGCGCCCTTTTTTATCTTAAACTTAACGGAATGGTGGTGAGTAAATCAGGCCACCATCTGTCCACTGGCTGTTCAAGCCACGAGCCAAACCAATAATGGTTGCAGAGCCGATGTTGCTTTCAAACACTTCGCCATAGTTGCCGCCAACCATGATCGCGCGCTTTGCCCATTCGGCATCCAAACCAAGCATCTCGCCCAAATTGCCTTCTGTGCCCAGCAGACGATTGATTTCTGGGTTGTTTGTACCAGCGGCCATTTCTGCCATATTTGCAGATGTTACGCCCAGCTCTTCAGCTGTGATCAACGCATTCAAGCTCCAGCGCACAATGTCGCCCCAATTGTTGTCGCCGTGGCGCACCAATGGGCCTAGAGGCTCTTTTGAAATGATTTCTGGCAAAACCATGTGATCACCAGGTGTTTCAAAATTGGCCCGGTTGGCCGCCAAAGCAGACGCGTCTGTCGTGTAAACATCGCAGGCACCAGCAAGATACTGGGCGATCGCTTCTGACCCGGTTTCAATCGGCACCGGCTCATAGCTCATGTTGTTTGAACGGAAAAAATCTGCCAGGTTCAATTCGGTTGTTGTACCGGTTTGAATGCAAACTGTTGCGCCATCTAATTCGGTAGCAGAAGCAACGCCCAGCGCTTTTGGAACCATAAAGCCCTGACCATCATAGTAGTTCACGCCTGTAAATTCAAACTTCAGATCCACATCGCGGCTGAATGTCCATGTTGTGTTGCGCGCCAGCATATCAATCTCGCCAGAGGCCAACGCTGTAAAACGTGTTTTACCTGTTGTTGGAACAAACTCAACAGCCGAGCCATCGCCTAAAACGGCTGCGGCAACTGCACGACAAACTGCAACATCAAACCCCTGCCAAACACCTTCGGCATCGGGCTGTGCAAAACCAGGTACACCTGTTGTCACACCACAATTCAATGTGCCGCGCGCTTTCACGTCATCCGCTGTGCCCGCAAATACGCTGCCAGCAGACATCGCTGCTAGGGTAACTGCGCCTAAAACTAAGGATTTTTTCATCTTTACCTCTTTCTGATGGTTGTCCCAAAATGGGACTTTTGATTAGAACGGTATGTCTAACCTCACAAAATAACCTGCGCCAAATGCACAAGTGATTCCGCAGTGTGGCCAATTTTTTACATTATCGTCAAGCAATCTATCACCAAAACCATGATTTGAATTGGCTCAAAGCTCCATCCCCCGCGCGCGCCGCCTATTTTTCAACCACAGCGTGTAAAAAAATCATATGCGGCAAGAAAATCAGCTTTTTTCAGCGCGGCATGCGCGGCAGCCTCCTCATCGATTCCCCATTGTTCTTCCTGCCAAATTTCATCAATCCGGCATAATTCCCACGCCTTTTCAGGCTTAAGATGACCTTCTATAACCGCCAAAGCTGCAACCAAACTGCCCGGAAATGTCACCAGATCATGAAAAGCGGTTAACTGAAACGCTGAAAGGCCCTGCATCGGCGCTGCCAAGTTCAAAACAGACTCTGCCGCTTGCGCCAGATAGGTCACCCCCGATGTGCTGTGTAAAATTGCGCCATATGTTTGCGCTGCCCACTGTAACAATGGATCCCACGCCTCCGCTTGCCGCATATTTAGCTCGGCCGGCTGCGCCGCGCGATAGCAGAGTAAATCGGTTTCACCATAAGCCGCCAACATGTTCAAAACATCTTGGAATTGGGGCGTCACCTTATCCAAAGCGGCATTGGCGCGGCGGGTATAGGGCATGGTTTCAGGGCGAACAGTTTCAACCTGCGCGCGCCATTCTGAGGCGACCGCCTCTGCCAAAGCCTGCGAGGGCAACGCCAAAAGCGTTTTTGCAGGGGTTTTAACCAAGCGGTCATCGAGCAAAACCGTATAGCCCACCTCTTGCTGCGCAATTTCAACCTGCGTCCAGAATCGTTTTTGCTGCCAATCAGCCATATCTATGCTTTCATTATTTGAGAAATAAAGCCCGGCAACTCGGACACCGTTTGTGCAATATGCGTGCAACCAGAAAGCTGATGCGCCTTATGATAACCCCATGTCACACCAATCGCGTGCATACCTGCCGCGCGCGCCATATCTCTATCATAACTGGTATCTCCAATCATCACGGCGCGGCGCGCTTCAGTGCCGGTCTCCAATAACGCCTGATGCAACATGCTAGGATGCGGTTTTGAGGGGTGCTCATCCGCAGTTTGCGTTGTGAAGAAATAAGAATGCAAGTCGCTTGCCTCTAACAAGGCGTTCAAGCCTCTGCGCGAATTTCCCGTTGCCACCCCCAAGACAAACTGCGGATCCTGATGGAGCTGCCGCAAAAGGGGTAGGATCCCTGCATAAAAACCCGGATCTGATTGGTCTGCGCGCTGCCCGGCAAAATACTCTTTAAAGGCTTTTTCTGCCAAATCACGTTCCTCATGATCGACCTGCGGCACCAAGCGATAAAACACCTCTGGCAGCGACAGCCCGACGCAAGCCAAAACATCTTGCCGCGGCGGCATTGGGCGCCTGAGCACAGAAAAAGCGTGACCCATCGCACCAATAATATGGGCTTGGCTATCCACAAGCGTGCCATCAACATCAAAAACAATCAAAAACGGCGCCAAAACCTACCCCATAAAATCTTCAAACGGATCGTCTTCAATATCATGCGTGTCCCATTGAAACGTATCCCAAGTGCGCTGCATATGTTCGCTTAACGCAGCCGTGAAACTGATTGGTTTTTTATGAACAGGGTGTTCGATCCGCAAAAACCGCGCGTGTAGATGCAGCTTACGGCTGATATCGCCGCCCAGTTGAGCTCCCCAGCCATCGCCTAAATTGTCTTGGCTAGATCCTCCATATTTTCCATCGCCAATAATGGGATGGCCGATTTCCGCCATATGCGCGCGCAATTGATGCGTGCGGCCCGTGATCGGTGCCAAAGCCACCCATGCGCCGCGTTTAGCCAAAGCACTGAGCACACGATAATCGGTTAAAGCGCGTTTCGCGCCTTCAACAGAGGCCACATCACTTGGATGAACGCAGTGCATTTTTTCGCCCGCGCCCTTGGCACCATGACCAATAGATTTCACCAATCCATATTTGATAGTGCCCGATTTAGGAGCAGGCACTCCGGCCACCGCCGCCCAGTAGATTTTACGCGTTTCACGATGCCGAAACGCTTCCGTTAGCGCGCTGGCAGCCGCGCGATGACGCGCCAGAACCAAAATACCCGAGGTATCCTTATCTAAGCGATGCACCAAACGTGGCTTCTCATCATGACCAAAGCGCAACGCATCGGCCAGCCCATCCACGTGGCGATTTTGTTTGCTTCCCCCTTGCGTGGCTAGCCCCGGCGGCTTGTTCAACACGATGATGTGATCATCTTTATACAGAACAGCATTTTGTATCATCCGAGCATCCTGCGGGCTCACGCTGCGCGCAACCACCGCCCTCGGTTTCAAATCACTATCGGTTAGGGGAGGGATGCGGATCTCTTGGCCGGCGGCGATACGCGTCGAGGCTTTGCAGCGTTTGCCGTCAACGCGCAGCTCTCCTTTTCGGCACATCTGTTCGATGCGCGCTTGGCCCAATTGCGGAAAACAATGGCGCAACCAGCGGTCTAACCTTTGATCAACGCTGCCTTCCTCAACCGTTAGCTTTTGTACTCCGCTCATGCCGATACCAATCGCATTGCTATAAACCCTAGAAAAACCGCCGCCAAACCGCCCAGAACGCTGCCACATATATAGGCAAAGGCAAATCCGAACCGCCCCATATCCAGCAGCTTCAGCAAATCCAGCGAAAACGCGGAAAACGTGGTGAAGCCTCCCAAAATGCCCGCCATCAAAAACAGAGGTGCGACCTCACCCAACCGACCAGCGAAATAGGCAAAGGCCAGCCCCATCAAGAACGATCCGATCACGTTCACGCTTAGCGTGCCGTAAGGAAACGCCACCGTTTGAACCAAACAAAAACGCAAGAGCGCACCAATGCCGCCGCCACAAGCCACAAGAAGATAAACCATAGCCATGCTCATCCGCTCTGCTCGCGCCAATGTCAAGCCAAAGCCGGATCACCGATCATTGCGTCGACGCGCTCTTAATTTGTCGAAATAAGCAATGCGCTTTATCAGATCGCGTTCAAACCCCCGCTCAACCGGTTCATAAAAGCGCAGCCGCGCTAACTCTTCCGGAAAATAATCCTGCCCAGAGAACCCGTCAGGGGCGTCATGATCATAAGCATATTCGGCGCCATAGCCTTGATCTTTCATCAACCCCGACGGGGCGTTCAAAATATGCTTTGGAGGGGGAAGCGATCCGCCGCGGGAGGCGGCGCGGCGGGCAGCTTTGTAAGCGGTATAAATCGCGTTGGATTTAGGCGCCAACGCCAGATAAGCCACCGCTTGTGCAAGCGCCAGCTCACCTTCCGGGCTGCCCAACCGCTCGTAACTTTGCCAAGCCTCTAGGCAGATCCGTTGCGCATCCGGATCTGCCAAACCAATATCTTCGATCGCCATTCGCAATATGCGCCGCCCCAGATAACGTGGATCCTCGCCCCCCTCGAGCATGCGTGCCAGCCAATATAGCGCCGCATCCGGGTCAGAGCCGCGCACAGATTTGTGCAAAGCGGAAATCAAATTATAATGGCCATCGCCCGATTTATCATATTGCGAAGCGCGGCGGCTGAGCCGCTTTGCCAGAGCCTCTGCGCTGACCTGCGCTGAAACCGGCCATGCCAAAGTTTGTTCGATTAAGTTTAACAACATCCGGCCATCCCCATCGGCCATCGTAATCAGCAACTCTTTCGCCTCAGCGGTTAAAGGCAAGGCGCGGTTCAAAACCGCCTCAGCCCGCGCCATCAACTGCCTCAAATCAGAATCCGCCAAGCGCGTCAGTACCAACACTTGCGCGCGCGATAAAAGCGCTGCGTTCAGCTCAAACGAAGGGTTCTCTGTACTGGCGCCCACCAATAAGATCGAGCCATCTTCAATATAGGGTAAAAACCCATCTTGCTGCGCGCGGTTAAACCGATGGATCTCATCCACAAATAATAATGTTCCGCGTCCATTTTTATGCCGCAAACGCGCCGCTTCAAAACATTTTTTCAAATCTGCAACGCCCGAAAAAATTGCGCTGATTTGTTCAAAGAAAAGATCCGTATGATCGGCCAGCAACCGGGCTAATGTGGTTTTTCCCACGCCAGGCGGCCCCCAGAAAATCAACGACGTCAACTGTCCGGAGGCAAGCATCGCCCCCAAGGGCGCCTCCGGCGCCAATAATTGCGCCTGCCCGATCACCTCCTCAACGGTTTTCGGGCGTAAGCGCTCAGCCAAAGGAACCGGCCCCTGAGCCGCATTTGCATCGCTGGAAAAAAGGTCGCTCATAACCGAAACCGCAACGCCAAGCGCCGTGCTCCGCGCAAAACAACGATTTCACCCCGGCCATTGGCCGCTCTTAATCTTCGGTCAATATCTTGAAGCTGTTCCAGCGCCTCTCCGTTCACCGCAAGGATCACATCGCCAACCCGCAATCCAATCCGCGCCCCCAATGTCCCAGTGTCTAAGATAACAAAACCAACGCTGGTCCAGCTTAATTTATAACGCTCTTGTATAGCAGGATTTACCGTGCTGACTTTAAGCCCTGATAAAAAACTATTTCTAGACAACACGGTTTCGATCGCTGGGGGGATATTTGGCGCGGCGGATAATTCAACCGCAATCACACTGGCACGACCGTCTCGTAGGCGCGTTATTTCTGCAAATGCGCCCAAGCCTGTTACGGATAATCGATACAGCATCTCTTCTGGTGTGGTCACTGCAGCACCATTCACATCCTTGACAATATCACCAATCTGAAACCCTGCTGCGCGAAATGGACTTTGCGGATGTAACTCGGTCAGTAAAATACCTTCATAGGGGCGCAAGCCAAGCGTATCGCTGATATCGGAGGTGAGTGTTTGCGCCTTCAATCCTGCCCAAGGCCGCTGAAACGATGACGCGCCAGCTCGTGCTTGCGCCACAAATTGTTCAACCAAACTGGCTGGGATTGCAAAGCCGATACCATTTGAGCCACCTGAACGGGTAAGTATCGAGGTGTTGATGCCGATGAGCCGCCCCTGCATATCAACCAAGGCTCCACCAGAGTTTCCTGGATTAATGGGCGCATCTGTTTGAATAAAATAACCGCGCTGATTGCCAATGGCTGCGCCTGAGCGTGCCAATCCTGAAATAATCCCGCTGCTGACCGTTTGGCCCACCCCGAATGGATTTCCAATCGCCAGCGCCAATTCACCAACTTCAACCGTTTCACTTTCTCGCAGCGTCAAAAACGGCAAATCGGGCGCTGCCAGCAATTGCAAAACCGCCAAATCCGCTATTTCGTCGCTTAACAAAACCTGGGCCTGATATTCACGCCGATCCTGCAAGACCACGCGGATTGTGGTTGCTTGGGCCACAACGTGATAATTCGATACGATCAAACCATCGCTCGACACCAATACACCAGAACCCAGTGAATTTTCAATTTGAGGCCGCTGCGTACCAAAATTTTGGAAAAAATTGCCAAAAAAGGGATCATCTGCAAACGGACTGCGCCCACGCGTTTCCACCCGGCGCTGGGCATAAATATTCACCACAGCCGGCGCGGCAGCTCTCACCAAGGGCACAAAGCTCAAGGTCATCTCTGCACGCGATTGAGGCACCCTGTCACCCGCAACAAGGGGCAGCGCCACCCCGATCGCAAAGAGCCAAAGTAAAATCCCAAAACGCATTTTTAAACCTTTTAAACAGCCGGCCTCGAAGATATGCGCAAGCGCTCAGGAATTTACAAGATATCTTCTGAAAAACAAAAACCCCCGGCCAATAGACCGGGGGCAATACATGTTCTCAATCGCGCGACGCTTAGTCCTGAGCGGCTTCCTCGGCGGCAACGCGGGCTTTGTCCGCGGCGCCTTTTGCATCGACATCACGATCTACAAATTCAATAATCGCCATTGGGGCCATATCGCCATAGCGAAAGCCAGCTTTCATAATCCGAACATAACCACCTTGGCGCTCTTTGTAGCGTGGGCCTAATACATCAAACAGCTTTGTGACATATTGGTCTTCTTTCAACTGCGCGGCGGCCTGACGGCGCGCGTGCAGATCACCCCGTTTGCCCAATGTGATCAGCTTTTCAACGATCGGACGCAGTTCTTTGGCTTTTGGAACCGTGGTTTTGATCTGCTCATGTTCGATCAGAGATCCTGCCATATTCGCCCAAAGCGCTTTACGGTGTTCGTGGGTCCGGTTTAGCCGGCGGTATCCTTTTGCATGACGCATTTTTCATCTCCTATATTTTTGCTTTGTCTGGCAGCCGATGCGTGTCAGCCACTCTCCTTGGGGCAGATGCCCTGTTTTCCCCGCATCAAGCGGGCATTTAAAAGGCGGGCGCTACACCCGCCCTATTCCTAAAAATTATCTTCGAATTTCTTTGCCAGATCTTCGATATTATCCGGTGGCCAATCTTCGACATCCATTCCAAGATGCAAACCCATGCCAGACAGAACTTCCTTGATTTCGTTCAGCGATTTGCGGCCAAAATTCGGCGTCCGCAACATCTCCGCTTCGGTCTTCTGGATCAGATCACCGATATAAACGATGTTATCATTTTTCAAGCAGTTTGCCGAGCGTACCGACAATTCAAGCTCATCCACTTTCTTCAACAGCAGCGGATTAAACTCGAGACTTTCTTCATCTTCGTTGCGACCCGCAGTTTCTGGTTCATCAAAATTCACGAAGATCGACAATTGATCCTGCATAATACGCGCTGCATAGGCCACCGCATCATCCGGCGTTAAAGAACCATCTGTTTCAACTTTCAAGGTCAATTTGTCATAATCAAGCACTTGGCCCTCACGGGTTGGCTGCACATCATATGATACTTTTTTGATCGGCGAATAAATCGCATCAATTGGAATAAGACCGATCGGCGCATCTTCCATTTTATTCTTATCTGCAGAGACATAGCCTTTGCCGGTGTTCACCGTCAGTTCCATAAACAAGTCTGCCCCATCATCTAAATGACAGATCACATGCGATTTGTTCAAAATTTCGATACCAGCGCTGTCAGAAATATCCGCGGCAGTGACCACACCGGGGCCTTTTGCGCTGATCGACAGGCGCTTGGGCCCTTCAACTTCCATCTTTAAGGCCACGCCCTTAAGGTTCAACACAATGTCTGTTACATCCTCGCGGACGCCGGCAACCGAAGAAAACTCGTGCAGCACATTGTCAATTTGCACGCTTGAAATCGCAGCACCTTGTAGCGAGCTCATCAAAACACGGCGCAACGCGTTGCCCAATGTCAATCCAAAACCGCGTTCCAAGGGTTCTGCAACCACTGTGGCCACGCGAGCCGGATCGTTTCCCGGTTTAATCTCTAATTGTGCGGGTTTGATTAATTCAGCCCAATTCTTATGGATCATGCGTCCCTCCATTCTTGCAACTGCCCCATGACCAAATAGCCAGTCGCGCCCGAGGTTAAAATCACAAAGCGAGGGCTGCCCGCGGGCACCCCTCTTTCAAACATAGCGCGGGTTTATACCCGACGGCGCTTTGGTGGGCGACAGCCGTTATGGGCCATCGGTGTCACATCGCGAATGGATGTGATGTTAAACCCAACCGCAGCCAAAGCACGCAACGCGCTTTCTCGCCCAGAGCCGGGCCCTTGCACCTCAACCTCAAGCGTTTTCACGCCATGATCTTGTGCTTTGCGCCCTGCATCTTCAGCCGCCATCTGCGCTGCATATGGTGTTGACTTGCGCGAACCTTTAAAACCCATCGTACCGGCCGAAGACCACGCGATCGCGTTGCCTTGCACATCAGAGATGAGGATTTTAGTGTTGTTAAACGAAGAGTTCACATGCGCAACACCGGCTGCGATATTCTTGGAAACCTTCTTCTTGCCTGCACGGCGAGTATCTCGTGCCATAATCTACGCCCTTTCCTATTTCTTCTTGCCAGCGATGGCTTTGGCAGGGCCCTTCCGGGTGCGCGCATTGGTATGCGTACGCTGACCACGAACTGGAAGGTTACGACGATGGCGCAGACCACGATAACACCCAAGATCCATCAAGCGTTTGATGTTCATCTGTGTCTCGCGGCGCAAATCGCCTTCAACCGAATAATTGGCGTCAATATGCTCGCGCACTGACAGCACTTCTGAATCGCTTAATTCATTTACACGACGCGCTTCGTCAATATTGACGGCTTCGCAAATGGCTTTGGCCGAAGACAGGCCAATTCCGGTGATATAGGTAAGGGCGACTGGAACCCGCTTATGCGACGGGATGTTTACGCCGGCGATACGTGCCACGTTATATTTCCTTTTCGTTGCGGTTCCGTAATCCCGGAACCTTTTTTCACAACGTCCGATCGCCTGCCTTGGCCGGGATCGAAGCTGTCTCAGGTAATCTTGCAGATATAAACGTTTACCTGCAAAACTCGTTCAGTTCAGAAGTGTCAGCCTGTAAGAGGATTCAAAGATCCAGTCAAGCCCAAACCTTCGATCAATTCAAGATGTTGGCGATTTCAGATTGAACCGTATCAATGCTGGCAAGACCATCCACCGATACCAGCTTGTCATGAGCAAAATAATACCCAAGAAGCGGCGATGTTTTCTTGTAATATTCCATCAAACGTTGACGCAAGCTTTCCGCGTTATCATCCGCGCGGCGGCTGAACTCGGTGCCGCCACAATTGACACATTTTCCGTCGGCAGGCTGAGGTTTGGTGACGTCATGATACACTTCACCGCAGGAAGCGCATGTAGAGCGCCCTGTGATACGCGCCACAAGCGCCACATCATCCACTTTCATCTCAATAACCGAATCCAGCGATTGGCCACATTCTTTCAACAGGGCGTCGAGCGCCACGGCCTGCCCCAACGTACGGGGGAACCCATCAAAGATAAAACCACCAGCATTGGCCTGTGACAGTTTTTCGCGGATCAACCCAATCACAATGTCATCGGTGACCAAATCCCCGCGGGCCATCACTTCTGCCACCTTCAGACCCATCTCGCTACCGCTGCTTTTGGCATCGCGCAACATATCGCCAGTCGACAGCTGTACCATGCCGCGGGTGTCAACAAGATGTCGCGCCTGCGTTCCTTTTCCTGCACCAGGCGGACCTAAAAGAATGATGTTCATCGACGAGCAGGTCCTTTTTTCCGGCGCGCCTTGCCTTTGCCGCGCAGCTGCGATTTCTGGATAAGGCTTTCATACTGATGTGCCAGCAAATGCGATTGAACTTGCTGAATCGTGTCCATTGTCACCGACACCACGATCAAAACCGATGTCCCACCAAAATAAAACGGAATCGCCAGCTGGCCGCGCAGAATCTCAGGCAAAAGGCACACGGCAGCAAGATAAGCTGACCCCAAGACCAGCACGCGGTTCACCACATATTCAAGATGCTCAGCCGTTTTTTGCCCGGGGCGAATACCGGGGATAAAGCCGTTCTGGTTCTTTAGATTATCGGCCACATCATCTGGCTTGAACGAGACATTGAACGTATAGAAATAGGCAAAGAACACGATCATAGCCGTAAAAAAGGCCAGATAGAGTGGCTGGCCGGGGCCAAAATATGCCAGAATGGTCGACATAACCGGGCCGGTTTGCGACCCTGAAAACGTACTGACAGTGGTCGGCAAAAGCAGCAATGAACTGGCAAAGATCGCCGGGATCACGCCGGCCGGGTTCACTTTTACCGGCAGGTGCGAGTTTTGCCCCTCCATCACCTTCATGCCAACTTGACGGCGCGGATATTGGATGATGATCTTGCGCAGAGCGCGCTCCATGAAAACCACGAAGGCGATTGTCGCGATCACCATCACAATCACGCCTACAATAACTGCCGGGCTGATCGCACCAGAACGTCCAGAGGCAAAGAATTGCGCCAAAGCAGAGGGAATTTCAGCAATGATGCCTACGAAAATGATCAACGAAATCCCATTGCCAATGCCACGGGCTGTGATTTGTTCGCCCAGCCACATCAGAAACATCGTACCGCCCACCAGCGTGATCAGGCAAGACACGCGGAAAAACATACCAGGATCGGTAACCAAATCACCTGCTTCTAAGCTGGCTGCCAATCCGTAGGCCTGCAACGTGGCTAGAAAGACGGTTCCATAGCGCGTATATTGGTTGATTTTCTTACGGCCCTGTTCGCCCTCTTTTTTAAGCTGCTCTAGCTGGGGCACCATCGATGTCATCAGCTGCACAATGATAGAGGCCGAGATATAAGGCATGATACCAAGGGCGAAAATACCCATCCGGCCAAGTGCGCCGCCCGTAAACATCGTGAGCATGCCACCAATGCCGCCCTGCGCCTGTTCCATAAATTCACGCAACGCGGCGCCATCAATACCTGGAACGGGAATAAACGTGCCAAGGCGATAAACCACCAACAGACCCAAGGTAAAAAGTATTCTGTTCCGCAGATCGGTCGCCTTACCCAAGGCTGCCCAGCTGGTGTTTGCGGCCATTTGCTCTACTGCGGATACCATTTCAATCTCTCTTTATAGCAAACGCCGCCAAGAGCGTTTTCCGGCTCGTCGGCGGCGTTATGGAAAACTTCAACCTCTATGTAAGCAGCCCAAAGCGGCTTCACAAGATGTTATTCTTTAGTTGCGGCCACTGGCGCTGCAATTGTCAGGCTGCCACCGGCTTTTTCAACCGCTGCAATGGCAGATTTTGACGCGCCTGTCACCGTAAGCGTCACTTTTGAGGTCAACTCGCCCTTTGACAAAATGCGAATTCCGTCCAACTTGCGGCGCACCAAGCCAGACTCGATCAAAACGTCCTCAGACATATCTGTTTTTGCATCTAATTTACCGGCTTCAATAAATTTCTGGATCAAACCAAGGTTAACAACGGCAAATTTCTTGCGGTTCGGCTTGCTAAAGCCACGCTTTGGCAAACGTTGATACAAAGGCATCTGGCCGCCTTCATACCCGTTAATCGCCACACCTGAGCGTGATTTTTGACCTTTGATACCACGTCCGGCAGTTTTACCTTTACCAGAGCCTGGACCGCGCGCCACGCGTTTCTTCTTGCGTGTTGCGCCTTCATTATCGTGTAATTCGTGTAATTTCATGTCGCTTCTCCTTTGCCGGAACTGCCCTTCGAGCGACCAAAGGGGCAAACACGGCGTTGCACTTGATTCCGTGACCTCAATAGGCCACCGGAGGCGTATAGACTCAGACACTCCTTCATGCAAGCCCTAGAGCACCCAGCATTCAGATCATGGTGCCAAATCTTTTCGACGCCGGTAAAGCCTCCGCAACGCCCCATTTCGGCGCTGTCAAACGCGGCCCAACAAAAGCCTGTGGTTCATGCGCGCAACTTGACTGAGGTTTTATCGCGAGCAATCCCTTTCGTCGCAACAAGCGGGCGTAAAATGAACAAGCGCGCTTCGTGCAAACTTCGCTGGAAGGTGCAGCTGGTCAGTCGAATGCCGGCTGATCCGCGCTGATCTCAAAAAAGAATACGGCGTCACGCGTCAATCGTGCCAAATGATCTCCGTATTCAAAGAGCAAAACGCCCCGGGAAATTCCCGAGGCGCTTTTATTGTCACTTTTTAAAGGGCGCGCTTTAATTATCGCGCTCTTCGATAATCTCAACCATATGTGGGATTTTATTCACCATACCGCGCACCGCCGGGGTATCTTCCAGCTCACGGGTTTTGTGCATTTTGTTTAGGCCCAGACCAATCAGCGTTTGACGCTGCTTTGCAGGGCGGCGGATCGGAGACCCGATTTGTTTTACAACAATTGTTTTCGCCATTCTTTTGGTCCTTAAGCTTCTGCGGTTTCAACCGCGTCGGCTGCTGCCGCGGGCTCATCGCGTTTCAGGATATCAGCAACCTTCTTACCACGGCGTTGCGCCACCATACGAGGGCTCGATTCGTTCAACAGACCGTCAATTGTTGCGCGGATCATGTTATATGGATTTGACGATCCAACTGATTTTGCAACAACATCCTGCACGCCAAGCATCTCAAACACAGCCCGCATCGGACCACCAGCAATGATACCTGTACCCGTTGCGGCGGTGCGCATTACAACTTTACCAGCGCCATGACGGCCCTGTACGTCGTGATGCAAAGTGCGGCCTTCGCGCAATGGAATACGCACCATCTGGCGTTTGGCTTGCTCGGTTGCTTTGCGGATGGCTTCAGGAACTTCCTTCGCCTTCCCTTTGCCATAGCCCACGCGGCCTTTTTGATCGCCCACAACCACCAATGCGGCAAAGCCGAAGCGTTTCCCACCTTTTACGGTTTTCGACACCCGGTTGATCGAAACGAGACGATCGGCGAACTCAGGCGCTTCATCGCGATCGCGACGGCCCCGGTTGTTTTGTTCTCTAGCCATATCTTCGTCTCCTTAAAACTTAAGTCCACCTTCACGGGCCGCGTCAGCCAAGGCTTTGACACGTCCATGAAAGAGAAGCCCACCGCGATCGAAATAGCAGTTATCAACGCCTGCTGCTTTTGCGCGCTCGGCGATTGCCGCGCCCACTTTTGCAGAGGCCTCTACGTTGTTTTTGCCAACAATACCGAGATCTTTTTCCAAAGACGAGGCAGCGGCCAACGTACGACCATTCACATCATCGATCAGTTGAACGCTGATGTTTTTATTACTGCGGAAAACCGACAGGCGCACGCGCCCTGCATTTACCTTACGAAGTTTGTTCCGAACGCGCAGACGGCGCTTCAAGAACAGTTGTCTTTTGCTATTTGCCATTATTTTGCGTCCCTACTTCTTCTTCCCTTCCTTGCGGAAGATAAATTCGCCTTTGTAACGGATCCCTTTGCCTTTGTAAGGCTCAGGTTTCCGCCATTCACGTATATTAGCGGCCACTTGGCCTACACGCTGCTCATCAATTCCTTCGATAGTGATCTCTGTCGGCTTTGGCGCCGTTACAGTTACGTCACTTGGGATTTGGAAATCAACATCATGCGACAGACCAAGATTCAGCTTCAGAACATTGCCCTGCAACTGCGCCCGATATCCAACGCCGGTGATCTCAAGTTCCTTTTTGAACCCGGTTGTGACACCCGTCACGAGGTTTTGAACCATCGTACGGCTCATACCCCATTGCTGAAGCGCGCGTTTTGAGCTGCCACGCGGGGTAACCGCAACGGCGTTTTCGTTCACTGCGATGGTCACATCGTCAGTCGCCTTGAAGCTGCGAGTACCTTTTGGACCCTTCACTTCGATCATCTGGCCAGATACCGACGCGCTTACGCCCGTTGGTAGCTCGACAGGTTTTTTACCAATACGAGACATTCCTGACCCCCTTAGAAGACTGTGCAGAGCACTTCACCACCAACATTGGCAGTGCGCGCAGCCGCATCCGACATAACCCCTTTCGGAGTTGAGACAATCGACACACCCAAGCCCTGACGGACGGAAGGAATATCTTTCACGCCCAGATAAACGCGACGACCGGGCTTGGAGACCCGCTTCAATTCACGAATAACAGGCGTACCATCATAATATTTGAGGCTGATTTCAAGCGCAGGATGGCCATCGCTGCCCGTCATGCTTTCATAACCGCGGATATACCCCTCATCTTTAAGCACATCCAAAACCCACGCGCGCAATTTCGAGGCAGGCGTCGACACCACTGATTTTCCGCGCATTTGAGCGTTGCGGATTCTAGTCAACATATCGCCGATAGGATCATTCATAATATCTCTCCCTTACCAGCTTGACTTAACCATGCCGGGCAGTTGCCCGTTGGAACCCAACTCACGCAGCATAATCCGGCTGACCTTGAGCTTGCGATAATATGCATGCGGACGACCGGTCAATTCGCAGCGGTTATGCATGCGGTTTGCCGCGCTGTTGCGGGGCAATTTCGCCAATTTCAAGCGCGCTTTGAAACGCTCTTCCATTGACAGGTTATTGTCATTCGCGATTTCTTTCAGCGCAGCCCGCTTTTCGGCAAATTTTGCCACCAGGCGCGCGCGTTTCTTTTCGCGTTCGATCATTGCTTTCTTAGCCATGTCTAAACTCCTTTTCGCGGATCAGCTATTGAAGGGCATGTTGAAATGGCTCAACAGTGCCTTGGCTTCCGCGTCGGTATTTGCGGTGGTGGCAATGACAACGTCAAAACCCCAGTTTTCATCAACCTTGTCGAAATTAATCTCTGGGAAAACGATATGCTCTTTAATTCCCAGCGCATAATTGCCGCGGCCGTCAAAACTTTTTGCAGACACACCGCGAAAGTCGCGGATACGGGGCATCGCGATCGTGATTAACCGGTCAAGAAACTCATACATCCGCGCGCCGCGCAGCGTAACTTTCGCACCCATTGGCATTTCCTCACGCACCCGGAAGCCCGCGATAGATTTTTTTGCCTTGGTGATAACCGCCTGCTGACCAGCAATCGTCGACAGATCTGCTTGTGCAGATTTGGCCTTCTTACTGTCTTTAACCGCCGCCTTACCAGCGCCGATATTCAGAACAATTTTGTCAAGGCGTGGAATTTGCATATCGTTTTTATATGCAAATTCTTCTTTCATCGCGGCGCGAATTTTTTCATCATACAATGCACGCAAACGGGGGGTGTAATCAGCAGTATCAAGCATCGATCACGTCTCCTGTTGTTTTGGCAAAGCGCATTTTCTTACCATCTTCGATTTTGAAACCAACGCGCGTTGCTTTGCCATTGGCATCGATCAAAGACAAATTAGACAGCGCAATCGGCATCGCTTTGGGCAAGCGTCCGCCCTGCGAGTTTTGCGTTTGCTTGGTGTGGCGGATCGAAATATTGATCCCCTCAACGATGGCCTTTGAGGCAGATGGATCGACAGAAGCGATCGTACCTTCCTTGCCTTTATCTTTGCCGGCAAGAACGATTACTTTGTCACCCTTACGAAGTTTCGCAGCCATTACAGCACCTCCGGGGCAAGTGAGATAATTTTCATGAAGCTTTTGGCGCGCAATTCGCGAACCACTGGCCCAAAAATACGCGTACCAATCGGCTCGCCGCTATTGTTCAAAATCACGGCAGCATTGCTGTCAAATCGGATCGCGGTACCATCTTCACGGCGGACTTCTTTGGCGGTTCTAACGACAACGGCTTTACGCACATCGCCTTTCTTGACACGACCGCGCGGGATGGCTTCCTTCACCGAAACGACGATCACGTCGCCCACGGATGCGTATTTACGCTTGGAACCACCCAACACTTTGATGCACTGTACCCGGCGTGCGCCGGAGTTATCAGCTACATCCAGATTGGTTTGCATCTGGATCATTCGGTTTCTCCCGACCTGTGGGGGGCTTTCACCTGTTCCCCAGGGTTTCGATTAAACTAAAAGGTCTTTCGGCTTACGCCTGCAGAACCTCCCAGCGTTTGGTTTTGGACTTTGGTGCACATTCGATAATTCGAACCGCATCGCCGACCTTAAAAGTATTATTTTCATCATGCGCCCGGTATTTTTTGGATTTCCGGATCGTCTTTTGCAAAACTGGGTGCTTAAAACGACGCTCAACGGATACAGTAACCGTTTGTTGATTTGCGTCACTTGTCACAACGCCTTGTAAAATTCGTTTGGGCATTGCTTAGGCTCCCTGCTCAGCGGCCGCATTGGCTGCTTTTTCGTTCAAGATCGTTTTCACACGGGCCACATCGCGCTTAACTGAGCGCATACGGGCTGTATTTTCAATCTGCCCTGTGGCCTGCTGAAAGCGCAGGTTAAAGGCCTCTTTTTTCAGACCTGCCAGCTCATCACGCAGCTGGTCCGGTGTTTTATTTCGAAGTTCATTGGCGTCCATCGCCTTATTCCTTTTCTACATCACCAGAAGGCCCCATTGGGTTACCCTTGCTCTAGTGGACAAAATAACAGGCCCCCGCAAACACAGGGGCCAGCTAACATTACCAATCTTCGCGGATGACAACTCTTGTCTTAATAGGCAATTTCATCGCCGCCAACCGAAGCGCTTCCCTTGCCACAGAATCATCGACCCCGTCAATCTCAAACATGATCCGGCCGGGCTTTACCTTTGCAGCCCAGAAATCGACAGAACCTTTCCCCTTACCCATCCGAACTTCGGTTGGCTTTGAGGTCACAGGTGTGTCCGGAAAAATACGAATCCAAACGCGGCCCTGTCGTTTCATGTGCCGTGTCATTGCACGACGCGCGGCTTCAATTTGGCGCGCAGTAATGCGCTCAGGCTGAGTTGCCTTCAAACCGTAGGTGCCAAAGTTTAGATCGGATCCGCCCTTAGCTTCACCATGAATCCGACCTTTATGCATTTTACGGAACTTTGTGCGTTTTGGTTGCAGCATGGTCTACTCCCCCCTAGCGCCGACCGCCGGCACCACGAGGTGCTGGACCGTCTTGAAGTTCTTGTGCTTTGCGATCGCGGGCTTGCGGATCATGCTCCATAATCTCGCCCTTAAAGATCCACACTTTGATACCAATAATCCCGTAGGGTGTTGCGGCTTCAACATTCGCATAATCGATATCAGCGCGCAAAGTATGCAGTGGCACGCGGCCTTCGCGATACCATTCAGTCCGCGCGATTTCCGCCCCGCCCAAACGGCCTGCGACGTTGACGCGAATACCCAAAGCGCCCATCCGCATAGCGTTTTGAACGGCACGCTTCATGGCGCGGCGGAAAGACACCCGGCGCTCCAATTGCTGCGCAATACTTTCGCCAACCAATTGAGCATCAAGCTCAGGTTTGCGCACTTCGACGATGTTCAAATGCAACTCAGATGCCGTCATATCTGCCAGCTTCTTACGGAGCGTTTCGATATCAGCGCCTTTTTTGCCGATAATCACTCCAGGGCGCGCCGTATGAACGGTAACCCGGCATTTTTTATGAGGGCGCTCGATAATCACACGAGACACACCAGCCTGCGCGCAGTCTTTCTTGATAAATTCGCGCATGCGCAGATCTTCAAGCAACAAGTTCCCGTAATCTTTGGTATCCGCATACCAGCGGCTATCCCAAGTCCGGTTGACCTGCAGGCGCATACCAATTGGATTAATTTTCTGTCCCATTAGGCTTGCTCCTCAACTTGACGCACTTTGATAGTGAGCTCTGAGAACGGCTTAATAATCCGCCCAAACCGGCCCCGCGCCCGTGGGCGACCACGTTTCAACGTGATATTCTTACCAACATAGGCTTCTACGACCACCAATTCATCAACGTCTAGATTGTGGTTGTTTTCAGCATTGGCTATCGCCGATTGAAGGCATTTGCGCACATCAATCGCAATCCGTTTTTTGCTGAACGTCAAATCATTCAGAGCTTTGCCAACTTTTTGGCCGCGGATCATTCCTGCAACCAAATTCAGCTTTTGCGGGGAAGTTCGAAGCATACGCAATTTTGCCATAGCTTCATTCTCGGCCACGCGGCGGGGATTTTTATCTTGGCCCATGGCTTACTTCCGTTTCGCTTTTTTATCGGCACCGTGACCATAATAGGTTCGGGTTGGCGAATATTCACCAAATTTTTGACCGATCATATCTTCAGATATCAAAACAGGGATATGCTTGCGGCCATTATATACACCGAAGGTCAAACCCACGAATTGAGGCAAAATTGTTGAACGACGTGACCAAATTTTGATCACTTCATTGCGTCCGCTTGCACGTGATGCCTCGGCTTTCTTAAGCACATAGGAATCAACAAAAGGACCTTTCCAAACAGAGCGAGACATTTTTTACCGCCCCTTCTTCTTGGCGTGGCGCGAGCGGATAATCAGCTTTTGCGACGCTTTGTTTTTATTACGTGTGCGTTTGCCCTTGGTAGGCTTACCCCAAGGTGTCACTGGATGACGCCCCCCTGAAGTACGCCCTTCACCACCACCATGCGGGTGATCGATTGGGTTCATAACAACACCGCGGACAGAGGGACGCACGCCTTTATGGCGCATGCGGCCCGCTTTACCGAAATTTTGGTTACTATTATCGGGGTTTGACACAGCGCCAACGGTGGCCATACATTCTTGGCGGACCAAACGCAGCTCACCCGAGCTTAAGCGGATTTGTGCATATCCACCGTCGCGGCCAACAAACTGCGCATATGTTCCAGCCGCCCGTGCGATTTGACCGCCTTTGCCAGCTTTCAATTCAATGTTGTGCACGATGGTACCGATCGGCATACCCGAGAAGGGCATTGCATTGCCCGGCTTAATATCTGCCTTGGCAGCGGCAATCACCTGATCACCCACAGCGAGGCGCTGGGGCGCTAGGATATATGCCTGCTCCCCATCGGTATATTTAACCAATGCAATAAAGGCAGTCCGGTTGGGATCATATTCGATCCGTTCAACCGTTGCCGCAACATCCAATTTGTTGCGGCGAAAATCTACGATGCGATAGAGACGCTTTGCGCCTCCGCCACGACGACGCGAGGTGATACGTCCGGTATTGTTCCGACCGCCCGATTTTGTCAAACCCTCAGTAAGGGATTTAACCGGACGTCCTTTCCAAAGCTCCGAACGGTCGATCAGCACCAGCCCGCGCTGGCCCGGCGTCGTCGGTTTATACGACTTTAGTGCCATGCTTTCTGTCTTCCGTTTGCTTAGCGGCAGAAACTCTGCCTATGGTGAAGCCCCCCGAAGGTGGCCAAATTTGGATCAAAAAGATCCCGTTCTTAAAACGACGCAGCCCCAAGCGAGGCTTGGAGCTGCTGCGATTCGTTGCCTTCTATCAAAGACCTGTGCTGACGTCGATAGTATTTCCATCTTCCAACGTCACATAGGCTTTTTTGACATCCTTGCGCCGGCCCAGGCTGCCCCGGAACCGCTTGGTCTTGCCTTTGGTAATCGTGGTATTTACCGCTTTCACCTTCACACCAAACAAGCTTTCAACAGCTTCTTTGATTTGCGGTTTATTTGACTCAATCGCCACCTCAAACACAACTGCGCCAGACTCTGACGCCATTGTTGCCTTTTCGGTCACAATCGGCTTGCGGATCACGTCATATAATTCAGGTTTAACGCTCATTTGAACCGGGCCTCCAAAGCTTCAACGCCCGCTTTAGTGATAACCAAAGTATCGCGCTTCAAAATATCATAAACATTCGCGCCAGCAGTCGGCAGAATATCCAAACCTGTGATATTGCGCGCTGCGGAGGCAAACGCCTCATCAACGCTTGCACCGTCGATAATTAGGGCGCGTTTCCAGCCAAGGTTTTTTACCTGCTTGGCCAAAGCCGCCGTTTTACCGTCGGATGTGGCTGCATCCAAAATAACCAACGACCCGTCGCGGGCCTTTGCCGATAAAGCGTGTTTCAAGCCGAGTTGACGCACCTTTTTAGGCAGATCATGGCCATGACTGCGCGGCGTTGGGCCTTTATAGATCCCGCCTTTGCGAAAGATCGGAGCGTTGCGATCGCCATGACGCGCCCCACCCGTGCCTTTTTGGCGGTAGATCTTCTTGGTGGAATAGCTGGTCTCAGACCGCGTTTTTACCTTATGCGTGCCCGCCTGCGCGTTGTTACGCTGCCAACGCACAACGCGGTGCAAAATATCAACGCGTGGCTCTAATCCGAAAATATCTTCGCCCAAATCAATGCTGCCGGCAGCGGCGCCATCCAGTTTAATCACGTTCAGTTTCATGCGTCACCTCCTTCGGTGGCAGGCGCTTCAGTCGCAGGCTGCTCGGCGCTGCGCAAAGCTGCCGGAAACGGCACATCGCTTGGCAAGGGCTTCTTGACGGCATCCTTAACGGTGACCCACCCCCCTTTAGAACCGGGCACAGCGCCTTTGATCATGATCAATCCACGATCCGCGTCGGTTTTAACCACCTGCAAATTCTGAGTGGTCACTTTCGCGGCCCCCATATGGCCGGCCATTTTCTTACCTTTGAACACTTTACCTGGGCCCTGACACTGCCCCGTAGAGCCGTGCGAACGGTGACTGATCGATACACCATGCGAGGCACGCAGTCCGCCAAAATTATGCCGCTTCATCGCGCCGGCAAAGCCTTTACCGATCGAAGTACCAGACACATCGACATATTGACCCGCCGCGTAGTGATCCGCAGTGATCTCCGCGCCCACCTCGATTAAATTCTCAGGTGCAACGCGAAACTCCGCCACTTTGCGCTTGGGCTCAACTTTTGCCACGGCGAAATGTCCGCGCATCGCTTGCGATACGTTTTTGGCCTTGATTGACCCAGCACCCAACTGAACAGCTGTGTAGCCATTTGCTTCAGAGGTGCGTTGTGCAACAACCTGCAGATTATCCATTTGTAAAACGGTGACAGGGATCTGCTTGCCGTCTTCCATGAAAAGACGAGTCATACCCATCTTTTTTGCTATAATTCCAGAGCGCATCCGTTTGCCCTCCTTAAACCGAAATCTGCACGTCAACACCGGCAGCAAGATCGAGCTTCATCAAAGCATCGACGGTCTGAGGTGTTGGGTCAACGATATCCAAAAGCCGTTTATGAGTACGGATTTCGAACTGATCGCGCGATTTCTTATTCACGTGGGGACCACGCAGAACGGTGAATTTTTCGATTTTATTCGGCAGCGGAATAGGACCACGAACAGATGCGCCAGTGCGCTTGGCCGTGTTCACAATTTCCTGCGTGCTTGCATCCAGAACACGAAAGTCAAACGCTTTCAACCGGATACGAATATTTTGGCTTTGCATAGTCTTAGCCTTTTTTCTCGGCGTTAGAGTTGAGAGGAAGAGGCCAGGTCATTCCACCCCCTTCATCGAACACATACGGCACTGCGTAAGTACCAATTTTAAGTCAGGCCCGACGCAGTTCCGACGGGCCTGTCACCAGCTCGCGTAAAACTTACTCGATAATTTTTGACACGACGCCTGAGCCGACGGTGCGGCCGCCTTCGCGGATCGCAAAGCGCAGCTTATCTTCCATCGCGATTGGCGCAATCAGTTCCACTTCGAACTTCAAGT
>Ga0255779_1000895_pt1 | contig 35782 bp, 34 predicted proteins | sample 011ome_21_FD_179977 | JGI IMG/M metagenome (GOLD analysis project Ga0255779, IMG submission 179977) | Coastal salt marsh microbial communities from the Groves Creek Marsh, Skidaway Island, Georgia - 011508AT metaG (version 2) | ecosystem: Environmental > Aquatic > Marine > Intertidal zone > Salt... | reverse complement strand
GCAGTCAGCGCTGCTGCCAAATGTCGAGCTCGCCAAGAGCAGCAAAACGGGTCCCAAACCCCAGAGGTATTGCGGCCTCGTCACGCTACCTAATCGATTGCGGCCTGAGCAAGGCTCTCGACTCATAAGCCGAGACACAAAGTTAGCAGAATTGAGAAAACGTGACTCATATTCACATTCCGATTCACATTCCGATTCACATTCCGATTCTCATTCCGACTCTTATTCCGAGGTTGTCAGTAACCGCATGCGTACCCACCGAGCAGCACCGATACCGCAATCTTGGATTCAAACAGGCTTCCAATGCACTGATCAGCGTCAGCCACAACACCTGGATTCAGTGATAGTGACGATTAACGCCCAGTATTCATCCTGAAACTTGGAACCTACACTCGCGACACTCGCTTTGAGGGGCGCGGGCAGTGGCATCGCTGAGTCACCCCCCTCGAGCTGACTTTTTAATTGAATGTATCGAGCATCACTGAGTCTGCGGGTTTGAACGCTTCATCGCAGATTAATTCAAAGCAGCGCAATGCATGACGCTGCGATTCACCCTATATCAATGACGGATAATCCCGACGTTGAGCCGCACGACATTGGTGAGGGACTGGTCCAACGGAACGGCTATGCAGGGTGTGACTTGCATGTTCAGTAGATCAAGCTAAGCTCCATTAGAAACCCAGGGAACAAACACTTTTTTGCCAACTTGACGCCAGGAGACCCCCAGTGACCATTTCGCGGCCAGAATACCCAAGACCACAGCTGCAACGCACCGATTGGCTCAACCTCAATGGCGAATGGCACTTTGATACAGACCCGAATAACGTCGGTCTTGCAGAGAAGTGGTACCAATCTCACGTCTACTCGGCCAGGATCCAGGTGCCCTTCACCATGAATTCAACCGCCTCTGGCGTGTCCCACCTGGCGCCCTGCGATAGAGTCTGGTACGCGCGGGAATTCAGGGTGCCAACAGACTGGCGAACCCAACAATTACTGCTTCACCTGGGCGCGTGCGATCATCGCACCAGCGTCTATATCAATGGCGAGTTGGCAGGCGCACATATCGGCGGCTACTCCCCTTTTTATTTTGACATAGCCCACCTGATCAAGCCGGGCATCAACACAGTGACCCTGCGCGTCCTCGATAGTCCGAGTTGGACTCAGCCTCGCGGCAAGCAGGCCGGCACAACCCGCTGGCCCATAGACTATGACCCCATCATAGGTCCTTGGCAGACTATCTGGCTCGAGCCTGTCGAATCTCTGCACGCCAGCCGCATCTGGACAACCTACTCCCTCGCTAACCGTTTGCTCAGCGTCAACATCAGCCTGTCGAAGATGGCATCAGGCAAACTAGAGTTCATTCTGTCGGACAACGGCGTCAACATCGCCAGGCACGAGGCAACCTTTGCCGACCGGCCTGAAGTAAAGTTTGATCTACAGCTTCACGATCCGGCGCTATGGAGCCCTGAGTCGCCCTACCTGTACGACCTGCAACTGACGATTAAAGACGCTGCTGGCAACAGGGTCGACCATTGCAGCAGTTACACGGGATTGCGCGAGATCTCGATTCAGCACCGTGAACTGCGACTGAACGGCTCGCCACTGTATCTACGTGGCGTCCTTGATCAGGGTTACTTTCCAAATGGCTGGTATACAGCGGAGCATGATGCTGATCTCAGACGGGATGTTGAGCTGACACTGGCCATGGGATTCAACTGCGCCCGTAAACATCAAAAAGCCGAGGATCCCCGTTACCTGTACTGGGCCGACAAACTGGGCCTTCTCGTCTGGGCAGAAATGCCATCGGGACGGATATTTTCAACAGAACTGATTGAGACTCTGAGCGCCGAGTGGACCCAGTTGGTGCAGCGCGACCGAGGTCATCCCAGCGTCATCACCTGGGTGCCTTTCAATGAATCATGGGGTGTCTGGCACCAGGCTGAACGGCCTGCGCAACGGGCATTTGTCGATGCCATCACCCGCCTGACCCAGGCTCTGGATCCGTCAAGACCGGTCGTCGGCAACGACGGCTGGGAATATTCAAGTGGCGACCTATGGACCCTGCATCTTTACGAAACCGAGACGGAGAGCATTGCCGAGCGGCTGGCCGAGCTGTTACAAAACCCGTCCCTGGAGGTGGTCGACCGCCGGGTTGGCGTTCTACCCGATGCTGACGTCAGTCGACTACCCGTGTTATTGACAGAATGTGGCGGCATTGGCTTTAGCCATAAACCCGTCGCGAATCACTTTGCCTACGGCGACCTGCCAGCCGATGAGGCTGCACTTCGCGCTCGGTTTCAAACAATAGCCAATGAGATACATCAGGCTGCCGGACTGTCGGGTTTTGTTTGGACCCAACTCACAGATGTTCAACAGGAAATCAACGGCATGCTTCACTTTGATCGAACCCCCAAGTTACCTTTGACAGATGTCAGACTGATTATGCTCGGCATAGGTCCAGTTGAAGCAGATGAATCGGTCAACTCATAGCAGTTGAGATAGCAGTTGAGACAGCCTGCCAGGAGACTAGACACCCTTGATTCGAACAAGGTTGGCGACGGACGCAGCGAAGCGATGGGTCGCTAATTGCTGATAGGCTTGCGAATGATACCAGGCGTCCGCCTGTGCGGCTGACGGAAACTCGATCAATACGGTACGCGTATAGGGCCATTCACCCTCAAGTAAATCAGGACTTTCATCAACTGCCAGCAACTTTCCATCATACTGATTAAAGACCTCGATAAATCCCGCAGCGTAATTCGCGTATTCGGCACGATCGTGAATGTTTATCAGGGCGACGAGATAGACTGACATACTGTTCTCCTAAACATTTTACCTATGCTGTTCCTCAAAGGACCGAGCAACAACACAGATTCAACAAATTGAATTATTTTTATTCGCCATGAAATCTCGCTGGTCTTTTTTGCATAAAAGCTTCTCGACCTTCAGCATAATCAGCTGACAATCTTATAAGGGTGCGTCGTTCATTTCCCAGATCGCGAGCCAATTGCTCGTCAGAGTTAATGGCATGCCATAGGGTCGCTTTTTGCGCCCGCAATGCCAGCGGTGCGCACTCGTTGACCAGGCGTCGAGCAAAGGTCAGTGCATCGAGTTGCGCTTGGCCTGCTTCGCTGACCCGCTCCAGCAGTCCAGCGGTTTTCGCCCACTCCGCGTCTTTGGCATCACCTGGCGCCAGAAAACTAAATGCCTGGGTATAACTCATGCGTCGCGCGAGCTTAAGGGGAATGTCGACCGGATTGACTCCGATTCTGACCTCGGAAATCATGAATTTGGTCGTGCTGTCAGCAAATATCCTGTCGCAACTCAAAATCAAGTTGACGCCTTCACCAACACAATACCCATGAACTGCAGCCAGGATCGGCTTGTCAGTGACCATTTCCTGGTCGAGTAACAGACCGCCTAACCCAGTGGTAATGCCACGACTGGCATTATCGTTCAGGGCATTAACATCAGCACCGACAGAAAAGGCTTTGTTGCCTTCCGCTTGAATAATCGCGACCCAGGCCGCCGCATCATCACGAAACGCCAACAGGGCCTGGTTGATTCCCTGATACATAGCGGCATCAAAAGCATTCAATCGCTGCGGTCGACTCAGAGTAATGAGCGCGACTCGGTCTTGGACGCTATAACTGACCCTGTTCTCAAATATCTGTGTCATGTTCCTTTAGCCCCCTGTTTGCTGCCATTGCTGGCTTAAGGCGCACTGATAATCTCAACCAGTTGCATCTTGCCAGTAGCACCAGATTTAATTTCAAACTGCTCCGCATCCACCAGGATCGGCGCTACACGAAAACGCAGATGCTGGTGAACCGCTTCGGTAATTTGGCTAACCAGCGCAGCCCGTTCTTCCTCAACGGCACCCGGTTGGATTTCAACCAGCACATTAACGGGCGGCTCAACCACCGGCCCCTGCTGGTACTTCTGAATACGAATATTACCGGTCGTTCTTGTTGAAACAAGATTGATGACATCACGAACCGCGTTCGGAAACACATTCACGCCCTTGACCAGCAACATGTCGTCAACTCGACCCTTGAAGTGCATACGAACCCCAGGTCGACCGCAGACGCAGGGCGCGGTCGTTACTTTGATGATGTCCTTGTCGCGCCATCGCAATAGTGGGCCACATTCTCGCTCCAGACCGGTAAAGACAATTTCACCCTCGACGCCATCTTCAATTGGCAACGGCTTCATGGTTTTTGGATCAACGATCTCAAAATAGGCATTGTCTTCGGCGTAAAAATGAATACCTGAATGCGCCTCGCAGGAGATCCCAGTCGGGCTGTGGCAACCGGTTGCACCCATATTGTCGTAACATAAAGCGCCGCCAAAACCAGCTTCGATTTCACTGTAGATCTCTTCGATACTGCCCCCCGGCTCACCCGTTACCACTATTTTCTGAATACCCAGAGTGCGCGGATCTATGCCGGATTTATCCAGCATGGTCCTGACCATATGCCGAGCAAATGATACGGTTGTTCGCATCATCTTCGGTTTCACTTCATGGGCGATCTGCGCTACGCGCTCCACACCACTCAGGGCGCCTACAGGTACGACGCAGGCACCATACGCCATCATCGAGTCGATTGCCGGCATACCCGCGATCCACATACTGATAACACTGGCATGCAGGACCACATCACCTGGATCAATGCCCATACGCACCATTCCTCGAGAGCAATTTTCTGCTGCCAACTCGCGATCAGCTCGAGTAAAACCGCTGAAGGTGGGTGAGCCGGTTGTGCCGGAGGAGGAGGAAATACGGTTAACCAAACGCGGATCACAGGTGATATGCAGACCAAAGGGGTGTCCCAGTTCAGCCTTTGAGCGTTCCTGACTGATGCGCTCCTCATCCTTGTCGAAAAAAGGGTAGTGCTTGTAATCCTCCAGCGACTTCAGCTTGTAAGGATTGACGCCCGCTGCGTCAAATTTAGCCTTATAATAGGGCGACTGCTCGTAGACCCGCACCACCAGCTTGCGAAGCTTTTGCAGCTGCAAGGCCCTGAGCGAGGCCCGATCCAGCAACTCCATCGCCGGATTATACAATCTGACTGTCACCGCCTACCCCCTTGAACCCTGTGTCTAAATGCTCCTAAGATAACCTATGAATCTACTATTGCCTATCGTCCAAAACCTCGCCAGCGCCCTCTCGTTACTTTGGGTGCTGACGAATCTGACATTCTGGTTGTTGCTGCTACTTCCACTTTCAGTTCTGCGATGGCTTGTGCCGCTACCGCTGGTTTCTAAAATTTGTTTTGTTGCAGTGGATTTTATCTATCGTCAAGCTGTGCGCATCAACAGCTTCTGGATGCAACGTGTGATGGGTATTCAACTGTTGATTGATGGCGAACCCAATCCTCATTCGGCACCTATTGTTATTTGCAATCACCAGTCCTGGTTTGACATACCAATTCTGCAGGAGCTGGTCACCAGCGAAGGTCCCATCATCAAATTTTTGATTAAACGCGAACTTGTTTGGGTGCCGGTTATTGGCTGGATCTGCCTGGCCTTGAATTTTCCAAGACTCTATCGAGGTAAAGACAAGTCACTCAGAGCTGTTGACTACGCCATGATTCAGAGTGCCACAGAAAGCCATGGCGCGAAGCCAGGGGCCTTACTGGTCTTTCCAGAGGGCACTCGGTTCACAACGAAAAAGCACCACCTTCAGGCTTCGCCCTACTCATGGCTGCTTAAACCCAAGGTCGGTGGATTAAAGATCATCAAAGCCAATACTGATCCTGCGACTCACGTGATGGATGTGACCATCGACTATGGTCCAATGCCAGTCAATATTTGGCGTTGTCTACACGGCCAGCCAAGCGCTATTCGAGTCAAAATTCGCTACTACGCCCTGGCCGAGATCAAGGATATCCAGACTTGGCTGAATGATCGCTGGGAGGAAAAGTCCGAGTTTCTAGCTGCTAGTCACTGTGAATCAACTTCGTAGTTGATCGAGATCCAGGACTCCAGGTATTGGGGGTTGAGCTTTTTCACTGACGCCAGCATGTCCTGCCGATAGGTCGTCTCAATGGGTGCACCACGACCAGGCCAGATCTTGAACTTGATGCGAACGAAACGTTTTCCCGATGCGGTCGTACGCATTTCATCCTGTTCCACCGGAGCACGAAAGATGCCGGGGAACTGTTCCAACAGACCGCGTGTGTGCTCGTGAATTTTGCGCAGCATCTGCTGACGAATGGCCTCGTCCGGGTCGAGATTGATGTCTACCAGACAGTGAACGTAACCCCGCGGGTAATTGATCATGCTAGTCAGTGTGCGATTAGGAATAAACACCTCTGCACCCATGGCGTTCTGCAGGACGGTGAAACGCATACCGATAGATTTGACAATCCCGGTTTGGCCGCTGATTTCCACCATGTCATCTACATGTACCAGATCTGAAAGAATGACCGTTAACCCGGTAATGAAATCTTGAACGATGCTTTGGCTACCGAAAGCGACAGCCAGACCTATGACGGAGGCACTGGCAAGGTAGGCGGCAAGGGAAATGCCAAACTCCGATAGCAGCATGCCAAAGGCACCAAAATAGACGCCGAAGATTGTCACGCCCGACACCAATTGGACGATGGTCCTGGCCTTGGTGAAGGACTTCAGCTCGATCCGGCGCCCCATCCAGAGGGAGAAATTGCGGATCATTATCGCCACCAGGTGCGCTGTGACGGAGACACCTAAAACCAGGAAAATGCGCGCCAGCGTATTCTGCTCGGCAAATACCTCAATGATACCGTTCATCGATCAACCTTTATCATGCTAACTGTCCTTCTCTATATGTTCTTCGTGCTTACTTCTTCGGGCTTACTTCTTCGGGCTTACTTCTTCGGGCTTACTTCTTCGGGCTTACTTCTTCGGGCTTTTTTCCTCGTGCTTTGCTGGTTACTCTGCCCCGCTGCTTCAGCGCTGGCTTATTAGCGAGCGCTGAAGCAGCGCTTAGCCTGCACCAGATTAGCCTGAACCAGATTCCAGCCAACTACGATAGCGCAACAGGTCCTCAGGCCGATCCAGATCCCAGACTAATGGCAGTAATTCCCATAGTTCAAAGCGCTCATTCAAGCGCCGTGCGGTTTCAGCACAGACAGAGTCAGTACCCCATGCCAGGTTATCAAAGACACTGGTTGCCGGTTCAGTTAAGCCAATCAAACCATAACCACCGTCTTCCGCCGGCCCCAGCACAGCCTTTGCGTGTTGCAGGCGAGCCAGGGCCTCATGCAGATAAACCGAGTTCATATTAATGCAGTCTGTACCAATCAGAATCGCCGAGTCCACATCGGATTCACTTAAAGCGACTGTTAAGGCGTGATCCATGCGCTGCCCTAGATGACCGTCCATTTGCTGCCGACAGTCCAGACCAGTGCTTGAAAAAAACTCATGGGTTATGTCGGGGGCACACCAGAGCTGAATTGGCGCCAGTCGCGACGCCTGACACCATTCCACAACACGGCGCGCCAAAGCTTCGTGCAGCTGGGTTGCGCCGGCAATCCCCATGGTCGGTATCAAGCGGGTCTTGACCGTGCCCGGCACCGGGGCCTTGCAGAATATCAGGATTCTTGCGTGTTGAAACAGAAAGTCACTCATCGCTTTTGCCTTCGCCGCCAGCACGAGATCCCCTTGCCGGGTAATAACGTTCAACCAGCTGCTCAGGTGTTGCACCAAAAAAATATCGCCAGCGCAGCGACCACATTAACAAGACCGTTCTGACAAACCCATTGGTCTGCCAGCGCCTACTCGATGTGATCAGTACACTGGGTATACAAACCGGTGCGCCGTAGCGACGCAATCGACGACATATCTCAATATCTTCCATCAGCGGAATATCCGCGAAACCGCCCACCTGGACAAACAGGTCTCGGCGAATAAACAGGCCCTGATCACCGGTACAAATACCCGTGAGACGCGACCGCCAGTTCATCAGCCAAGCCAATAACCGATAGCGTCTTAGCTGGCTGTCAAAACCAACATCAAATCGGCCCCAAAGCCCACCCTTTGCGCAGGCAACATCAAGCTGCTCTAGAAAGTCTTGAGGCAGGGTCGAGTCAGCATGCAGAAAGAACAGCAGGTCGTGCCGAGCGACAGCAGCACCAGCATTTTGTTGTCGGGCCCGGCCGGACTGGCTGCGGATGAGCAGGTCGACTCGAGAAAGAGCCAGCGATCGAGTGCCATCGGTACTACCACCGTCGACCAACACTATTTCAAACTTGTCACGGGGCCAACGCTCCGTCAAAAGTGCCAGCCTATTCAACAGGATCGGCAGACCAGCCGACTCGTTTAAGGTCGGAATAACGATGGAAATGGAAACTGGCGTGGCAGTCTGCGGAGCCGTGGAGACTGCACTGGCGCCACTCGCTGGGCCCTTGACGTTGACTTCCTCAATCACCGCCGCTCAGCGCTCCACCGCAGCTGCTGCCTTGCCCGGCGGTACAGCCGTAACAATGCTCACCAACGACAATGGGTGCACCTTCCAGCTCAACAGCCAACAGGTCGCGTAGATGCGGCCTGGGCTTATCAGTGCCGATGAGGGGCAATTCAAGCATCTGATTGAAGTCACAATCGTAGACGAAACCTTGGTAATCCACACTTATCAAAGATCGACACATCACGGTCGCCAGATTATGGGGCATAAACGCATTCCGCAGCAGCGCCATGTAATCGGTGTACTGGTTTTTGGCCAGCAGCCTGGCACCAAATCGGCTGATGGGCATATTGGCGAGGGCAAAAAGCTGATTGAACGCAAGCCCATGGTCCTGACGCAAGGCCTGCTTGTAATCACGCTCCAGTCCCGCCTGATCAGGGGGCAGCATGGGCTCGTCCGGGTTATACACCAGATTTAACTCAAGATTCGAACCTGGCTTGCCATAGCCGACATGATTCAGCTTGAGCAGCCCCTTGATGCTGTCTGCATAGACACCCTTACCCCGCTGGCGATCCACGTTTTGCTCCTGGTAACAAGGCAGAGAAGCCACCACCACGATCTCGTTGTCAGCAAAAAATTCTGGCAGGTCCTCATAACCCGGCTCCATCAAAATGGTTGGATTGCAGCGATTCATGACGGTAACACCCAGTGCCCGCGCGGCCGTCACCAGCGACTTAAAGTGTGGGTTCATCTCCGGCGAGCCACCAGTCATATCCAGGATTTGAATATTCCGCTCGGCAAGGAAAGCCAGAACCAGCTCCATGGTATCAAGACTCATCAACTCTGTTCGAGTTGGCCCGGCATTGACATGACAATGCGTACAGCTGAGGTTGCACAGGTAGCCAAGATTGACCTGTAAAGTGGTCAGGGTGCCGCGTTTGATGGACGGAAAGTCTGTTGCCAGCAATAAGGGGCGCGTATCCTGCATCAGAGTTGGGCCCTCAGCCGTGCGTGATCGATTTTAGTGCAGCGGTCCTCTACCACCGTAATACCAGCGGCCATCAGTTGAGCACTCGCCTGTGCATTCCTGATACCCAGTTGCATCCAGAATACAGACACTCCAATATCAATTGCTGGCTGAACATAGGGCAAAACATTTTCACTGCGCTGGAACAGATCTACCATATCGACCGCCATGGGAATAGAAGCCAGATCGGGATAGCAGGTCAGACCCAAAATCGTGCTATGGTTTGGGTTAACCGGAATAACCTGATAAAAGTCCATCAAGTAACGCCCTACCTCATGACTGGCACGGGCAGGATCGTCGGACATACCGACAATAGCGATCGTTCGAGTTGCGGCAAAAATTCCATTTAAATCGAGCATTTCAAGAGCCTGCTTTCTGAACAGCTCGAATATTAGCAGTTGTCGAATAGGAGCTACACAAAACCACGAGAAAAATCTGTTATCATGCGGACCACGCCCCGGTAGCTCAGTGGATAGAGCATCCGCCTCCTAAGCGGAGGGTCGCTGGTTCAACTCCAGCCCGGGGCACCATGTTTTGCGAGTGCCCCGTTAATCCCGATAATAGTGAAGAGCCAAGCGCCAAGCCTACTTCTTCGCTTTAAGCTCTATAACAGCTTCCTCTGTGATGGGGTAGAAACCACCGAGACCACAGGATATGCCCGGCGAATAGCCGAAGCCCAGCCCATCCAGTACTGTAATGATATCGACACTGCAGAGCTGACCCATGGAGGTTCTGTACATGAAGGCTTGATGTGTATTCAGGCCAGGGCAGCGATGGGGCAGCCGGTTGACATAAATCTCATCATTCTTCATGTAAAAAAGAATATTTTTGTCATCAACCACATCGGTGCGATCAATTCGCAGCAGGCTCAGGCAACGCTTTTCTGCGGTTACTGCTTCCTGCTGAACGGGGTCTTGCTCCTTCATCTCGGCGCTAATGGTGCTCCAGGGCGCGAGGGCAAGCAGCGCAAGCAGTGAGAGCCGAGATTGTTTAATACGCCGTGTTCTGATCATGGATATGCTCCTTATTCGTCGCTGGGAGGAATTACTTCATCGCTTGGAAGAATCACGCATACCGGCTCAATATAGTGGTCACTTTTCAACTCTGCAACGAATTTTCTCGATCAATGCTTGCGCTCGATCATCCCATTGCCATCAGCGACTTTTGCCGGGCTTTCAACCCACCCCTAGAAATCTGCTTACAACTTGTCCTGTGCTCGGTGAATGACCATTCGCGCATGCAGTTCGTTGATCATCTTTGAAGCGGTTTTGGTGAAGAAACATGGCATTACCGCATGTATCAGGCAGACACATGCAGCGAGCAGCAGACGAAAGCCAAAACCTGATGCCATCACAAGGTGCTCGCCAGAGGACTCGTTAACTGACGCGGGATGCGCAAGGAATATTCTGTTTAGCATGGCTGGGGCTCTCGCTAGCGATGGTCTATGGGCCTTTGTCTGCGAGGCACCCGCCGCGCCAGACGACTCAAAGAGCTTAGCACCTCTGCTTTGGGATATTCTTTGAATTTAACCGCTCAATTCGGATAATAGCGCAGTTTTATCTCAATTATAGGAGATTCTATGCAAATTATTGACGATAAAGACCTGCAGATTCTCAGAATTCTGCAACGAAATGATACGGTAGCGGCTGCAGAGATCGCCGAGCGGGTTAACTTGTCTGTCAATGCCTGCTGGCGCCGCATTAAACGTTTGCAGTCCGAGGTTATTGAGAAACAGGTCGCGATTCTCGATCCGGTGAAATTTGGTATCGGCATGACAGTCTTCGTGTCGGTCCGTACCAGCCAGCACAACGAAGCCTGGTTGAACCAGTTTTCGACGGGTGTCAGCAAGATTCCGGAAGTGGTGGAGTTCTATCGCCTGAGCGGTGAAACAGACTACCTGCTGAAAGTCCTCACCAGAGACATTGCCGACTATGATCGCGTCTACAAGCAAATCATCAAGACTGCACCGCTTAGCGATGTCTCCTCCTCCTTCGCCATGGAACGGATCAAGTCGACAACTTCGCTGCCGATCTGACCCTCGCTTCGTGGGCCCTGCCTTGATGAGGTTGAAAGGGCCGCGTGAAAGCTCAGTAGCCGGTCCGGTTGACCTCCATCAGTCGGATTGACCAACACAAATCACTATACTGCGGCTTTTAAGAACCTGGCATTATTGAACCGCGCCATTAGCTGCACTTCACGTTTGTCATTTAGAGAAAGGGTACTCAAGACATGGCTTTACTCCCGATGGACCTCGTCAGCAGGATCAAACTACAAATCACTGAGCTTGCTCTGAGTGATCTGGACCTTGACGCCAAACCCATTCTGATTGATGTTCGCGAGCCTCAGGAAGCCGGCGCCGGCATGATTCCAGGCGCGGTGAATATTCCACGGGGTGTCCTTGAGTTTCAGATACACACTCATGAAGCATTAAGCGGCGAGCAGCATCCGGCAGTGGCTCACGGGCAAACGCCCATTATTCTGTATTGTCAGTCCGGCGGTCGGTCAGCACTGGCAGCACTGAGCCTGCAGCAGATGGGGTTTGATCGAGTGGTTTCTCTGCAGGGCGGCTATCAGGCCTGGTTAGCCAGCCAGCAATAGTATGCCTGACGCCACCTGGCTGGACCAGCTGGTTACACGAGGACTCAGTGGTGGCATTCTCGCCTTTCTGCTCCTGCCGAGTAGCAGCGCTGGGCTTGTAGCGCTGCCGCCAATCCAGGCCCTCGAAGCTTTTGAATCAACGTGAGCATGAACTGCGCGGCAGCGACACAAGGATGATATCGAGATCCTGTTCGGGCTTGAGGCTAACGACGTCGTTCCGCCGATACAAAGACCCCTCGCCTCAGTGACTTTCGTGCCCTGACTTGCCAACCTGCGCGCGCATGTTATTCTGAGATTTTTGACACGGTAGCAGCTCTGATGAACGAACCTCACATCGCGAAGATTGCCGGTATTGCTCTGCGCCGCCAAAGGCGTGGCCCGATGCTGACAGTGCAATCCTGCGCCGTCTCGGTAGAACACGGCGTTGCTCGCGATACCAGAGGTAAGCCAGGCAAACGCCAGGTAACACTGCTGAGCCAGGAAGCCTGGCAGGACGCCTGCCTGGCACTTGGCATTGACTTGGCCTGGACCGCTCGACGAGCCAATATTCTGGTTGAAGGCAGACGCTTTTGCGCAGCTGACGTGGGCAAGATTGTCAGGATCGGTGATCTACGTCTGGAAATCACCCGTGAGACCGACCCGTGCCAACGCATGGATGCTGCGCATCCCGGCTTGCAGGCTGCATTGCAGCCTGACTGGCAAGGGGGCGTCTGCTGTCGAGTGCTGGTCGCTGGCAACATCGCTGTTGGCGATACTATCGACATCCAATAGGGTCCGAGCTAATTGCTCGCCACGCTAACGATCTGGTGATTTAGACTCAAGTCGGACCCAAAGGGTTGAAAGAGACCGTCCGCATTCACTTATTTCGCTGGGCATCGATACTGCGAATTGACTACCGCAGGACACGGGCTTCTGTCAGCTCCTGATCGATGCCATCGCTGGTGGCAATAGTATTGATATCTAACGAGTATCGCATTGCTCGTTAGCAAAAAAGTCCGCCAATGAACATCATTCTGTCGGCTTAATCTCTACGATGGCACCAGAGTACATAGCAGCTTCGCGAAATCAGTGCATAATGCCTATCGCAGACTGTGGAATCACCGAACAGTTTTACGGTTAAATATCTGCAAAATGTCGCATGCATTCTTTTTTACTTTTCATCCAACGAGCCTTACTACCAGTGAATTGTCGCGCAGTTATATGCAAAAATAAGACTGGTCGTTAGACAAGAACTTAATGCTCAATGGCTTAACTATTCTTTTTTTAAGCTATCAGCAGCCAGTCTGCAAGCTGGCTATTAATGATTAATGATCAATAACAAGCCAATTTTTGATCAACTTAAACGACTCATGTCCGGCCGACTAAGGGACTGAAGAAAGCGAAATTGAACAGCGTTTTTTGACCAAAAATCTTACTAATATCAACTTGCGAAAAGAGGCATTCAGTGGCGGTAAACACGTAAGACGCGAAGGCTTTGGCCTTCCTATTGGAAACCCAATCAACAACCAGAAAGCGCGGGATGGGGGGAGCCAAATTGAATATTGTTGTGACCGATGCTGATACAGACTTTCAAAAGCAGTTAAAAGCCGCACTTGAACTCGCTGGACACTGGGTAGCAGAAGCCGCAACCGGTGGCGAGGCATTGACTCAGATTCGAGCCCATAGGCCAAGCCTGATTATCGCCGCAGCTGACCTGCCAGATATGACGGGCGACCATCTGTTTGAGCGGGTAAAAGAGCTCGGCGTCGACTTTCAGGTCATTGCGTTTATTTTCTTGAGCCCCGATATCGGGGAGAGCCACGCTGTCGCTCGTCTCAACCGCGGCGCTGACGGGGTATTTGTCAAACCTATCAATTTGACTCTTTTGCTTGCCCATGCCAATGCCTGTTTATTGAACGCAGATAGGCATGCCAAGTTCATCGAAGCAAAACTGGAACGGCTTACCCACCTACTGGATGGTGATAACCCATATTCCTTTGATCGCAAGATATCCATCAGCGAAAACCTGAATCACTACCTCGATAATCTTCAAAGAACGATCAAGAACTGCCAACCTGACAACGGCGATCAGTACCATAGCACCAGTCCTGCGGCCCCATTGATAGAAGGCAGGAACTCTTCTCTGGCTTATATTCGCTTTTGTCTCGATCAGCTGAATCGTCGACGGGCGTTGGTCTCTACATTGAACTCTGAGGCGCTGACCTGGTGGCTTATATTCACGGTCGCTGAATCTCAGTACGCAGGAAAAACCCTGTTTGTTTCTGACCTGTATTTCAGCACACCATCGGCTAAAACCACTATCGTCTCACGCATCAATCAACTGATTGAAAAAGCCATTTTGGCTAAACGCAATCACCCCACCGACGGGCGTCGCCAACAGATAGTTCTCGGCGAGGCTTTCGAGGCAACCTTTAGCAGGCACGTCGGCGAAAGCCTTGATCTACTCGGCGGGGTAATATCATAAATCCTGTCAAATTCAGCTGAGACTAAGAACCGAAACGATACCGAACCTTGACGACAAAAACGTCGTTGACAGGGTCTCGCCAGCCGGCCTCAAACAAATCTGAAAAGCTGTTTTCTCGAAGGGGCAGTCCCTTGTCTGCAACTCGAGTATAAACCACAAACAAATCTGACAAGGGTGCAATTTCCCAACGATAGCGCACCTGAAAGCTCATCTGCGACAACCCAAAACTGTCAGACGGGCCAGCGGGTTTACTGGTCTTAATCAGCTCACCAGGATTTTCGGGAATCAGGTAGAATTCGTCCTCATGGGCTCGAATTGATACCCATTGCAGCGCTGCTCTGATCTGCTGGCGAGCGCTGAAAAAATATTCAAACGTCACTTTCGGCGTCCACTGCTCAGCATTAAAGGTCGTGAAATTCTTGTTCTCCTGATGCAGCAGCCAGCCTTGCCTATCTGCCCAGCTATACTCAAGGTCGACTGAAAGGCGATCACTCGGCCGCCAGGTAAAGCCCCCACCGAGCGAGACCTGATTACCGCCCAGCGCCTCTTCGCGCAGACCGATACCACCGCCAAATGTCAGATTGGTATTTGACGGTGATGAATAACGCAAGACTACTTCCCGACGTTTTTCGGTGCGATAAATACCATTGCCGAAACTATTAAGATCATCGTAGGCCGCTGGCGTGAAACTGGTAACCAGCATAAGACTAGACAAATTATTAAAGGTTAGACGATTGGTCAGATAAATAGCGCCGCCAGTGAAGTACCCCGCCGAATTTTTCTGAACAAATCCACGCAGATCAAACTGATTACTCTTGGCCCAACTCATTCCCGAGCTGGTGCGAACATGCGCCGAACGGATGCGAAAGTTATCGTTGCGCTGCAGATAACCCAAGTCGTTAATATTGACCTTATCGTCAAAATACTCGATACCGAATCGCTGTGAAACGCCCTGTCGCAAGGTGTACTCCACATCAAAGAAGCCACCATAGCCACGGTCAATCCCCTCTATGTCAGAGGTAAATACCTGACCGTCGAGCTTGAGCTTGCCATCTGAGGTCAGATAGTGGCCATCCAGCCCCTGCACCAACGCATCTCGTGTTTCGTGCAGTGCGGCGGTACTCAGGAAGCCAACAGACCGGTAAGCACCGCCGACTGAGTCCTCATACACTAACCGGCCTATGGCATAATCACTACCGGTCTGTTTAAGCCATACAGACTCGCCGTTCGCCTTGCCACGCAGAACCGCATCCTCCTCAAAAGCGCCAAGGAATCCATAACGAAAACTACCCATCTGACCGGTAAGCTTCACAGCACCATACAGATCCACTGGTCTGGCAAGCTCACGGTCAGGAATGGAGATATTCGCCGCTACTGGCAAAGCGAGGGGTTTACCTCCGATTCGCCGAGTATTCACCATGGTATAGGGCGCCCCAGCGTTACCAACACCATTGCCACGGGTATCGGCACGAGGCGAAGCCACAAAGACTTCTTGTCCCTCGAGGAAAAACAGGCGTTTTTCCGGGAAAAAGGTCTCAGTGGCATCCAGATTGATCACCACATCGTCGGACTCTACATTGCCAAAATCAGGGTTCACTGTGCCTGAAATTTGCATGTTGGTTGACGGCCGCCAGAAGAAGTCAGCGCCCAACTTGTACTGATTTTTATCATCAATCAGATCCCGACCGACAGCCGCGAAGGGATAAATGCTGTACTGTTTCTTTGGATTGACGTCCTCAAACTGCATTTCCTGCAAGACGGACATGAACTTGGCCTGAGTATCTGGCAGACCCGGCCAGCCCCACTTTTCCTCTATATAGGCCACCTTGCGAGACATATAGAGACCTATCCGCCGAATGTCCTCACTGGCAGGCATCGAGACGGTACCCCAGGGAATAAATAGCTCTGCCGACCAACCGTGGTCCGTGGTCTTGCTGGCCCCTCGCCAGGCTCCATCCCAGTCGCTGGTAAACTGCCGTTCCGGCAGCACGGTACCATCCATTAGCGTGTCGCCGAGATTGACACCAAACCAGTAGCCGTAGCGGCCCTCCCCCGAGGTGTCCAGTGTCAGGCTGACACTGTCCCGATTGACTTGACGCTGGTCGCGACTCGAGAGCCGCTTGATCAGAGACTCGACGGGCTGGTCCATATCGACGCCGACATAGAGGCCATCTTGAGTGTAGAAAAACTTAACGCGAGTTGCGTGTGGAACGCTGGCCAGCGTGTCCGGCTCGACCACGACAAACTCGTCATAGGCGGGCAAATCTGCCCACACAGCTTCGTCGAGACGCCCGTCGATTTTTATCTCGAGCTCGGCGCTGACCCGCTCGACCTTGATGCTCTCGCCCTGCTCAAGGTCAACAACCAGGTTGGCCACGGCGGCCTGACCCAATGAGACCAACAGTAGCGCGCTGAAGACTCTAAAAATTTGCTGTTTTCGCATACATTTCTCCCTGTGATGCTTTATAGCGTTAACACAGGGAGTGATTCAAGCCATGGAGCAAAATAGACTCGCTCAATACCGCGAGACATCCCTTCACGCCAGATCGGCGACCAGTGATTGCCTGACGCTATCGGCTATCTGCACCGGCTCACACGGAAAAGCCAGGTGATCAACCCCCACCGTTACCGAGGTACCGGCTTTAACAGCCGTGATCTGCTCAGGCGTCAACTGATAACGCATGAAGTGCACCGCCGCAGTCTTGTCTGCGGTGGTACGGTCCATATCCTCATCGGTGATGGGATAGATTTTCTTAAGATCCCCGACCTGAATCCATATCTGATCCTCGACGCCGACGAGCTCTGCCAGTCGGCGCTTGCGTTCATCGACGTCGTTGTACTGGATCAGCAGGGTGCATTTCCAGTTGTCGCCGGTAGGAATCAGCGGATTGTAGGCCTCCAGCTCCTCCAAAATGCCCGCCGACTCGAAAACTTTCTCGATGCGTAACATCTCCTGGATCTGGTACTTGATGGTCAACTGATCCTCAAACAGTAACAGCAGGTGGTCGCCCACCAAGACCTGTCTGTTCTTTTTATGGGCCAGCACCTCAGTGCGAAAATCGGCTCTGCGTTGCGCATATTCTTCCAACGACCAGAGATCTGCTCGCGTTAACATAGGGCACTCCTTAGAATCCCTCGGCACATCAAAGCGCCGAGGTCACAGCTGAAGAAAAGAAAGAATTACAGGCCGTAAGCCTGGCGTAACAATGACATGGGGTGTTCTGATCGCTCGACGCTAGTCGCCAGGTTCGTGATCTGAGTCGCCGCCATAGGACAGTCGCTGGTGAAATGCTGCGGAGCCTTTTGGTCCACCTGTCGAACCACCGGCCGAGCTATCTTCACAGATTTATCTCGCGTTTCTTTTTTTACCGCGTAGGTGCCGTCATGCCCGGAACAACGCTCTATGGCATTGACCTGGGTATCAGGTACCAAATTAAGAATATCCCGAGTCTTGAGGCCAATATTCTGGACACGCAAATGGCATGCAACCTGATAACTGATATCACCCAGCGACTGTTTAAAGTCGGTATTGAATTCGCCCTCGCGGTGTCGAAGATGAAGATACTCAAAGGGGTCGAAGAAAGCATTTTTGACCTTCTGGACATCAGCGTCATCAGGGTACATTAGCGGTAATTCCTGCTTGTACATCAAAACGCAAGATGGAATCGGCGCGATCAAGTCGTAGCCTTCATCCACAAGCTTTGCCAAGACTGGAATATTTTTTCGCTTCAGCTTATCAACGGTCTCAAGGTCACCCAGTTCCAGCTTCGGCATGCCACAACAGGACTCCTTGGGCACAAGGTCAATCTGAATGTTGTTATGTTCAAACACCGTGACAAAATCCTGGCCCAAATCCGGCGCATTATAGTTGCCATAGCAGGTGGCATAGAGCGCCACCTTGCCGGTGGTTCGCCCGACGGGTTTGACGGTTTGGGGCGAGTTTTTGAAGCGTTTACGCAACGTTTTCGCATGATAATCCGGCACTGGTGCTTCGTGGTGCACACCCAGGGTTGATTCCAACGCATTGCGAAACAAACCGTTTTTGTTCAGCGCATTCACTGTAACATCGACCAGCGGGATACTCGCCAGCTTACCGACCGTATCAGTACTCGTCAGGGTTCGATCACGAAAACTTGCCCCTTCCGATTTGAATCGTTGGGCTTTCGCGCGCAGCATCAGATGCGGAAAATCGATATTCCACTCGTGCGGTGGCACATAAGGACACTTGGTCATATAGCACAGATCGCAGAGATAGCATTGATCTACGACCTTGAAATAATCCTGCTTGGGGATGCCGTCAACCTCAAGGGTTGGCGACTCATCCACCAGATCAAACAGGGTCGGGAAAGAATCACACAAGCTCACGCAGCGCCGACAGCCGTGACAAACATCATAGACACGCTCCAGTTCTGAGAACAAGTTATCCTTGTCCCAGAAAGTCTCTTCCTGCCACCCCAACGGGTGCCTTGTTGGCGCTTCTAAACTGCCTTCACGTCGCTCACTCATGTGCGCTCTTTCCTGACCTGATGGTTAACGATTAACCCTGCTTGCCTCTCGCCTTCATTAGGCGTCGAGGTTATCTAACGCCTTCTGGAAACGGTTAGCATGGCTACGCTCAGCCTTGGCCAATGTTTCGAACCAGTCGGCTATCTCATCAAAACCCTCTTCTCGAGCAGCAGACGCCATACCGGGATACATGTCGGTGTACTCGTGGGTTTCGCCGGCTACTGATGCCTTGAGGTTATTGCTGGTTGAGCCAATCGGCAGGCCGGTCGCAGGGTCACCGGTTTCTTCCAGGTATTCCAGGTGCCCGTGGGCATGACCCGTCTCACCTTCGGCCGTAGAACGGAATACTGTCGCCACATCGTTGTAGCCTTCTACGTCTGCTTTGGCCGCAAAATACAGGTAGCGGCGGTTAGCCTGAGACTCACCGGCAAACGCGTCTTTCAAATTCTGTTCAGTTTTTGAACCTTTTAATGACATAGATTTTCTCCAATAGTTTGTTCACAACGACTGTGAGGGTCTCAAGATAGAGGTCTGAAGCGACTGAGTCCAATGAATGTTTTCATTCGGATTGATTGGCAAAAACGATCGATAACACTCAAAAGCACATGAGAATCAATCGTATTTGCCGCCGCTCACTTGCCTGTTCGACTGTGCTAATCTTTCAGACTGCTCGACTCAAGGATTCGGATGATGATTGCCACCCACCGCATTTGGCACCGCCATTGGGCCATCAGCCAACTACGCCTTGCACTGCTGATATTGATCCCGCTGAGTGCCACCCTCAACTCGTCTGGCGCTAGCAGTGCAGTCGCTGGCCTTATACAACACTCTGTCGTTGCCGACGGGCATCAGCTCGCGGTCTGGGAGAAATCACCCGCACGGCCCAATGCCGTCATCCTCCTGCTTCACGGCCGCACCTGGAGTTCACTTCCGGATTTTGACCTGCAAGTTCCGGGCGAGTCCCTGTCATTCATGGATGGACTCAATGCATTGGGTTACGCCGTCTATGCCCTTGACGCTCGCGGCTATGGCGCGACTCAACGAGATGAAAGCGGATGGCTAACCCCAAACAGGGCTGTCCGCGATGCGACCCTTGTGATCGACTGGATCAAGACTCGAACCGCGCTTGATGTCCATTTGTACGGTTGGTCCTACGGTTCTATGGTGAGTCAATTGGTCGTCCAGCGCACGCCGAAAAAGGTCAAGTCGGTACTGATGTTCGGCTATCCATTCGATCCCGCCAGGCACGTCTATCCTGCAGACACTCAGTATCCGCTTCGAGCGCCCGCCGAAATCAATACAGCGGCCAATGCAGCCAGCGACTTTATCGTTCCTGGCGCTATCAGCCAAGCCGCCATAGATGTGTATGTGGCAGCGGCCCTGTCGGCGGACCCTTACCGCGTTGACTTCAAGAATCTGCATGAGTGGTCCGAATTGAATCCGAGCCTGGTAACGACCCCAACACTACTACTCGAAGGCGAATTCGACCCTCTGTCAGGGCCTGCCGATCTGCCAACTTTTTTCAGTCGGCTGAATACTGCGGATAAATGGTGGGTCGTGCTGGCGGGCGGCGACCATGCTGCATTATTGGAAAAGCCCAGAAACAAGATGCTCTCAGCGATCGACAGCTTTATCAAATCACTGGCCAGGTAATAACCTGAACGGTTATCGTGGCCCATCACTAACATCCTAAAACTTCGAATGCGGAGATGATCATGAAAATCAGAATTTTAGTGCCCTTTGTCTTTGTACTGATGACACTTGGATGCGGCAAGTCCGAAGAATCACCCGCGCCATTAGCGGTTACTGTGCTTGCCACAGGCGCCAATCTCGCCGGTGCCAATGGTATTATTTTCTCCCCTGACAATCAGCTCTATGTTGCATCGGTGGTCGGCTCCAACATTTCTATACTGGACCCGAACACAGGCGAAATCCTGCGACAATTAGGTGCTAGCGAGGGAGTTGTCGGACCCGATGACATAGACTTCGCACCGGACGGCAGTTTTTACTGGACCTCGATCCTGACTGGCGAAGTCGCGGGGCTGACCCCTGACGGCCAGCTGATCCAGGCAGCCCAGCTCAGTCCCGGCGTAAATCCCATCACCTTTTCAGATGAGGGCCGACTGTTTGTCGCTCAATGCTTCTTCGGCACTGGTTTGTACGAACTGGACCCTCAAGGCCAGACCGCGCCGCGCAGCATCAGTGAGGACCTGGGGCCCAATTGTGGCTTGAACGGCATGGACTGGGGCCCGGATGGCCGCCTGTATGGACCTCGCTGGTTCACCGGTGAGATTGTCAGCTTCGATGTAGACACTCGAGAAATGCGTCTTGAAGCGGCCGGCTTTGAAACACCTGCCGCCGTCAAGTTCAATAGTCATGGTGAACTGTTTGTGTTGGACACTGGCTCTGGCGAAGTCTACAAGCAAAGCGGAGACCAACGCACAAGGGTCGCGACCTTGACCCCAGGGCTCGATAATTTCGCTTTTGACTCTAATGATCGTCTCTACGTCTCCAGCTTTGTCGACGGCTTTATCAAACGGGTGGAGGCAGACGGTTCCTTGACGACTATCCAGCCTGGCGGCATGGCCCATCCTGCAGGGGTCTCGCTGCTTGACGATCAGATCGTGGTCGCAGATTTACATGCCATCCGCTTCTTCGACCCAGCCACAGGTACCGAAACCCGCGTCAATCGCAACGTTCTGGGTGTTGGCAAAGTCGGCGGCGCCCTGAATCTTGCCGCGGACGGTCATAACCTCATTCTCGTCTCTTGGGTCGACAATGATGTTCGCGTCTGGAATCCTGCCTCAGGCGAGATACTGGAGCGCTACAGTAATCTCAAAGCACCCGTTGCTGCGGTTCGATATGCGGATCGTCTCATCGCAACAGAGCACGGGACTGGCAGAGTCATCTCCCTGAATGCGCAGACTGTCACGGGCCTCTTTGAATTGCCATCGCCGACAGGGCTTGTTGTGCTGAAAGATGCCTTGTATGTCACAGACCGAGAATCGGGCAGTGTCTATCAACTGGGATCCGATGGCCAACTGCTGAATGCCCCAAAACTCGTCATCAGTGGTCTTGATACACCGGAAGGTATTGCTATCAGGCATGGCGACTTTGTGATTGTCGAAGGCGCTACGGGTCAGATCAAACAGGTGACCCTGGGCGGGCAGCAGACGCTGCTGGGGACCATACCGGCGGGCACTCCAGCACCCAGCACCATCCAGCCACCCTCCATGGTTTTCAATGGCGTCGCTGTTGGTGCCGATGGCACGGTTTACGCATCTGGCGAAACTAGCCGGAAATTGTACGCGCTCACGCCAGAAGCTTAAGCACTAAACCCTTATTAGCACTAAACCTTTAGTAGTCGTAGTTAGTAGTCGTAGTTAGTAGTCGTAGTTAGTAGTCGTAGTTAGTAGTCGTAGTAGCAGCCGCATCTGCACGCCATCCTCAAGCAGCCACGAATGGATTTGCTTGAGGGTGGCCAGAATCATGGGGCCTAGCGGCAGCGTCGCCTGCTCTGTCGCGCTTGTTGCAGCTACTGCTGTTGCTGTTGCTGTTGCTGCTTATAGCCTTGAAACAGGGCGTCCAGCGTTTTCCACATGATGCCTGGCGCACCATTACCGACAGGCTCGCCGTTCAAAGTCGCTACCGGCCAGATTTCATGACCTGAACTGGTGATCATTATTTCGTCTGCCGCCGCTAGCTCGGCAAGCTTGACGTCCCTTTCCTGCAGCGCCAGCTGATTGCTTCGAGCCAGTTCGACCACGACATCTCGGGTGATACCATGCAGCAGGAGCTGAGATTTCGGCGGCGTGATGAGGACACCGTCTTTGACAATAAAGAAATTCGAGGAGGTCGATTCCGTCGCGAAACCCTCTCGAATCAAAATGGCATCATCGGCGCCCTGACTGATCGCCTCGTTCTTGAGCATACCCGCGGCAATCAGACTGACCGTTTTGATATGGCCTCTGGCCCAGCGAAAGTCTTCCAGCGTCACCAGTTTGTAAGGGCGAATTTCCGTCCGCTCAAGAATCGGCGCCGAATAGACCATCACCAAGACTGTTGGGGGCACATCGGGGTAGACATGGTCTCGCCGAGTGGCCACTCCTCGAGTCACCTGAATATAAATTAACGCAGTCGATTCGCCACTACGACTGATGGCCTCGTCAATCAGACCGGTCCAGTCGGCAGCGGTCATAGGATTCTTCAGCTTGATTTCTGCCAGGCTGGCTTCTAAGCGACGAAGATGACGGGACAGCGTAAAGGCGTGCCCGCCATAGACAGGAATCACTTCATAGACACCATCACCAAACATGAACCCACGGTCCAGGACGGATATACGCGCCTCCCCGATGGGTTGCCATTCACCGTTCAAGTAAGAAATTGCCATTTCGCCTCGCCATCCTTTCAAAGAGCCACATGATAGCTAAAATTCAGGTGTTCTTCACTGCCAGAAAAATAATGGTATATTCTCCCGAAGGTTCACAACCTATCAACGCTTCGCGCACTCACGACAAACACTGCTGAGTTTGGTTCTCAGCCTTGAAGGCTGAGGTTCAATCACCGAACCCTTGTGATATGTTTGATCTATGCAGGTTATAAGCAGACTTACTCGGCAAAGGGCCACTACCATGATAACGAAACTACTGATTGCCAACCGGGGCGAAATTGCCATCAGAATCGCGCGAGCGGCAAGTGACATGGGCATCGAGACCCTGGGCATCTGTTCTCACGATGACCAGCCGTCACTCCACACTCGAAAAGTCGATACCCTGATCGTTCTTGAGGGCACAGGCGCCGCTGCCTACCTGGACGCAGAACAGATTATTCAGGTCGCGGTCGCCCAACAGTGTGATGCCGTACATCCAGGCTATGGTTTCCTGAGTGAGAACGCAGACTTCGCTCGACTTTGCGCTGAACGCAATATTTTATTTGTTGGGCCTACCCCGGAGCATCTGAGTCTGTTTGGCGATAAATCAAGGGCTCGTCTCCTGGCCGAGTCCTGTGGCGTGCCAATCATTCGAGGAACCAACGGCGATACGGACCTCTCCAGTGCACGGGACTTTTTCCAACAGTTGCCTGCTGGCGCTCATATGCTGATTAAAGCCATAGCTGGTGGCGGCGGTCGCGGTATGCGCATTGTTGAGTCCCTGGAGCAGCTGCCAAAACTGCTGGAGCGTTGTCAAAGCGAGGCGAAAGCCGCATTTGGTGATGCCAGCGTCTATGTGGAGCAGCTGGTGCCTCGCGCGCGGCATATCGAGGTTCAGATCATCGGCGACGGCAAGGACACCTGTCACCTGTGGGAACGCGAATGCAGCACCCAACGTAACCATCAGAAGGTCGTCGAGCTGGCGCCCGCACCCGGCCTGGATCCGATTCTACGCCAGTCGCTGATTGATGCCGCGATGACCATGGCCGCGAGTGCACACTATTTGAGCCTGGGCACCTTTGAGTTCCTGCTGGATCGTGATCACCCGGGAGACTTCTATTTTATTGAGGCTAACCCTCGCCTACAGGTTGAACATACCGTGACTGAAGCGGTAACCGGTGTGGATCTGGTACAGACTCAATTGCACCTGGCCAACGGCGCCACACTGGCATCTTTAGGACTAATGGACGGTGATAGGCCCATGCCTCGCGGGTTTGCGATCCAGGCTCGTATCAACATGGAAGCCCTGTCCCTCAAGACACCAGCAAACCCGCGCTTTAAGCCGACCGGCGGTATCTTGTCAGTTTTTGAACCGCCAACCGGTCCAGGGATAAGGGTAGATTCCTTTGGCTATTCCGGCTATACGACCTCCACTCGGTTTGATTCATTACTGGCAAAACTGATCGTTCACTCCAACAGCCATGACTTCGCAGACTGTGCGCGCAAGACCTATCGCGCACTGACTGAGTTTCGAATTGAGGGCTTTGAGACCAACATTCCGTTTCTGATGAATCTGGTCCAGTCCGAAGCCTTCAAAACCAATGACATCTACACACGCTTCGTGGATGAGAATCTGGCAAGTCTCGCTCTTCAGACAGAACATGAGGCATTGTTCTTCAGCTCAGAGCAAACCAGCGCTTCAAAGCCTCTAGTCGACAGTCATTCTGCTCAGCTGGCTGGCTCAAAACTCACCAGCAAAGATCCGTTAGCCGTATTAAATCTGGGCAAATCGACCACAGGACCAAAGCCTGGGGTGGAACAGAAGCAGCCCCAAGGTCCTAGCGGCACCACACCTGTGAATGCGCCACTACAAGGTACTATCATTGAGCTTAGTATCGACCTGGGTTCAACTGTTTATCTCGGTCAGCAACTCTTGATCATGGAAGCCATGAAGATGGAGCATGTGATCACGGCCCCAGTCAGCGGCACTGTAAAATTGTTGGGTTGCAATGAAAACGATGCCGTGTTTGAGGGTCACCCGCTGCTTTTTATTGAGCCTGGCGATGTCGCTAATGCTGATGCCAATGAGGCCGTTGAGCAGGATCTCGACTATATAAGGCCTGACCTTGCCGAGTCGATCGAAAGGCACGCCTTTGGCCTGGACATTTCTCGCCCGGAGGCAGTAGCTAAACGTCACTCAACAGGACATCGCACCGCTCGAGAGAACTTGGCAGAACTCTATGACCCAAATACCTTTGTTGAATATGGCGCGCTCACCATTGCCGCCCAACGACGTCGCCGGAAAGTCGATGACTTGATGCGCAATACCCCGGCAGATGGCATGGTGACCGGCATCGGCAGCGTCAACGGCGCGCTGTTTCCCGGTCAAGACACGCAATGCATCTTAATGAGCTATGACTATATGGTGCTGGCGGGTACTCAGGGTGGGCAAAATCACCGCAAAAAAGACCGCATGTTTGAGCTCGCCGAGACACTCAAACTGCCCATCATACTGATTGCCGAAGGAGGCGGTGGTCGCCCTGGAGACACAGATGGTCTCGGCATAGCCGGTCTAGACTGCCTGGCATTTGCTTTGTATGGCAAGCTTAGCGGACTAGTCCCTCGAATAGGCATCACCACCGGTCGATGTTTCGCCGGCAACGCCGCCCTGCTTGGCGCCAGTGATGTGGTTATTGCGACCAAAGACTCGAACATCGGCATGGGTGGCCCGGCCATGATTGAAGGCGGTGGCCTGGGTATTTTCACACCCGATGAAGTCGGCCCCATGGCAGTCCAGATCAGCAACGGTGTCATTGATATCGTGGTCGACGACGAAGCTGAGGCCATGGTCGTGGCGAAGCAATACCTGTCTTATTTTCAAGGCCGAGTTGAGCAGTGGGAGCGCCATGATCAGAGGCTGTTGCGGTCCGTCATTCCCGAAAATCGGCTGCGCATTTATGATATTCGGGCGGTAATTAAGACGCTTGCTGATGTCGATTCTGTCCTTGAACTACGCGCTGGCTTCGGTCTTGGCATGATCACCGCGTTTGCACGTATAGAAGGTCGACCGATCGGTATCATAGCGAATAATCCGGCGTTCTTATCCGGTGCCATTGACAGCCAGGGTGCTGACAAGGCGGCGCGTTTCATGCAGCTGTGCGATGCCTTTGACATACCCATATTGAGCCTCTGCGATACGCCGGGAATCATGGTTGGACCCGAGGCCGAAAAGACTGGCCTGGTTCGCCATGCAGCGCGCATGTTCGTCACAGGCTCAAGTATCACAGTACCATTATTCACCATAGTCCTGCGCAAGGGCTATGGTCTCGGCGCCCAGGCTATGGCTGGAGGAGGCTTCAAGGCTTCGATATTCACCGTGACCTGGCCAACGGGGGAATTCGGCGGCATGGGCTTGGAGGGCGCGGTCAAGCTGGGTTACCGCAAGGAGCTAGAGGCAATCACCGACCCTGACGAGCGAGCAAAGGCTTTTGAAACCCGCGTGGCCTCGATGTATCAGCATGGTAAGGCGGTGAATTACGCAACCGCCTTTGAAATTGATGATGTGATTGACCCGGTTGAGTCCCGTCAATGGATTATGGCCGGCTTAAAATCGACCCCGGCGGCACCACCTCGGCAGGGTAAAAAACGACCCTTTGTCGATACCTGGTAAGCTCCTCTCGACCCAAGATGCAGCTACTCATGGCGCAAAGCCTCAATAGGCGCCATGCGAGCTGCACGACGAGCCGGAAAAAATCGAACTCCACACTTCTGAATGTCGCGAAGATTGTAGTACTGCTCAGCACTGGACGACAGAGGCTTCAAGCCCGGTCGTAGTCAATACAGCCGACAGCTGGTCAGCTGGCTTCGGATACTTCGAGTCAACTTCAACCCACGTAAAGGAGGCCTTCGCCTCGCGCTAGGAGGGCACTGAATATTTTTGGCAAATGGCGGAATGAAAAACGCCCCGAGGCTCGAGGGAGTCACGGGGCGTCAGGTCTTAGAAGGCTTTGATCACGCGGCTGGGACAAACACCGCTTTGGTTTCGAGGAATTCCTCAAAACCCAGCTCGCCCCACTCACGCCCGTTACCGGATTGCTTATAGCCACCGAAAGGAGCATTGAAGTCAGGTCCTGAACCGTTGATATGAACGTTACCGGTCCGTATCTGCGCCGCGACCTCCAAGGCGTGCTCGACGCTGCTAGACTGAACATATCCGGACAGGCCATAGGGCGAGTCGTTAGCTATATCGATGGCTTCGGCTTCCGTGTCGTAAGGCAATATGCTGAGCACCGGCCCAAATATTTCCTCTTGCGCTATAGTCATATCATTTGTGACGTCACCAAAGATCGTAGGCTTAACAAAATAACCCGCATTCAGCCCATCGGGACGTCCGGTACCACCAGTGACCAGCGTGGCGCCTTCATCTATACCTTTTTGAATCAGCGCTTGAATCTTGTCCCATTGAATCTCGCTCACCACAGGACCTATGACAGTGCCTGCCTCAAACGGGTCACCGGCTTTTACGGTTTCTGCGGTTGCCTTGGCAATTTGCAGCGCTTGATCATGCTTGGCCCTGGGCACCAGCATGCGAGTTGGGGCATTGCAAGACTGTCCGGAGTTGGTGAACACTTGAGAGACACCGCCAGACACCGCCTTCTGCAGATCCGCATCATCAAGCACGATGTTAGCTGATTTGCCGCCCAACTCCTGCGCGACCCGTTTGACCGTATCTGCTGCCGCCTTGGCCACCAGGATACCAGCGCGCGTCGAGCCAGTGAATGACATCATCGCGATATCAGGATGGGCCGACAGAACCGAACCCACAGCAGGACCGTCACCATTAACCAAATTAAAGACGCCTTGAGGAACACCAGCCGAATGGAGAATCTCCGCCAAAATGATGGCATTCACCGGTGCGACTTCACTGGGTTTTAACACCATCGTGCAACCAGCCGCCAGCGCTGGCGCAACTTTGCAGGTAATCTGGTTGATGGGCCAGTTCCACGGCGTAATCAGACCACAAACGCCGATGGGCTCTTTGCGCAAGAGATAGGCACCCTTTTTAGTTTGCCACTCATAATTTTTCAAAATGTTCATAGTTGTCGCGATGTGCGCTTGTCCCGTCGCTGCCTGAGCTGCCTTTGAGAGCCAAATCGGGGCGCCCATTTCAGTAGAAATAGCAGCTGCGATCTCGTCATAACGCTTAGTATATTCCGCCAGAATCGCACCAAATAACTCAAGGCGCTCGGCAACCGTCGTGCGCGAATAGCTTTCAAAGGCGCCTTTGGCGGCCGCAACGGCACTTTCGACATCGGCTGCACTGCCCATGCTGATTCTCGCAAAGGCTTCCTCGGTTGAGGGGTTTATCACATCCAGGGATGCGGGTTTGGCTGGATCAACCCATGCGCCATTGATATAAAATTTCAAATACTCTTGCATGCTTACTCTCTTTTCAGGTTGGATTGCGTATCGATTCTCGAAGGCTGAACCGGTTTGAGTCTTGGGCCAGCCGTTGGACCGCCCTGTATTGAATTTTGCAGATGAACCTTCTGCTGCAGGGTTCACGTCTTAACACAAATTTAAAAACGCGCTAAAAACAAAAAAGTTCTGAATACGTGTTGACCTCAGTGCGCCAAACTACAAACTCAATTGCAGCCTGTCAAGACGTGAAGCTTGCCCCTTGCCGCAAACTCTATAGGCGCAAACATCAATGCAGCAGATCTATAGGATCCTGCTCGAAGCACGATTCTCCCTCATAGGCGCGGCTCACCACCCCTTCGACCTACGATTGCGAATTGCCGTCGGCATGGACTCAGGCTGGCTGGCACCGCCCAGACCGGTAGCGTTAGAGGCGAGTGCCAGAAAAACTGGCGTTACCAAACATACCCAGTTTAGCGTTGCCACTGATGCCATCGCCTTCGACGATCGCTGAGAACTCCAATTCCATGGGCATGGGCTGGGTCATTTTGACTTTCCATGAAAGACTACCACCCTCAACACTGCCACCAGTGAAATCCTGGGTCCCCTGCGAGCTAACGATTTTGCCAGACAGTGCTGCGCCATCAGCGGCAAGGCTGAGAGTTGCATCCTGCTTACCCATCGGGGAGTTCATCGTTACTTTCCAATCGCCATTGATGCTCATGATAGATCCTCTTGGTTGATGCTCTTGGTTGATGCTCTTGGTTGATGCTTTTGGTTGATGCTCTTGGGCTTGAACAGCCCTCGCAATTAGGTGTTAGCCTGCTGGAGGCCGCCCACTGCCACGCCCCTGATGTCAGCCGCAAGACTTACAGTAACAGGATTCTGTCGGCCTTAACATGTCGTGTCATCAGGTTCGAGATATCTGCTGCCTGGCGACTCGCCAAGCTTCAGCACCTCATCCAGCGACCTAACGGGCAAACTGAATAAGCACTCCCGCTGCGACTGCCGAGCCAATCACACCGGCTACGTTGGGGCCCATCGCGTGCATCAGCAGAAAATTGTGCGGATTCGCTTCGAGACCCAATTTGTTAGCAACCCGAGCTGCCATGGGTACCGCTGACACACCCGCCGCACCGATTAGCGGATTGATTTGTTGCTTTGACATCAAATTCAGCAATTTTGCCATCAATACGCCGGCCGCAGTGCCAATACAGAAAGCCACCATGCCCAGCACCAAGATCCCCAGGGTCTCTGCGACCAAAAACTGCTCTGCTCGCAGTTTGGAGCCCACTGAAAGACCCAACAGGATAGTAACCACATTAATGAGGGCATTTTGTGTCGTGTCACTGAGTCGATCGACCACGCCACATTCCCGCATAAAATTGCCAAAACAGAACATGCCCAGCAATGGTGCCGCACTGGGTACTAAAAGCGCCACCAGCAGCAATAGGACCACCGGGAAAAATATCTTTTCTCGACGAGACACCACTCGAAGCTGAGTCATGACGATCTCTCGCTCTCGCTGAGTCGTTAAGGCGCGCATGATCGGCGGCTGAATCAAGGGCACCAGCGCCATGTAAGAATAGGCCGCGACGGCAATGGCACCCAGCAAATGAGGCGCCAGCATACCGGCGACATAGATCGCCGTGGGTCCATCTGCACCACCGATGATGCCTATAGCGGCGGCCTCCTGAATGGAAAAGTTGAACCAGCCGAGCGAGGTCATACCCAGCGCACCCAGAAGCGTCGCGAAGATACCAAACTGCGCCGCTGCACCCAGCCACAGAGTCTTGGGATTAGCCAGCAACGGACCAAAATCGGTCATGGCACCAACGCCCATGAAGATCAACAATGGAAAAATGCCGGTTTCAATCCCCATGGCATAGAACTGATGGAGGACACCTTCTCCAACCGCAATATCAACCCCGGGTATGTTACTGAGCAGGCCGCCGAAGCCAATCGGTACCAGCAGCAGTGGCTCGAACCCTCGGCCAACTGCCAGGTAGAGCAGGGTCAGAGATACCAGCAGCATAATGCCCTGGTCTGCCGACATCAGATAGAGTCCAGAGGTATGCCAAAGTTCGAGTAGCTGATCCATGTTCGTCCTACCCGAAGGTGATCAAGGTATCACCAGCAGCGACTGCTTGCCCTTGCCTGACTAAAACCTGCGAAACTCGCCCGGCACAACTGGCCCGGATTTCAGTCTCCATCTTCATCGCCTCAAGGACGACCACCACGTCACCACTCTTCAAGTCGTCGCCGACGGCAACTAGGACTCGACTAATGTTGCCTGACAAGGGTGCCAGGACACCAACACCACCCGGACTCGGCGGCGCTACGGGCGTATCAACGGCAATCGGGGCGCTTGATGTAAAGTCACCGCCAGGGCTGACCTTGACAACATACACCTGACCACTCACCTCAACGGAATAGGTTTCTGACTGACCACTGGATACAGACGCGGCCGCAGGCGAAGCTGCTATTTTTGGTTCCAGACCCGGCGCCGGCTCAAACGCCTCAGGATGGTGTCGATTTGTCAGAAAATTCAATCCTGGCTGCGGAAACAAAGCATAGGTCAGGACGTCGTCATCAATATTTTCACCAAAAACGAGGGCTTTTTCTGCCTGCAGGCCCAGCAACTCCTGCTTCAATTTTTCAAACTCCGCCGGCAACAGGTCCGCCGGCCGACAGGTGATAACCTCACCACCCGCGAGCACTCGAGCTTGCAACGCTGAGTCAACGGGCGCCGGCGTCTTACCGTACTCTCCTTTGAGTACACCCTCTGTCTCTTTCGTAATATTTTTATAGCGCTCACCACTCAGCACATTCAATACCGCTTGAGTACCAACAATTTGTGAGGTGGGCGTTACCAAGGGGATATAACCCAGATCCTTACGGACCAGCGGTATTTCGACAAGCACCTCGTCGAGTCGGTCTTGAGCGTTCTGTTCTCGTAATTGACTTTCCAGGTTAGTCAGCATTCCGCCAGGCACCTGTGCCACCAGAATGCGAGAATCAATGCCGCGCAGCGTGCCTTCAAATTTTGCATATTTCTTTCTGACTTCGCGGAAGTAGGCGGCGATCTCCTCTAACAAATGTATATTCAGACCAGTATCTCGATCTGTGTCTTGCAGTATCGCAACCAGTGATTCCGTTGGTGAATGACCATAGGTCATACTCATTGAAGAGATGGCCGTATCGACATTATCTATACCGGCTTCGATCGACTTCAGGTAGGTCGCGGTAGACATGCCAGTGGTCGCGTGACACTGCATGTGAATGGGTATTTTCACTACTTTCTTGAGTTCAGAAATCAGTTCAAAGGCAACATATGGCTTTAACAAACCCGCCATATCCTTGATGGCGATAGAATCAGCGCCCATAGACTCAAGCGCCTGCCCCATCTCGACCCAGCCTTTGACGTCGTGCACGGGGCTGACGGTATAAGACAAGGTGCCTTGGGCATGCTTACCCTGTTTGAGCACGGCCTTAATCGCCGCCTCCAGGTTGCGGGGATCATTCATTGCATCGAAGATTCGAAAAACATCGACGCCATTGACCGCCGCGCGTTCAACAAACTTATCAACCAGATCATCGGCGTAGTGACGATAACCAAGAATGTTTTGCCCTCTGAAGAGCATCTGCTGAGGAGTCTTAGGCATGGCCTTCTTAAGCTCACGAATGCGCTCCCAGGGATCCTCGCCCAGATAGCGGATGCAGGCGTCAAAGGTCGCACCACCCCAGCTTTCAAGGGACCAGAACCCCACCTGATCAAGCTTTTCAGCAATGGGTAACATGTCGTCCAAGCGCATTCGAGTGGCAAATAGTGACTGGTGTGCATCGCGCAGTACCACGTCGGTAATGCCGAGAGGTTTCTTTTCGCTCATGGCGTTCAAAGCCCTTATTCTGTTTAGTCGTCGTGATGGACGACTAGTATGGTTAGGTCGCCATGGTGGACGACATTTTTTTAGCAGCGACTGGATTTTGACGCGGCTGCGGCGTTTGGTTTTCGCCGATCTCTATCAATATCACAGCCCCTGGAGGATTTCCATGGGCGAGCACCAAATGATTAATGCCGATTTCGATACTGGCGAACAGCCGCAGTTATCGCGGCCAACAACTGCGGGTCGGCCCGAGATGCGGAGTTTGGTGGCGAGGTTGCTGGTGCAGGCGCAATTGACGTTGAGCGCAACATCATGGACATCACCGTCGTCGTCCCAACCAACAGGGTCAGAAAGACGAAAACGGTACCCATGCCATAAACGGCAAGATTCAATCCCTGTAAAAATAACTCAGACACGTTCCGCCTTCCTCAACCTGCTAGTCAACGACTTAACGATAGCACGTTCGCCCTTATTGCTGCATCTCCATCGACAGGGATTTTTCAAGGTCCAGCTCAAGACAAGCACAGTCGGACAAGCAGAGTGGCTAGCGGGGATGACAGTAAAAAGTGGCGACGGTGGAACAGACTTTGGGGGTGCCGAAGGTAGGCTCCTAAACTGGACCGGTTTCTAACGGAGTGGCAAGCACCTCGCTTCACTTACTGTGGTAATTCGAAGCTTTTGAGTAGTCCCTGGTAAAAACTGGCATATTCGTATCAAAACTTTTTAAATTCAGCCAAACCCTGGAGACTCTCTCTAACAGCAGCGCCAAAATCAGCGATGGCTTCTCTGAAGATAAGGGAAATAAACCACATTTTCTGTAGAACGATCAAGTGTGGTAACTGCTGATGTTCAGTCAAATTTACGCCCCCTGCCGTGGTAATCCTCTAGATGGTCAATGTCTGTCATGATGCTGATCTGCTGGCATACGCACAGGAGGGTTGATCACTGATCGGGTTTTTTGATCGGGCTGGGCACGCTTATCGCGTAATTGGAGAGCTGTGATTGACTGTAGCTGACCGTCATACGGGTAGCGCACTATATCGGCGATCATTGTCTGGCGTCTATGATAGCCAGATCGAAAGTTCCGACAATACATATTTATGATGTCAAATGTTCGTTAATTACGAAGTATAGAAACCATAAATATGACTGTAAGGAAGGGGCTCGCATCGTTATCATGGCACCCTCGTACTAGGTCGTGGTCTGGTTATGGCTGACACAATTATCAGGGTTTATCTGGCATCTGTCCTGCAGGTGGCGGTCGAACCGGTGCAAGGTGCCTTGGGTGCCCGCCGGTCAGGGCGTCGGGCATGAACGTGCGACTGGGGATTCTGGGTGGTGGACAACTGGCGCTGTATCTGTGCGAAGCAGCCCGGCGTCTTGGTGTCAGGACCTGCGTTTTCATTGATGCGCCGGATTCTCCCGCTGTCACCCGTGCTGATCAATGTGTATATGGTGATATGGTCGAACCCGCGCCCCTGGAAGAATTCATCGACAGTTGTGATGTTATCACCTTCGACAAGGAGGCGATTCCTGACGAGGCCCTGGCAATGCTTGAAACCGCTGTAGAGCAGGGGCGAGTAGCGGTGCGCCCAGGCGTAGCAATCTTGCGCCTGCTCAAAGACAAGGGCTTGCAGAAAGCCTGGCTGGTGGAACAGCAGCTGCCGACGCTGCCCTTTATCACCTTGTCGGGTGAGGCCTCAGAATCCCTGGCGGCACTGCAAGCGCAATTCGGGGATACGCTGGTACAGAAGGCGCGTCGCGGCGGCTATGATGGTCGCGGTGTGCAGATGCTCAACCCTGGTAGCACGGCGCTGCTCTGGGATATTCCCAGCATTATCGAGCCATGCCTGACCTCCTGCCGGGAAATCTCTGTGCTGGTTGCCCGCGCCTTGAATGGTGAAATGATCAGCTACCCGCCGGTTGGCATGGAGTTCGATCCCCAGCTTAATGCTGTCAGCGTGGTCTCGATACCGGTGGATCTGGCATCGCAGAAATGTGATGCGGCGGTGACGCTTGCCGAGCGTACGATCGAATTGTTGGGCGGCACTGGTGTCTTTGCCGTCGAGATGTTTGTTACTCCGGAGGGCGAGTTGTTGATAAATGAGATATCGCCGCGGGTACACAATTCCGGCCACCTGACGCTTGATGCCTGCAACGTCTCGCAGTTCGAGCAACACGTGCGTGCCGTAACAGGCCTGCCGCTGCTGAGTGTTGAGCTGCTGTCGGCGGCCGCGATGCTCAATATTCTCTATGAAGAAGCCATGCGCCCCCACTGTCCCGCCGAGCCCAGGAATGAACTGCTCGAGGAATTCGGCGTCAGCCTCTACTGGTATGGCAAGATACCCGGCAAACTGGGTCGTAAGATGGGTCATATCAACGCCATGGCTGCAACGACGGATCAGGCGAAAATCCAGGCGGCTAACGCGCTGGCATCACTGACCCGTGACAACGGCTTTGATTAATAACAAAAGGGAGCAGGTCGCATGACGGCACTAATCGGAATTATCATGGGCAGTGACTCAGACCTGCCCGTCATGCAGGCTGCGCTGGACATACTGGATGAGCTGCGGGTCAGCTATGAAGTGGATATTGTCAGCGCCCACCGTACGCCCGACAAACTTTTTGAGTATGCCCGTAACGCTGAAGCGCGCGGCCTGAAAGTGATCATTGCCGGTGCCGGTGGCGCTGCCCACCTGCCCGGCATGGCGGCGGCGCTGACGGTTCTGCCGGTTGTCGGCGTGCCTGTCAGCGCGACCAAGCTTGAGGGCATGGATGCGATGCTCAGTATCGCCCAGATGCCTGCCGGTGTGCCGGTGGCCACAGTGGCAATTGATAACAGTGCCAACGCGGCGATTCTGGCGGCGCAGATGATCGCCACCAGCGACCTTGAGCTGCGTGAGCGCCTGCGCACCTATAAGCAGGGGCTGCATGACAAGGTCATGGTCAAATCAGCACGGGTCAGGGAGCAGTTCTCGAAATCATCGAAGGCTTTCTGAGTAACCTGGCATCGCCACCCCTGTTGTTCTTTTTTCTCGGCGGTGCGGCGGTAATGGCGCGCTCAGACCTGGAGATACCCGCACAAATCGCGAAGTTTCTGTCCATATACCTGTTGCTTGCCATC
>Ga0255779_1000894_pt1 | contig 35816 bp, 31 predicted proteins | sample 011ome_21_FD_179977 | JGI IMG/M metagenome (GOLD analysis project Ga0255779, IMG submission 179977) | Coastal salt marsh microbial communities from the Groves Creek Marsh, Skidaway Island, Georgia - 011508AT metaG (version 2) | ecosystem: Environmental > Aquatic > Marine > Intertidal zone > Salt... | reverse complement strand
TACCGAGCAATGAATTTCCCGGTTGCTGCTATCACTGGGGATGCAGGCTTTTTCACCAGTGACGACGCTCAGGAAAGAATTGCCGGCGTTGCTGATCTCGCTCCCAATTTCCATCAGTTGGTTCTAGCCGGACCTCATCACTTCCACATGGAGGGTGATGTAGCGTCGCTGGCCCTTACCCTGACCCGTTTCTTTGAGACCGGGGAGCTGCTTACCGACCTTTTAGAGCAGGCAAATTAAGCGGCGACAGGAATGTGCGAGTGTTATCATGCAACCTCTTTTCGAGGCCTACCTGATGATGACACTTCGAGAGATTCTGATCGATACAGAAGCTGAGCTTTTGAATGCGGATGTCTTCTTTGGTCATGGGTATGAGTCGGCACACGATGAGGCAGTGGCGCTCGTATTAGCCGCGGCAGACTTGTCTCTGATGGATACAAGCGCCGCCATCTTAGATACCGACTATCCCTCAACTGCGTCTCTAAAACTCCGCTCGTTCTTAAACGCTCGATGCGAGGAGCGATTGCCTGTGGCCTACATTACGGGAGAAGCATGGCTGGGACATTTGTGCTTCAAAAGTGATGAGAGGGCATTGGTCCCTCGGTCGCCTGTAGCGGAGGTCGTTTTGAATGCGTTCGAGCCGTGGTACCAAGGGCCGGATCCGCAGGTCATTGTTGACGTCTGTTGTGGTGGTGGAAGTCTGGGCATGCTTGCCAAGTCAATGTTTCCGACCGCGCAGGTGCTTTTGAGTGATCTTGACCACGCCGCATTATCGCTGGCATCTGAAAATAGTCAGATTCATGCGGTAGATGGAATTGTTCGAGGTGATCTGCTCTCATGGTGTCAGGCGTTGTGTGTCGACATCATTATTGCCAATCCGCCCTATGTTGATGCTCGTGATATGCAAGGGTTGCCCGCTGAATACCATCATGAGCCGGGGCTGGCGCTGTCAGGAGGTGATGACGGTCTGGATTTGGTGCGTGTCCTACTTCGTGATGCAGCGCGTATTCTCCGTCCAACGGGCCTGTTGATTCTTGAGGTGGGCAATAGTTTTGAAGCACTCGATGAATTATCAGAGCAGTTACATCCGATTTGGGTTGAATTGGAGCAGGGCGGTCACGGCGTTGCCGTTTTTATGGCTCAGGATCTGGCACAATGGGCGGCATCGGAAGACATCGCCAACCCTGTGGTGTCGGTAAAGTGAAATTAGGAAAGTCACATGTCGGGTAATACCTTTGGCCGCTTGTTCACAGTGACCACATTTGGTGAAAGCCACGGGCTGGGCTTGGGCTGCATCATAGACGGCTGTCCGCCGGGCCTGGAGCTGAGTGCGGCTGATTTGCAGCCTGACTTGGATCGACGCAAACCGGGCACGTCGCGTTTCACGACCCAGCGCAAAGAGCCGGACGAAGTTCAGATTCTTTCAGGTGTCTTCGAAGGTTTAACCACAGGCACGCCCATTGGTTTGCTAATCATGAATGCTGACCAGAAGTCGAAGGATTACAGCAAGATCAAGGACGTCTTTCGTCCAGCGCATGCAGATTACACCTATCAGCAAAAATATGGCGCCCGCGACTATCGTGGTGGGGGTCGCTCCTCGGCGCGAGAGACCGCGATGAGAGTCGCCGCGGGAGCAGTCGCCAAAAAGTGGTTGAAAGAACGGTATGGGGTTTCGATTAGAGGATGCCTCAGCGCGCTGGGTCCCCTGCAGGTATCACAAACGGATTGGGATCTGGTTGAGACAAATCCGTTTTTCTGCGGTGACGCTGCACTGATACCTGAGCTCGAAAGCTACATGACACAAATTCGCCGGGATGGCGATTCCATTGGCGCTAAGCTAGAGATCGTTGCAGATGGGTTGCCGCCAGGTTGGGGTGAGCCCATTTTTGATCGCCTCGATGCCGATATTGCGTCTGCGATGATGGGTATCAATGCCGTTAAAGGTGTTGAGATCGGCGCGGGTTTTGCAGTCGTAAGCCAGCGGGGCAGCGAGCATCGCGATGAGCTGACAGCGGATGGCTTTCTCAGTAACAATGCGGGCGGTGTACTGGGGGGTATCTCGAGTGGACAGCCGATCAGTGTAGGAATCGCGCTTAAGCCGACCTCATCGATCCAAGTGCCAGGGCAATCCATAGATGTCGATGGTAACGCCGCTGATGTTATTACTACGGGTCGACATGATCCCTGTGTGGGTTTACGAGCCGTACCTATAGCCGAGGCAATGCTGGCGCTGGTGCTGATGGATCATGCCTTACGGCATCGTGGTCAGAATGCGGATGTGGTGTCGCCCACACCCGTAATCTAGCCTCAGCGATGCTCAACCGCCGTTACATAAAAGCCATTCGCACAGCGACGCTAGGCGTGTTGGCTACCATGGCGCTCATGTGGGGTGCGGTTGATATCGTCGGTGTCTCAGCTGAAGCTCTGCTCGGGTACGTTTGGCTCAGTATTCAAGCGGTCTTGGTATTAATCGCTATAGCGGTACCTTTTGCGGCGCTGCTCTATTTTTTTCGTCGACGCCGTTAGCTACGTACCGACTCGATATCTATTTCAAGCGTCATTCGCTCTTCAATTCCATCCAGCCGATCCCTAAGCTCCTCGAGATCAAAGTCAGCCGGCGCACAGGTGTCGAGGTCAGCAACGAATAGCGGTTCTCCAGACCACGCACCGCTCTCTACGCGGGATGTGAAGTGCAAAATGTTGACGTCGAGCTCAGCGAGCTCATGTGTTATTTCGTAGACAATACCGGGCCGGTTTGGGCCTGTGAGCGCGAGATGTAAGTTAGGTTCGATTTGAGGTTGAGAGACGGCTTCCGTGATATGGATAGCGAGATCCGTGTTCTCATTCTCTTCTACCGCACGGGTGATTGCCTCAAAACCCTCGTTAGAAACATGAACCAAAATGGCCCCTGCAAATGCGCCACCTAAGCGAGTCAGTTCGCTTTGTTGCCAATCGCCACCATGACTTTTCACTAACTCCGCCAGTGCTTCCACTAAACCTGTTCGGTCAGCGCCCGCAAATGTAATGACATATTGTTGTTGCATGGATCCCCTTGGCCGCGCGGAGCGGTTATCATTTGTGGTAACAGTGTATAGATACCTTCTATACGCAAAAATCGTGATAGGAGTTGACTGTGAAAAGAATAAGCCTGGTATTGCTCGCTCTGGTGTCCTCAATGGCATTTGCCGATGGTCACAAAGGACTGGACTGGGATGCGGCCTTGAGTGGAGATCATCGCTCTGAATCTAATGTTGCTCGGGACCAGTACCGACATCCGCGTGAAACGCTTGAGTTTTTTGGTTTGTCAGCTGAGATGACGGTTTTGGAGGTATCGCCCGGAGGTGGCTGGTACACCGAAGTGCTCGCACCGCTTTTAAAAGATCATGGAAAACTTGTCGCCGGACATGGGGCGCCAAACGGGAGTGCCTATGGTCGACGCTCGCTCGGAGGTTACTTGCAGAAGTTGGGTCGGGCTAATGACGTGTATTCGGCCGTTGATGTCAGGGTTATGCAGCCGCCCAGCATGCCGGTTGATGTCGAGGACGGCTCGGTAGATATGGCACTGGTGTTTCGCAATGTGCATTCGTGGTTGCGTGCCGGCACGGCTGAGGCATCGTTAGCCGATGTTTTTCGTGCTCTTAAGTCTGGCGGAACACTGGGTATTGTTCAGCACCGTGGTAATGACGGAATCGATCTGGAGCAAATGAAGCGCACTGCCTACGTCCCCGAATCCAAGGTCATCGAGATGGCACAGGCGGCAGGTTTTTTTCTGGACGGTAAAAGCGAGATAAATGCGAACGCAAAAGACACCAAGGACTATGCAGGTGGTGTCTGGACCTTGCCCCCAAGCTTTGGCGCGGGTGATGAAGATCGTGCGAAGTACGCTGCGATTGGCGAAAGCGATCGTATGACGCTGCGCTTCAAGAAGCCCTGAGGAACTGGGTCAGCGGATCCTGTGGAGTATCAGGTCGATGCAACGGGGCTGAAATGTCCTGAGCCAGTGATGATGCTTCACGCGGCTATCCGCAAGGCAGCCGGAGGTGATGTTGTGTGTCTTACCGCGACAGACCCCTCCACGCAACGCGACGTCGCGAAATTTTGCGATTTTCTTGGCCATGAACTGGTAGAGCATCAATGCGATGCGACGCAGTACATCTATCGTGTGAAGAAAGCAGGGTAGGGTATGAGCGAATGGCCTTTGGGTGACCGTTTGGTGACCGTTTTCGACCGTGTTTTTCGAACGACGGAAGACACGGTCCTGCGTGGTGGGGCGGCAGAACCCTATTACGAGCCGGGATCGCCTTCAGTCATCCACTTCCGTGAAGACTTTGACCGAAGTGCTTTACACGAAGTTGCTCACTGGTGTGTCGCAGGGCCGGCGCGCCGGGACCTTCCCGACTACGGATACTGGTACGCGCCCGATGGCCGAAATACTGACCAGCAGAGCGCGTTTTACGGTGTTGAGGTAAAGCCTCAGGCGATTGAGGCCCTGTTTTGCGAGGCATTGAAACTGCCCTTTACAGTGAGTGTGGATAATCTCGCCGTCGCCGCTGACTGTCCCGATATTGCTGATTTCGAGAAGGCGGTTAACCGTCAGGTAGCGGTACTTCGTCAGCGAGGCCTTCCGCATCGGGCACAACGCTTCGTTCAGGCGCTCACCCTGCTAACGGTCGACCGGCAGAATCCATGACGGCTCCAAAAGTGGTGATCGATAGCGCAATAGTGGTGACACCCCGACTATCGGCGCTCCCCATAGATCTTATACCTATTGCGGGAAGGCAAATAGGCGCTAACGATCTCAAAGATGTGAATGCTCTGCTCACACGCACCGTAACGCGTGTCGATGCCCACTTGTTGCAGGACAGTCGAATCGGTTTTGTGGGTACAGCCAGTGCTGGGACTGACCATATCGATACGCGTTATTTGTCCGAGCATGGGATATCGCTCGCCAGTGCCGCAGGATGTAATGCTGCAGCAGTAGCAGACTATGTCCTAGATGCCATTTACCAGTGTGGTCGCTTGGAATCGTTAATTAATGGTGCCACGGTAGGTCTTGTGGGTTATGGCGCAGTCGGGCGTCAGCTCGCGACTCGGCTCGTAAGACTGGGGGCTATCGTTAAGGTCTACGATCCGCTTATTCGGGAAGCTGGGGCAGATGTTCACGTCTGTAGCCTTTCCGAGGCGCTGTCGTGCTCAATCGTGTCACTCCATGCGGCATTACACACCGATCAGCCTTATCCGAGCTTTCAGATGCTAGACAGCGAAGCGACGGCTCATGTCATGTCCAATGCCTTATTTATTAACGCGGGTCGTGGTGGTCTAGTGACCGAAGAGGCACTGCATCGTATGGGGGACAGGGGCGTCACGCTAGTACTTGATACCTGGCCAGATGAACCTAACGTGCCTTCCGCGCTGCTATCGAAAGTGGCCTTTGCGACTCCTCATATTGCAGGTTACACAGCCACTTCGAAAACAAACGCTACCGACTTCCTCATCGAGCCTTTAAAGCGTGCACTTAATCTAACGAGCGCGCTCCACCAGACGGACCTCGGTGAGACTAGTAGGATCGTCATGGATCTCTCTGAAGAGACAGATATCGGTGGACTGATGACGGTGATGGCGGCGGTTACCCGCTTGGCGCAAGATGACAGCGAATTTAGGCAGTCGTGGACCAGGTCGCCGTCGCCAGATAACTTTGAGTCACAGCGGACAAACTATAGGCTGCGCGATCAGTACAGTAATGTGACGATAAGAGTCGAGCGCGCAAGCACTAAACTGCAAGGGTTATTGAGCGCCCTGGGTTTTGATGTCGTTACTTGAAATCACAAATAGCACCCCAATGTTAGGGTGTGTAATAAAACAGGAAAACTCCCATGACTGACAAAGACGACGCTTACTGGCGCGAGAAGCTAACCCCCGAGGAATATCACGTTCTGCGCCAGAAGGGCACTGAGCGTGCATTTACGGGGGCGTATTGGGATACGACAGAGACCGGTACCTATGCCTGTAGAGGTTGCGGTGAAACCCTTTTTGAATCTGACAGCAAATTTGATGCGGGTTGCGGCTGGCCTAGTTTCGATAAGCCGGCTACGGCGGGCGTCATTGGTGAAGAGCGGGATATCAGCCACGGGATGATTCGTACGGAGGTGCTTTGCCAGAACTGCGGCTGTCACTTGGGACATGTTTTTCCGGACGGACCAACCGAGACCGGCCTCCGATATTGTATCAACAGCTTGTCGATCGACCTCAAAAAAGAAGACTGAGCTAAGGCACTAACTGGTCTGTGGTCAGGATGCCCTCGCGTCGACAATAATCCGCGATCGCCGCGATATGCGATGGCCCGATTTCGCAACAACCACCAATGACCTCGGCGCCAAGGTCTATCCATGCCTTGACGAACTCGAGGTACTCCTCCGGTCCGAGATCTTTCCGATGAGTTAAGCGGTCTACCGTACTCCCGGGTACGAGAGCCTCCACAGAGGTGAACCCGTTTGCATAACCCCCGAAGCGAAGGCCTGATTTAGCCACAACTTTCAGACCTTCGGTGACAACCTCTGGAATGGAACAATTGATCAGCACCGCATCAGGCGAGAAGGGCATAATCGCTTCAAGGGCCGCTTCCAGCGATTCTCCCGAACGCAAGACGCTTGCATCACTATCACTCAAGGTGAACGCAACGGCGCCTGTGATGCCTTCCTCGCGCATAGCCTTAGCGCCCGCAGTTGCCTCAGCGATATTACTCATGGTCTCCAGCAAAAAGGCGTCAACACGGTGTTTTTGAAGTTGAATCAGCTCCCGATACTGCGGGTAGGCTCTCTCGAAGTCGGGTGCAACCGTATGGTCGTAGGACGCATTCAGTGGGGGCATAGAGGCGACAACTGATACGCTGCTTGAAGCGCCCGCGTCACGTATGCCGATATTAGCTACGTCGCTTGCAGTTTTCAGTATCTGGTCAAGCGACTCTTCAGGTGCATAGGTATCAAGCCGATGGCGACTCACTGCGTAGGTGTTGAGACAGATGACCCTTGCACCAGCAAGGCAAAAGTCGCGGTGAATCTCTGACACGAGGTGCGGTTCGTCCATCATGACCTTGGTAGACCACAACGGATGGGGCGGGGCACTGCTGCGTTTAATCAGCTCCTGACCAAGGCCCCCGTCGAGTAACGTGATTTGATGCACCATAACTATTCTGTAACCGCTTTTTAAAGTAGGTGGATCTTGAGTTGATCCAGCACGTGATTGGGGTCTTCGACCATGAGCGAGTGGCCAGCTCCCGGAATGATATCCATCCGGGCATTCGACAAAGCGTCTCGTAGGGGTTTGGTGGCTCTCAGTGGAGTGAGTCTATCTGCGTCGCCGTGCAGCATGAGTGTTGGGGCCGTTATCTCGGACGCGGCCTCGAGTCCACGCTGATAGGCATTGCAGGCACGCATGTCACTATCGAGTGCGCTCTGTGCTTCATCCTCGTAACGGCGCATGCTGTCGCTCACCATCCACATGCCGGGATTTGGGTTGCCACCCATGAGGTTTTGTTTGCTAAAGCCGAAGGACGTCAGCATCGAGTGCGCGGCACCGGGTTTGGTCGCCGTTGCGTCGAGAATGGGGTCAGAGACCGGCATCGGTGAGATAGAGCCAATCAATACGGCGTGAGTAACCCGATCACCCAGTCGCGACGCGGTTTCGAGGGTTATGAGACTGCCCATGCTGTGCCCGACCAAAGCGACGCTATTGAGTCCTAACGTGTCGATGAGCGCAATGCTCCAGCTAGCCATCGCTTCGATACTTTCCAGCACAGGCCCCTCAGACCGACCATGACCTGGAAGGTCTAACGCAATGACATTCCAGTCATGACGCGAAAAATGACGTGCGAATAAGGTCCAGACGCTGTGGTCAAAGCCTGCCCCGTGTATGAAAACAACCGAGGGTTTCGCGGGGTCGATAGCTTTGTTGTTAGTGTAGACGTAGGTGTCTTTGCCTGACGCGACGAGCTTCATTAACTCCGTCCTCCGGCGACCTTCTCAGCGGCGCGCAGTCCGGCCTTGAGGTCGGTAATCAGGTCCTTGGGATCCTCGAGTCCAACAGACAACCGAATAGTCCCCTCACCAATGCCTGCTGCTGCGAGAGCAGCCTCATCCATGCGGAAATGAGTGGTACTGGCTGGATGAATCACCAAAGACTTGGCATCACCCACGTTCGCGAGGTGCGAAAACAGACTCAGACCGTTAACGAACGCAATGCCTGCATCCCGGCCGCCCTTGATCTCGAAAGTAAATACCGCGCTGGTGCCTTTTGGATACAACTCGCTAGCAAGCGCGTGGTCGGGGTGACCTGAAAGGTCTGGATGTGCCACGCCCGCCACAGCGTCATGAGCGTTGAGGAAGTCGACCACTGCGCGCGTATTAGACACGTGTTTTTCCATACGGACGCCCAGTGTTTCCATGCCCTGTAGTATGTAGAAGGCACTTGTGGGGCTCTGGCATGCGCCAAAATCTCTCAGTCCCTCTTTACGCGCACGAGAAATGAAGGCGGCTGGACCAAATTCTTCGGTGAATACGAGGTTGTGAAAGCCCTTGTAAGGCTCCGACAGCTGAGGAAATTTACCAGAGCCGTCCCAGTCAAAACGTCCGCCATCGACCAGCAACCCGCCGATGACAATCCCATGCCCACTCAAGAATTTTGTCGCCGAATGCATGACAAGATCGGCACCCAGCTCGAACGGGCGCACGAGGTAGGGGGTGGTAAATGTGGAATCAACCAGCAGCGGGATGCCATTGTCGTGCGCGATTTTAGACACCACAGGGATATTTAGAACATCGAGTCCGGGATTGCCGACGGTCTCGCCAAAGATCAGTCGAGTTTCTGGCCGAATGGCTGCGCGGATGGCGTCCTCATCTCGTGCATCCACGAAGGTGGTCGTAATGCCAAAGCGAGGCAGTGTGTAGGCAAGCAGGTTGTGACTGCCGCCGTATAATGCGCTTGAGGCTACGATGTGCGACCCAGCATCCATGATCGTCATGATGGCCAGTTGCAACGCGGCTTGACCGCTCGCCGTTGCAATGGCACCGACACCTCCTTCGAGAGCAGCAATTCGCTCTTCTAAAACAGCGGTTGTGGGATTGCTAAGCCGAGAATAGACGTGGCCAGGCCGTTCCATATTGAAGAGCGCCGCAGCGTAGTCCGAGTCGGGAAAACAATAGGACGCCGTTTGATAAATGGGCGTTGCTCGAGCACCTGTTGCCGGATCAGGTTTTCCACCTGCGTGTAACGCCAATGTGTCCAGTTCGGCTGGAGAGTAATCAGTCATACTTTCTGCTCGTTGTCGCGCCATAGGGGCCATGAAGCGCGATATTGTACGCGCTTCCGCTTGAGCATGAAGAAAAAAATTGGAGCGGGAAACGAGGTTCGAACTCGCGACCTCAACCTTGGCAAGGTTGCGCTCTACCAGCTGAGCTATTCCCGCAGAAAATGGCGTCCCCTAGGGGGTTCGAACCCCTGTTCCCGCCGTGAAAGGGCGGTGTCCTAGGCCTCTAGACGAAGGGGACGGAACGTGTTGCACGTGCTGTACTTCGCAAGGTGGCGCATAGTAGTAATCCTGCTCATCGGCGTCAAGGGTTCTATCAAAGGTTTCGAAAAACCCGCGCGATTTAGTTAAACTCCGCGCCTCGATTTGTTGTGGAGCCCACATGCCGGCCGCTTTAGAAATTTCCAGTCTTCAAAAAACCTACGCCAATGGATTTGAGGCACTCAAAGGGATCGACCTCACGGTCGAGGAGGGTGACTTCTATGCGCTTCTTGGACCCAATGGTGCCGGCAAATCAACGACCATTGGTATTGTCAGTTCATTGGTCTCTAAGTCAGGTGGGAAAGTGCGTATCTGCGGGATCGATATCGACGAGGACTTTTCACTCGCGAAGAAGCAAATAGGTATCGTTCCTCAGGAGTTTAATTTCAACGTATTCGAGAATGTTGAAGATGTCTTGATCCATCAGGCGGGCTACTACGGGATACCGATTGGCCTCGCTCGAGAGCGAGCTGTGTACTACCTCGAGAAGCTGGGCATTGCTGATAAACAGCATGTCCAAATGCGAATGTTGTCGGGAGGTATGAAGCGCCGACTGATGATTGCTCGCGCACTCATCCACGAGCCACGTGTGCTGATATTGGATGAGCCGACTGCGGGTGTTGATATCGAGATGCGTCGGAGTATGTACGAGTTCCTTCGCGAGACGAATGAGCAGGGGCGCACCATTATTTTGACGACGCATTACCTCGAAGAGGCAGAAATGCTCTGTCGTAACGTGGCCATCATCAATCACGGGACCATTGTTACGCAGGGCTCCATCAAGGATCTCCTGCGAGGCTTGAATAGCGAGACATTCCTGCTCGATACACAGGACGCGTTGCCGCCTGGCATCGAGGTGCCCGGATTCGCGCTGAGGCAGGTTGAACCGCAGTGTTTAGAGGTCGATCTGGCGAAAGGTCAGGATCTTGCGCAGGTGTTTGCGGCACTCACTGGTGCGGGCGTTACTGTGGTCAGTATGCGTAACAAGGAAAACCGTCTCGAACGGATGTTCGTCAACGTTTTGGAGGGCGCGTCATGAGTGCTTACGAGCAATGGATCGCCTTTTTGACCATCATGCGTAAAGAGGTCCGACGTTATTTGCGCATTTGGACTCAGACGCTACTGCCATCGGCTATCACGATGTCGTTGTATTTCCTGATCTTTGGAACACTCATTGGCAAACGGATCGGCACCATGGGTGGCGTCAGCTACATGGAATTCGTTGTGCCCGGTCTCATCATGATGGCTATCATCACGAATACCTACGCCAACGTCGTTGGTTCGTTTTTTGGCGCGAAGTTCAACAACAGTATTGAAGAGTTGTTGGTCTCACCCACACCCAATTATGTGATTGTCTTGGGGTATGTAGCCGGCGGTGTGTCACGCGGGATCCTCGTGTCGATCATTGTGACGTCGGTAGCACTCTTCTTTACCAAGCTCGATATCTATAACTGGTTTGTTGTTATTAGCGTGGTAGCGCTAACGTCGGTTGCGTTTTCCTTGTGCGGGCTGATTAACGCCGTATTTGCCAACACCTTCGACGACGTCAACATCGTACCCACCTTCGTGTTGACCCCATTAACCTATCTGGGAGGCGTTTTTTATTCGCTCGATCTGCTTCCCGATTTTTGGGCAGGTGTATCTCAGATCAATCCCCTAGTCTACGTGGTCAACGCCTTCAGATACGGCGTTCTTGGCGTCAGTGATGTGGATATCACGGTGTCCTTTACGATGCTTATTGGTCTGACAGTCGTTGCGTTCGCCTATGCGATGCATTTGTTGAGCACCGGCACGCGCTTGCGAACCTGAGTTATGGCGGGTGTTCTTGGACAAGCCGTTGCCGCGCCCAGCGACTACGCGCCCCACGTTCTGGAGCGTATCGATCGGCGACGGGGTCGGGAGGGCATCGAGCAACCATCACCGAACATTGTTAACGGTCATGACGTTTGGCATTGTTATGAGTTGAGCTGGATGCTGCCAGACGGCACGGTGACCTTCACCACTGGGGCTCTGATTATTCCGGCGGAAAGCCCCTTCACCGTTGAATCAAAGTCCCTCAAACTCTACCTGAATTCGCTAAACGCGCACGTCTTTAACAACGACGAAGAGGCGATCGCTTGCATCGAGAAGGATCTGTCGCAGCTCACTCAATCGCAAGTGAAACTAGTACGCATTGATCCTGATGAAGTGCGGACGATGTCCTGTGGGCTCGGTGATGATGCCGTTCGGGTAGGTGACTTGGACGGTACAGTTGCCTTTCGTAGCATTGGATTTCGTTCACTTTGTCCGGTTACGGCGCAACCTGACTGGGCGAGTCTGTGCATTGAAGTTTCTACTTCTCACTATGATGAGTCGTCGATCATCGAGGCTATAGAGTCGCTACGAAACCACCAGGGTTTTCACGAGCAATGCATTGAGGATCTATATTCTCGTATTGAAAATGCACTGAATCCTTCAGAACTGCATGTGGTTGGCTTTTTTCAGCGCAGAGGCGGTATCGACATTACACCTTGGCGCTCTTCTGATCAGTCGGCCCCGCGAATTACTCGGCTCTTTGAGCAGTAATAAAGCCGCTCAGTTCATACCCGTAACACCTAAAAAGCGCTATCCTCGATCCATAAAAACAAGGGCAGGGTAGCTTCATGGCGCAGTGGGATCTTCTGGTAACAGGGGCTAAGGTTTTGGATGGTGAGGGCACACCGGGTCGCATCGAGGATGTGGCGATAAAGGATGGTGTGGTTGCGGCAAGAGGGCGCGATTTACCACGCGAAGCCGCGGCTCAGTCCGTTGATGCCAAGGGTCAATGGTTGTTGCCGGGCATGCTCGACATTCATACCCATCTGGATCTCGAGGTCGAGGTGGCACCGGCGCTGGAGGAGGTTGTGCGGCACGGAACGACCACGGTGCTGGTTGGTAACTGCAGTCTCGGCACCTGCTTTGGCGCGCAGGAGACAGAGGGTCAGGAACCTATCGTTGACTGCTTCACTCGTGTTGAGAACATTCCCAAAAAGGTCTTGAGAAAGTGCGCCGAGGCGATGACCTGGGACAACCCCGAGGACTACCTTAAGCATTTTGAGAGCTTGAATCTCGGGCCGAATATCGCCGCGTTTGTTCCTCATTCCATGCTGCGCATTGAAGTGATGGGCTTAGACGGGAGTATCAGCCGAGCGCCAACTGAGCTTGAGCTTCAAAAAATGGAGCAGATTCTAGCGGGAGCCATGGAGCTGGGTTATCTAGGTCTCAGCACGGACGGCTTGCCGTTTCATTACCTGTCTAACGACCCGCATACCGACAAGCGAATTCCAACCCAATTTGCCTCATTTAAAGAGTTACGCCGTTTGCTGAAAGTGGTCCGGAATTACGACCGTGTCTGGCAGACCACGCCCATTATCGAAAATAGGCTTAAGGCTTTATTTTATTTCACTCTCACGAGTGGGCGTTTATTTGGTAAGCCGCTCAAAACCTCCGCGCTTTCAGCGATGGAAATGACGGCAGCGCCAAATTCGTCAAAGCTGTTTCTTGGTGTGGCTAAGTTACTCAATAGCAAACTATTGGACGGTAGATTGCACTTCCAAGCACTTGGTACCAATTTCCGGGTGTGGTCCGATGGGATCGTGAGCCCGTTGTTTGAGGAGCTATCCTCCACGGCGGAGCTAATTGCACTTGAGTACGACGATTACGAGGGCAGGCAGCGACTGATGCATGACCCCGAGTGGGTCGAGCGGTTCCGAAAAGAGTGGCGCCACGGTCGCACGGGAGACGACTTCGCCAGCTGGAAAGCAAAGCGTGGTCTGCCTGACAGTCTGGTGATTCGTGAACCAGAGAAGCTTATTTTTGACGGTGCGCCTTGTTCCAATTGGGATGGCGAGAGCTTCGCGGACGTCATGGCTCGTGCACAAAAATTCCAGACCGGGGATCCGTCTGTCGTACGGTCCGATTCTGAGCGTGAAGCGTTTGAAAAAATCGATCTTCCGCTAGCTGATGATGCCGATTTCGCGCTGCATATGCTGCGCAGCTACGACAAGAGTTTCCGGTTCTACGCCGACGTCGCCAACGCGGAAAACCGGTCGACGCTCGAATTCCTCTTACACGAAAACACGTTGCCGGGCTTTAACGATTCCGGCGCGCACATTACCAACATGGCGTTTTTCGATAGCAATCTAATGTCGCTCAAGCTTGCGAAGGAGCAAGGTGAGGATGTCGTCGCTAAAGTCGTCAAGCGGCTCACCAAAGATCCAGCCGATACCTTTGGACTCGATGCCGGCAGTTTGTCGATTGGGGCACGGGCAGATATGGTGCTCATCAACCCGGAGGCTTTGGACGGGTGGGAACCCGACCAAACGCGAGAACTGGTTTATCGCGAGATCTTTGAGCACGAACAGATGGTTAATCGTCCGAGTGGCATTGTCGGTTCAGTCTATATTGCAGGCGAACTCGCATGGGATGGAGAGACTGGCGCGGGACCCACACTGGGTAATAGACCGCTCGGACGCTATCTGCATAGCGGAGGCTCAAGCGCGATAAGCGACTCGGCCCAGGAAGCAGCTTAAGCACTAGAATATCTATCGTTCGAGGCGTCACCAAGCGTATCTATGTGCTAATATCCGCCGCCACGGAGAGGTGGCCGAGTGGTCGAAGGCGCACGCCTGGAAAGTGTGTATACGGCAACGTATCGAGGGTTCGAATCCCTCCTTCTCCGCCAAAATCTAACGAGGGCCTGTTAGGGCCCTTTTTTGTGTTTTTCTGGGATAGGTGGTTTGGTGAGATCCTAGGATCGACCAAATGCGATCAGAGCGGCATTTAGTTTGCTCGTGGCATACACCGTCGCATAAATTTGGGTGTCGTCGAAATCCGCTAGATTTACCACTGGAGCAGGGAAGGGAAAGCCCGAGATAAGAACGGTAGCAGTGGTCGTGATGTGTACCAAGCAGTGACCACCTTCTGCTGGTAATGGGCCTCAAAAAATGGGTCTATTGACTAAAAGACATTAATCCAGGGCAAAAAAAAACAGAGCTCATGCTCTGCTTTTTTTAACTCGAGTTCCTCAGGCGTCTGAAGTGGGACTTTCCTTCAGCTCCTTGGACGCTATCCCTCCGTCCTCGGTGGGCAACAAAGCGCTTTCCATGCCGGCCCTCTGTCACGCTTTCTACCTGAGTACTCTTCTGGTGGCTTCCCTCTCGCTTCCGTCTGCAGTTGGTCACTCGTCAGTCGCCGCCAGCAATTCCAGTAAAAAGCATCGGGAGAGCAGTGTCAACACTTTTTTGTGAATATTTACATTTTTTTTCCAAGGAACCTGGTTACGCATCGAATCTGGGGAGTGATCTGCGGCTGGCCGGTAGCCACTAAACATGATCGAGAGGAAGCTCAGTTGTTGTTTTAATGCATTCCATAGAAAACGAGGCGCTCACGTCGGAAAGCTCAGCGACTGTGATAAGGCGTTTGTAAATTGCATCATATTCTGCGATGTCGCTTGCCACGACCTTCAGCAAGTAATCGATATCTCCGGCCATTCGATGAATTTCAATGATCTCAGGAATGCTTTGTACGCCGTCTGAAAAACGTCTAAGCCAGGAATCATCGTGGTGCGCGGTCTTGACCATGACATAGGCGGTCATGGTTAGACTTAAGGCTTCGGGGCTCAGGAGCGCAACACGTTTATCGATATACCCGGCTTCCTCTAGCTTTTTGATGCGTCGCCAGCAGGGTGTTTGTGACACACCGGCTCGATCCGCAATGTCAGCAATTGAGCCACTGCAATCAGTCTGCAGCGCGTTTAGGATTTTTTTGTCAATCGAGTCCATTTCAGAAATTTGCCTAATTGTGAAAAATTATTTACATAAACTACAAAATCTACACCAAAATTTAGAAAAAAATAACATTAAGGAGTTGATATCATTTCACTCGGCTTCGTTGTTTGCCCGACGTCGACCTTAGCTTGCTGCGGTCGCAGGCAATGAGTTCACTGTGTTTCGCAAAGCGCCCATCTTACGGAGGCTATTGATGCAATTGATTCAGCGGCTGTTCCGGGACCACCCCGAGTCGGTAGGTGAGACCTATCTAGAGCATTGGTTTCAGGCGTCCTACTTCGGTGCCCGCATGTTCCTGGCGGGGCTTGCCTGTCTCATCCATGCGGTCATTCCTTGCCTCTTCAAAACCACAGGCCGAGCGGCGATCTCTGAGCTTCACTCTAAAATGGTATTGCATCGAACAAAACAGACCGACTGAACCAAATCCAAAGGTTTGTTTGGCTCATTCATAGAGTCATTTCTGCCCTCAATAGAGTAGTCACGTATTAACCGGAAGACGGCTCTTTAACCTGCCTAATTGCATTTGTTATTCGGCTTCTAATTGTTAATCTACGCTGATTGATCGATAGGAGAATAACAATGGTTCGAGGGCTTACACTCAAACTCTTTTCTGCCGCACTAGCGATAGGACTCGCCATTAACGCCGTTGCAGCGAGTGATGCTGCTGCCTCTGATTTCAGTGGATTGAAGTGGCGAAATTTGGGCCCCGCCTTCATGTCTGGTCGTATTTCCGACATTGACTGGGACCCGGAAGACTCGAGTGTTTGGTACGTCGCGGCGGGTTCAGGTGGTGTTTGGAAGACGGAAAATGCGGGCGTGTCCTGGACGCCGATCTTCGACAGCGAGAGCTCTTACTCTATCGGTAATGTCACCGTCGATCCTTCAAATCCGAATACCATTTGGGTGGGCACGGGCGAAGACGTTGGAGGCCGTCACGTAGGCTTTGGTGACGGTATCTATCGATCGGACAATGGCGGTGCGACGTGGGCCAATATGGGGCTTAACGACTCTCAACACATCTCCACGATCCTTGTTCATCCAAACGATTCAAAGACCGTTTTCGCGGCAGTGCAGGGACCCTTGTGGACCCCGGGTGGTGAGCGCGGTCTTTACAAGACGACCGACGGTGGTAAGTCCTGGAAAAATGTACTGAGCGCAGGGGAGTGGACCGGTGTTACCGACGTGGTCATGGATCCCCGTAATCCAGAGGTCCTGTATGCGGCTACCTGGCAGCACCATCGTACGGTGGCGGCCTACATGGGGGGTGGCCCGGAAAGTGGTGTACATAAGTCTATGGATGGTGGGGAAACATGGCAGCGCTTGAGCACCGGATTACCGTCGGGAAACATGGGCAAGATTGGTCTTGCCATCTCCCAACAAGATTCAGATGTTGTTTACGCCGCGATCGAGCTCAATCGTCGTGAGGGTGGAGTCTGGCGTTCCGATGATGGTGGTGCAAGTTGGTCCAAGGGCGCGGACGCCGTTGGTGGCGGCACAGGACCCCATTATTATCAGGAGATCTTCACCAGCCCGCACCACTTTGACTGGCTCTATTTGGTAGGCCCCACAGTGCAGAAGTCGACGGACGGTGGAAAGACCTTTACCTACATGGAACACCCCAACCAGCACGGTGATATGCACGCGATTGTGTTTGACCCCGCTGATCCAGACTACATCATGATGGGCACAGATGGCGGTGTTTACGAGAGTTTCGATCTCGGCGCTACGTGGCGCTACATGGAGAACCTGCCCTTAACCCAGTACTACAAGCTGGCTCTCGATGACGCTGAACCCTTTTACAACATCTACGGCGGTACGCAGGATAACAACACTCAAGGTGGGCCCTCTCGAACAGATAACGTCAGCGGTATCCGTACGGCGGATTGGTTTGTGATCCTTGGTGGTGATGGTCACCAGCCAGCGACCGAGCCTGGAAACCCCGATATCGTCTATGCGCAGTCCCAGCAGGGGAACCTGACTCGCGTTGACAGAAAAACAGGTGAAACGGTGTACATCCAACCTCAGTCAGCGCCAGGAGAGGACCCTGAACGACACAACTGGGATGCGCCGATTCTTGTTAGTCCTCACAAACCGACCCGGTTGTACTTTGCCTCTCAGCGGGTCTGGAAATCGGAGGACAGGGGGGATAGCTGGTCCCCGATCTCGGGCGATCTTACCCGGAACGAGGAGCGCTTTTCGATGCCTATCATGGGCTCAACGCAAAGCTGGGACTCGCCGTGGGACATGTATGCGATGTCGAATTACAACTCCATCACGTCACTGGCTGAGTCGCCGATAGAGGCTGGATTGCTGTATGCGGGTACGGATGATGGCCTCATACACATATCCCAAGATGATGGTGGGTCATGGCGCTCGATAGAAGTAGGCTCGTTGCCGGGCGTACCGGATCGCGCGTTTGTTAACGACATAAGAGCCGACCTACACGATGCGGACACCGTCTATGTGGCATTGGATAACCATAAATACGGTGATTTTTCTCCTTACTTGTTGGTCAGTAAAAATCGTGGGCGCAGCTGGAAGAAGATCACTAACGGCATTCCTGACAGGCACCTGGTGTGGCGCCTCGTACAGGACCATGTTCGCCCCGAGCTCATGTTTGCAGCAACGGAGTTTGGCGTATTCGCGACCTTCGACGCGGGCAAGGCATGGCACAAATTGTCAGGCGGTATGCCTACCATCTCCATTCGCGACATTCAGATACAGCGACGCGAAAACGACTTAGTGGCCGCAAGCTTCGGTCGAGGCTTCTTTGTCATGGATGACTACACCGCACTGCGCAATATTGATCCAGATGACCTCGATGTCGGTGCAACCTTATTCAAACCGCGGGATGCCTATTGGTATTTCGAAAAGCGCCCACTGGGCTACCGGCCAAAAGGCTCTCAGGGCGATTCTCTGTACCTTGCGGAAAACCCGCCTTTTGGATCTGTCTTTACCTATTACTTAGCGGATAGCTTCAAAACACAGAAACAGCAGCGACAGGCCGCCGAAACCGCGGCCAAAAAAGCGGGTGACGATGTGTCGTTTCCGGGTTGGCGTGAAGTAACAAACGAAACTCGCGAGCAAAAGCCAGAGGTCATGCTGGTCATTCACGATAATGACGGTAATGTTCTGCGCAGAGTTACAGCACCGAACAAAGCAGGCTTCAACCGCGTTGCCTGGGATTTACGGCGATCGTTCTCTGGTCCAGTTGAAACTGGCAAGAATTGGCGTGGAGACTCACCGAGTGGGTTTATGGTGATGCCAGGAAGTTACCAGGCAAAGCTTGTCGTCGTGCAAAACGGGTTAGAGGAGGTGCTAGCAGGGCCTGTGAGCTTTGAGGTTGAGCGGTTGCGAGACGGCGCGTTGCCAGGAGGTTCACTTGACGAGCTGGAGGCATTCACTGCGGAATTGAACACGCTGTACGGACAGTCGTCAGCTGTTCGGTATGCGATTCGTGATGCGCGCAAGAGTCTCGACAAGATGGCAACGATGATTGAGCGAATGGCGAAACCAGTCCCCGATGCCCAAGCGCAGGTACACGAACTTCGAAGTGAACTTTATAGCATCGAAGAGATTGTATTTGGCAATGACGTGCAAGCGGACATAGGAGGCTATGAGCCTATGAGCGTCAGTAGTTGGCTCGGGCATGCCATGAGGGGGGTTTCCAACTCTAGCTATGGTCCAACGCCGAGTCATAAGCAGAGTGTGGAGCACGCAAAATCCGTCTTCGAACCGGCAAAACGCCGATTGGACGACGTTATACAGAAACGCTTGCCGGCGCTTAGGGAAACGCTTCGAGACGCGGGTGCGCCTTGGACGTTAGGGGAGCCTATCGCCGAATAGATTGGCTTCTTTCCCTAGGGGGTCCAGCGAAGAGTGAGGTGTACCGCTCGTTCATTGACGAGCGGAGCATTGTCGTCGGCACTGGTTCGATAGGTCTGGTCAAAACCATTACTCATCGACAATGAGGCTGACCAGTGGGGACCTATGTCCCGTTGAACTCTGGCGCCACCGATCAATGCTGAACTCAAAGGTATCTCGCCGGGACCTCGATCGTCCCGATTGAATCGATAGCCCAGTTCGACGGCTACGACCCAATCATCAGTTCGCCACGTGCCTGTATATGACACCTTAGGGGGTGGGAGATCGTCTAAAAACTCGCCGGTATCCGCCTCGCCATGCTGCCACTGCCAGTTGATGCGGTGCGCAATCCTGTTGGCGCCCTGAAAAGAGACCAGGCCGTCCAGCCCCCACACCTTGCCCGAGCGCAAGTTTCGATAAGTTAAGTCTCCATCTCCTGCTCGTACGCGTTCGATGTAGTTTTCCACACGGTTGTAGAACCCGCTGAGTTCGAACTGTAGTTCGGCACTTTGATTGCTCAGGGTGATCTGCGATCCGATCGTTTCTTCAGGTGCCAGTAATGGATTCCCTTGAACAGGTCCTCTCGGTGTTTCTCCGGAAAAATAGAGCTCGCTTAACGTTGGGAGTCGGTAGGCCGTCCCTAGTTCAGTAGCAACGACCCAGTCGTTAACGAGTCTGGTTTCGATCTGAACCTGCCCGTTTAGGTTTGTTTTAGATCTTGAGGCGCCATCGTTTCCAACATGTGACTGGTCGAGCCTCCCTCCAAGGCGCAGCGTTGTGTCGCTTAAAAACCACAGCCTATCAGCAAAAACGCCACTGACTCGCTCACTTCCGTTGTTCACTAAGCCAATAAGCGTTGAGTTCCCCGCCAACGGTTGCTCCATCTCTGCGATATCAACATTGGTCCTCGCAGTCAGTTCGATTCCCCACCGTTTTTGGCCGGCCTCATCGGATTGCCGGTGGCTTAGCAGCGCACCATAGCTTTGGCTTTGATAGCGACTGGTATTTTGTCGATTACCGATTCGCTCCGTGCGGGAAGCCCAGTCTTGGTCATGAACATAGGCCTGCGCAAACCAACCGCTTCGATTGATTGCGCGAAGATTGAAAATAATGTGATCGTCGTGTGGGTAGATCGAGTTCCGTTCGGCTGGGAAGCGTGAGGTGCTTTTCCCAATATCAGTGCCAAAGCCCGCGATGACCTCGGAATTGAGTAAGAGCTCTCCGATTGACTTTGTATTTCGGACATAAATGGCTGACTGACGAAATCCTGTATTCAGCGATTGGTTGTTGGATGCGCGCGACCTATCGGCAGCCCTGAAGGATGCGGCCATGGCGGTCTGATTGTTAAGTCTGGTTTCTAGGCCTAAACCGCGATAGTTACCCACGGAGCCTAAAGCGAGATTCAACGCCGTGTGCTCTGGCTCGCGAAGAGACGCGCTTAGAACGCCGCCCATTGCGCCTGAACCATAGAGTGATGAAGCAGGGCCCATATCAGCCCTTATGGACTCTATGAATGCCTCGGGAAGAAAGGAGAGCGAATTTCCCGCTCGCCGATCAGAGATAAGGGGCACACCTGAAATCTCGGTCCTGATTCTTGATCGACTAAAACCCCGCAAACTATAGCTTTGGAACAGCCCTCCTTGACCATTGCTGGCAGCGCCCGGCAAAAGACCAACCATCTCTCCCGTGGATATCACTGGGGCAGCGACATCGCCCGGTGACAATGTGCGATTGGAACCGCTACTAGTCAGTGAGCCTCGTCTCGGATCGCTTACACCACTGACGATGACCTCTTCCAACTCCGAGTCAGCCGCATACGCTATTGACGACACAGCGCAGGCGACCGTTAGCAGGGTGCGCTCGAGGATGGCTTTTATCTTGCTCAGAAAAAGGGTCATAGGAACGCTGGGCACCGCTTGTTTAACTGTAAGCTCATGTTGACGTGGGTGGTAGGTGACAGTGTGGGGAGTTAGCGAACCAGGAATGTACCAAAGACGGACTTGCCGCTGACTTGAGGACCCGATTCCCCCATTGGCCGTCCCACGGCGAGAGGTACATTCCCAACATAAAATTCGTAAGACCCAGGTTTAATGGGAACGAAGCTTATCGTGGCTGAACCTATCTCGTCGCACTCGATGGCGTTAAAGCTGAGGCCCTGCAAGTGAATTTCGATATCACCCACGCTTACAAGCCTGAGATGCGCGTTGTTCAATAGCCCTGGAAGCTCCAAGCGCCAGCCGCTCAAGTCCCCCTTTACGTCGGGACAACTGACGGTGAGGCGGTAATACTTTCCAGAGTCGAGCTCTATGACAGACGGCTCGATAACGGGGGATCCTTCCTCCGACGTGGTTATTGTCAAGACCTTGGGCGCCGGCGGGTACTGGGCGAGATTGCCTAGACTCTCAGCCGTAACCTCGACGCCAACCAAGCCTAATGCGGTTGCGAAAAACCACTTAACATGCGTTTTGAGTGTCGTCATGGCGTTATTAATCAGTTTTATCAATGTGAATTGCGGTAAGCGATGCTAACGCGCTCCACCGAAAGTAGCCGGCATGAGCCTCGCTCACGTAGAGCGACGATCCCCGTCACGACGTTCATCTTTGCGTCTTTCTCCGGTCATGGTTCTTTCCCCCCTTGTTCGATTGCTGACGAGTTTTGCTATCGATACCCACACGCTAGCAAAAAGTACAGTTAAACCAATCCGAAAGTGTCAAAAACGTGATCTAAGAGAACATATTGCGTGTCGTGCACGCATTGTAGACACTCAAGCATCCAATAATGTAAACGAGATGTGGAATCACAATGTTCGATTACCAAACCATTACAGTTGAGGTACGTGACGGCGTTCACTGGTTAACCTTGAATCGGCCCGAGAGCCTGAATGCCATTAACACGCAGATGGCAACCGAGCTAAGAGACTATTTCTCTGGATTGTTTCAGGACCGGTCGTGTCGCGTGGTAGTCATGCAGGGAGCGGGTCGGGCTTACTGTGCGGGATTGGATATAAAAGACCATGCGGGCCTGGTTAATGCGCCCTTTGGTGGCGGATTTGGCTTCCAGGGACACTTAGCCGACGTTTATATAAAGATGCGCCGATGCCCCCAACCGATCATCTCCCTGGTACATGGTGCTGCCAGTGGCGGTGGTTTTGCTTTTGCTCTGGCATCGGACATCCGTATTGCTGGGGAGAGCATGAAAATGAACTCCGCGTTTATCAAAATAGGTCTTTCCTCATGCGATATGGGCGTCAGTTACTTCTTGCCAAGGCTAGTTGGGGTCACGATAGCGTCGGAGATGATGATGACGGGCCGCTTCATTAACGCTGAGCGTGCCTTGGCTGTTGGGCTGGTCAACCAAGTGGTCGCTGATGTCGGGTTAGAGGAGGCCGCACAGGCGTTTGTTGACGAGATGATGGCAACTTCGCCGATGGGACTGAGAATGACGAAAGAGGGCCTTAACATGGCCATTGATGCGGGAAGTCTTGAAGCGGCTATGGCCATTGAGAATCGCAATCAGGTTATGTGCTCGAGCTCAGCTGACTTCAGAGAGGGTTTGCAGGCATTCATTGAAAAGCGACGACCGATTTATAAAGACGCATAGCTTATAACGAGCATCATATCTCGCGCTGAAATAGGAGCATTTGGTTATTCGCCGGCATTGCGTAGTCGGCCATAAGCGTCATGCCCACGCTTCCAGCGATCGCGTCAACGGTTTCGAAATTGCGGACACCGCTTGCTGGGTCGCGGTCCTTGAGCCATTGATCGAAAGCGGCGTTCGACGCCGAGGTGAATTGTCCGTCGTACTTGTAGGGACCGTAAAGCATTAGTAGACCGGTGGGATGCAGGGCTTCTGCAGCAAGGCGAATAAGATCCTCGCCGAGATCCTCCGAAACGATGTGCATGACATTGGCCGCGTAAACGACGTCTACGGAATCATCACTCCAAGTAAAGTCGGTAAGGTCAAGCGTGAGCGGTGGTTGGATATTGATAGACCCATGCAACGCAAGGTTCGCGCGCAAGATAGGTATCATTACCTCTCGCTCAGAGGGTAACCAAGTGATGGTTGGGAATTCACGGGACATAGAGATGGCATGTTGTCCCGAACCGCTTCCTATTTCTAAAACAGATGCGCCTTGTGTGAGATGCCTGCCCATCACTTCTGCGATGGGTCTTTTGTTGTTTTCTGCAGCTTGTGAGTATCCCTGCATCCCTTCAGCTCCGATGCGCCGCGCCTGACCCAGGCAGTAAGGTCACATTGGCGTTGAAGAAGTCGGGACCACTTATGTGCTCTGTCATACCCAGACCGGTAGAGACAGAGACACTTATTGACCCTGGCTGAAGGGAAGGGTCTTGTTTCAGCTCGACGTTGGAGGCTGATACCTCGATGCACTCCCGGGTACGCACCTCGAGAATCCCCAGCGCACCGTTCGCATGAGTTCTCGCATCGCCCATTGGGATTCGATACTCAATGGGCGTTCTGTCCTGAATGTAGAACGGTTGGCGGAGCGTTTTCGAGCCCCTGAGTGTCCATTCCACCACAAGACCATCGGGACGATAACGTTTGAACCTGACAGGTTCAGTGAGGCTGAGACTGTGAAGAGGAGATGATTCCGTGATCTGAGCAAGATCGGCGCCTCTAAAACAGAGATCGATCAAACCCTGCGGCCCTGACATCCAACCCAGCAGTCGTGTTTGAAGGTCGGTCGCAAATAGTCCACGCAAGGCGAAGACTCCGAGACGACGGAGCATCCGCATTATGAAGCGAGTGCGAGATGACTGGAGTGAGATTAACTCGATATAAGTGTCATCGGCGAAAACGATGAGCGCATTGTGTGTGGGACCATTGGTGCCCCCGGGGGTTACCGAAAACCCCTTAGATTCAAATTGCGTGACCGCCGTTGGTAAATCATCAACAACCAATACAAGATGATCCAGTAGCAATGAGGGCCTCCAGGGTCTTAACGGCAGACGGTACGCTATTCATCATAGGTTCAACGAGATCCCTAGGCACCAAGTTTTTGTTTGATTTACTGTAGAGTGCTGGTGAGAAACGAGGCGTTAAACACCTCTCCTATTTATCATTGAACCGCTGACACAAGGCTAAGCTTGAATGACGCATCCCTACGACTCGCTAACACCAGACTGTGTCGTTGATTGTATAGAGAGTATCGGCCTGAGCAGTGATTTACGGCTTCTCGCACTGAACAGTTACGAGAACCGGGTCTACCAAGTCGGTATTGAAGACGCCGAGCCGGTGATTGTGAAATTTTATCGAGCAGAGCGTTGGACCGACGAGCAGATACTCGAGGAGCATGCTTTCGCGCAGGAGCTCGTTGAGCATGAAATATCCGTCGTTGCCCCGGAGTCTGTGGGTGGGGAAACGTTGCATCACGCCTTGGGCCAACGGTTTTCGGTATTCAAGCGTCGAGGCGGTTATCCGCCCGAGCTCGATAATTTGGACCACCTCTTCCGACTAGGGCAGACCCTGGGGCGTATTCATCGAGTCGGCAGCGCGAAGTCATTCCTGCATCGACGAGAACTGTCTCCCTTGCGAATGGCAACGGAGTCACGCCTCTTCGTAGAAAATGACTTCGTACCGATGGAGCTAAAATCTGCTTACACCACACTGGCACGAGACTGTGATCAGGCGGCAACCGATATTCTGTCGGCCGTGAATGCGGAAGATCTTCAGCGCATTCATGGTGATTGCCATGTAGGTAACATCCTATGGCGCGACGATACGCCTCATTTTGTAGACCTTGATGACTGTATTTCCGGGCCCGTCATTCAGGATATGTGGATGTTCCTGAATGGTGATCGACACCATCGTGAGCAGCAACTCGCCGATTTCATCGAGGGCTACGAAGAATTCAACGACTTCAATACACGACAGTTGCCGTGGATAGAGGCCTTAAGAACCCTGCGGATCATGCATCATGCAGCGTGGTTGGCGCATCGCTGGACTGATCCTGCGTTTCCCAAGGCCTTTCCCTGGTTTGGTCATCAACGATTCTGGGCTGATCATATTCTCGAGCTTCGTGAGCAACTCAGTACGATGAACGAGGCACCATTACGCCTTATGTGACTCTTCATCTGTGCAGCTTGCTGTCGCATGAGTCATAGGGCGGGAGTCTGATTTTTGCTGCTGTTTTGCGGCAAATTCGCAAAATACTTGCTACCGTACAAACACTTTCGAGTCACCGACGCAGGCAGGCCATGTACCTACGCACGAAAACACGCGCTCTCATTTCCGCACTTACCTTGACGTTAAGCACGCCAGTGCTAGCGGTGGTCATTTCTTCAGAACAGATCACTGTGCCCAATCTCGATACCAGTATTACCGGCCCCATTAACAATGCGTTAACCATTCCCAAGCGACCTATACCGGCTGCTGCCGTGAGTCGACGGAGCAGTAGTCTGCCGCTGGATCGTTATGACGACGAACTCGGGGTCACGACATTTCGATGGAATAGGCAAGCATTGCAAGCACCCAGTTTCAAGGGAGTTGAGGCTGAGGCGCATTCGCGCCATGCGGCGGCGTTCTATTTAGAGCAAATGACCGGTGTGGGTTCGTCGGCAAAGAAACAAGACGAGCGCGCGATACTGATGTCGCACCATGACGTGGGGCGAGGGCCGATCATTGCGAAATTCTCTCAGGAACTGTTCGGCGTCGAGGTATTCAACCGAGAGGTGAATGTGCTTATGGATCGCGATCTCCAGATGGTCGCTGCCTCCGGCTACTTTGCCGATATCAACCAGGGTCAAAAGAGCAACCCAAAACTCCGGTTGTTTGGTTCGCAGGTGTCTGCTTTCTCCGCGGCGTTGAGCGATCTGATGGGAGACACCGTAAGTGCCTCGCTACTGGCCATCGATACGCGCGGTAAGTTCGATGTGGTGACACTGACGACGGACACAGGCTTAGAACTTCGTGGTCTGTCCCGTGCAAAACGCGTGTATTTTCCCAGCCTGGACGAGCTGCAGCCAGCGCACTACCTCGAGGTGGGTGCGGTACATCCGAGGTCAGGGCAGGAGATGCTCTATAGCTATGTTATTGGGCGCGATGGTGAGGTGTTATTTAGACGCAACCTGGTTGAAAACGAAGCATACGACTACACCGTTTTTGGGAGAGATGCTGATAAAACGTTGCTGCAAGGCCCTCATGGCGATGTCATTCCTAAGGTAGGAGACGGTCCTGACCCATCGGACATTGTTGATATGACGGTGATATCCATTGACGCACACGCGTCATTGAGCACACAGGACCCGTGGATTCCCGGCACATCGTCGGTGTTAGAGGGAAACAATGTTATCGCGTATGGAGACATCACCGGCGGTGATGGAAAGGATGATACGGATGTCTCACCACTAGTCACCGCGCCCGGCGCCTGGGACTTTGCTTATGATCCCGTCAACGGCTCAACAAAAGATAACTACAAGGCCGCGATCGTCAATCTGTTTTACATGAATAACTATCTACACGATTGGTGGTACGACCATGGTTTTGATGAGCAATCCTACAATGCTCAGTTTACTAATTACGATCGGGGCGGCGTTGGAGGTGATCCTCTAGTGGCGCAAGGTCAGGACTCGTCCGGTTTCAACAACGCCAACATGTACACGCCCGCGGACGGAGCAAGTCCTCGGATGCAGCAGTATCTGTTCTTTTCCAAAGAAGCTGACTACGGAGATGATTGGGGACTGACGATTACATCTCACCCGGAAATTGGGTTGATGCCCTTTACTCGGCCAGCGATGTTTGGACCTCAGGTCTACCCGACGCTTAGCGCCAATATTGTGCGATCAAGTGACACAGTTACCGCCGATGGGGGTACCGATGACGATGCCTGCGACACGATTGTCAATGTGGAGGAGGTCGCCGGAAATATCGTCTTGGTTCCCACATCAACCGTGCCCGATTGTGACTATGTGACCCAATCGGCCAATGCATTCGCGGCTGGCGCAGTGGGTATGGTTGTGGTGGTCGCAGACAATGAATACGTTCTATTCGGAGATGTCGAGCCCGATGTTGTGCCCACGGTTGGTGTGTCAGCTGGCGATATCGCTCCGGTAGAAGCACTGTTGGATGCGGCAGAGTTGGTGACGGCAGACCTATTCTCTAACGGTGCGTTGAAGGATTCGACTTTCGACAACGGCATCATTGCGCACGAGTGGGGCCACTACATTCAGAACCGCCTCGTCGGTAATGCTAGTGGTCTGGTCAATTTCCAGGGCCGAGCCATGGGTGAGGGTTGGAGCGACTTCCACGCACTCATGTTCATGTTGCGTGAATCGCATGCGCTTATCGAGGGTAACAGTAGCTTTGAAAGTGGCTACACAGTGAGCACCCACGTGGCTAACTTCACAAATTCGGTACGCCGTGCGCCCTATACCGTGGACATGGCAACGAACCCACTTACGTTTACTCACATTCAGGATGGCGCTCAACCCGATGGCTTGAGTCCGACCTCAAACGGATCGCCTCATGCGGCGGGTGAGATGTGGGCATCTGTTTTGTGGGATGTGTACGTCAGGCTGCTGAACACCTATGACTTTACCGAGGCAGAGAGCCGGATGGCTGACTACCTGGTTGCTGGATATAAGATGACACCCATTGCGCCCACCTACACCGAGGCGCGGGACGCCATACTCGCTGCCATGTACGCCAGCGAGCCCGGTGATTATGTTATGGCCTTGGAGGCATTTGCTCGGCGTGGTATGGGACTCGGGGCGGTATCACCGCCTCGTAGCGCCTATCCATTGACTGGTGTGACCGAGTCGTATGAGAGTGAGCTCTCGACCTACGAGACGAGCAACTTTGATTTAAACGAAGACTTTGATGGGCTGGACGTCGGCTTCTGTTCCCGTGATGGGGTGCTTGACGTGGGCGAAACAGGGACCCTTTCCTTTGACGTGAGCAACGCAGGTTCGGAGTTCCTTACCGCGGTTCGCGCGCGGGCAGTGGTCACCAGTAACCATGACGTCACCATCGAGAACGAGGGTCTTGTGGAGTTCACTAATCTGGACTTATTCGAGACTGTTTCAAGCCCAGAGTTAAAAATGGTATTGAACGCGGCGGGGACGGCAGACACCTTGACCATGGAGCTACGGTTCCTCGAAGTGGAAAGTGGTGACGATACTGTCGAACCTGCTCCCATCGAACTAAGCACGGTAGTCAATTACGATTTCTTACCCCAAGCGTTAGTTGGTGATCAAGCTACTGAAGATATGGAAGATCGAAGTTTCTTCGCCACGTTCGAAGAGCAGGTGCTGTACGAAGAGACGATACCTGCAGCGGGTACTCAGCGCATAGACACCATCAACGTCGACTTCTTTCAGGGATTTACAGCAGAGCCTTTGGGTAGTCAGATTATGTTGCTGGTGAATAACCCTTACCCCACTGATGTTGCGGTTGAAACTACGGAAATTACCGTCGGTGAAGGCGACGATTTTTCCATGAGCTTTTGGCACTTTTACTGGATTGAAGCTGACTGGGATGGGGGCGTTGTTGAAATCAGTATTGACGGCGGCGAGTGGCTGGATGCGTCAGAGGCCGGTGGTGAATTCGCGATAGGTTATCCAAGTACCTTGCTCGCCTTTGACCAGTCGGCGCTGTCCGGCCGACCCGCTTTTACCGGGCGCAGTGATCCAGACAGTTTTGAGGGCGTGCGTGAAACCATTAGCTTTGGCTCAGCGCTCAATGGGTCGACGGTGCGATTCAGATTCCGGATCGCGTCCGACTACTCGGTCGCTGACTTTGGCTGGTGGATCGATAATGTGACCGTCTCCAATATAGCGTCACCCATGCTTTTCGAGACGGTCGCCGGAGACTCGGTAGACTGCGACAACAGCTTGCCTAGACTGTCCATAGATCGTTCATATGACAGTACGGAAGAGGGCGGTTTAGTTCAGGTTTCAGCAACGGCAAGCGATAGGAATGTCTCCGATGTGCTTTCCTACAGCTGGGCACAGATAGCGGGTCCCGAGGCTGAGCTGGCGGGCGCTGACACCCTTGATGTGACAATTACCTCTCCCAGAGTGAAAGACACTGAAACGTTGCTCTTTGACTTCACGGTCGACGACGGGTCGGGGGGTGTGGTCACAGAACGGTTTACGCTTGAGGTAACGAATATCCCGCCAGCACTGGTTTTATCGGGAAGCGAGGGTACGCTTGATGAAGGCTCGGCTGCGGCTATCGCTGTTGAGGTGACGAATGGAGCCGAGGACGATGTGTATACCTACGAGTGGATACAAGTCAGTGGCACCTCGGCAACGGTGACAGGTCAAAGCACCCCAAATCTCGCAGTGACACTGCCACGTATTGCGCAGGAAACCGAGGCCTTGGTCTTCAACGTGTCGGTAAGCGATGGTGTCGATGCAACGCTAGAGGAATATACCTTGACTGCAGTCAATATCGCCCCGACAGCGGCGGTATCCCTGGATCAGCCGTCGGTACAGGAAGGCGAGCCAGTGGCTGCGACCGTGACGGTAACCAATGCGGCGGTGGGCGAGAGCTATAGCTACTCGTGGACCCAAACATCGGGGACGCCTGCGAGCATCTCTGGGAGAACTTTGACATCGGCTACAATTACGACCCCAAAGGTTGACGCAACGGAAACCCTGGGCTTCGAGGTCGTAGTGAGTGATGGTGTTGTCAACGTGTCCACGCCATTCTCAATTACGGTCCAGAATAAGCCAAGTTCGGGCGGCTCTTTCGATTGGATGGCTATTGTATTGTTGACGTTACTGGGTCTGCGCCGGCGCCACGCTTTATCGGAGGGTGCCTGACCCTTAGCTTCGAGTTCTGATGATGGGATTTCGTTGCTGGCAGGTGAAGGTTATCGTCACGTTGGTGTTGATCAGATGAGCAGGAGCTTAAGGGGCTCAGACGTTTTAGTCGGGGTCTTGGGAGGGGTGGTAATTCTCTCGGCAGTGCTTCCCGCTTCTTGGCGAGAAGCGCTCGCATATCAACGTGATGACTTCCATTGGTATCAGCTATTGACGGCCAATGTTGTTCACGAGGGCACGTATCACTTACTGCTTAATCTTGTGGCCTTGTTGCTAGTTACCATTCTCGCGCGCCGCCTCATGTCCAGTATTCAGTTGATGCTCTGTCTCATGCTCAGTCTGATTGTTGCTGTATTTGCTGAGCATACGTTGAGTCAACCGCCGTTTATGGCGGTTACGATTGCCGAGACGCGTGGTCTATCGGGTGGCATACACGGTCTCTTTGCCGCGAGCATGGTGCTTCTCGCGGCTGCAAGGGATCGTATTGCGCTACTCGTGCTTGTTGCCCTAGTGATCAAGGTATCTGTCGAGGCAGTTCAGGGGGAGGCCGTCATCAGTAGCGGCACGGTAGAGCTTGTTGCGGTGATGGGGCATTTTGGCGGAACGGTCTCGGGGCTGGCGTTCGCAGCCGCGCTTGTTCGTAGTCGAATAGCCTGGAGGAACTAGACCTCAAGGGCTTGGTTAAATCTATTTGAGCTGGTTCACACTCTGATAGGAATTAAATTGAACTCCCCCTTGCAGGACTTAATCTCTTAATGAGAGTGAGGCCTTTGAGGCAGTTCCAATGGATTTTGGCACCATGATGTTTTTTGTAGGCATGTCAATCGCTGCTTTTTTGGCGTGGGTGTGCGTATGGGCCGGTGAATACAAGTAGCAGGCCGCCTCGTTTCTTTCTACTATGTTCATCATGTCTCCTGATCTATTCATTGTAGCGCTGTTTACGCTGCTAGCTCTCTGGCTGGCGATTGGCATCTTTTCTCCCCGACTCGCATCAGAGTCCAATTGCCAGCAATGCGGTGAGCCTGTCTCCTACGGCATGTCAAAGCGGGGCATTAACGATGTCGCGCTCTGTGGCAGCTGCGGCGTCGCGGTGGGCTCTATTTCGGTAATGACAGAACAAAGTGACCAAGACGTGTCCGCTTAGCGAACGGTAGGAGACGCAATTTAGTCAATCGACACCCACAGCTGTTTTTGTCACATTTCTATGCCATCGTCTGTTGCAATTGTCTCTTTTTTGGGGCGTGGTAAATTTGACGCAGTGGCTGACAGCTGTGGTTCTGGGTGAATCCGCCTATGACGAGTTTGTTAAAACAAACCGTCGACAAATGCGTGGATTTGAATTGGTCCTCAAAGAAAGTGCGGCTGAGTTAACCACCGAGGAGTCGGTTTGTGATTTCCTATCCACGACCGAAGACCGTTATCAAATCGTCAAGCTATCGTTGAGAAAGCTGGGGCATGATGATCTTGTTGATGCGCTGGAGCTCAAGGGCCGTCCACCAAGAGGCGCAATGAAAAAGTCGGTAGCTCGCCAGCTGATGGAGCACCATCCCGCCGCTTATTTGCGGCTGGCTGCGCATATATTGGCATTTCCATGTCTCCCACGCTCAAAGGCACTGCCCTCAGGGCATGCGACGCGAGTTAGTGCTGTAGAGATGGCAAGGATGGTTGAGTACTACAGGCGCAGCTCGAATACGACCATTTATACCGCCTGTAAAATGTCAGTTGCTGCCCTACGCCGTATTCATGTGGTGATCGATGTCATGGACTTGCAGGCCATTTATCGAGAACGGCAGCCCGCATTTTGCGACTTGGCAACTGGGCGAATCCAGTACTTCGGGTGATACAAGAACCGAAGCCTCTCTCCCGTAGCGTCCTTTGCTGAAGTCAACTTGGCTCCCTCCTAGGAGACATAATAGATGCTCTAGAGTGGCAGGGCGGTGGTGTACTTGAGCTCTTCCATGGAGAGGAGGGCCGTGACATTAAAGACTTTGACCTCAGAAATTAAACTTTGATAAAAGCGATCGTAGGCGCGCGGGTTCGCTACTTGAACTTTAAGTAGATAGTCGATTTCTCCCGCTAAGCGGTGGGCTTCAATGACCTCAGTCCGCTCGTTCAATGCGGATAGAAATCGTGCTTGCCATTCACCGTCGTGCTCACTTGTTTTCACAAGCACAAAGAAACAGGCCTCGAGCCCTATTTTGTCAGGATCAACGATCGCGACTTCGCGCCGGATAACCCCCTCGTCTTTAAGTCGTTTGAGGCGATTCCAAACGGGTGTTTTCGAGGCTCCAACGGCAGATGCAATGTCATCAAGGGACAGTGTGGCATCGTTTTGCACGAGTCTCAGAATGGCAGCATCGACGTTATCCATTATTTAATTTCCTGAAATTTGAGTGACCTTAGGAAAATATACTCCAATTAATCTTTTTTAAGAAATTTACTTCTTATTTTTTGGTTATAAGTACATTCAAATAGAACTTTCTTCTATTATCCCGCGCTTGTGAGAAGAGGTAGCGAGCGATGGAGTTTCTCCCGATATTTTTAGCCACCCGCGATCGCCATGTGATGGTGGTTGGCGATGGCCAGATGGCGGATGCCAAGTGCAGAGGTGTACTAAAAACATCGGCACGGGTGACCGTGTTTGCCGATAATCCAAGCGATCAAGCCCTGGCGTGGGCGCAATCGGGTGACATCACTCTGCGCGTCGGTCTTCCAGAATCAACGGACTTCACTGATGTCGCTCTTGTCTATGCGGCGCATCAGAGCGATCAGATTAATGACGAGATTGCGGCTTCGGCAAGAAGGGAGGGCGCGATTGTTAATGTTCTAGATCGCACTGAGGCTTGCGATTTCATCACTCCGGCGATTGTTGATAGAGATCCTGTCGTTGTCGCTATTGGTACGGAGGGATCAGCCCCTGTGCTGGCCCGACAGATTAAGGCCGACATTGAAGCGATGCTTCCTGACGACCTAGGGCGCTTTGCGCGGCTTGCCAATGCGTTCAGGGCGCGAGTGAGAGCGCTCCCCGAGGGATTAGCGAGACGAAAATTTTGGCGTGACGTGTTTAAGCCTGAACGTATGGTTGCTAGTGCCTCAGATACGGCAATCCGACAGGACTTTGAAGCACTACTCGAGCGCCATATGCGCTCGGAACCTGAAAGCGGGTCCGTGGCATTTGTCGGCGCGGGTCCCGGTGATCCCGAGCTCTTGACGCTGAAAGCCCGTCGACTGATCCATGAGGCCGAGGTGGTCATTTACGACCGATTGGTCGGTAAGGGTGTACTGGAGTTAGCTCGGCGAGAGGCGAAGTTCATTGATGTGGGTAAAAAGGGCTTTGGCGCGCACGTAACACAAGACGTCATCAACGGGCATCTGATCCGAGAGGCGCAAGCTGGCTTGAAAGTCGTTCGCTTGAAGGGGGGAGATCCCTCTGTATTTGGGCGTCTTGATGAAGAGCTAGCGGCGCTTTCGCAGTATGGCATCGAGAGCTCTGTCGTGCCGGGAATTACCTCCGCATCGGCAGGTGCAGCGTCGTTGAAACAGTCACTAACACGGCGTGATCGTAATTCCAGTATCACGTTCATGACAGCACACGATGCGAAGGGCTATGCAGAGCACGACTGGCGCCAACTCGTTCGTTCTGGCCAGGCGCTTGCCATTTATATGGGCCGTAAATCAGCCAGTTTTTTGCAAGGTCGCTTACTGATGGCGGGTGCTGAAAAGAATCTCATCGTTACTTGTGTTGAAAATATTTCACGACCTGAAGAGCGGCGGTTTACGACGACTCTATCCAGTTTTGCTCAGCGCTTAGACGATGATCACTGGAACGGTCCACTCATTATTTTTGTTGGTATCGGGCAAGACAAAAAAATTCAAGTTTCCAGCGTGTCCACAGTTAAAGAGGCGGCCCATGGCTCGTATTAAACCGCCAGTTGTTATCACGGCCAATGATCTATTGACAGGGGAGGTTGTTTATCTCGACCCGGCACATCGATGGTCACCTGAACTGAATGCTGCGAAGGTGTTTGATGTTCTTGGTGAGGCTGAAGGCGAACTAGCGACAGTATCTAGCGAGGCCGTTGTTGTAGGCGCCTATTTAGCTGAGGTAAGCAATGATTCGGCCGTGACGCCCCGTCATTACCGCGAAAGTTTTCGTCACAAAGGGCCGAGCAACTACTTTCACGGTAAGCAGGCGGTTCAAGACGCAGAGGTCGCTGCGTAATGTACAACTATCAAGAGTTTGATCGTGCCTTTGTCCGCGCGCGTGTCGACCAGTATCGAGATCAAGTGCAGCGCCGTCTCGATGGCGCCCTGACTGAGGATGAGTTCAAGCCTCTGCGTCTAATGAACGGGGTTTATCTGCAGCTTCACGCTTACATGTTGCGCATTGCCATCCCCTACGGAACCTTATCGAGCCCTCAGATGCGCCAGTTGGCCTACATCGCGGATAAGTGGGATAAGGGCTATGGACATTTTACTACTCGGCAGAACATTCAATTCAATTGGCCGCGTTTAGTTGATACCCCCGAGATTCTAGATGCGCTTGCAGATGTTGACATGCATGCCATTCAAACGAGTGGCAACACCATTCGAAACGTGACAACAGATCAGTTTGCAGGTGCAGCACTAGACGAGGTGGCTGACCCGAGACCTTATGCAGAGCTCATACGTCAGTGGTCTACTGATCATCCCGAATTTCAGTTCTTGCCCCGGAAATTCAAGATTGCCATTACTGGGGCGGTGGAGGATCGTGCGGTAATTCGAGCACACGACATTGGGCTGCAGTTGATTGAGGATGAGGGGCGGATTGCATTTAGGGTATTTGTTGGCGGTGGTTTAGGGCGAACTCCGATCATCGGGCAGGAGCTCGTGGATCGCTTACCTGCAGAAGACCTGTTGCCTTACCTGGAGGCGGTTCTCTCTGTGTATAACCTCGCGGGTAGGCGCGATAACAAATACAAGGCACGGATTAAAATCACTGTCGGTGCCATGGGTATCGAGTCGTTCCGTGCGAGGGTCGAGGAGGCGTTCCAGCGTCTGCGAGCAGTATTCAATGGCCAAGATCTCGCTGTGCTAGGTGATATCCAAAAGAACTTCGCGCCACCACAGTTCGTTGAGAAGTCGCAAGAAAGCTATTTCGATGCCTTGGACAGTGATAGCGGTTTCCGCGAGTGGGTTGAACGAAACGTATCCCCTCACAAACATCCAAGCTACGCCAGTGTAACGATTAGTCTAAAAGGCCACGGTGACACGCCCGGGGATGCGACATCAGATCAAATGCGGGCAATAGCTGATCTCGCTGAGCGATTCGGGCACGACGAACTTCGGATCAGTCACGAGCAAAACATTGTGTTGCCCCATGTGGCGCAAGCGGATCTACCAGCCATCTACCGAACCTTGAAGTCGATTGGTTTAGCGACTGCCAACATTGGCCTTATATCCGACATCATTGCCTGTCCCGGTATGGACTACTGCGCACTGGCCACAGCCAGATCAATTCCGATTGCTCAGGACATTGCTCTGCGGTACGCGAGTCGGGAAGCCGAAATAGGGCGCATGCAGATCAAGATCTCTGGTTGTATCAATGCCTGCGGGCATCACCACGTGGGTCATGTGGGCATTCTTGGGTTAGACAAGGCTGGCGTAGAGAATTATCAAATCACCCTGGGCGGTAGTGCTGGGAATGATGCAGCGATTGGCGAAAAGATGGGGCGTGGATTCAATGTTGATGAACTGATGCCCGCGTTGGATCGGTTGATTGATGCCTATCTGGCGCTTCGACTCCACGAGGGAGAAATA
>Ga0255779_1000893_pt1 | contig 35827 bp, 9 predicted proteins | sample 011ome_21_FD_179977 | JGI IMG/M metagenome (GOLD analysis project Ga0255779, IMG submission 179977) | Coastal salt marsh microbial communities from the Groves Creek Marsh, Skidaway Island, Georgia - 011508AT metaG (version 2) | ecosystem: Environmental > Aquatic > Marine > Intertidal zone > Salt... | reverse complement strand
GCGCCCCTCGGGGGGACGGGGTGGGGGGTGATGCCCTCGCCCCGTCGTCCCGGGGGGCTGGGAGGGGGGCGTTCCGTGGCCGTTCGCCGTGGGCTGCCGGGACGTGCCCGGCGAGCCCCAGCCCTGCTGGTGGTGGGAGAGGCACGTGGGCCGCGGACCCTTCGCCATGGCGGCGAAGGAGCGCCGGAAATCCCATAGCGTTGGCGGGCCGTACGAGAGGAGCCCCTCCAATTCATCCCTGCTTTAGCAGTTGTCCAGCCTCCCCTGGGTGGGCACGCTGCGTAGGTAGCATGACCAGGGTGAAGCGCTGCACGCAACTAAGTGCGAACCCCGGCTTTCGGTTGATTTCATCCCACCCTGTAGACTATGGGGTTGATAGGTGGGCGGTGAGAACGCGCTTTCCCATACTAATGCCACACCAAGGTAATGTATACCTCCCGACCCCCGGGGGGACCCCCCCGACCGGGGGGTCCCCCGGGGGGCGGGGGAGGAGGGGACGGGGCCCTAAGGGACCCGTCTCCCCCCCACGGATGTTTCCGTAAAAAAAACGACCCTCGGGCGAGGGGGGTAAACCCCCTGGCGGAGGGTACTTTGCCTCCAAACGACCCTCGGGCGAGGGGGGTACCCCCCTCGCCGGAGGGTCATGCAGAAATGGGGTGTCGGGGGCCCTTCGGCCTTGGGCCGGGGCCGTTCCGGCCCCTCGAGGGCCCTGCGGGCCCCGGGTCTCCGGGCGGAACGCCCACGGGGGGGGGGGGGGGGCCGGAAGGCCAGCCCCTCCCCCCAGCTCGCCGCCTTCCAGGCCTCGGGGCCGAGGGGCGGGCGCGGTATCGCGGACGCCGGGGGTGCCCCTCGCGGGGCGCCCGGCGCGGACGAGGTGTTTGAGAGGGTCACGGGTGCGCTCTTACGGATTTCATCCACGTTACGCCTCTCCCCCTTCGATGACTACGACTACGCGCGTTCGTCTCGGGCTTCCGGTGCGGTGGGGTGAGGGAAGGCCCGGTGGGCCCGGTCGGTGCGTCGGTGGCGCCCTGGGGCCCGCCGGGGCCCGCGTCTACGCCACGGGGCCCCGGGGGCCCCGGGGGCCCCTGGCGGGGCCGGGCGTCGCGCCGTCCCGGACCACGGGGGCCCTCGGGGCCCCCGTGGTCCGGGCGTTGGGGCGGCCCGTGGAGGTGGTTCCCGGGGGCCGGGTCCTCGGGGCGCGTCTGGCCGCGTGGGCGGGGCCGACGGCGGCCCGGGCCCCGTGGGCGGACGCGCGGGCGGCGGCGGCCGAGGCGGCCGCGGCCAGCCCGTTTGGCGCCCTGGTCCGGGCCAGCGGGCCCGGGTTGGGGCGCAGGGGGCGGGGCCTGGGCCGGGCCACGGCCCAGGCCCGCCGCGCCCGCCGCACCCGGCGCTTCACGGCGGCCGAGGCCGCGGTGTGGGGCCCCCGGGCCCACGCCCTCTTTCGGGACGCCCTTTCGGGCGGCTCCGGGGCCCCGGAGCCCGCGGCGCCCGTGCCGGGCGCGGTGGTCGGGGGGAGGCGCGTGGGGGCGAGGCTGACCCTGGCCGTGGTCCACGCCCTCCTGCGGGCGAGGGGCGGCCACGTGGGCACCTACGCCGCCGCGCGGGACGCCGCCGCCGCGGCGCGGGAGGCCGGGGCGGTGCGCCGGGCGCGGGCCCAGGCCCGCCGCCGCCTGGCCCACGCCCAAGCCCGGGCCCGGTCCCGGGCCGGGGAGACCCTCGCGGTCCGCCGGGCCCGCCGGGCCCCCGGGGTGCGTGGCCCGCGTCGCGCGGTCCGTATCCCCCGCGGCGGATCCCGAGGGACCCGCGGCGACGCGCCCAAGACGCCCCGCGTCTCCGCCCGCCAAGCCGCGCGGGCGTGGGCGCGGGCGGCGCGGGCCGCGGCCCAGGCGGCGCGGGCGACCCCCGCCTTCGGGCCTCTGGGCCTTCCCGGCTTCCTGCCCGGGGGCGCCGAGGCCCGCGAGGTCGCGGCCCTGACCGCGGGGCTGGCGGGGGAGGGGCCCGAGGCCCCCACGGGGGCCGGGGTGGGGGGTGGGTGGCTGCCCCAGGCGGCGGCCGTGGCGCCCTCCGGGCCCTTGGCCAAGGCCTTGACGGGAGGGACGGGGCGCCCGGCGGGGGGCCGCGCCCTGCGGGCGTGGCTCCGCAAGGCCCGGGCCCTCGGACGTCCCGTGGCCGACGAAGCCCCCCGGCCGGGCGCCCACCTGGGCGCGGCGACGGTGCCGACCGTGCCGACCGCCTCGCGGAGGGCCGGGTGGGATCGCGTCTCCCGTCAGGGACGGAAGGGACGGGAGGGACGGGAGGGGCGGGAGGAGCCCGAGGCCGTGGTGGCGGCCCTGGTGGCCGACGCGGTGGAGGCCGAGCAGGCGCGCCTCGGGGCGTGGCGTCGCGACCCCTTGGCGGCGGACATCCCGTTCCTGGGGCGCGACGACGCCCTCCACGACCTCCTCACGGGGTGGGGCGTGGGGCTGCCCACGGCCGTCGACAGCCCCCTGGGGGTGGCGGCGGTGCGGGAGGCCGACGCGGCCTACCTCGCCCGCACCCTGGCCCTCGCCGCGCGCATCGAGGCCACCCTGGCCCTGGGGGCCGAGGGGACGGCCTTGGTGCCCTACGGCCGCCCCTACGGCGGCCGGTCCGCGTGGCACGCCGAGGAGGACGACGCGGCGGGGGGGCCCGACGGGCCCCCCGCGCCCGACGGGCCGGAGGCCCCCCCGGAGGCCGAGGGGGCCGAGGGGGCCGAAGCGCCCGCGGCCTCCGGGGGAGGCCCCGCGGAGCGTCTACGGGCGGGCGCCGCCGAGGGGCGGGCCCATCCCCTGGGCTTCGGGGGGTGGGCGTGGCTCCAGCGCCAGGCCGCCGCCCGCGCGGCCGGGCGGGCGGCGGAGCGCCGCCGGGCCCGGGCGGCCGCGGTCCCCGGGCGAGGGGGCCGGGGGAAACCGACCTCGGCCCACCCCGTCGGGGCGCCCTTCGGGGGGCCGGCGTGGACCTGGCCGTGGGCGTCCGAGGCGGCGGCGGACCAGGTGCGCCTCCGGCGGGCGGCCCGGGCCGCGGGGGCGTCCTTGGCGGCGTGGGAGGCCGTGGAGCTGTTCGTGGGGGACTGGGCGCCGCGGTACCTGCGGGCCCCGGCCGCGGAGGTCGTGGCCCGGGGGACCAAGGACGCCTTCCGGTCCCCGTGGGACCGCGTCAGGGCCCTGACGGCCGAGAGGGACGCCGCGGCGGCGTCCCGGCGGCCCGGGCCCACGGCCCGCGTGCCCCGGGGGACGCGCCGCCGCCGGCACCGGCGGGAGGCGCGTCTGCGGGCGCGCTGGCGGACCGCGCGCCTCCAGGAGCGGCGCGCCCTCCGGGCCCCGAGGGGGCGGGGGGCCCCGGCGCCCGGGCTCCGAGGCCCCGGGAGGGCCGCGTCGGTCCGGGTGCGGGCCCTGGGGCGGGCCCTGCGGGCGGTGCGGGCCCTGCCGCGGCGGGTCTGGCGGGGCGAGGCCTACGGCGTCGGGATGGGGGCGGGGGACGCCCTGCCCTTCTCCCGGGGCCGGGCGTTCGCCCTCGCCTGGGTCCAAGGGTGGGCGGAGACCCTCGTCGCCGCGGGGGGGCCGGGGGTGGGGGCCTACGGCCGCCATACCGCCGCCCACGCGGCCCGAACCGTCCTGGGGGCCCGAGGGCCCCGGGAGGGCCGGGAGGCCCGGGAGGCGCTCGCCCCCCAAGGCCTCGGGTCGGAGCCCCTGGGGGCCCATGAGGCCCTCCTCGAGGCTCCGGACCCCGACGCCATCGCGGGCGCGGCGGTGCGCGCGGTCCGGGCCGAGGGGGCCGGGCCGTCCCTGGCGCCCCGAGGGGCCCCGGGGGCCCAAGGGGCCCTTGAGGCCCAAGGGGGCCTAGGGGCCCTCGTCTGGGATCCGGCGGCCGAGGGGGCCGAGGGCCGGGCCGGCCTGGGGGTGGGGGGGACGTTGCCCCAGCCCGAGAGGCGGCCCGACCCGGCGTGGGCCCTGCGGGCTTACGCCGTGCGCGCCCCCGAGATCTGGGCCGAGGACGGGGCGTGGCGGGCGGTGGCCGGCCTCCTCGCCGACGCCCTGGCGGCCAGGCCGGACCTCGCCTCGGGGCCCCCTAGGGGCCCCGAGGCGAGGGCGTTCACGGAAGGGGATGACGAGGCCGAGGCGGCCGAGGAGGCCGCGTTCTGGGTCGGGGCCGAGGCCGGAGGCGGAGGCGGAGGAGACCCCGACGACCCGTGGGACCCCGAGGACGCGCCCGACCGGGCGCGTCTGGCCCAGTGGGGGGCCCAGGGGGACGGGGCGCCCGTGGGGCGGATGGCCCTGCTGGCGGCCAACCCGTACGCGGCCGCGTCGGGGCCGTCGGCCCCTGGGAGCCCGCTGGGCGAGGGGTGGAGGGGGGCCGCGGACCCGTTCGCGGCGGCCCTCGACGCCCTGGCCCCGGGCTTGGGGGCGGCGGCGGTGGCCCACACGGAGCGGCGGGCGATGGCCTCGGAGAACGCCGCCGTCCGGCGCGCCAAGGCCGAGGCCAAGGCTCGGGCCAAGGCCGACGCGGACGCCCGGGCCGAGGCCGAGGCGCGCGCCGCGGGGACCTACGTGGCCCCCGAGCCCGAGGTGACCCCGGCCATGGCCAAGGTGATCCGGGACCTGGAGCGGAAGGGGGTGCTGGCCGCTGCCTTCGGGGACCTGGCGCCGAAGGGGGCGCGGGCCGATCCCTTCCCGGACCCCTCGCGGGGGGCGGGGCCTCGCGTTGAGCGCGCGGTGTTCGTGGCGGTCCGAGGCGTCGCGGTGGTCCCGGTGCGTCCGGCGGGGTGGGCTCGAAGGTGGGTCCTCCGGCCGGGGGCGTTGGGGGCGGAGGCGCGGCGGCGGGGGTGCCCGTGGGGCGGCCCCGAGGGGTGGGGGTTGACCCTCGCCCGGTTCCGCGCCGGGTACGACGGGTTCCGCTACGCCCGCCGGTCCGCGGCCCGGGGCGTCCGGCCCGGGCGCCACCTCGCCCGGGCCTACGCCCGGGCCTGGCGGGCCAGGGTCGCGGCGGTGGAGGCGGCGGGCCGGGCGGTGGACGCCGAGCGCCGTCGCCTCGACCGCGCGGCGAGCTGGGCCCAGGCCCAGGTCGCCTGGCGCCGCGGCGTCCTCGCCACGGCCCGGAGGCTGGCCGAGGATCCCGAGGAGACCCTCGCCTGCCGCGTCATGGACCGCCAGATCGCCCGCTGGGAGGCGTGGAGGGACCACGTGATGGCCACCGGGGAAGCCCCCTCGGACGAGGCGTACCTGGCGGCCACGCTGGACGAGGCGGCCGGGGACGCCTTCGCGGACGAGGCCCCCGACGACGGGGACGACGGCCCCGACGGGGACGAGGGCCCCGACGAGGTCGACGAGGCCCACGACGACGAGGCGCTGGACGCGGACGACGCGACCCTCGAGGACGACGCGGATGACGCGGCCCTCGAGGACGACGAGGCCCTCGAGGACGACGAGTCCCTCGAGGACGACGAGGCCCTCGAGGACGACGAGGCCCTGGACGCGGACGACGCGGCCCTCGAGGACGACGCGGCCCTGGGGGGGACGGATCCGTGGGGGCCGGGGGCGGTGCTGGCCCAGCTGGGGTTGGTGGCGGGGTACGTGCGGACCCTGCCCGCGTGGCGGAGGTGCCTGGACGGCACCGTGCCCCCCGTGGCGGTGCGGGCGGCCATGGCGGCCCTGGGGTCCAACCCCGCCGCCGCCGCGGACCGCGCCAGGCCTTTGATCCCGCACCCGGACCCCCGTGGGGCCCCCGAAGGGGACCCCGCCGCGGTGGACGCCGCCCGCCGGGCCCTGAGGGCGGACCGGCGGGCGGCGGCCGTGGCCTGGGAGGGGTACGTGTACGGGCTCGCCGTGGGCACCCGGGCCCCGGCCCCGGGGGGTCCGGCGCCGTCCGAACCCCTTTTGGGGACGTGGACCATGACCCGGGGGCGGACGGCGTCGGGCCAGCGGGCGGCGCCGTTGCTGCGCCAGCGGGTGACGCCGGCGGATCTGGGGGCGGCGGAGGCGGCGGAGGCCGTCACCCACGCCCTGGTCCAGACGGCCACGGCCTACGGCAGCCCCGCGTGGGCGCGGACGGGGTTGCCCCTGCCCGCCGCGGCCACCCTGGTCCGGTGGGCCCGGGGCTGGGCGGCGTTGAGGGCCACCCTGGCCGAGGAGGCCGCGGCGGCCGAAGCGGCCCGGCACGCCCCCCTGGACCCCGACGCGGGGCCGGGGCAGCGGGCGTTCCTGGCGAGCTTTGAGACGCCCCCCGTCCGGGACGTCCTGGGCAGGGGGCACCGTTGGGGGGAGACCCGGGCGTTGGCGACCCTGGCCCCCGCCCTGACGGATCCCGAGGCCCTGCCGTTCATGGCCGGGTGGGAAGCGGGGTGGTACCGGGTGAGCCTGGCGGCTCGCCTGGTGGGGTTGGCCGCCAGGGTCGAAGCCCTGGTGGACCTGCGCCTGCCCGAGGACGCGCCCGAGGCGGCCAGGCAGGGGGGGCGGCCGGGGGTGGCCGCGGTGGCCGCCCGGGGCACGCCCCTGAGGCTGCGGCCGCGGCGGCCCGGGCGGCGTCCCTTGGCGAGGCACGCCCGGCAGACGGCGGCGCGGGCGGCGGCGTGGGCGTGGTCCCGGGCCGTCCCCGGCCGGCCCCTGCCCGACGAGGCCCTGCCGTGGCGCCAGGCCCCGGCCCCCTCGGCGTCGGGGGGCGGGTGGGCGCCCGACACCGTGGCCGTGGTGGCCGCGTGGCACGCCTTGGCGCCCTACTACCCGCGGGCCCACGTGCCCGTGGGGAGGTGGCGGGCCGGGTGGGCCGTGGGGGCCCACGTGGCGCCCTACCGGTCCATGCTCCTGGAGGGGAAGCCCCTGGGGGACCTCGGGCCCTACGGGCCGTACGGGTCCGGAGGCGCGGCGCCCGGGGTGGAGCCCGGGGTGAAGCGGGTGGTGGCCGATCGGGCCCACTTCCGCTACGTGCCGTGGGCGGCCGATGCGGCGCGGTCGGGGCTCACCCGGGGGGGGCGGTACGTGGCCTTTCCCGCGACGCCCCTGCCGCCCGTGGGGCCCTACCGGGGGTCCCGGTACGCGTGGATCCCCGTGACCGAGCCGGCGGCGATCCATCGCGGCCTGACGGCGGCCCCGTACCGGTGGGCCGACCGGGTCCGGGACGTGGTCACCCGCCAGGTCCTGGCCCAGACCACGGGCTTGGCGGCCTTCGGGGGGCCCTCCCGGGCCCCCGGCGACCGGGCCTCCGGAGGCCTGGACGCCCTCCTCGCCGAGGCGGGCCCCCTGGCCCTCATGGACGGGGTCCAGGGCGGCGAAGGCCCGGCGGGGGCCTCCGGCCTCGCCGGGGGCGTGGGGCCCTTGATCTGGGTGGCCTGTGTCCCCCGGGACGGGGGGGCCGGGAGGCCCGGGAGGCCCGGAAAGCCCGGGAGGCCCGGCAGGGCGTCGGGGCCGAGCGCCCCGGCCCCGGGTGCCGGGGCCAAGGGCCGGTTCGCGGCGGCGGCGCGTCAGGCGTGCGTGCCGGCCTTTGCGCCGTGGGAGGCGGGGGCGGGGTGGGCCAGGCCCTACCCCGCCGGGTTCGCCGAGGCCAGGCCCACGCCCGAGGCGTACCTGGATTGGGTGTACCGCACCACGGCCACGGCCGACAAGGCGTGGCCCCTGAGGCCCACCCACGCCCGGCGGCGCACGGCCGCCCCGAGGGGCGGACGGGTGGAGGGCCACGGGGACCGGCTGTGGGTGGACCTGGGCGTGGTGGACCCCCAGGGCGAGACGGCCGTGGCCGAGGGCCTCGGCGCGGCGCGGACCCTGGCCAGGGCCGTCGCGCCCCTGGCCGCCCTCGAGGCGGCGGCGGTGTGGCGGACGTTGGACGCCATGGACCGGGCGGGGCCCGTCCCCGCCGGGGCGTTCCCGTACCTGCCGTACCCGCACCCGGATCCCCGTGGGGGGGCCCCTCTGGGGCCCGAGGCCATGGGCACCGACGCGGGGCGGGGGGTGGGCTACGGCCGGGACTGGGCGTCCCGGGTGGCCTTCCTGTTCCGGGTCCGGGTGCTTCTCGCCACCGAGGTGGGGCGCACCTACCAGGCGTTGATCAAGGCGTTGCTCCTCCACCCCGGGGTGGACGTGCTGGCGGTCTGGGCGCGCCTCGAGCTCGCCGTCCGTCGGGGCGCCCCCTGGACCCGGCCCGAGGACCGTTACGGCCCCTACGAGGGGCTGTTCCTGGACCTGGTGCCGGGGCCCATGGCGCCCCGGAGGGTGCGCGCCCTCGCGCGCCACGCCGCCCGGGCGGCCCGGACCCAGGGGGCCCGGGCGGCGGTCCTGGCGGCCCGGGGCTTGGACCCCGCCTTGGCCCGGGGGCCCAGGGCCCACGACGCCCGGGCGGCGGCCCTCACCCCGGTGCCCGCGGTGGATGTCACCGGGGCCCGGGGCCCCTGGGTCCGTAGGCTCCGGGAGGCGTCGACCCCCCGGATCGACGGTCCGGACGGGGCCCTGCTCTACCCGGACGCCGAGGCCGCGTGGCGGCGGCCGCCCGGGCCCGTGTACCGCGCCCGGGGCGTCCAGCGTCCCGAGCCCGAGGGGCTCAAGGGTCCCTCCGGCCCCTCCGGGCCCTCCGGGCCCGAAGGGGCGACGGCGCTCCTCCGGCTCCGGGTGAGGGAGGTCAGGGAGTCCTGGGCCCAGGTGAAGGCGATCTCCAAGGCGGGCACCCCGGGGACCGGGTTGCCCGCCCTGGTGCCCACGCCCTTGGCGACCTTGGTGGCCCAGGGGGGCGAGCGGCCCGAGGACCCGGTGGCCGAAGCCGCCCGCCTCGGCCTCGCCCCCGCGAGGCGCGCGCGCATCCTGGAGGCCGTGACCCCCCGGGAGGGGGACCGGCGGCCCCTGGGCATGGCCATCGTCGCGCCCCGTTTGACGGCGCGCCTGGTCCCTGAAGGTTCCGAGGGTCCCCAAGGACCGGAAGGTCTCAAGGGACCCGAGGCCCGGGCCCTCGCCTCCGCCCCCGCCCCCGTCCCCGGGAGCCGAGGGGAGGCGGTGGACGCGGGGACGGTGGACCGGGCCGAGGCGGAGGCGGGGGACGCGTCCACCCTCATCGGGGGGCGGACGGCGGCCGCGTGGGCGGTGGCCCTGTTTCCGGGGCCCCTCGCCCAGCGGTCGGGGGCCTACGCGCCCCTGGGGAGCCCCAAGGGTCCGGCCACCGGGCCGGCCCACGACCTCTACGCGGTGCCGCCCCAGGACCTGATGGACCTGGTGTGGACCCGGGAGGCCCAGGCCCTGGGAGACCACCCCACGTTCCGGGCGTTCCTGCGGGTGTGGCTCCAGGAGCCCCGGTGGGACGCCCTGGCGCCACGGGTCCAGAGGGCCATCCGGGACGCGGCGTTGGCCGCCGCCCGGGGGCCCGTGGGGCCCGGGGACCCGGGGTACCTGCCCCCCGACGCGGCCCTGTGGGGCCCCGAGGCCGACGCGTCCGTGCCCACGGTGCGGCCCACGGCCTTCCTGGAGGGCCCCGGGCCCCGGGCGGCGGTGCCCCGGGTCGTGAGCGACCCGGCGATGTGGGCGGCGTTGAGCGCCCTGAACCTGCCGGTGCCGACGATCATGGCCGAGAGCTTGACCGAGTTCGACGGCTTTCCCGAGCGGCCGCCGTTCGACGCCGCCATGGACGCCATCAGCGGCCAGGATGCCGCGGCCTTCCACCGCGCCCGCGAGGCGGCCGAGGCGAGCCTGGCCACCATGGAGGAGGAGCTGGCGATCCGCCGCCGCCTCCGGACCGAGCAGCTCGCCTACGGGGACGCGGCGGCCTTCGAGGCCCTGGGGCCCCGGGAGGCCTGGGAGGCCGAGGCGGACGCGGATTTGGACCTGGACTACCGGGGGCCCGCGGCGCCCGTGTCCTCCAAGCTGGCCCGGTACCTGAAGTCCGACGACCCGGAGTTGGTGGAGGACGCCCGGAAGCGGGTCGCCGCTGCCGCGGCGGCCCAGGGAAAAGTCCACGCCATGATGGCGAGGTACCGGAAGGTCGGCGCCCGGCGCCGGGCCCGGTACCGGGCGCGGGCGCGCCGGGCCCGGGCGGTCTACGTCCGGGCGGTCTACGCCCGGCCCCTGGGCCGGGCCCGGGTCGGGGCGGGGCCTAGGGCCCTGCCGCCGGCCGTGAAGGCTTGGGCGTGGGCCGCGGCCGAGGCGTCCGACGCCGGGGACCGCCACGCCGAGGCCCTGGAGCCCGAGGGGACGGGGTCGCCGTGGCGCGACGCCCTCGGCCACGCCCAGGCGGTGGCGCGGGCCCAGGAGGCCGAGCGAACCGCCGAGCCCGTGGTCCCCGACCGCCCCGGGCGGAGGGCCCACGCCGCGGCCTTCGACCCCGTCATGGGCCGTTGGTGGCGGACGGAGGGGGGCAGGGAGGGGGCCGACCGGGCCAGGGTGACGGCCCTCCTGACGGCCGCCGCCGCGGCCCCCCAGGCCCTCGAGGCCCCAGGGGCCCCAGGGGCCCTACGGGCCCGGGAGGCCGGGGAGGCCGGGGTGTCCAAGGCGTTGGTGGCGTGGACGCCGGCGTGGCACCGGTGGCGCCAGATGGTGCGGGACTTCCCCGAGCTGTACGAGCTGCCCCCCGTCACGGCCGAGGGGTGGGAGGCCTTGCCGGGCCTCGCCCTCGGCGGGCGGAGGAGGTTGCACGGGGCGTACCAGAATGAGTTCATCTCCCCGGGGACGCCCATGCCCGTGGCCCACACGGCGTGGTACGTCCTCATGCCCACCTACGCGGTGTTCCCCACCCCCGTGGGGGGCGGGGCCAGCCTGCGGGAGGCGCGGATCACGGGACCCCGGGCCCAAGCGGTGCGGGGGCTCGAGGCGCGTCAGGCGTGGTTCGGGGGGCAGGACCCCACGCGCCCGGCCCCCGACGCGCGGTTGCAGGCGCGGTGGGCGGCCATGGGGCGGGTGGGCGAAGCCTACGCCCTCCTGGCGCGCCGCCGCGCCCTGCGCCGGCCCATGGGGGCCCCTTCGGGGCCCTCGAAGGAGGCGCCGAGGGAGGCCGGGGGCGATTGGGCCGCGGGGCCCGGGGGGCGCCCGCGGGAGGCGGCCGCCTTCCGGGCCGACGCCACCGTGGCCGAGGACGTGGCGAGGGCGGCGCGCATCCACCGGGCGGCCCAGAGGGCCCGGCCCCTCCAGCTGGCGGCCTTCCGGGCCGAGCGGGCCTGGAGGGCGACCGAGCGGTCGGCGATCGCGTGGCGGGAGGGCGTGAAGGTTCTCACCCAGCGCCTGGCCGCGGCCCGGAGCCGGGCGACGCGGGCGGCTTCGGCCACGCCCCGCGCCGCGGTCCAGGCCGAGCGGTGGGCGAAGGCCTTCGGGACGCCGGCGGGGCCCAAAAAGAGGGCGCCCGCCCGGGCCCCGGCCGCCCTCCAAGCCCGGGTGCGGGCCGCGCCTTTGGCCAGGTGGCGGACGTACACCCGCAAGGAGGCTGCCCGCTGGGAGCAGCGGAGGGCGTGGGCCGCGAGCAAGGAGGAGCGGGTGACGGCCACCCTGGCCGCGACCCGCGGGGCGTTGCTCCAGGCCCTGCGCCAGGCGGCCTACGCCACCGACGTGGCGAGCGCCCTGGAGTTCCCCGGGGTGGTGGCGGGGGGTCAGACCCTGTACCCCACCCCCAAGGGCATGGAGACGGCGAAGGCCTACGCGGCGTCGGTGCCGACGGTGGAGGCGTCCCCGTTCGCCACCTTCTTCGACGCGGAAGCGACCGCGCGCCAGCGGGCCGACGCCGGCCGGGTGGCGTTGAGGAGGGTGGCCCAGCGGCTGCACGCCCAGCTCACCCTGGAGGAGTCGACCAAGGAGGCCAAGCGTCGGAAGCGCGCCCGGGCCCGGGAGCAGGCCTCCCAGGCCCAGGGGCGGGACGCCGCCAAGGCGCCCCGCCAGCGGAAGCGCGACCTGCTGAAGGAGGTGCCCTGCCCGTACGTGCCCCGGGCCCCCGGGCCCGAGGCCGCGGGGCGGGCCAAGCGCGCGTTCGCGTCCATGATGGCGGTGCAGGTGCACCCCGACGACCCCCGGTACGCCGGGTGGGTCAAGCTGGCCAAGCCGTTCCTCGAGGACCTGCTGTGGTTGCCCATGGACAAGGTCACCCGGGGGATCGCGCCCATGGAGGCCTTGGAGCTCGCCTGGACCCTGCCCACCCCGGTGCTGGAGGCGCCCTCGGGGCCCAAGCTGCCCTTCGGGTTGCACCGACGGGCGCCGCCCAAGCACCGGGAGCGGGCGAGGGCGCCCCTGGCCCGGCCCGACCCCGCGTGGGGCGGGACCCGGACCCTGGCCGAGGCCCTGGCCGCCCGCCGCGCGGCCCCGCGCCCCCCCGGGCCCCGAGGGGTCCCGGGGGGGCGCGCGGGCCCCGGGGGGGCGCGGGGGGTCCTGCCTTTGGGGGCGAGGCCGTACGCGTACCCCCACCCCGACGCGCCCATGCGGCGGTTTCCGGGGACGGGGCGCGCGGCCCTGGACGCCCGCCGGGCCGAGGCCCTGCGGCGGTCGGGGAGGCGGTGGAGGCCCGAAGCGTGGAGGTCGCCCGACCCGTTCCTGGAAAGGCTCGAGGGGAAGGACGCGTCGGACCGGGGGTCGGCGCGGGATGAGGTCGGTGACGAAGGCGGGGGCGACCGTGGCGAGGCGGACCCCCGGGGGGCCGAGCGCGCAGGGGGCGAGGCGGCGGCCCGCGCGTGGCGGGCGACGCCGCCCCGCACCCCGGCCGAGGCCGCGTTGCGGAAGGCGGTGACGGCCCCTGCGGGCGCGGGGGGTGGGGCCCCTGGGGAGGCCTTCGACCCCTGGGCGTGGCGGGGGGTGCGGCCGAGGCGTCGGATGCCGGCGGACGTGGTGGTGCGGCCGTGGGGGCCCACGCGGCTTCCCTTGGCCATGCCCCTCCACGAGGCCCAGATCAGGGACGCCAGGGTGCGCCTTCGGTCGCCGGCGGCGTTCATGCACCCGCGGCAGCAGCCGCGGTGGTCCTTCGAGCCGTGGCTGATCGAGCCCGACCAGCCCTACCACCGTCGGGCCCGGGGCTGGTCGCCGGTGACCGTGTGGGGGCCGCCCCTGCCCAGGCAGGAGCAGGGGGCCGCCCTTCTGGGGGACCGCGCGGCCTTCGCGGCCCGCCAGCCCGACCCGACGGACGGGGCGCCGACGTGGGTGCCGGGCGGGGTGCCCTTGACTGAGGAGGGGATGCCCCTCCTCGGGGGGGACGTGACGGGCCCCGCCGCCGTGGCGGTGGGCGAGGCCCGGGAGGCCTTCGTGGCCGCGGTGGCCGTGGCGCCGACGGCCTGGGTGCCGGCGGTGCCGCGGGTGTGGGGGATGGAGCGCGGGCGTCCCCCCGGGGGCGTCCACCTCGGGTTCGACCCCGACGTCGCCGACGCGGGCGTCCGGCCCTGGACCGTGGGCCGCCCGTCGGCGGCGGCGGCCGCGAGGACGAGGCGGGTGGAGGTGCCGGAGCCCGAGGTCGAGGTCAGGCCGAGGCCCTTGGCGGCCTTCGGCGTACCGGGGACCGAGCGGTTCCCCCCGTACGCGTCCCCGCGCCCGTGGCTGGAGGACCTGTGGCCCCACCGTCCCGAGTTGGTCGAGGCCTTCGAGGCCGTGGAGGCGGCCCTGCGCCGCGCCCTCGGCCAGCCGGCTCGCCAAGCCGTGGACGCCGTGGCCGCGCCTCTGGTCATGGTGAAGGGCGGGCCGTGGTACGGGGACAGGACGCCCCCCCTGGCGCCCTTCGTCCCCGCCGAGCCGGCCTGGGTGCCGGCGGATCTGGACCTGTTCGGGTTGGACGCCCCCGCGGACCCGGCGGACGCGTGAGCGCCCCGGCGAGGGCGGGGGGCCTTCGGGCCCCCAGGGGAGGGGACGGCGGATTTCCCGTCTCCCCCCCACGGATTTTTTTGACCAAAATTACCCCCCCAAAAACCCGCACCTACCCCCCCAGCCAGGAGGTACTTTGACGACAAAGTACCCTCTGGCGAGGGGGGTAAACCCCCTGCCAGGGGGTCATGCAGAAATGGGCCCTCGGGGCTTCGGGGGGTGGGATCGTGGGGATTCGGTTGGGTGCCCTGGGCGCCCGGTCCCGGGCCCGGTGGGGCGCGGGGCGGGGGTCCCCGTGGCCCGGGCCCCAGGGGGTCCGGGTCGGCGGCGGGCGTCCCCGCGTTCGGTGGGTCCGGCGCCCTTCCCCCCGGTCGGGGCGAGGGGAGGCCGGGGCGGCCGAGGGCGGGGGGGCCGGGGGCCATCGCGCGCCGGCGCCCCGCGCCCTCCCTCGGGGCCCCCGGGTCCCGGCGGGAGGGAGGCGGGGGGCCTTCGGTGCGCGCCCCTTTCCCCGAGCCGGCCCGGGCCCGCGCGGGCCCGGGCTCCGGCGGGGCAGCCGGGGTGGACGCACGGGCGTCGCCCCAGGCGCCGCGGCGCCCCCCCGGGGGCCGCCGCGCCGCCGACCCGCCCCCCGGCGGGGGGCGGGGTTCCCCCGGCCCCCCCGCGGGGGGGCCGGGGTGGGTCCAGGGCCAGGGTGGGACGGGCGTGGCGGGTCGGTCGGCCGGTGTCGGGCATCCTCTTGCGTCTCCATGCGTCGATCCTTGCAACGTAGCCTATGCTCCCCGTGAACGGTCGTATGGTCGTGCGTCCCTTGGTCGTTCGGAAGGTCCCCAGCGAGGTCGCCTCGTTCTCGGGTTCGGCGAATTCGGGGACGACGGTCGGCCTTCACGCGCTGGGATTCGTGATGAGGCACGTGGAGATGGCGTTGGACGCGGTGCTGCGGGCGGACCGAGCCGAGACGCGCCTCGAGGCCGCGCATAAGCGCCTCAAGGCGATCGCGACCTTCCCCCCCACCGCCACGGCGGCCGCCGAGGCGTACCGCCGCGCGGTGGGGGCGGAGGGCGCGACCCACGCGCCCCTGGTCGCCTTCATGGAGAAGGACCTTTTGGGGCAGGAATTCGTCTACCGCCGGGCCCTCGCCAGCGTCTGGGCGTGGTTCCGGACCGAGGCGGCCCAGGGCGCGGGGGGTGCGCTCCCCCAGGCCGTCCCCGCCGGCTTCCCGGCCCCCCAGGGGTACGTCCAGGCTCCGGAGCGTTGGGCCGGCTTCATCGTGGCCGGCAAAACCCTCGAGGAGTGGGACGAGGACCCGGAGGGGCGCGAGGGCCGCGTCGGCGCCGCCCTGACCCGGGCCTTCGCCTCCGTGACCGTGGAGGCGGGCGCGGCCCCCCAGGGCCCGGCGATGGTCGCGGCCCTGGGGAAGGCCGTCGCGAAGGCGTTCGCCACGGTCTCCCAGGCCCGGGCGCTGCGGCGGGCGGCCCTCCGGCCGCGGGCGGCGGCGCCCGGGGGGGCGCCGGCGGACCCGGTCCCCGGGACGGTGGGGTCGGCCCCCGGGAGGGCCCCGGGTCCCACGGGGCCGAAGGCTCTCGCGGGGGCGGTGCCCTTGGCCGTCCAGCGCCACGCTGCGGCGTGGGCGGCGGCGGTGCGCATCGTCCATCGGGTCGCCGCCCTGCCTCCGGCCCTGCGGCGGGGGGCGGCCGTGGCGATCCTGCAGACGTTGCGCGCCCGGGGGCGGTCGGGGGGCGCCCAGGCCCGGCCCGCGCGCCGGGTCCTGCGGGCCCTCCGGGAGTTCCGCGCCGCCCGACGGGGGTGGACCCTGCGGGGCCCCTCCGCCGCCAAGGCGGGGAAGCCCTCCGCGGCCGAGCCTAAGGCGTCCCCCTCCGCCGCCAAGGCGGCGGCGGCCCTGGGCCTTCCCGCCGGGGACGGCCGCAGGGTGCGCGCCCTGCTGGCCGTGGCGGCGATCCAGCCCGGCCGGTCGGCCCTGCAGCAGCTCGTGGAGACGGCCCTGGCCGCCAAGGCCCGGCGCCAGGAGGCCCGGGTGGCCGCCCTGGCCCGGGGCCAGGGCCGGCGGGCGCGGTCCCTCTTTCCCCCCTTGGGGCGCCTGGTCAAGGCCCTCGGGGCGGCCGTGCGCCGGCCCCGAGGCCTTCGGACCCGAGGGCCCGGGGAGGCGCGGGGAGGGCCCAAGGCCCTCACGCCGGCCCAGCGCATCCGGCGGGCCGGGCGGGCCGCCCTCCGCGCGGCCCTGGCCGCGGCCGACCGGCGGGTGACCGTGGGGAGGCTGGGCGTGGTGGGCGGCACCGTGGTGACGCGCCGGGTGGAGACCCCCAAGGGGACCCGGGTGCAGGTCGCCATGCCCGCCCTCAAGGTGCGCGCCCTGGGCGCCCGGTGGCGGGCGGTGGCCCGGGCCCGGCTCGCCAGGGCCACGGCCACCGCCGGCACCCTGGCCGCCTACGCGGCGCGCCAGGACCGCGCCAGGCGCGCCCGGTCCCGCACCGCCCAGGCGCGCGACGCGCGCGCGAAGGCGGAGGACGCGGCCGCCGAGGCCGCCTGGCGCACGGCCGCCGGTCGGGCGGTCAAGGCCTCCCCGGCCCTCGTGGGGCGGGCCTTGGCGCCTTTCCAGGCCGCCGTGGCCGCCAGGCCCCAGGCCGGGTGGGACGCCATGCCCCGGGCGCCCGTCGCGGCCGGCCGCGCGACCCCGTGGAGGGCGCACGGCGCCGCGGGGGCGCGCACCCTGGTGCACCCCCAGGGGGGCACGGTGCGGGTGGCGGGGTCCTACGCCCTGCCCCTGCCCTCGGGGCGTGAGGCCCCGGGGCCGGCGGAGCCCCTGATCTGGACCGCCGGGCCCGCGGGGTCCACCGCCGAGAACGGGCTGGCCCTGGTGGCCGAGCCCGGGTCCTTCGAGGCGGCGGCGTGGGACCTCGACGCCCACCAGCGGGCCGAGCCTCTGACCCTCCACCCCGCCACCCTCTGGGCCGCTTACGGGGCCCAGGTCCAGGGCGCGGCGTCCGAGGCCCCCGGGGCCTCGGGCCCCGAGCCCGAGGTGGCCGAGGAGGACGAGGCCGTGGCCTCGGCGATCGCCGAGGCCCGGGCCGCCACCGCCCTCCTCGGGGCGCCGGCCCTCTCTCAGACCCTCGGCGCCCCGGGGCGCGGGGGTCTCCGGGAGGACCGGCTCGCCCGGGAGGCGGAGGCTTACCGGGCCGCCCTGGCCCGGGGGGACCGGGCGGCGTTGGCCCTGCGGTGCGTGATGGGGTCCCCCGCCGAGGCGGCGGGGCGGTTCCGGACGGCCGAGGACGCCGTGGCGGCGTGGACCGACCTCACCCGGGCCGTGACGGCCTGGATGACGGCGGCCACCGCCAGGGCCCAGGGCACCGACGCGGTCCTGACCGCCCTGCGGGCGGCCTACGGGCCCGCGCGGACGTCCTACCACCCGCCCCTGGCCACCGAGCCCGTGGCCCGCGGGCCGACGGGCTTGAGCCCGAGGGCGGCGATCCTGGTGCGCCGCCGGGCGTGGGGCGTCCACACCGGGCGCCAGCGTCCCGTCGAGGCGCCGCGCCGACGGTCCCGCCGCGCCCCGCGCGGGGGCCGCTCCCGCCGCGCCCTGCGGTTGAGGCGGCGGCGGACGCGGTTCCTGTTCCGGACCCGGGCCCGGAGGGCCCGGCCCCGGCCGCGGCTCCCCAAAGCGGCGGTCCGCCGGGCCCGGCGCGCGCGGAAACTCCTGCGGGTGCTCGGGCGTGAGCTGCGGCGGAGGCGGGCCCGCCGGCGCCCCCTGGGCGGGGCCCGGGGGGCCCGGGCGCGCCGGCGCCTCCGGGAGCTGGCCCGCCGTCTGGCCCGCAGGGCCCGGCGGGGCCAGCGGGGCCGGAGGGCCCGCCGGGTGGCCCGGTGGTCCGCGTTCCAGCCCGTGGGCCGTTCGGGCCGTCGGGTCCGCCTGCCGGCGACGGCGTGGCGGGGCCCTGACGGCCTCGACGGCGCGGAGGCGCCCGTCGCCCAGGGCATCGAGGGAGGCACGGCGGCCATCGCCACCGCCGCGTGGGCCAGCGCGGGCCGCGCGGGCAGCGCGGGGGCGTGGGCCCTCGGCGCCCTGGAGGCCTTCGGGCCCCGGGGGCCCGGCCACGTGGTGGTCAAGGGGCGGGTGATCGCGTTGACCCCAGCGCCCCACGTGCCCGGCGCGGCCGCCCTGGCCGGCGCCGTGGCGGGGGCCGTCGGTCCCGGGGCGTCTCGCCGCGGCCCTCCGGGGGCCTCGGGGGGGCGGCCCGGGTGGTTGGTGCGCCACGCCGCCGAGGGGGCGTCGCGGGCGGTGGTGGAGGCGTTCCACGCCGTCCACGCCCGGGCCTGCGCCCGGGCCGACCGACGCGCCCGGCAGGCCCGGCAGGCCCAGGAGGCGGGGTCCTGGGGCGTTAGGGCCTCGGGGCCCCGGGTCGCACCCCGGGGGCGGGCGCCGCGGGGGCCGCGGTCCGACGGGCCGTGGGCCGACGTGGCGGCGTTCTTCCGGGAGGTGCGGCGGCGGTGGAGGACCCAGCAGCGGTCCAACGTCCGTCCGGGCCGGTCCTGGGAGGCGGCGGTGACGGCCGCCTACGAGGGCCCGTTGGCCCCCGAGGCCCGGCGCCGCGTCGCGGCGATCCGGGGCCGGGGGCCCTACGCGGCCCGGACGGCGGCCATGGCCTACCGCGGACGGGCCGCCCGGCGGGGGTGGACCCCGCGGCGGGTGCGGTTCGCGCCCATGGCGTCGGCCTTCCTCCGGCTGCGGAGGAGGTTCATCGAGAACGCCAAGCGGCGGAAGCGGGGCGACGCCCGGCGTCTGGCCAAGAAGCGGGCCGCACGCCGGGGGGGCGCCCAGCCCGCCGCGCCGGTGTGGACCCACGGCCTGCGCGTGGCCCCCGGGGCCGGCCTGGGTCCTCGGTCCCTTGAGGGGGACGGGGGACCCCGGCGGGTGCGGGGGCCGTGGCGGCGCGGGCCGGGGTTGGCGCGCACCGTCCGGCGCCTGCGGGCCCGGGAGCGCGCGGCCGCGGCGAACGCCCGCGGCCGGCTGCCCCTGCGGGTGCGGCGCGCCATGGCGGCCGCCCGTAAGGGCCGGAAGGTCCGCGCCCGGGGGGCCCCTGGGGGCTCAGGGTCCCTCGAGGGCCGCAGGGCCCGCCTCCGTCGCGGCGTCCGGGCCCGGAGCGAGGGGCGGCGCTTGGCGGCGGCGGTGACCCGCAGGGCGGGGATCCGGACGTGGCGGACGGGACGGGGGGCCGGAGGCCGCCGTGAGGCGGCCCGGGCCCGCTGGTCCGCCCGCGTGGCGGCCCGGGACCGTCAGCGGGCGCTGCCCCTCGAGGAGGCGGTGAAGCGCACCCTGGCGGCGCGGGCCCTCCAGGCGGGGCAGGCCCTCTACACGGCCGTCCCCACCCAGCCGTGGCGCCGCCTGCGGGTGACGCCGGGGTTCGGGGTGACGGGGGCCCGGACCACCCCCGAGGCCCAAGCGGCCAGGGTGGCCCAGCGGGCGCGGCGGGGGCTGGTGCCGGGGTCCTACTGGATGATCCGGTACCCGGCCATCGTCCGGCGCCTGATCCAGGCCAAAGCGTTGGCGGGGGCCAGGCGGCGCCCCCGGCGCTGGGGTCGGCCCGGCTCCCCCATGGGGCGGGTGTACGCCGCCCTCCAGGGGGCGGTGCCCCGGCCGAAGGACTGGCGGCGGCCCACCCGGGGGCCCAAGGCGGTCCACACGCCCGTGGGGTTGCGGCGTTGGCTGGCCCTGCGGGGGTTGCGCATGCCCCTCCCCTACGGCCGGCGGCGCCGGAGCGTGGCCGGGCGGTGGGCCCTCCGGACGTGGCGGGCCTACGCCCGCCGGGTGGCGCGGGCCCGGGCCCTGGGGGCCGGGTCCCGCGAGGGGTGGCGTCTGACCTTGGCTCGGCCGCGGGTGCTGCGCCTCGGGGTGCCCCGCGCCCTGCGCGGGCCCCTGGGGGTGGCGCGGCGGCGGAGCGTGGCGCAGCTGGCGCGGCGCCTCCGGAAGGCCCGCCTTCGGGCGGCCCGTCCGGGCCGTCGCCGCCCGCCGCGCCCCCCGCGGCGGCGCAAGCGCCTCACGGGGGCCCTGGCCAAGGCTGTGGCCGCGGGCGCGCGCCGGGCCGCCGCCAAGGCCCGGGTGGCCCTGCGGCGGCGTCAGCGTCTGCTGGGCTTGATGTCGACCTACGTGGGGCCCGTGCCCCGGCACCACCAGAAGCTGATCCGGTTCCGCCGGCGGTTCTCCCTCGGGCGCCTGCGGCGCATGAGGAGGCCGTCCCGGGTGCGTCGGACCCTGCGGTGGCAGAGCCGGGCCCGGGTGCGTCGCGCGGCCGCCGTGCGGACCCTCGCCAAGCGCCTCCTCGCGGGGGTGCGGCGGAGGCCGGGACGGCGGGGACCCACGCGGCGGTGGCAGGCCTGGGTGCGGAAGGTGTTCCAGGGGGCCCTCCTCGGGTACACCCTCCACGTGGTGACGGAGCCCGCGCCCGGGCGTCCGTCCTCCAAGGCGCGTCGGGCCCAGCGCGCGGCGTTGGCCGCCGAGGCGGCGGGGTACCCCAGCGTCCGGGCCATGCGCCTGGCCCGCCGACGGCGCATCGCCCGGCGGACCGTGCGCAACGCCCGGCGCCGGGGCTTCGCCACCCCCTTGACCGGGCCCCTCGGGGGCCTCCGAGTCCGAGGGAGCCCGGACGGATGGGACGCCGCGTGGCGCGCCCGTCTGGCCCGGGCGGCCCGGGCGGGCCCTGAGGGGCTCGAGGGGCCGGCGTCGCCCCTGATGGGGGTGGTCCGGGCGGCGGAGCGTAAGCGTCGGGCGAGGCTGCGGGCGGTGGCACGTCGCCTCGGGGGCGGCGGCCGCCCGCGGGTGGCGCCCGCGTGGGCGTGGGGGGGACGGCGCTTGCGCCGTCGCCTCCGTCTCCGCCTCCGGCCGAGGTGGGGGCTGGTGCAGCGCTTGCGCGGCCTGGGCTTCGGGGCCTCCACGGTCCGGGAGATCGTCGCCTACCGGCGCGCCCGCGCGGCCCGCGCGATGCGCCGGGTGCAGGCGATGGTCCGGGGCCGCGGGGGCGGCCTCGGACCCTACTACAGCGCCCGCGGGCGGCGGACGGGGTGGCAGGTGGGGGCCCTTCGTGCCCGCCCCGCGCCCCGGCGCCTTCCGGGGCGCCGGGCCCTCGAGGCCCCGGCGGCCGCCGCGGCCACGAAGGCCCCGGCGCCGCAAGGGGCCAAGGGGGCCCAAGGGGCCAAGGGGGCCAAGGGGGCCGGGATGGCGAGGAAACCGCCCCGGCCCCAGCCGTACTACGGGCGGGCGAGGCCGTTGAGGCCGGACAACGTGCGGGCCAAGGCCGAGGCCGAGCGGGCCAAGGCCGAGGCCGCCCGGGCCAAGGCCGAGGCGGCGGCCCGGCGGCTGCGGGCGACCGCGGCCGCCCGGGCCCGTCGGTCGGGGGCGAAGGCGCCCCTCTGGCTGCGCGCCCTCCGGGCACCCCGGGTGCCGGAGGGCTCCGGTCGGGCACCCGGGGTGCCCACGCCGGCCCCCGGGGGGGCGGACCCGCGGGCGCCCTACTACGGGTCGGCCGCGCCCGCCAGGAAGCAGCATCCCCGGGCGCGGGCCCGGGCCGAGCGCGCCGAGGCCGAGCGCCGGGCCCTCGCGGTCCAGCGCCGGGCCGCCTTGGCCGAGCGCCAGGCCGTGCTGGGGGCCCAGGGGGCCCCCGGGCCGGCGGACGCCCAAAGCCGGTGGCGCCAGCGTCAGCGTCGGCTGCGGGCCCAGCGGCGGGTGCGGCTCCGGTCCTACCCCGTGCGGGGCGCGTTGGGCCGGGTGCGTCGCCTGGACCCGCTGAGGGTGGCGGCGCGGCGCAGGCTGCGGGCCCAGGCGGGCCCTAAGGCCGGGGCGGGGGCGGAGGCGGGGGGGAACGCCCTGCCCAAGGCCCTGGCCGCGGCCCTGGGGGCCCAGGCCCCGGCTCGGAGGGGCCGGGGTGGGGAGCCGGCCCAGGACCGGACCCTCGTGGGGGCCCTGATGCGGGCCCTCCAGGGGGCCCTGCCCCAGGGCCGCGCGGCCGTGGCGTCGGCCTTCTACGGGGAGGCGATTCGCGAGGCCATGGCGGGGCTCGAGACCCTCTTTCCCGCCGGCAAGCCCATCACCAGGCGCACGTTCCGCGCCCGGTTGAGGGATTGGTTCAAGGCGAACCGGGCCACGTTGCGCGCGGTGCGGGGGTTGGACGACGGCCCTCGGCGGCGGCGTAAGCCGTTGGCCTTGACCCCGCGGGCCCGGGCCATCCTGATGGCCAGCCGTCGGGGGTGGCTGCGCGTCCGGGCCAAGGCGCGGCGGCGCCCGGGGCGGCGCCGGGCGCCCCTGCCGCCCCTGCGCCGGCCGTCCACGGCCCGCCGACGCCTCCCTCGCGTCTCCCGCGGACGGGGGGCCGCGTCGGGGGGCGTCGGGGCCCAGGGCGCCGGAGGAGGCTCCCGGGCGCCCGCAGGGGTGCGCCGGGTGGTGGCGCGGCGTCTCGATGGGACCCTGGTGGGGCCGTGGGCGGCCGCCGGGGCCGCGAGGGCGGCCACGCCGACGGTGACGTTGGGGCAGTTGGACGCCCTGGAGGCCGCGTTGATGCGGGAGGATGACGCCCGGGCGCGGGCGCGGGCCGCCCGTCAGGGCAGGCCCGAGGCGGCCCCGGGCCCTTCGGGGCCCGGCCGGGCGTGGACGGCGGTGCCCCAGACCCTCCAGGTCCAGCGCCTCGCGGTGCCCTTCCCCAAAATCATCCCGCGGCGCTTCCGGCGCACCCGGGCGACGCGGAAGGCCAACCGACGGGTGACGCGGTTCCTGGACCGCTACTGGCGGACCTACCCCAAGGGGGTGGGGCGCCGGCGGATGCGTCGCCGCCTGGTGGCGCCGCCGGTGTACCCGAGGCGGCGTCCGTTGGCCGTGGTCTGGGGTCGGACGGGGGACGCCGCCCTGGGCCGCGTGCCGCCCGTGGCCGACCCGGGCCGGGGGTCCGGGATCCTGACCCGGAAGCAGAGGCGCATGTGGCGTCTCCGGCGGAAGCTGGCGGCGCGGCCCCCCCAGGGGCCGGGGGTGGCGGCGCGCCGGTTGGCGGCCCAGCTGGCGGCGACCCGGGTGCCCATGGCGGCCCCGCGGACCCACCGGCCTGGCCGTCCCGGCGCCCCGGTGCGGTGGGTGCGCGGGCCCAAGGGCTGGCGGCGCCCCCGGACCACCCTGGTGGGGTACCGGTTGACCATGCTGCAGCGGGCCCGCTGGGCGTGGCGCCGCCGCCTCTGGCGGAGGCGCCTGCGGACCCTGGCGCGGCGGGATGCGTTCAAGCTCCGCGGGACCACCCGCTGGATCGGCGTGCCGGCCCTGCGTTTGCGCCGGGCCCCCCGGGCCCCGAGGCGTCGCCGCCGGGGCCCTTCGGGGCCCGGCCCTCGCTCCGGGCCTCGGGTCCAAGGGACCCTAAGGACCCCAGGGACCCCTGGGCCCCAAGGGCCCCAGGGGCCCCAAGGGGCGTTGGCCGCCGGGACGGTGTTGGCCGAGCTGCTCGGCTTGCCGTTCGGCGCGGCCCCCGCGGGCGCGCCGTTTCCCGGGGCCGAGCGCTTGGCCCGCCAGGGCCAGCGGGCGGCCCTGGCCGTGAGGGCGTGGCGCGAGGCCGAAGCGGCGTGGGCGGCCGCGGTGGCCGAGGCCCCGTTGGGGGCCCCGGCGGGACCGGGGCCCGAGGTCCTGGGGGCTCTGGGGGGCCTAGGCGGCTCCCCGGCCCCCGAGGCCTTTCGTCGCCTGACCCTGGCCCTGGCCCCGACGGGGCCCGGGCGCGACGGGGGGATCCCCGACGCGGCCTTGGCCTTCGCCCGGGCCCTGGTGGCGGTGGCGTTCCCGCCCCTCCCTGGGGGGGCGGCGGGGGCTTCGGCCCCCGGATTCCTTTCCCCCCGCGGGTCCCGGACGGGGCCCGCGTCGGTGCGTGGCGCGCCTCGGACCGTGCGTGGCGTTCGGGGGGGAGCTCCCGCCGCCGTCGACGCGTCCCGGTCGGCCCCCTGGGCCGAGCGGGGGCGCCGGCGCCGGCGGGGGGTTCCCGCCGACGCGCTCTTGTCGCCCCTTCATGCCCCCGCGTCCGACCCTAAGGCCATGGCGACCCGCACCCTTCCCGGTCCGGCGGCGGGCTCCCCGGGAGCCCGGCCGTCGGCGTCCCTGGCCCTGCTCCAGGTCCCAAGGGGGATGTTGAATCCCCGGCGGGGACTCACCCGGGGGGGCCGGCGTCGGCCCAAGGGTGGCCCCGCTCCCCTGAAGAAGATCCTCGTCCCAGGGTTCCTCAAGGGCGTGAGCCTCCCCGGCCTGAAGGCGTTGATCCGTCAGCGCGTGGCCCAAAAGGCTCCGGCCGAGGAGGTTGCGGCCCTCCGCGACGCGCGGAAGCGCCTGGTCAAGCGGGCCGTGGTGGCCCATCCCCTCATCCCGCGCCGACCCCCGGTCCCGGTCCCCGTGGGGGCCCCCCGGGGGCCGGCGGTTCGGGTCCGAGGGCGCCCGACCAAGGGCCGGGGGGCCTCCTCGGAGGCCCTCGCGTACCACAAGCACCACGCGCGGGCGGGGAAGGGGCTTTTGACGGCCGTGAAGACGGTCGAGAGCCTCGCCCGCGAGGCCCAGGCCCGCAGCGACGCGGCGCCCGAGGCCGCGCGTCAGGCGCGGAAGGAGGCGGCCAAGGCGGCCAAGGCGTTCAGGACGGCGCGCCGCAAGGTCAAGGTCGCGCGGGCGCGCGGACGCGAGCTGGGGCGTTTGGCCGACGTGCGCCTGCGGCACCGGCGCCTCCAGGTCTACCGCGCCCGCGCCGAGCTGCGCCAGGCTCAGCTCGAGGCGGCGCGCGTCAAGGCGGCGGCCGAGGCCCAGGCCAAGGCCGACGCCAAGGTGGCGGCCAAGACGGCCAAGGTGGCCAAGGCCGCGCGGGCCAAGATCATCAGGCGGCAGAAGGAGGTCCGCCGGTTCATGCGCAAGTACAACCTGAGCCCGGACGAGGCCGCGAAGCGGGTCGACGCGGCGACGCTTCAGGCCAACATCGCGGGAACCTTCGGCCGGAAGCGGGAGGCCAAGCAGCCCAAAGCGCCCCAGCCCCAGGGGCCCGCCGCGGCTCCGGCTTCGACGGAGGGCGAGGCGGCCCCCGTGGGGGGGCCCCAGGCCCCCGCGGCCCCGGTGTCGGCGGCGTTGGCGAAGCTGCAGGCCCGGGTGGCCCAGGGGACCTTGGCGTCCCAGGACGCCTACCGCGGCGCGGGGACCTCGGGCACCGTGCGCCCCGGGGGGCCCATGCGGCCCGTGAGCCCGGCCCGGCCCGTGGGGCAGCCTCAGGCCGTGACCCAGCCCTCGCGCCCGGTGGGGGCCGTGCGTCCCGCTCCGGCGGGAGCCGTGCGTCCCGCTCCGGCGGGGGCCGTGCGTCCCGCTCCAGCGGGGGCCGTGCGCCCCGGTCCGGCGGGCCCCCAGGGGCCGCGCCCGGCCTCGGCGCCGGCCACGCCCGCCCTCGCGAAGCTGCAGGCCGCCTTGGCGCGGCCGAAGGCGGGGGCGGCCGTGGATCGGGCCTACGTGCCGCGCGCCCAGCGGGTCCAGCCCGCCGCGGCCGGGACGTCGGCCCCTCGCGGGCCGGCCGCGGCGGCCGTGCCGGGGCGGCCCGCGGGGGTTCGCCCGGTACGGGGGGACACGCCCTACGTGCCCAAAGGCGCAGCCGCCCCGGGGCGTCCGCCCCGGCGGGTGGATACGCCGTACGTGCCCAAGGCCACGCCGTCCGGGCCCCAGGCCACGCCGTCCGGGCCCCAGGGCACGCCGGCGACGGTCCCAGGGCCCGGGCGTGGGCCGATCCTCCAGCCTCGGCGGGGGGATACGCCGTACGTGCCCAAGGGCGCGTCCCCCGTGGTCAAGGCCACGGCACCCGTGATCGAAGGCACGCCGTCCGTGCCTAAGGGCACGTCGTCCGTGCCCAAGGCCGCGGCCCCCGCGATCGAGGCTGCGCCGCACGGGCCCAAGGGCGCGGCGGCGGCGGTCTCCGTGGGGGGGGCGACGTCCCGGCCGCGGCGGGTGGACACGCCGTACGTGCCCAAGGGCACGGCCCCGGTCGGGGCCGTCCTTCCGCGGGCGCGGGAGGGCACGCCTTGGCGCAAGGACGTGCCGTACGTGCCCAAGGCCACGGTCCCTGGGGGGCCCGTCCTCCCGCGGGCGCGGGGGGTCGCGCCCCCCGCGCCTGGGCGCAAGGACGTGCCGTACGTGCCCAAGGACGTGCCGTACGTGCCCAAGGATGCCAAAGCCACGGGCCCCCTAGGGGCTGGGGCCCCCGCGGCCCCGGCCCCTGGGGGGGCCGGACGGCCCATGAGTGCGTTGGAGCGCGTGAACGCCAGCCTGGCGGCGCGCGCGTCCGGGAAACCGCGCGCCCGAGGGGGCCCCGTGGGGGGTCCGGGCGCCGGCCCCCGGGGGCCCCATGGGCCCCGGGGGCCCGGGTCCTCGAGGGGTGGGGGCCGCGGGTCCCGCGGCTTCCACACGGGGCCCGTGAGCCGCAAAGGCCACGACCCGGAGGCCGACGCCCCCGTCCCCGCGGCCCTGACGGGCCCGGCGTCGGGGCCTGAGGCCGCAGGGTCCCCGGCAGGATCCCCCGTAGGGTCCTCCGTAGGATCCTCCGTGGGAGGAGGCGCGGACGCGCCGGCCCCGGCGCCCGTGCGGCGGCGGAAGGCGGCGGTGAGCGTCGAGGGGGCGCGGTTTCAGGCGGCCTACCGTCGGCGGAAGCCCAAGGCGACCGCGGCCCAAGCGGCCGCGGCGTGGCGCCAGGTGCGGTGGGCGGCGGCGCGGGCGGCCATGGTCCGCGGGCGGCGGCCGTGGACGGCGGGGGCCAAGGCCGCCCGCTGGGCCGCGGCCTACGCCCGCTACCTGGCCACCTTCCGCACCCCCCGCACGGGGTGGGCGGCCAAAAAGCGTCCGGGGATTCCCTACGTGAGGTACCCCGGGCGGCCGGTCTACAGCAAGAGTGTCGCGGGGCGGAGGATGCGCCAGGGCATGCGGAAGCTCACCCCGGTGCGCCGCAAGGGGCGCGAGAAGACCCTCGGGGTGCGACGCCCGCGGGGGCTGCGCCCGTGGGGCCGGCGGGCGTGGCTGGCCCGGTGGGGCCACCACGTCCTGCGCGCGCGTCCGGTGCCCGGGAAGCACGGGCGGTTGGGCAAGCGGGTCAAAAAGACCGTGGTGAAGACCCACCGGGCGTTCCGGGGGCGGATCGCGTTGGCCGACGTGGACGCGTGGTTCAAAGCCACCGTCCCCCGGGGCGAGGAGGCCCTGTTCGCCGTGCCCCAGGACGGCCTGCCCGTGCCCTTCCGCGACTGGAGTCAGGAGGACGAGGAGGGCCCGGAGGCCGAGGCCAAGGCGGCCGGAGCCCCCGAGGACGGGGAGGGTCCCTCGTGGCCCGAGGCGCCCAAGGCGCCCGAGGCGCCCAAGGCGCCCGAGCCCTGGTGGCCTCCGGTGCTCGAGGCGCCCGAGGCGCCCAAGGCGCCCGAGCCCCGGTGGCCTCCGGTGCTCGAGGCGCCCACGCTGGTCCCGCTGCCTCGCCTGCCCGGTACCCGGGTGCCCGGGGGGCTGCCGAAGCGCAAGGGGCCCGAAGGGCCCGAGCCTACGCCGTCCACGCCGTCCGAGCCCGTGGGGGGCCCCGGTCCCGCCCGCAAGGGTCGGGCCCCCGGGGCCTCCCAGGGGCCCGGGCGGGCGGTGCCGGTGGCCGTGGCGCCCAAGGGGCGTCCGGCGGAGCTGAGTTTGCGGGTGCTGTTCGGGCCCCACGTGACCCTGGTGCCTTCGGCTGCGTCCGAGCCCTCCGGGACCGGGGCGGGGCCTAAGGCCACGGGGGCCACGCCCGCGCGGCCGTACGTGCCGCGAAAGGCCTCCCCAGGCGCCCCCCAAGGGGCCCCCGAAGGGGCCCCCCAAGGGGGCGCCAAGGGCGGCCTCCAGGAGGCCAAAGGGGAGGCGGCCATGGCCCAGGTGCGGGCGTGGCAGGCCCACAGGGCGGGGATCCCGTCCCTGGGGGCGCGGTGGAAGGCGGTGGAGGGGCTGTACCGGAAGGTGCCGGCCCATCTGTGGCGGGAGGTGCCCATGCCCCCGTTGCCCCCCGCCCCCGTGCCTCAGGCCGTGGGCTGGGACGTGACGAGGGTGTACGCCCCCGCCACGGGGGCGGACCGGCCCCAGCCGCCCACCCACCTGCCCCGCGTCACCCGCCAAGGCCAGCGTTTGCCGGCCGTCGCCAGGAACGCCTTGCGCTACCTGGCGTGGGTGCGGCGGGCCTTGCGCGACGCCGTGGGCACGGTCCAGCGCGCCACCGCCCCCGAGGCCCGGGACGGGGCCCAGGGGCCGGAGGCCCTGGCCGCGGCCCTGTCGGCGTCCAAGGCGGCCAAGGCCGCCAAGGGGTCCACGAAGCGCGGGGCCAAGGCCCCCCGGGGCCCGGCGACCTCGGCGCTGGCGGCGCCCACGGCCCCCGAGGCGGCCCCGGAGGGGGCCGCCGACGTCGGGGGGAGGGGGCCCCAGGGGCCCGAGGCGGATTCGCCGCGGGCGGTGCCGGTGGCGTGGGCCGCGGCGTACCCCGAGGCGGTGTGGCCCGTGAGGGTGACCGACGTGACGGCCCTGCTCCGGGCGATGCCCGGGGTGGCCGAGGCGCGGCGGGCGTTTTTGGACCGTGGCGCCAAGAAGTACGACCACCAGGCGCGGTTCGCCTACGGCATGGCGGAGATCGCCAAGAAGCACGCGGCGTGGCGCCAAGAGAAGGAGGCGTTGGACGCGTACGCCCTGCAGATCAAGGCGTTTCACCGGGACCATCCCGAGAACACCCGGCGGTGGGCGGCCATGAAGGGGAAGCTGCTGCGGCAGCGGTTGGCGTCCCAGAAGGCCCTCCAGAAGCTGGGGAAGTTGGAGGATCGGTTGCGGGCGACCCAGTTCTCCGTGCCTAAATACCGCATCCCGGGCTACGGGAAGACGCCCCAGAAGGTGCTCCGGGCCCTGGGGGCGTCGGAGCCGGGGGGCGGGACCCGGTGGTTCGGGCACCTGGGCCATCGGGCCAGGGTGAGCGAGGTGTACGCCCCGGCCAAGCTGGAGGCCATGCGCGACGCGGGCTTCCTGGACGAGGCCGCGGTGCGAGGCCGGTGGCGCCCCGGGGAGAAGGAGGCGTGGGCCCGGTTGCGGGCCGTGCCGCGGGCCTACGCCCAGCAGGTGGACACCCTCCGCAAGAGGGCCTGCCTCGAGGGGCGGACCGTGGGGCGGCCGGCCACGAGCCCCGTCCTCAGGCCCAGCCGGGACGCGGGGATCGTCCCCGGGCGGCGGGGGGTGAGGATGGTCTGGTGGCCCTACCCCGCCCTGGCGGAGGCGTGGTTGGCGCGCCTGACGGCCCTCTACGGCGAGGGGGTGCTCCAGACGCCGTCCGTGGCGCCCCAAGGCCTCCTGGCGGCCCAGAAAGCCGCGTGGGGGGAGAAGGGGGCCGAGGCGGTGGCCGAGGCCGTGGCGGCCGAGGTGGCGGCCGGGGTGGCGGCGGGGGTCTACGACCCCGCGTCCCTGCGCCCGGCCGTGGTCCACGGCACCCTGCCCCGCACCCCCCGGCCCCGGCCCCAGCCCCAGGGGCCGGCCTCGGGGGCCAAGGATGGGCGTTCCCTGGCCGAGCGGTTGGGGGTGACGGCCTCCGGCCCCTCGGGCCCGAGGCCGGGGGCCCCGACCGGGGCCCGGCCCGACCGGCGGCGTCAGACGTTGGCGGCGAAGGCGGCGCCGACCCCGCCGGGGGATGACGCGTTGACCCCGGCGGAGCGGGTGGCGTTGGCGACGCGGTGGGTGGTGGAGGTGCCCCCGCGTCGGGATGTGGATTACGTGCTCCGGGGCCGAGGCAAAGCGGGGCCGCGGTTGGCCAAGGATCACGAGGCCCTGCGCCGGCTCTACCAGCAGCTCCGGGTGACCTACGGCCTGCGCCGGGCGCCCATGGAGCGGTGGTTGAGCCTGGCCGGGTCCCGGGACTGGTGGGCCACGGTGGCCCTGCTGGAGTCGCGGGTGGACGTGGTGCTGTGGCGGCTGGGCTTCGCCGCCTCCCTCCACGCGGCGCGACGGTTGGTGCGCCAGGGGTGGGTGCTGGTCAACCGGCGGAAGGTGACCCGCAGGGCCCAGCTCCTGCGGGTGGGGGACAGCGTGGCCTTCGTGCCGGCCGCCAGGGGGCCTCTCCACGGGTGGCTCCAGGAGGCCTACGCGTGCGGCCGGTTGCCCCCCTACCTGTCCGACGCGTTCGAGGTGTCGTGGGCGACCCTGGAGGCGATCATGGTCCAGGTCCCCACCCTGTGGTATCTGCCGTTCCAGGACGTGGACGTGCTGCGGTTCCACCGGGAGGTGACGGCGTTGAACACGCCCGTGGCCGCCAAGCATCGCCGTCGCCACGGCCAGGCCCGCCTGGACGCGGCGAGCCGGGCGCGCCGGGCGTCCCTGGGCCGCCGTCGTCTGCCGGTGCCTTCGGCTCTGGGCGGCAGGGTGCCGCGGGGGAAGCACGGCTTCGGCCGGTGGGGCAAGGGGGGCGGGGCGTACCGTCCGACCCTGCGCCGCCGTCTGGACAGCGTGCAGCTCCCCGACGCCCTCCCCGACCAGGACGAGGACTGAGGCACGTCACCGCCCCGGGGTGCCGAGGCCCACGGCCTCGGCGCCCCGGGGCACGGCCGCCCGCCCGGCGGGCGGCCCGTCGCGGTCCGGGGTCCCCCCCGCCCCCGCCTGGGGGCGAGGGAGGGCCGCGGAGGGCGACGTAAGGGGCCATGATTCAATGGTACAATGCCTGCTTTGCACGCAGAATATGGCCGTTCGATTCGGCCTGGCTCCACCCCCTCCCCGGTCCGGGCGCCCGAAGGGCCCCCCCTCGCGGGGGCCTTTCGGGCGCCCGGGCGACGGGTCTCGGGGGCCGAAGGCCCGAAGGCCCTTCGGGCCCCAAGGGCCCCGGGTCCCCTGGGACCCGGGGCCCCGGGCGAGGTACGCAGGGATGAGGCGCGCGGGTGCTGTGACGTCTTGCGGGTGCATGCCCTTCCTCGCGCCTTCGCCCCATGGCCATCAGGTCCAAGGATGTGTTCAGCCATTTGTCCCTCCGGGAGGAGGGGTCCACCGTGTGGCGGGCGTTGACCCGCGTGTACGGGGTGGGCAAGAGGAAGGCGAGGAAGGTCTGCCTGCTGGCGGGGGTGTGTCCGAACGCCGTGGTCACGTCCCTGCCGGGCCCCAAACTGGCGGCCTTGGAGCAGCGGTTGGCCATGGTGAAGCACTCGGAGAACCTGCTGCGCCGGGTGGCCAAGAGCCACGGTGTGATCATGCGCCAGACCATCCACCGGTCCCGCATCATCGCCCGGCGTCACGTCACCCACCGTCTGGGCAAGGTCGAGCCTACGGCCATCTTCCTCACGGCCTAAGGCCCCGCTCCGGGGCCCCGCTTCCCCCCCTTCGGGGGGGGACGCGGGGCCCCGGAGGGAGGCCGTGGTCCCCGCGCCTTTTGCCCCGGGGCCCCTCCGTGGGTGTGACCCCCCCACGCGGCCTTTACCCCCCTCGCCCGCCGGTCCTTTGCGCCCAAAGGTCCTCACGGCAGGGGGGGTAGGCGGTCCGTTTGGGGGGGGTCGGTTTGTTCGAACCGTGGGGGGAGGCGGGTCCTTCTAGGGCCCGCCTCGGGTCCCCATCGCCCCGCCCCCCCCGGGAGGGGGGCGGGGGGCGTCGGTCGGGTCCCTCGGGGCCCCGGGGTCCCCTTGGGGGCCCGGGTCCCCGGGGAGACCGGGCGGCGCGGTCGCAGGGTTGGCTAATGGTAGGCCGTCGGGCTCATGCCCCGTGCGTGGCGGTTCGAGTCCGCCCTCTGCAACGTGACGCTCCGTCCGCGGGTCCTTGGCGCGCCCCCGCCCTCCCCCAGGGGGGGCGGAGGCGCCCGGGACGGGACGGGAGCTGTCCTCTCGCTCGCGCGCCACGCGGGCTTCGCCCGGGCGGCGTCCCTGGGGGGCCGCGCCCCGGGTTCCTCGGCGGGGCCCTTCGGGGCGTCGCGGGGGGGCCGGGCGCCGCGGCCTCGGGGGGGGCGCCCAGCTCCCTGGGGCCTGGGTCCTGGGGAGCCCCCCGGAACCCCCTAGGGCGGGGTGGGGCCTCCTCCCCCGGGGGGGGCTCCGCCCGCGCCCGCGAGGATCCTAGGGGGTTCGATCGGCGGGGACGTGGTCATGCCCGAGGCCCCCCCTGAGGGAGCGCCTCGGGCGATGGGGGTCGCCGATCCGAGACCTCTTGCTGCGCGGGGCCGCCCTCGAGGGGGCCCTAAGGCCCCGCGCCACCCATACCCAATCCACCCCCTACCATCATGTTGGAATCAGCCAAGCTAATCGCAGCCGGTCTCGCAACCATCGCCCTCGCCGGTGCTGGTGCTGGAATCGGAATCGTTTTCGGCGCCTTGATCAACTCGGTTGCACGCAACCCAGGGTTGACCAAGCAGCTCTTCGGCTACGCCATCCTTGGGTTCGCCCTGGCGGAGTCCGTGGCTCTTTTCGCCCTTATGATGGCGTTCCTGATCTTGTTCGTGTTCTAATCCTCCCGGTTCGCCCGGGGGCTTGACGGCGTCGCCTCCGCCCAGGCCCATCCCCCTCCGCGGGGGGCGGGGCTGGGCGGAGGGGACCCGGGCGGCCCCTGGGCCCCGAGGGTGAGAACGCGGGCACGACGGACGTCGTCCCGAGGACGCATGGCGAGCGACGCGGGGCGCGTCCGTACCCTTCTCCCTGGGAGGAGGGCGCGGGGGCGTCCCTCCGCGGCCCCCACGCCCCGCCCGTCCCCGGGGGGGTCAAGGGCCGCACCCCGTACGGGGGCGGGGCCAGGGGCACGGGACGGCCGCGCCGCCGGGGTTCACGCCCGGAGCGCGGTCCCCGGGCCCTGGGGCCCCTACGGGGAACGGGGCCCTCCCCCGGGGGAGGGCCCGATCCCAGGGTGAGGTGCGGTCGGGGCGGCGGGCCGTCCGCGGGGGCGGGGTGGAGGCGGGCCTTAGGTGGCCCGCGCCCCCCCGACGCGCCGCGGCCCCCCCTCTCGGGGGCCTCCGGGGATCCCCCTGCGGGGTCCCCCGGGCCCCACGACGGCGCGACGGCGGGGGGTCCGATGGGCGCATTCGCTCCTGATGCCGGCTCGCCGGACAGGGAGACGCCCGTCCTGGCCCCGCCCGGCGGCCGCCCGCGGTTCCCGACCTGGGGCGAGGCATCCCGCGGGCCCCGATCGGGGCGCCGAGGGCACCCTCCCCCGGCCTGGCCCCCCGAGGGTGCCGGGCCCCTCCCCCGCCCCGCCCGCGCGCGGGGGCGGCACGGTGCCTCGGGGGCCTCCCGCGGGGGCCAGCGCCCGGGGCCCGCCGCCGCACCCGAAGCCCGGTCCGGGCCCGTCATGGGACCCGGTCCCAGGCCCTCCGGGGCCCGCCGTGGGAGAGCTTCCCCGGCGCCGGCGCTTCCTTTCGTGGGGCATGGGGGGGCGGGGCCTGCAGGGGCTCCGCCCTCCCCAGGGCGTCGGGGCCGGTCCCGCCTCGCGGGGCCCCCCGACGCCCGGGTTGAATGTAGCTCAGCCGGTCAGAGCGACGGTTTGTGGTGCCGTAGGTCGTCGGTTCGAACCCGTCCATCCAACCATGTCCGAGCCCCCACCCCCCGGGGTCCCAAGGGACCCGGGGCTGCCTCCCGGTCGGGGGGGGCGCCCCCCTCGGGGGGCGCCCGGGGGGGTACAGATGCCGAATGGTTCAGGCGTCGGATTGCAAATCCGTTCCATGCAGGTTCGACTCCTGCCTGTACCTGGCCCCTCCGGGCCCGGAGGGCCCCGGGCCCCGCCCCCCCGGGGCCCTGAGCCTGGCCGGAGGGCCCTCCGGCCCTTCGGCCCTCCGGCCCTCCGGCCCTTCGGGCCCCGGGCAGCAATGGCCAAGCTGGTAAGGCACCGCATTCGTAACGCGGCGATCGTGGGTTCGACTCCCGCTTGTTGCAGGGCCCCCGGGACGGGGCCGTTCGGGGGGACGGTGCGCGGCCGGGAGCGGGGGCCCGGAGGGCAAGGGGGGCAGGGTCGCCGGAAACGCCCCCGTGACCGACCCCATCCCGGCCGATCGTGCACGACCCTCTGGCAGGGCCTTTACCCCCCTCGCCAGAGGGACCTTTGCGAGCAAACTACCCTCTGACCGAGGGGGTAGAGGCCCATTTTCGGGGGGGTAATTTTGGTCGAAAAAATCCGTGGGGGGGAGACGGGAAACCGTCCGCCCGCCCGACGTCGGCCGGGCGGCAGTGTAGCTCAACCGGTTAGAGCGCAGGATTCATAATCCTGAGGTTGATGGTTCGAGTCCATCCATTGCTAGGCCCGGGGGCGTCCCCTCCCCCCCGAGGGGGTCCGGCCCGTTCCGGGCGGATCGGGCCCGAGGGTTCGATCCGCCCGGAACGGGCCGGACCCCCACGCCCCTAGGGGCGGGGGCCCTCCGGGCCTCGGGCCCGAGGGGTCCGGCCTCGCGATACATCACGCAGCGATGCATTTAATCTTTGTGCGGCGCACAGGCTAGTAAAAGACTTAATACATGCAAGTCGAATGGTTGGCGCCAGGTGAGTACCGGTACCGCCTCGCTTCGTCCCGGGGAGTCGCCGCGTCCGGCCCGTGGGCTGGGCGGTCCGTACGCGGGCCGTCCACTCCCACGGGAAGGACGCGGTGGCGGCGGCGGGGGGCGGGGAAGGGGCGTCGTCGCGGGTCCCTCGGGATCCGTGGCGGGGCCCTTTCCCCGTCCCCCGCCGTCGTGGACCCCCCGGGTTCGGAACGAGGCGGCCCGAAAGCCCTCGATTGGGGCCGACCATGGCACACGGGCGAGTAACACGTGAGAAGATGCCGCCCTGACGCTGCCAAGGATCCCGTCGCCCCCCTGGGGGCGGCGGTCCGAATGTGCGATATGGACGGGGGGGTGGAGACAAGCGCCCGAGGTAGGGACGACGTGCCCGCGGACGGCGCCCCACCCCCTGGTCCCCAAAGGTGGCCGATCCCTCCTGGCCGGGGACGCCTACGGGCCTCCCTCCCGCCCGCAAGGGCGGGGGGAGGGTCCGTAGGCGGCCCCGGTCAGCGCTTCCCCGTGCGAGCGGGGGGGCAGGCCAAGGAGGGAGCCACGCAGGGCGATTCGCTCGCGGAGCATTAGGTGGTTGGCGGGGTAACGGCCCACCAAGCCGATGATGCTTAGCCGCCCCCAGCGGGAGCGCGGCCGCAAGAGGACTGAGACACGGCCTCTACCCACCAGGGGCAGCAGTAGGGAATTTTGGGCAATGCACTGCACGTGTGACCCAGTCATTTTACGTCGCGATGAAAGAGGATTTTATCCTTCGTAGACGCGCACACCCACGGAACAAGGCGTACACCGAGCCTGAGGTCGCTTGAGCGTACGTGGGGGAGAGCACCGACTGAACTCGTGCCAGCAGTCGCGGTAAGACGAGTGGTGCAGGTCTTGCGTCATTGGACTGGGCGTTAAGCGCATTTCTGGCGGCCCCATACCCCCACCTTCCCCCCCCGGTGCGGCGCCCCGTCCCCCGGCCTCCCGTCCTCGCGTGCCCCTCGGGGTGCGGGGGGGCGGGCGGCGGGGGGCGGGGACCACGCCGCCCCCGGGGCCAACGGCGGCCGGCGCCCCGCGCCTCCGGTCCCTCGGGATCGGCAGGGCGCGGCCGCGTCGGTCCGGGGCGTCCGCGTCCTCCCGTCGCCGTCCGGTCCCCCGTGGATCGGGCGGGGCGGGGGGGCCGGGCGCCCATCCTGAGCCTGGCCTCTCCGCGAGGAAACCCCCCCGGCCGGGGCTCGGCGGGGGCGTCGGGGCGTGCGCGTCCCGGCGCCCCCGGGCGAGGCTCGGCCGGGGGCGAGGCGCGGTCCGAGCGTGAGACCTCCCCCGAGGGCCCGATCCACGGCGCCCGGGGAGACGAGGCTCGCCGACCCCTCCATCGCCAGGATCCGTTGTCAGGGCGTCCGTAACCGGACGCCCCCTCGGGCGCCGCCGGCGCCCGCCCGCTTTGGCGCCGTCGCGGCCCCGCGAGGGGCGGCGGCGGCGGCCGCCCGTGCCCCCGCGGCCCCCGGGCCCGGGTGCCGTCCCGGAGGGTCCGCCCCCCCGACGCCGCGTCCTGCGCGCCCGCCGCTGCCCGGACCCGGGGCGGCGGGCGGCCGGACGGGCCCCCCCGCG
>Ga0255779_1000892_pt1 | contig 35832 bp, 40 predicted proteins | sample 011ome_21_FD_179977 | JGI IMG/M metagenome (GOLD analysis project Ga0255779, IMG submission 179977) | Coastal salt marsh microbial communities from the Groves Creek Marsh, Skidaway Island, Georgia - 011508AT metaG (version 2) | ecosystem: Environmental > Aquatic > Marine > Intertidal zone > Salt... | reverse complement strand
GGATGTAATGTTGACAATTGATGCCCTTGGGTCGACTTCTTGTACAATTTCTGTAGCTGTCTCTGTAGACTCAGCTTCTTCAGGATTTGCAATATTACACGTACTTAAAGCATCTAGGGCTCCTTGCTGCAGAGGTCTCCCTGCGTCGAGATCTGCTTCAATCTGTCTTAGTGTCATTTCATCAACATTTGCATTTAAACACTCAACTTCTTCATTGGATAGGGTAGCTATAAGGCCATTTGGATATTCTTTAAGTACTTTGTCTGTTGCCTGGTCTTGGACTGCTTGGGGTGGCTCTATAGTGCCCTGCTCTTCAGTAGAATTCTGTGCTTGTGTCTCTTCAGTTGTTTCTTGATTTGTGCTCGCTGAAGTTGTTGAAGGAGAAGGCTCTGTAGGGCTATCTGAACCTGATCCACCACATGCAGCAAAAATAATAAGTAATATAAGTGGTCTCTTCATAAGATAAATTTTACATTATATGAGAAAAGTTTTATTAGATTTTGATGTAAATCATAACTATCAATGACTCCATTAGATAGTATCTATATATATGGAGATAAAAGTAGTTGAATCTAAACACTGGGAAGAAATAAAAAATATTTATCAACTCGGCATTGACTCAGGTGTAGCAACATTTGAAACATCTCCTCCTGAAGATTTTGATCACTGGCTTCAAAAAATTGATGCTAACAATAGTTTTGTCATTCTTGAAAATAAAATTATTTTAGGTTGGGCATCTTTGAGTAAGGTTTCTACTCGTACTGTATATCAAGGTGTTGGAGAAATTTCAATTTACGTTCACCCCGACCATAAAGGTAGAAAAGTTGGTGAGTCTTTGTATAAACATCTTGAAAAAAATGCGAAAGAAGCTGGGTACTGGACTTTACAAGCGCAATTATTTACGAGCAACATAGTATCAAAAGCATTTTTTGAAAAACAGGGATTTCGTCAGGTTGGTATAAGAGAGAAAATTGGCCAGTTAGACAGTAAATGGGTTGATAACTACTTATACGAGAAAAACTTCAACTAAAAGCAAAAATCCCGATTGATCTTGCGACCCTTCGGGATTTTCTGTTCTATCTTCTTTTCTATCTTGCGATTTCTTTTCCGATAGTGTTCTATAAATATACGTTAGTTTTTGTTCTTGTGCAAGAAAATTACTAATGTATTTTTCGCGAGGTTTTTATGCGTTATTTGCTGCTTTAACAACAGCACTCCTAATTCCTATCATAAAAACAAGCATCAAAATAGAAGCTGAGTCAGCAATATCATGCAACCCATCATCAGCTATGAGTGATGAATAAGTAGCAACTATTTGAGATAACCCAACAATTAATACTGATATCCTTGCCCAGTTTGGTACTACTGATTTAAAACCCCAATACGAAGCTAGCATAAATAGCATAAAAAATAAGTGGCTACCTACATTATACTCATCGTATTCTCCGCCATATCTTATTGCTTCACCTTGGTTGTATGCTTCTATTGCTGCAGAAGCAACCATGAGTAAAAAGAATGGAGTCATTAAAGCCTTCTCTTGATCTGTACAAAGTTTTAATGCATAGTAAATTGCAAATGCAATAACAACATTGAAAAATCCAAATGGAAATTCAATTCCAGCAAAATACATAACTGGAGCTGCAATAAACAATGGAATAACTACATTCCAAATGTTTTTTGCTACTTTTAAGTCACCTTCGTTTAAATTAAACACATTTCTCCTTTAATAAAATTACAAAATTAGAGTACTATTTTTTTAAAGGTTATTCTTCTTCGTAGAAATTAAAGAACATAAATATTTCTTGAATCTCTTTGATGGAGACGTCGTCTACTTGGACATTGTATATGTCCTCACCAAATGAAAACTGTAAGAAATTATCCTCAACAAGTTCCAAATTAGTAAGGTCAAAAGTATTCTTTGTAACAGAAAGCGTTCTCTCTTTAGTTCGAAGTATTACTTTGGTGTCTATTATTTCAATTACTGGTTGGAATACGCTTTGTAGTGTTATAAGTAGCTGTAAAAGTCCAAAAAACAATAGCAAGTAATATAAATACTCTTCTCTTGCGTTGGATCCAAAATCTCCGAGTCTGAAATATTTAATCATTAATTGTCTAAAGGGACCAGTAATAATGTTGTCAATGCCAACATATGTAAGCACACTTCCTCTTAAGAATGGAAGAAACAAACTACCTCTATCACGATAAAATTTCATATATTTTTCTCTTAAGCTATCAGAATAACCTAATTTAGCTATTGTTTTTGTATGGAAATTGTATTGATTAGACATGGTCAGCCAGAGTGGATGCCAGGAGATGTATATACAAAAAACCCAGGTTTAACACCGCTTGGAAAACTACAGTCTGAAAAATCTTCTGCTGTATTTGTAGAAAATAGTGTAGATGAAATATGGGTATCACCCCTAAAGCGTGCTCAAGAAACATTCGCTCCATTTAAAGAAAAAAATATAGGAAGATCTACTCACACATATGACTGGCTACAAGAGATGCAGGACGAAGATGAAGAGGAATTATATGGAAAAGGCTTTGAAGAAGTAGAGGCTTTTTTTGCAAAAAGAAACTCTCAGACTTTTGAAGAATGGCGTGAAGGTACTCATGGAAAGTACATGGAAGCCTTTGGTAAAAATATTATTTCTAACCTAGAAATAGAACTTAGCAACAGAGGGGTTGTGTCTTTGGATGCTAAGTTTGATAGAAGGTTTGATTTAAGTGGAGCAAGTATTGAAAGGCTAATGATCATTTCTCATGCTGGCACAATGTCAGTCTTGCTAACTTATTTTTTAAATATGCCACTATATGCATGGACATGGAGAAAGTTTCTTCCAAGACACACCGGACACACTACATTAAAATCAAGTCCGACTTCAGGTGGTCACTTTTTTAGACTTAAAGAATTTAATAATGTCTCTTTTACTGCTAGTGACGAGGAACAAACATACTAAGATAATTTTAACTACAAAAAAATTATGCCTTATACACGAGTTTTACCTGAGGTAACGATAAGCGAGCTTACGCCAAGAAAAAGAAGGTTCTTTTTAAAACATCTCGCAAGATTTTTACTGTTGTTTGAAAGCGTTAAAGCAAAAGGGTCTTTTTTAGATAATAAACGAGTAATTGTAACTGCTGCCCCACACCAGTCCGGCAAAGATGAATATTTGATGATTTTGATGATCTTAGCTTTGGATATAGATGTCTGTTATCTTTCCGCAAAATGGACTATGAGAAGAATTCCTATTCCATTTGTTAAACCAAAAGATATTGATAATCAAGGAATTCCTTGGCCATTAGGTTGGCTACAAGAAATAGTGTTTAGAAAATTTGGTGCCATCCCTGTAGATAGAAAAGGTAATAGTGGGCAGTACGACTCTGTGGTACAAGAGCTGCTTAAAAGAGATAACTTTTTATTAATTATTACTCCTGAAGGTAGGTTTGATGCAACCAGGTTTAGAAGTAGTTTTTTATATTTAGCTAAAGAACTAGACGCCTCAGTGATGCCAGTACAAATCGATTATGAACACGACGCTTTACAGTTTTTAGAAAGTTTAAATCTTGATGGTTCTGAGGAACAGGTAATACAAAGGCTTCGTTTCTGTTTTGATGGAGTTAAGGGAAGAAAAAGTAGGTTCAAGGCTTAATGGAAGAAAAGATCTATCAACTCATTAAAGAAAGAAATCCTTGGTTGTTAAAAGATAGCTTTCTATCTAAAACTATTTACACCTTATTGAAAAAATATCTTAGATATGATGAAACTGTTTTTGTTGGAGATCATATCCAGAGCATGACTGGCGAAGAGGCTTTTAATTGGTTGGGCAGTGAATACACAAGTAACTCTTCTATTGAGGGTCTTGAAAATATTCCAAAAGACGGAAAGTTTTTAATTGTATCAAATCATCCTATGGGAGCCGCAGATGCTATTGCTTTATATCATACAATTTATCCAGTCCGTAATGACCTTTTCTTTTTTGCAAATGAACTTTTTGTATATCTGTTGGGTGCTTTTCACAATCTTCTAGCACCAGTTGTTTGGAATAAAGAAAAAGAAACCCATTCGGCCAGCAAAGTAACACTTGAACGGCTTAGTGTTTTTTTTGGTGACGGAAGGCCTGGTATTATTTTTCCTTCTGGTCGCCTCTCTAGACTTACTTTTTTTGGTTTATGGGATAGACCTTGGGAGAAAACTCCAATAGCACTCGCAAAAAAATATAATTTCCCGTTAATTCCTGTATATGTAGAAGGAAGAAACTCTTGGTTCTTTTATTTTGCCTCATATGTAAATAAACAACTTAGAGATGTTTCACAATTAAATGAGTTATTTAATAAAAGAGATAAAAATATATCTATAAAGATTGGTAAACCAGTAAATGTGAGTTCGTTAAATGATAATAGTGATATTGCAATTAATCAGTTGCGATACAGATCAGAGAGTTTACGAAAAAAAGCTGTATTGAAGTTAAACAGGTTTCTGCACTTAAGAAATTTTAGATAACCTTACTCTACAACTTCACCAGTGCTTGGGCTAACGCCTAGATTCCCAACCATATATCCAAATAAAAGTGGTGTAGTTACCAAACCACCAAGACCATAAAATCTCCAAGTAAGCTCATAAACACTTTGTGCTTGATTTATTAGTAGATATAAAACAAAAAACAATCCATATAGTGAGGCAATTGCAGCTGCACTCACTTGTATTTTTCTATCATGATCAGTTTTGTAGTACCAGTTTGTTACTCTAAATACCCCGAAACTAAATAGAGTTCCTACTCCAATAATCAAAACCATTAATCTTATGTTTCCTAAAGAAGCATGAACCGATACATATATAAATGAGAGAAAATAAAGCAAGGACATTTGCTTTGGTGACATTTTAAATCGTATCGCATATACATACACAATGCTTGCAAGCATAGATTGAAAAAATAATGTTCCTGCCGCAAAAGCGTCGTCGTAACCAAAAAAAGTTTCGTACTGTAAATATGGATGAAGGAACTGTGTGATAAACATAACTAAAGCGTATATTGTTGATACCGCTACAACTGAGGCTGTGTCTAAATGATCTTTATTAGGTCTTGTTGTAAACACATAATCTAACATTAAAAATGCACCAAGAAACAACATGAGGTGCGATGGAGAAACTAGTGGCTCTACGCCTGTCTCGATACCAAGTAGGGTATGCCACACAGCATCTGATGCTCCACCAACTCCAAATATAACTGCACCTAAAACACCTACATCAAACTTGTAGTCTTTCATTTTATTTTTTACATACATTGCTACTAAAACTGAAAAAGCATAGCCAGAATATAAAACACCGTGCCATGGAGTAAAAAATGTTTCAATACCGTCTAACAAATATGTGTGTGCACTCGAATCTATCCATGCACCGATAAAAAACCAAAGCATGGCGATAATAAAAAGATTCCTATCTTTTTCATCTGTTATTACAACAGGTGATAATTTATCGAACATATTATAAGTATAAACCCCAAAGCTTTTGGATATTTACGAAATGAAGTCACACAAGATAAAATGAGTCTGTGGAAAACAAAGAGTTCAACCGTACGCTTACTTTAAAGAGTTCTATTTATTTGGGCTTAAGCTCAATGATCGGAGCTGGACTTTTTAATAATATTGCCCCTACAGCAAAAATAAGTTCTTATGGTGCGATCCTTGGATTACTTTTAGCTTCAACGTTAGCAATAGCAAATGCTTCTTCCTCTGCTCAACTCTCATCACTGTTTCCAAAAACTGGTGGTACATATTTGTATGCAAATGAAGTACTAGGGAGACCATATGCAATTATTGCTGGTGCAGTATTCATTATTGGTAAAACAATTAGCTGTGTTGCAATAGCGCTAACAGTAGGGAACTATCTTTCTCCTATGTATGGAAAAGAAATTGGTGTTATTTTGTGTGTTTTAGTGTTTTTATTAAGTTTTTCTGGAATCCACAAAACTGCAGAAATTGCTAAATGGTTTGTTTGGATAATTTTTGGATTACTTTTATTTTATGCTGTCTCAATAATCTCAACACCAAATGTGGATTTAAACATTCCAATCTTTGAAGGTGTTTCAATTGATAGTGTTTTGTTGTCTGCAAGTATATGGTTTTTTGCTTTTACTGGATATTCGAGACTTGCTACATTTGGAGAGGAGATAAAAGATCCTAAAGAAATAATCCCTACAGCAATTTTTACTGGTCTTGGAATAACAATCTTGTTATATTTTGGAGTTACTTGGGTAACGCTTTCAATTATCAGCCCAGAATTGATAATGAACTCAAACGCACCTCTTCTTGTAGCGATGGATGTGAGTAGATTTGCAGAATTTTCTTTTTTAATTGTTTTTGCATCTTCAATTGCTATGGTTTCTGTATTTCTTGCTTTAATGCCTGGGATTAGCAGGATATATGTTGCTCTTTCTAGAGACAAGGTGCTTCCAAAAGCTTTTTCAAAAATTCATAAAAAATTTAACTCTGCTTACTTTTCAGAAGGCTTTGTGCTTATCTCTGTGATATTAGGTATTTATAGTTTTGATGTTGTTGGGTCTATAAAGCTAAGTTCCTTTTTTATTTTGATTTATTACTTGATTACAAACTTGTGTGTAATCAAGTTAAAAAAAGATGATCGACTTTATACTGTTGCAATTGCTCTTTACGGATTTGTAGCTTGTCTTATATTTGCAATTGCTTTAATAGTTTTTTAATAAACAAACCGGGATTGCTCCCAGCTTGCTATCAGTGACCTGTGAAAATTTCCCCCAAAATATTTCGCGAAGTTTATGAGAAGTTTTTTATCTCCCTATTTCATTACATAAATAACAAGATAAGAAATCTATTTTTACCTATATTTTCACATGAATATATAACTTGTGAAATATATATCACAATCTTGCAAGGTTGTGAAATAATAATTATACTGAATCTATTCGGTCAATCACGTGTATGCGTTGAAAATCACTCAAACACACTTTCATAAGTGGTTGACCTATGTCTTAATTTAATGTTCTCTAGATCTAGAAGATTTTGACATTGTTTTTTCTAGTGACCCATTTGAAAAAATAAATGACTCTACACTATCCACCAAGTGTTTGCCGTTTTGTGATTTTTGCATAATGACATCTACGGTCATGCCCTCATAAGGTGAGATCAAAGTAATAGAATGTTGTCTAAAATTTTTGGACGATTGGTCTCTTCTGATTACATCACTAATCATATTGCTTGACTCCCACGACCAATCATCACCAACAGCAACAAACTTGCATATATGTTTTGTCTGTGATTTGTCTATTCTTGCTCCAGGACACACAAGCATTGATCCCTCAACCCATGGGTTTAAACCTAGCCCGTCAATTTTTGGAAACGCAACATTAAATGAATCATCAACAATTGCTTCGATATCACCTTTTTTAAAGTTTCGTTCTTTTATGATTTCAGAAATTGTATTTTGAATCTGAAATAGTGATTCCTCATCTAGGTTTTCAAGGTTTTCTCTGTCCATAATTACATATAAACAGTCAAGTAAGACAGTTTCCTACTCTTCTTCTAAAGCAAGTTTTTGACCAGCTGTTTGTTTTCCTCTTAAGTCTTGTATGTCAACACGGATTAATCCGATGACAAATATAGTTAATGTTCCAACCGGAAATAAGAGGATTAAGAACAACGGTGATGAAGTTAATGTGTCTAGCATATTTTCATCATAACAAAATTACATAGTATAATTAAACTAAGAGAGGAAATATGGTAAAACTCGGTTTATACGCAAGCATGGTGTCAGTAATAGCGTCTGTGCTCATTTATATATTTTTAGATGATTCTCAACTCGCGATTTATGTAGGTCTATGGGCTCCAACGTTAATTCTTTATAGCCAAGCTTACGAACAAGCAAATAAGTAAGTTAATTTAGGTATAAATTTAAACCTTACTAGTATTTGATTGTGAATAAAGTTGAAAAGAAATCATTTTTTGGATTCCTAGCTATTGCATTTGTTTTACATCTGTATCTAGTAATTTCTCTCATCGGTGGTTAAAAAAACTTTAATTCTTCTTACATTCTTAATTTCTTGTACAGGCAGTGAAGCTGTAATTGAGGAATCAAAATCTTTAAATTCAGAAGATGTACTGAATGTGATATTCGAAAGTTATAAAAACTTTTCAAATAACCCAGAAAAAGCAGTTGATGTAATTTGGGGCTTTGCGCATGAGAACAATAAGGAAATAACAGGGCCAAAAGAGAGGTTTGCACAAATGTTAGTCAGTGAACCTTACGACTCAATTATTGATCTTAAAGAATACTCATACGAAGTGACGTATGAAAATGAAACAAATGTGCATTATGAAGTTAAAGTACTTGCTAAAACTAATAATTATTTTGTCATTACGTGGGTTTTTGAAAAAACTGATTGCCCAGAATTAGAAGAGCAATGTTGGCTAACAATTGCTGTTACTGCACCTGAATATTTTCAATCAGGTATTTAGTCGTTTAAATCTTCTAAAGGATTTTCTGGCTGACAAATTTCAAACGCATCCTGCACTGCCTCTGAACTAAAGTCTATATCAGCATCTCTAAATGCAAAGAATCCAAACTCTCCAGGTTTAGGATCTGGAAAATCAATCCCTTGATCTCTCATACATTGAGAAAACTCTAATGAAGCATCAACTAAAGCTGCTTCAACTTCTGGATCTAAATCAAATTGTTCTGGGAGAGCATTTCTTAATATATCTTCACAGTTTTCAAAAGCACTCTCAAATTCTTCTTCATTTTCAATTTCTAAATTGTCGAACTCAGGATTTCCATCAATATCAAATGTTGGGTCAGGAAAATTAATACCCTCTTCTCTCATACATTGAGCAAATTCAAGGACACCCTCTTCAAAAGTTGTTTCCTCGTCTACAACTGTTGTAGCAGTTGTAGATTCAATAGTTACAACTCCTTGTGATTCTTCTCCTCCAATAGTGCATGCAGCAAATACTGCTACAAAGGCTAAGATTTTTACTTTCGAACTGCCTCTGCTGGTTGAATTTTTGATGCTTTTATAGCTGGATATACACCAGAAATAGCTCCAATTAATAATGCTAATAGTACTGCTCCAAATATTTGCCATACAGGTATTGAGAATACAATATTTGTATAATTAGTATAACCCAGTGTTATGCCTGTTCCGAGCAGGACCCCAACAAGACCACCTATACCTGACAAAACAATGCTTTCTAATAAAAACTGATATCGTATTTCTCTTCTAGTTGCACCAATGGATCTTCTAACTCCAATTTCCATTCTTCTCTCTAAAACTGACATAACCATAACATTTGCAATGGCGACACCGCCAACAAGGAGTGCAACTGAGCCAAGTCCTAAAAGTAGATTTGTAAATGCTTCTTCAGCTGCCTGTTGTGCTTCGAGTGCATCGGATGGACGCGTAACCTCAACTTGATCTGGGTTTTCAGGATTCATTGAAGGCGCCAGTACCTCAACAACATCCTCAATAAATGTTGGGTTAGCCCGTAAATAAATTGTTGTTGGCTCTTCATCAATATCAAATAATGTTTTTGCTACACCATATCCAATGAACACAGATCTATCTAAGTCTGGATGAATTTTAAGCTCTTCTAATATTCCAACTACACCAAACCATTCATTTTCAATCAGAATCTTTGTAGGTTTAGATAAGTTATTAATTCCCAGTCGCTGAGCAGTTACGTTACCTAAAACTGTTACTGGAATATCAGAGAGTCCGTCCTCAATAAACCTACCATCAATTAAATTGCCGCCTATAACATCTAGCAGTTCAGAACTGGTAACAATTGTTGAAATACCACCACCTTCAAATTCCGAAATAAAATTACTCCTCCTTACTAGAAGGTCTGTTTGAGTTGTAGAAGTAACTTCTTGAACTGGATCTATTCTCTCAACCATACCCAAAACTCCTTTTGGAAGTTCTTCCTGGGTTCCAAAAAAACCAGCCTGGGGTGATGCTTTAACTAAGTTGGTACCAAGGGACTCAAGTGTTGAGAGAAGATCCGCTCTACCTGAAGCTGAAATTCCAGATACTGCAACAATTGCAGCGATTCCAATACCAATACCAATTGAGGTAAGTGTTGCTCTTCCTTTTCTTGCTCTAACTCCATACAAAGCTACAAAAAATAAGTCTTTGATCTTAAGTCTATTTCTTTTCATTAATTTACTATTTTTCCATCAACTAGTTCGATAACTTTTTTAAACATGCTTGCATGTTCCTGGTTGTGGGTAATCATTATTACAGTTTTACCTTGATTATTTAGGTCTTTCAAAATATTGAGTATGTTGATGCCGGATTCTTTATCTAAATTTCCTGTTGGTTCATCAGCTAGTACGAATGCAGGGTTTTGCACTAAAGCACGAGCAATAGCAACTCTTTGTTGTTGCCCACCGGACAATTCTTTAGGAAAATGAGTCAACCTGTCACCAAGACCAACTTGTTCCAAAACTTCTTTTGCTTTTTCTAATCTCTCTGATCTCGAGATACCTTGATATAAAAGACCTTCAGCAACATTTTCCTGAGCAGTTAGTCCTGGTAATAGAAAAAAACTTTGAAATATAAATCCAATTTTTTCACCTCTAAACTTTGAGAGCTCGTTATCTGAGAGCTTAGAGACGTCTTTTCCTTCAATCTCAATAGAACCATCAGTTATGTTGTCTAGCAATCCAATCATATTTAAGAATGTAGATTTTCCACTACCTGATTGGCCAACAATTGAAACAAAATCTCCTTCTTTAATTTCAATAGATACACCATCTAAAGCTCTTACTGGTGGGGGGCCTTCATAAACTTTTGAGATATTGTTTATAGAGATGACAGTTTTTGTACTGGTTTTCATCTTGGTACGACTACTATTTGACCCTCTGAGATATTTCCTTTTACTTCAACAAATCCGTCAGTAAAGACTCCTATATCAACTGCAACATAACTAGTGTCTACACCAGATTCACCTTCAAATATTCCCGTCTCAAGCGCTCCGTCATAAACTTCTAAAGCATATCCGCCTTCTGCTAAAGCAAGGAGTGCATTGACGGGAACATAAAGAACATTTTCAGAAATCTCAGTTGTAACAAATACTTTTACTGGAGCTTGGTCGTAAGCTTCAATCTCTTCTGGATTAAGAACTTCTAGAGTAACTTCTATAAATTCTCCTGCTTGAGTTTGAGTTACAACCTGGTCTATGAAGGTAATGACTGTTGGGACTCTTTCATCTGTAGGAAGTTCTATTTCAATACTGTCGCCAAGTGAAACTGTTTCCTGATCGGTAGCATCAACTTGAAAGACAACTTCAATCCCAATAGAAGAAATATTGTAGAGTGGTGAATTTAGCACAACAGCAGAACCAACGTCGTTAACGTAAGAGCCAACAATTATTGGTGTTTTAGATGCATACGCATTTGTTGGGCTAAAAGTTTCTGACTTTGAGGCAAGTTCTAGTTCCTCAAGCTCTTCTTTGGCTTTTGCTAACTCAGCTGCTTGGTCAACACCTTCGTTATAGCTTTCTAGGGTATCATCATATGCTTTTTGAGCTGTCTCAATAGCTAATGCTTCTGTGGCATCAATACCTGACTCTTTGCCTTTTTCTAATGCTTTAATTCTTTTTTGTTCTTCAATAGTCTGCTCTAAGTCTTCTATTGCAGCGTCCAATGTTCCGTCTGCTGTTTTCTCTTTAGTCTTGGGGTTTGTTTCATCTCTATAAAGAGTAAGACTTTCTTCTGCATTTTTTATAGCTGTATCAGCCGCTTTCCAAGCAGCACTTTCTTCAGTAGCAGCTTCTTTTGCGTCATCTAGTTTTTTCTTTTTGTCATTAACTTGTGCCAATGTAGTTCCACCATCTGAAATTGTTTCTTCAATATTTTCTACTTCAGTCTTTTTTAAATTAATTGCAACCTGTTCTGCTGGTGTAACTTCAGATTTTGTATCAATCTTATAGTCAACATATAGTGCATTAAGCATGTTTGAAGTGGTTTCATCAAAAGTTTCATCAGGCACAAAGTCTTCTGCTGCATAACCCAAAAACACAAGAGCTTCTTCAAGTTGTAAAACATCAGGACCAGCATCAGAGTTTAAATCTAAAGTTCTATAAAAGGGTGTCGCTCCTTCAACTAAAATTACAGGTTTATTGTCAACAGCAAATAAGACTTCTCCAAAATTAATAATGGTTCCTTCTTTAGGAACATAGGTAACAACTCCTGACATTGGTGAGTTGAGCACTTTACTATCAGTCTGTCTTAAGGTTCCGTTGTATTCTTCCTTTTTTGCTAAGTCACCTTTTTGTATAGCAACAGTAGTAAGTTCTAGAGTTTTGTTGCTTGTAGATGATTCTGTGTTCTGAGTGCCAAAATAATAACCACCATAACCTAGTGCGAGCACCGCTATTAAAATGTACAAATTTTTTAATTTAAATATATTTTTCATCATTGTTCCAATTAGAGTAGTTTATTAAACCTGTATATTTTCTGAGAATTAATTTCTTAAGTTTTTTATGCATCCCACTCCTCATCTTTTAACTCTTCTGGTAATTTATCTTCACATGCCTGCCATGTCTGAACCAGTGGGTCGTCTTCTCTAAGCTCCCAGTCTTCATCAATATAAGCATCTAACCTAACTTCTCGGTTGAAATAATCTGGATCTGGAACTTTTGGGTATCCGCTTTCTCTAAAGCATTTCGCCATAAATAATGATCTATCAATTTCCTTGGAAACTTGTACAGGGTCTTCGAATTGATTTTCATCTGCTACACCCCATAAATTATATTTCAAAGCACATTCTTCGATTATATCCCAGAGTTCCTCGGCCTCTTGTTCTGTTATTGTTTCAAAATACGATGCAATTGTGGTGTAAAGATCTAAAAAGTTTTTTGGTTCTTTAAATTTATAGCCTGATTCATTGACGCACTGTACAAGCACTAAAGGTGCGTCCTCGTCTGAAACCTCTTCTCGTTCATCTGTAAGTTGTACACCAGAAGCGATTGCTGCTTTTCCTTTATCAGTATCTGCTATAGAAACAACAGCTTGTTCTTCTTGTTGAAATAGTGAACAAGCAGTAAATAGAATTAATAATATTGAGACTTTTCTGTACATATAAAATTATAAATTATATGTAGCGTTAACCACCGCCCTGTTGTGGTGGGTCAATTCCAAGCTCATCAAAACATATATCAGAAGCTTCTTGAATTTGGGTCTGTAGATACTGTCCTGACTGAACAAGCTCAATAAGTAAAGGTCGAAGAGGACTTTCGGCACTTGGATCTTCTATCTCTATCCCATTTTCTCGTAAACACTGAGCAAACTCTAACTGAGTGTCTAGTAAATCAGCAACAGCTTCTGGGTTCTCAAATTCTGCTGAACCACCAAGGGGTATGTTGTTTTCATCAGCACATGACTGAATTGTCTCTTGAAGTTCTTGCCTTCCTTTCTGATCAGCAGCTAAAAATATCGGACCAATTACACTTTGTAAACTCTCACCATTCTTAGGATCTGTAATGTCATAACCATTCTCTCTTAAGCACCTAGCTAGTAAAAGCTGTGCATCTTCTATTGAAACGACCTCTTCAGCAGCTTCTTCCACAATCGTTGTAACTGTTGTGTCACTTGATAAATCATTTGTAGATACAACTCCTGCTGATTCATCTGTTGAGGAGCACGCCAATAAAAAAATAAATAAAAGTATTAATATAGAGTTTGAGTATTTTTTCATAGTTTTAATTTTTTTCTCTTATCGAAATAAAAAAAACAACTAAAGTTACTAGACCAATAATTGGAGAAACTGCACCTGGAGGAGCATCTACTAAAATTAAAGGCTTATATAACGCTACTGCTCCTCTTAAAATATTTTCTAAAGCAATAATAAGCAATATGAGAGGTATTAATTCCCTCATTTTTAAGACAACAAGTAATAATATGCAAGCTAAAACTAACTGTGAAAAACCCCACTGAGCAAATATTGAAATTATATTATTTGAGGCTTCTGGAATATAAAAATCGAGTGGAATACCTGCAATAGATTGCGCTCCACCATCCTCGTTAAATATATGCTCTAAACTTCTAAAAAAATTAAATGCAACTAATAGCCATGTGAAATAATAAACAAATTTGTTACTTGGAATTTTATTATCAATTGTTTCAGGGATCAATTTTTTCATTAAGTTTATTCTCCTAAAGGTTTTCTTCTAAGTCCATCAAAAGCACTTTTTTTAGTTTTATAGTTCCATTCCAATGTAAAAACCTCATTGGGTTCTGATTCATTATTTTCATATTCCCACCTAATAACTTCATATGTTAACTTGTTATCTTTAAAAATAGGCTTACGCGTGTTGAATCCCAATAGGTTTTCTGTATCACTGAGTGTGCCAATTTTCATTGTTATACCATCATCTAGAAGAATACCATCAACCCAAGTTCCCTCACCATAGTCCTCTTCAGGTTTCAATTCCCAATTCATATAACCTTCACCATCAAGAACCCAAGAATGTTTTACCCACCATTCCCCTGTACCATCTGATTCAGAAAGTTCTTGTCCACTACCATTAAGGTAAACTGAATTTGGATGATGAGCTGTTTTATTACCATCGTCATCTGTTACATATTCACCAGGCCCAACTTGTGCTGGCGAAACTGTTCTACCCAACACTTGTAATTGTGCATAGACTGTGACTCGTTTCGTATAGGGGTCAATGTGCATATCATTAATAACTGTTCCTTTGAAAAAATTATTTGGCAGTTTCACTTTTGTAACCCAATAACCATCATGATAATTAAGAAGCGAACTCACTCTTATGTGAGTTTTTTCAACTGATAAAATTGCAGATTCAGGATAATTTTCGGTTCTTATTTCTTCAATGAAGGTATTTTGAAAATCCTCATTTGTTCGTAGTTCTTCTTGGTCATTAAGTTCCTTTAAATGACTGTTAATTTTTAGAGCTTGATCTTCATTTAATTGTTCATTGCTTTTGATTTCATCCATCCCTAGTAAAATCCATCTACTTCCTTTATCTAAAGATTTATTACCTCCGAATCCAATAGTTAAAGTAATTACCATTACAGTAGCTATTAGTGCTAAAAAAAATAATGCAATTTTTAATGTATTTTCTTTTGTAAACATAAAAACTTTCATTTCATTCGAGTATATTCTTAAAAACCTGTGAGAATCCTGTGATGATAGCTTCGTAAAGCTTGATTAAATAAATATATGTTGTCATCATTAAATTGTGGTAAATAAAGTCATAAAAGCTGGTCGTATTCCAGCAGTTTTAATCGGATGGAACATGTTTGATGCGATACTTCATATTGCGATTGACATGGCAGAGCCGCTGAGGATAGCTGGTAACACTATTGCTATTCTTGTTGCAATTTCGATATTGTTAGGAGCTCCCAAGAAACTTTCTTTTCCGCTGTTGTTAGTTGCATTTATTTCAACTGTTGCCCTCAACACATTTCATGTAAACGAGAACGATTTCGCAATTCCCATGCTCATTTTTATAGGTCTAAGTCTGTACTTGCTTCTCCGCTGGGCGCAAATATTCAAAATAGAAGATTTGAAAATTAGGGAATCGGAGAAGCAAAAGTATTTTTATAAAAGATGGTTTGCTGTAGTATTGTCGATTTTTGGAGTGCTTGTTGTGTTGGCCGTAGGAGTTATGAACTCGCTCAATATACAAGATCAGCTATTTGACGGCGCTTTAAAAGAAGCTGATTATTGGAGTGATGAACCGGGTATTTTATCTGCCGGTATGGGTTTTGAGGGCATTATTGGTTGGCCGGAAGTAAATGAAGAAACTGTGCGAGAGGCCGGGGGAAGTTGGTATGGTTCAGTAATGTGCACAAATGGTGAGGATCCACCAGCTGGTGCATATACCAGTACTGTAAGCACAGTCGGGATTGAATTATTCTACAAGGGTACTGCTGAGGACGATGACGGGTTGCCTATTGTGTTTAGTTGGCCTGTAGCCACAGAAACTGTTGATCTAACCGATTTTCAATTCACATTGAACACAGGCAAGATCGTTTTTCCAAATAGCGCTGGATTGTTGCCAAACTGGGAATTAAATGAACGCAATACGGTTGTTGTGTTTGGTGATTTCGGCAATCGAGGTCTCAGCAGCGAGGAAGGTGCAATCTTCCCTGTGAGGCTAGATATTGTTGAAGACGAAACACCGCTACTTCTTATTGGTCCAAACGGCCAAGAGTTTAATGCGGTTGGCTTGAGCTGGGAAACTGATACAAGTCCTTATGATTCGGGCCCAAAATTAGTCGGAGCTAAACTAAATCATGTCGGTAATGAGGCTCTAGGTGAAGGAGGTTTGGGGTTTGGAACAAGATCTGGGGTTTTGCCAAACGATGAACTATCACTGTATGACGAGGGTGACTTTCGCATACGCGTGCTAACAACAGGTGGCTTTTCACCCGATGGTATTACTGGTTTGACCCCCACAATGTTTGAGGACTTTTTCCGAATTCACGCCAAAGGACCTGATGGTGAAGTAGTTCTCTTGGAAAAAGTGGGGCAGGAGTATGTAGTAGCAGACGGTACACTCAGAATTGTTGGGCTTTCAGATTTGGGGCAAAAAGAAAATCCTGATGAAGGAATCTTCTATGATGATTGTTATGCTGAAGATAGGGATAACTACATAGACATAATCCTTGTTGGCGATGAAGCAGCAGCACGAAACATTACTCATGTAGAAATCCCATCACTAGAGGGTGGTTACAGTGCCTTTTACAATCCTGGTGGTCCTGGCCCAGAACCATTTGACGGTGTTAGGTATACCGCTCCGGGGCCAGCTGATCTGGAGCCTGTCATAAACGCACTAGATAATCCGATGCGCGTTAGTCGCGAGCCGAAGAACTAGCTTATGGTAAATAAAGTACTTCTAATTGAGGACGACATAAAAATTTCTGACTTAGTCAAAGATTCTTTACTTGATGAAGGTTATGTTGTTGACCAAGCTTTTGATGGAGAAGAGGGATACTTTAAAATCTTGGAAAATCACCCTGATTTAATAATCCTAGACATAATGATTCCAAAAATGAACGGCTTTAAAGTATGTGCAAAAGTAAGAGAGCATGGAGTAATGTCACCTATTTTAATGTTGACTGCAAAAAGTGGTGAATATGACGTTGAGGAAGGTTTAGATACTGGTGCGAATGATTATTTAAAAAAACCTTTTTCAATGATTGAGTTGCTCGCAAGAGTTCGAAAGCTTTTGCAAAAAGACAGGACTCCTACAAACACCTTAGAATTTCAGGATTTAAATATTGACCTAGCTGCGAGAAAAGCTACTCACAACAAATCAGAAATTAAGTTAACAAGACAAGAATTTGATTTACTCAGTTACTTAATAGAAAACTCTGGAAATGTTCTTACTAAAAAAGAAATACTAGAAGAAATATGGGAGATTTTACATCCAACTGAAGAGGATGTGAATAAGGTTGAGGTTTATATTGGCTATCTCCGAAAAAAGCTAAAACCGTTTAATTTAGATGTATACATCAACACTGTACGTGGTTTTGGGTATAGGTGGAATTAATTGAAGAATGTAGGAATAAGAATCAAAATAATATCAATTACTCTTGTTTTCCTTGGTGTTGGTCTTTTTATTGCTCCAGGAGTATTAGTAGATATAGCTGAGCTTAGGTTTAAACAGGTTATAGAAGAAGGAAGTGATAAATTAGTTGAAGAGTTAAAAGAAGATTATCAAAACCTCGAACCGTTAGAAAGTCAACGCTTCATTCCATATTTTGTGTTGGTTTATGATAAGCAAAATGGAAAACTAATATCTGAATATAGTTTTTTCCCACCAAACCTCATTGATGATTATGACCCTCAAAGTAACAAATTTAGCGAAAACTTAACTGATCTAAACTTTATAAAAACTGAGAGTAACGATAAAAAAGTAGATATTGTTGTTGGGTTTAGCGAATCAACACCAAGCGAGATAATTAATGGTATAGAGAGAATTTTTATTGTAATTTACATTTTGGCTTCATTGCTAGTTATTGTTGGAATTTTAATTTCTATACAAATAGCATTAAAGCCAGTAGATAAATCTATAAAGAAAATAGAAAAATTAGATCCTTTAAATAAGTTCGAGAAACTCGACGAGGTTGCTAGTAACGATGAAATTGGAAATTTAATATCAACATTTAACTCCCTTCTTGAAAAGGTTAATATCAGCTCAATTAGTCAGAAACAATTTATATCAAACGCATCTCATGAGTTAAAAACACCGCTAACAAGTTTAAAACTTCAAATTGAAAAGTTGAGTGTCTTAAACGGTGTAGATGAAGAGATGATTAAGAATATTCAAGAAGATATTAATGAAATCCAATCAACACTTGAAGCATTATTGAATTTAGAGACTTCAGGCAGCAACACCGAAGGCTCTGAAGAAGTCCTTGTCAATGAGTTAATTAAGACAGTAGTGGTCGGTACAGATATTGTATTTCAAGACAAGAAAGAAATAAAAGTTTTTTCAAACAGTAAGGTTGTTAAATTAATGCTTAATAATTTAATTGGAAATGCAGAAAAATTTAAATCCAACAAAACTGTAATTAGTACTGACTTGGTTCACGGCATTCCTTCAGTGATTGTTGAAGATGATGGTGGCGGTATTAAACCAAAAAACTACGATTTAATATTTACTCCCTTTTGGCAAGAAGATGAGTCAAGAACAAGAAATAAAAGCGGTAAAGGCATTGGTTTAAGTATTGTTAAAAATATAGCTTTAAAATATGGATGGACTATTTCAGTAGATAAATCTGAACTTGGTGGAGCCAAGTTTATTATTAGTTTTTAAATACTTATTTTTGCCAACCACATTCTTGCAACAACGGCATAATGTCATCTTTAGATTCCTTGAGCCCGCTTAAATCAACCTTGGGTTCTTGTTGGCTAGGATCAGGAACATTTAAACCTTTTTCTCTTAGGCATTTAGCCAGTTCAAGATTTTCATCATATATTTTGGCAAGCTCTTCAGGGTTCAATGAAGATGTATCTGACCAGAGATTATATTTGCCCATGCAGTAATCAACATCTTCTCTTAGTTGCAGCTGTTCATCTTTGCTATTGCTTAACTGACTAATTGTTGTTTTTAAATCTTCAATATCAAACGGTGTTGCTATGTTGTATCCCATTTCTTCGTTTAAGCATTGTGTTAAAACAATTGGATAATCCTCTTCCGATATAACCGAAGTAGTGGTTGTGTCATTTGATAAAGAGGCTACTCCGTCATCGCTAGAAGTTGAACATAAATTAAAGAGAAGGATAAAAATTATTAAATATATTTTTTTCAAATTTATTTATTTCTCAAGCCAAATAACGGTCTGAGTGGCTTGATGTTTTTTATGGAGTGATAAATCGTTAAAGAAAGAAAACAAATCAAAAACAGGGCAATTGGAAATTTAATTATTGGATGGATATTTACACCAGCAAAATAATACATTACTGCCATTTGTACTGGTAGGTGAACAATATAAACGGGATAAACTGCAGTTTTATAATACGTTAGTTGAGGAGAATCTTTATTTAAATATACTGCTCCTAAACCCAGCATTAAAAAAATAAAATTGAACGACTCAAAGCCAATAAGCCTGTTATCTAATGCAAAGCCACTCTCAAATCCATTGAGTAATCTATAAATATATGAAAGCAATCCAAGAGATAAGTGAACTTTCCAATTTCTTTTACATGATTCCCAAAATGCATCACCTTGTGAGGTCAAAACAATTCCTAGTAGAAACCATATAAAACCAAGAACAAATCCGTGACTCGTGTTTGCAAATACTTGATAAAAGTCTCCATAGTCAATCTTAAAATCAAACCTTAATTCATTTAATAGTTGTCCTTCCAAAATTACAGGTATAGCAAATAAAAATATCCCACCTGGTTTCTTAAGAGTTTTTGAAAATATTGTGTCTTTTTCATTTGTGTTTGAGATAATTTTTAAAAAGGGAATTGTTATCAGACAAAAAATTAAAATATACAACACAAACCACATATGTAAACCGTTGTACTCAAACACAAAAGGAATTAAATTGCTTAATTCATTAAAAAAAGGATATCCATAGAATTTTCCATTTATATAAGCTGATGAACTAGCAAAGACTAGAGATCCAAAAATCCATGGTATACCCAATACTTTTAACCTTTCTTTAAGTATTTTGGTTTGGGTTCTTTTAGAAAATGACAATCTCAATGCTATGCCAGCAATTAAAAATACCAAAGGTATTCTCCAGGAATTTAGTAAATTTAAAATTATCCAGATATCATCTACAGGTCTTTTGTCTTGAACAAATAAAATATTTCTTGCGTTATAGGTAAATGATTGACCAAGATGATAAAAAATAAGTAGAAACATTGCTATAGATCGCAACGCATCAATATCATATCTTCTTTGATTCATATGAATAATGTTAGTGCGAACGCTTTGATTAATTAAACTGTAGCTTTTCTTTAAGATCTTCTGTAATAGGTGTAGGTTTCATTGTTGTTTGGTCTGTATATACATGAACGGCCTCACAAGAACTTACTAATTCATCAGAATCTTTTAAGAACATACCCATTAACCATGTGATGCTAGAGTTTCCAATTTCTTTAATTTTTGTTCCTATTTCTATTTCGTGACCGTACCTGAGTGGTTTGTTGTATTGCACTTTTACTTGAACTGTGTGAAAGTCTTTCCTTGTTTCTTCAATATCGGTCCAGTAGTCGTAATTGACATATTTAAAATAACCAGTAATTGCCTCGTCAAAAAATGATATGAAATTAGCATTGTGCACTACACCTTGTGGGTCAAGCTCATAATACCTTATACTTGCGGGCCAAAAAGCTTGAAAATCATTCCTCGATAAAGTGATTTTTGACATCTAGACAAATATTTGTGTTTTAGGTTCTATTCCACCAGTAAGAGGCATTGCGTATTCAAAAAATTCATTTGTAACATATGGCTTATCTTCTTCTAAAAATTCTTGTGGCATGTCTTTTGTGTGCTTAGCAACTTTTTTTAGCTCTACAACATCTACATCGCAACTATATGTTTCTGACAATTGTCTTTTAAGAATTACAGAACCACTTTGAATTTCCTTTGACGCAACAACAGCGTGTTGACCAACTCTCTCTGCTTCTTCAGCATCTACCTCAGAAACGTCAGCTAGGAAAGACCTTTGTAAGTATCCAAAAGTATCAGCTCTAACCCTTGCTCCGTCAATGTGTTCTGAAACTATATTGGTTAACGTATCACCCAATGCTCCTGAACCTGATAACTGGATGTTTCCGTGACTGTCTTTTTTTCCAGCTAGGCCAGATCCTGTTTCACTTGCATATGTTTGTAAAAAGTATTCTCCTTCTTCGTTATGAATCCCTTCTGAGACAGCGACCACACATCTTCCAAGCGAATCATAAACCTCTTTAACTTCTTTTAAAAATTCATCAATTTTGAATACTTTTTCAGGAACGTACACCAAATGTGGGCCGTCCTCTTCAGTAGACTTTCCTAAGGTACTCGCAGCAGTAAGCCACCCAGCATGTCTTCCCATTAAAACATTTATCTTGATTCCTTTTAGGCTTCTATTGTCTGCATCATCACCTTGAAAAGCGTGAGCAACAAAACGAGCAGCTGAACCGTAACCTGGGCAGTGATCTGTTTCAAGTAAGTCATTATCAATAGTTTTTGGAATATGAAATGCTTTCATATCATACCCAATAGACTTTGCTCCTTCAAAAACTAAGTTTGCTGTTTCAGCAGAGTCATTGCCACCTATATAAAAGAGGTTTCTAATGTTTTGTTTTTCAAATATTGATACAAGCTGTTCTATATCGGAATCTGTAGGTTTTTTTCTTACTGAACCAAGTGCTGCAGCAGGTGTTTTACCCATTCCATAAAGCTGGGCTTCAGATAAATTTGATAAATCAACAAAATCTTCACTGAGCATCCCCGCTAACCCGTGTCTTGCACCAAGAATTTCATCGAAATCTGACTTGGTAGCCTCTTTAATAAACCCAACTAATGATTTATTTATAACAGCTGTTGGACCGCCAGATTGCCCAATTACTGCTTTGCCTTGTGGCATTTTTTAACTCCCGTTTTGATATACAGATATAAAACTTAGGTAAGAGTTTGCTATTTCTGAAACAGCTTCTTCACGTGATTTCTCACCAGTATGCCATCCTTTAAGAGAATCCCAAAAGATAGACCTTCCAATTGCAAAACCCTTGTATCCGTCAACTGATGATCCAGCTCTTAACCATTCATTAACTTTTTCATCATTTGCGCCCCTACCAAGAACAACCGCTATGACGTCTTCTCTACCGCCATCTTTGATTACTTTTGAAACATTTTCACAGTCTTCAGTGGTGTCTAGTCCTTCAATCTTCCAAATATCTGGATCAGCTCCACGCTCTCTCATTTCCTCAACTACTTGTACAGCAAGCTTTGGTCTAATTTCTGAGTCATATCTTGCCTGATCACCGCCAACACTTTCTAATTGTTGTTCAGATGCAGGTACTAAAAACTCTAAAAGAAATTTTCTTTCGTTTTCATCAAGCCAATCAGATAATCTTTTAATTCTTTCGCCCTGAATTTTTCTAGTGTCTGCGTCATCATCTGGGTTCCAGCGAACTAAAATTTTTACAAAATCTGCATTGACCTCTTTTATTTTCTCACCAAAGTCGTCTCCGTATTCAAAGTCGAATACTTTTTGTCCAGACTTTTCCACAGGAGCAGCAAATTTAATTCCCATTTCTTTTGCTTTTTCTTGTACTTGCAATCCAAAAGCTTCATCAACTAATATTGCTGGGTCTCCACCAGAAATTCCGTTGTTTTTTGCTTCTAGAAATCCATCAAAGATTATGTCTTTCATTGAAGATACTCTTGCAATCTCTTCATTGGTTGGTTCTCTACCCTCAACTCCAAGTAACCCTTTTGTTAAAGTTCCTCTGTGATCAAATGCTAAAATGTATAAGTCGTTTGAATAACCCTTCATGATGTTTTTTAAACCCTTTCTTTTGTATTAATTCTATTTGTAAAAAATACAATCATTACCAAAATCAATAATGATACTAATAGCAAATAATCCGAATAAGGGTTGGTTTGAGCACTTTCTTCAAATATTAAAGCAATCTGCTCCACAAGATCTACCGTTGTGGTTCCCCAGTTATTAGCTAAGTTTTCATCAAGAAAGTAAACATTAGAGTTCTCAATTGCATTTATGTCTTCCCAACCCATTCGTGTTGATATATCTTTATTAAGATAGTCAGAGTGTCCTATGACTATATACTCAGGGTTTGACTCAATAATTTGTTCTTCAGTTAGTGATGGGTAGCCACTACCAAAAGGGTCTTCAGTATTGTTAGCAATGTTTGTAACACCTAGAGAATTGTAAATCTGGCCAATTAGAGAATTGGAATTAACACTGTAAATTCCATAAGAATAACCTATTTCGTGATACACAGAGGTGTTACCAAAGTTTGCATTGTCTAAAATTCTGTTTATCTCAATTTTCATATCTCTTATAGTTGAAAATGCTTCACTCTCTTTGTTAACAAGTGATCCTATTGTTTCAATCTGTAAGTACACTTCTTCAATGTTTTTTGCAGGAGGTAATAATACATAGTTTAATTCCTGGTTTTCTAGTCCTTCTACAATTCCATTGAAGTCAAAAGCTAAAATCACAACATCTGGATTTAGTGGCGCAAGCTCTTCCGCTGTTACTGTATATGCGTCTATTACCTGAACTGGAAAATCAACTTCTGAAAAAGAATCGATAGCAACCAAGGTCTCTTGTGCATTTAGTGATTGTATTATCTCTGTATGTGTTGTAGACAAAGAGACGACTTTGATCTCTTGAGATGTTTCTTGTGTTACGTTCGAGCACATCGAAAATAACAAGGCAAGAAAAACTATTTTAAATTTCATAAATTCCTTTCTTACCTTGAGAAAATGTAAGAAATTTTAGAAAATTCATTCCTTCTCTCGAGGATTGTAGTTTTACAAATATTGAAGGCGACCTGACTTATCTTTCGAATCACAGTTGCGGGACAGTGTTAGGTTTTCACTAACTTCGCTTCAGTATTCTTTTAAGATACTAGCAGATTAAATAGAATCGTTTTCTTCGTTTTCTTCGTTTTTTAAGACATCCATCAGTGTGGGTTCTTCAATACTCCTCGGAACATCTGGTCTTGGAAGGTCTGATGTAGAGGGTATTTGTTCTGCTGTTCTATCTGCTCTTGCTTTTTTTATAGAATTTACAAATGACATCATAACTGTCTCTTTTGATTCATTGCTTGGCGTATTTTTAATTTTTTTTGGTTTTTCAGGAGTGTCTAGGTGAGACTCTTCAAGGACGACAACTTCAATACCTCCAACCAAGTCTGAAACCAAGTTGTAAAAGAATGCACCAACTGTAGCTATGGCAGTCTGGGTCAACATGTAAACTGCTGCAAGAGAAACCAGACCGGTAAATAATGGTTCAATATTTCCAACTAGTGAAGCATTTTGATCTAATAGAGCTAGTCGTCTTGCAATGTCTTCTAACCCCTGTGGAACTCCAGCATTTACTAATAGCACCCACAAAATTGAGAAACCTAGAACAACTGTTAATGCGACCACAAAGTTAAGCACGAGAGTGACTTTTAAAACTGTCCACGGATCAATCTTTCGAATTATTCTTCTAACTCTATTTACACGAACCATAATTAACTTTTAATTGGTATAAAAGCTGATACTTCTTCTTCAGAAGAAAGCTTCATAACCCTAACTCCTTGTGCTGCTCTACTCATTTGTTTAATTTGTTTCACTGCACATCTTATTGCAGTTCCACCTGTACTCATAAGCATAACCTCTGTATCTTCATCTACAGACCTTGCGCCTACTAAATTTCCTTTAGTTTCTGTAACTTTTAAAGCTTTTACTCCCATGCCACCTCTTCCGGCTCTTCTAAATTCATCTAATTTAGTACGTTTTCCATATCCTTTTGCAGTAATAAATAGAAGCGTTTCGTCCCTAGAAGTAGCAGCGCCTACAACCTTATCTCCTTCGCGAAGTTTTATTCCTCTAACTCCCATTGCTGATCTACCTTGAGCTTTAAGATTTGTTTCGTCAAACCTAATGGCCTGGCCTTTTTGAGAAACAAGTATCACATCTTCTTTTCCTGACGTGGTTTTGACAGAGACAACCCTATCATCCTCTTTAAGTTTTATAGCTTGTAAAGATTTGTAGTTAGAGTCGAAATCTTTAAACTTAGATTTTTTGACGGTACCTTTTTCTGTCATGATTAATAAGAATTTTTCTGTCTCATAATCTCTGGTGTCTATAATTGCCTGTACTTTTTCATCTTGACTCATTGACAATACATTTTGAATTAGAGAGCCTCTTGCGGTTCTGTTGGTTTTTGGAATCTCATGAGCTTTAGCTCTGTAGACTTTTCCTTGATCGGTAAAAAACAAGAGGTAAGAGTGTACTGAAGTAGATAAAAGGTGTTCTATTACGTCTTCGTCTGATGAAGCGGCTTTTACTCCTTTTCCGCCCCTACCTTGTTTCTTGTAAGAGGTAGAAGGGACAGATTTTACATATCCGTTTGATGAAACAGATACGATAATTTCTTCATCTTCTATAAGATCTTCTATAGAAACTTCTCCTACATCAGGAACAATTCTTGATCTTCTCTCATCACCAAATTTTTCAGTAATAGTCTCAAGTTCTTCGATTAATATTGTGTTTTGCTTAGCTCTGCTTTTCAAAATTGCTGCTAATTCTTTAATTGTTTCCTTTAGCTCTTTCTTTTCTTCTTCAAGTTTTTCCATTTCCAGTGCTGTAAGCCTTCTGAGGGGCATATCCAAAATGTGTGAAGCCTGAACTTCTGAAAATTTAAACTTTGCCATCAAGGATTTTCTTGCTGAATCAACGTCTTTAGATGCTTTAATGACTTTAATAATTTGATCAATTTTGTTTAGTGCTAAAAGAAGACCTTCTACAATGTGGAGTCTGTTTTCAGCTTTTTCTAGTCTGTATTTAGTTCTTCTTTGTATTACATCAATTTGGTGATCAATGTAATAATTTATTAACTCAGGAACAGAGAGAACCTTAGGAACACCGTCAACAAGAGCAACTGAATTAACAGAGAAAGTGTCTTGCAGTTGTGTCTGTTTAAAAAGTTGATTTAGAACCACTTGTGGAACCGCGTCTCTTTTAAGTTCTACAACTAATCTTGTACCATTTCTATCACTACTTTCGTTTCTTAGATCAGATATTCCCTGTAATTTTTTATCCTGTACAAGTGTGGCAATTTTCTCCATAATGCGATCAGTTGAAGCTTGGTAGGGAAGTTCTTTAACGACAATCGCAGATCGACCTCTCCCGAGTTCTTCCACATCTGCAACTGCTCGAATTTTAATAGAGCCTCTTCCTTTCAAAATTGCATCTTTGATCGTTGGAGTGTCTACAACTAAACCTCCTGTAGGAAAGTCTGGTCCTTTAATTATTTTCAAAAAATCTCTTGGCTTTGCATCCTTATTTGCGATTGCAAACTTAACTGCTTCTGTAACTTCTCGCAAATTATATGGGGGCATATTGGTAGCCATAGCAACAGCGATACCTTCTGCACCATTAACTAATAAATTCGGAAACCTTGCTGGAAGAACTTTTGGTTCAGAAGTTTCTCCCGAATAGTTTGGTTCAAAATTTACAGTGTCTTCATCAATTCCGTCTAGAAGTTGGGATGAGAGTGAAGACATTCGAGATTCTGTATACCTCATAGCTGCTGGAGGATCGTCTGGGGTACCAAAATTTCCCTGAGGTTCGATTAATGGATACCTCGTGCTGAAGTGTTGTCCGAGCCTAACTAAGGTTCCATAAATTGCATCATTACCGTGGGGGTGATAATTACCCATTACATCACCTACAACTTTTGAACATTTTCTAAAAGGACCAGTGGGTCTAATTCCAGTTTCATACATTGAATATAGAATTCTTCTTTGAACGGGTTTTAAACCATCCTTTACATCCGGTAATGCTCTTGAAACAATAACAGACATTGCATAGTCTAAGAATGATTTTGAAATTTCATCTTCAACTGCAATTGTGCCGTTACTTGTAATCGCTTCTTTTGGTTGAGTTTCTTTGGTTGCAGTTGCGGTTTTCTTAACTGGTGGTTTTTTAGCAGCTGACTTTTTTGCTGGTGGTTTTTTAGCAGCTGACTTTTTTGCTGGTGGTTTTTTAGCAGCTGACTTTTTTGCTGGTGGTTTTTTAGCAGGCATTATACGTCCAAGAACCTTACGTCTTTTGCATTCTTTTCAATAAATAGTTTTCTCTTTGAAACATCATTACCCATAAGAACCTCAAACATATCTGAGGCTTTTGCCATTGCGCCTTTTGCATCAGCAAGGGTTACTTTAATAAGTGTTCTTGTTTCTGGATTCATTGCGGTATCCCACAACTCTCCGGCATTCATTTCACCCAGACCTTTGAATCTGCTTATATCAAATTTTTTGTTCTTGTTTTCTTTTTTAAATACCTTTAGTGCTTCATCATCCTTTAAGTAGGTAATTCCAGAAGCAGCTTTTAACCTGTAAAGCGGTGGTTCTGAAATCCACACTTTCCCACTTGTAATGAGACCTGGCATAAATTTAAAGAAGAAGGTTAATAAAAGTGTTCTAATGTGGGCTCCGTCTACATCAGCATCTGTTAAAAATATAATTTTGTCATATCTTGATTCTTCTTCGTTAAATTGTGTCTTTATACCGGTACCAATTGCTTTTATTAGCGCACTAATTTCTTCGTTTTGAAGTGCTCTATTCTCAGTAACTTTTTGAACATTAATAATTTTTCCTCTGATTGGAAGTATGGCCTGAACCCTTGAGTCTCTAGCTTGTTTTGCCGGACCAGCAGCTGAGTCACCCTCAACAATGAAAAGTTCGCTTTCCGTTGGGTCTGTTGATGAACAGTCAGCAAGCTTTCCAGGCAACCCAGAGGTCTCTAAAATACTTTTCCTTTTTGTTAGTTCTCTTGCTTTTTTTGCACTCATGCGAGCTTTTGCAGCTACGGCACATCTCTCTACAATTGCTCTACCTTCTTTTGTATTTTTTGAAAGCCACTTTGGAAATTCTTCATTAATTAAAACCTGAACTTTTGATTTCATCTCGGTGTTACCTAGTTTTGTTTTTGTTTGACCCTCAAACTGTGGCTCTTTAACCCTGACTGAAACCACTCCAGTCATGCCTTCCCTAATATCATCTCCTGTTAATGAAATGTCGGTATGTAGGTTTCTTTTTTTTGCAAAATCATTAATGGCTTTTGTTACTGCGGTTCTAAGCCCTTCTTCGTGGGTACCACCTTCAAGTGTGTGAATGTTGTTTGCAAAACTTTTTACTGTGACATCGTCTTCGTTTTTCCACTGTAGAGCTACTTCTATTTCAGAATCTTTGGTTTGGTCTGAAAAAGATATGATTTTTTCATGTAGTGGCTCAAATCCTTCATTTAGATATTCAACAAAATCAACCAAACCACCTTTAAAGTGGAATTGTTCTTTTGTTGCTGGTTTTACTCTGTTGTCAATTAGGCTTATTTTTAAACCTTTGTTTAGAAAAGCAGTTTGTCTTAGTCTTTCGGAAACAATGTTATATTCGTAGGTTTGTGTTTCGTTAAATATTTTTGGATCAGCTAAAAAGTTAACTTTTGTCCCAGTCTTTTTTGAAACTTTTCCTCTTTTAATTTTCGATTTCGGTTTACCTAAATCAAAATCTTGGTTCCAAAAATGGCCGTCTCGTTGAACCTCTACTTTAACAAAGGAGGATAAAGCATTTACCACTGAAATTCCAACACCATGTAAACCACCGCTAACTGTATACGCTCCTGATTCGAACTTTCCACCAGCATGAAGTGTGGTTAAAACTGTAGTAAGTGCAGAAATTTTTGTTTTCGGATGTGGTTTTACTGGTATTCCACTTCCATCATCTTCGACTGTAACTGATCCATTTTTCTCTAAAGAGACTTTAATTGAAGAACACCTTCCGGCCATAGCTTCGTCAACAGAGTTATCTAAGACTTCCCAAATAAGGTGGTGTAGACCATTTGGTCCGGTTGAACCAATATACATTGCTGGTCTTTTTCTTACTGCTTCTAGACCCTCAAGAATTTTTATATCTTTTGAATCATAGCTATTTGAATCTTTTTTAGACACGAATTATCTCCAAGATACGCTTCTATTTATTTGTTACAGCCCCTGCTGAACTCCTATTTTACTAGATTTCTAGATTATTGCTTGAGATTAGATATTTGAATATCTATGTTTTTAAGGCTAATTTTGGTATTTTTCTCAATATTTATAATTAAATTTTGTTCGTCTAGTTGTACAATTTTCTTCACCCTGGAGTTGTCAACATAAACCACTAGTGTGTCACCTAAAACTGGTCCTGCTACAACATCGTCGGCCCACCTATAGTGACTATTCGTGATGTAGTTATCTATTTTTTCAGAGTTTTTAAAATTTATACCAAAAGAATTTTTATTTGGGTTAATTTTTTCTGGCTCTTTATTAATCACTATTCGTTTGTTCTAACGGGCATAAGTAAATACTGATATGTGTCTTCTTCACCTTGGATTACAGCTGGTTTATCATTTCCAGAAAATCGTAAAAAAGCTTTGCTTCCCTCTAACACCTCTATACCTTGAATTAAATAATTTGGGTTAAAAGAAATTTTAAAATCTGTCACTTCTCCAACCTCAAGACCAAGAATGTTAATATCTACTTCTTCTACTCCACCTCCAATATCTTTGTTTGTAGAAGATATGTTGAGATTGGTTTCATCAACTATTTTTAATGTGACAGGAATAAACCCTTCTGCAACAACGGTCGATCTATCAAGAGACTCGAGTATCTTTTTTTTATCAACCTCTATTGAGAAAACGTTCTCCTTTGGAAAAAGAGCTTGGTATTCGGGATAATTTCCTTCAAGTTTTCTCACAGAGGTGTAATATTTTTCGTTATAAAAATGAAGTTCTCTTTCTGTTGAGTTTATAAAAATGTCTTGTTCAGTATCCTCAAAAAGTTTTATAGTTTCGTTTAAGGACCTATAAGAAACAATTCCTGCATCGTCTATGGGTAAGTTGGATATGGTGTTGGTTGCCAATCTGTAACTATCTGTTGAGACAAGTGTTGTTTTTTCACCTTCATTATCAAAGAAAACACCGGTAAGTATTGGTTTTCCCCCTTCTGGAGATGCTGCTATACCTACTTTTCTAAGCGCTGTAAATAATTCATAAGGAGCTAGTTTTTGGCTATTCTCTTTCTCAAAAGAGTTCTCTAATAAAGCTTTGGGATATGTTAGGTGGTCTAGTTTTCTTAGTTTGTATTCTGATTTATCAGCTTCGATCATTACTTCGCTACCAAGATCAGAAAAAACGATTTCTCCTGGGGACATTTTCCTCACCACTTCCGATAAAATCCTGGCATTAACCAGACATTCTCCATCAACCATTGAATCAACATCCAACTTGGCTTTGATGACCAAATCTAAATCAGAACCTATAACCTCACACGAACCACCTGCAACTCTTATATATAAACCCTGAAGAGAGGGTGTAGAGGGTTTAACATCAACAGCTCTTGAAACAGATAAAACTACTTCTTTGAGATCTTTTGTTTTTGTTTTAAATTTCAAATTATTCCTTTATATATATAACAACAATAAAACCGTTTAAATTGTTTAATAAACCCATTAAAGGATTAAACAACGACAAAAATATGTTGTAAGTTTTAAACATTTTAGACCTTTGATAATAGATTTTCTTTAAAAGAAACTTTATTGTTGAAAATGTTTATTTCTTTCTTCAAACCAGGAGAACCCTCAACTTTTTTAATCGAAGATAAAACTGTAGAGTGAGACCTGTTACCTACATATAAACCAATTTGGTTTAATGAATATTCTGTATGTTTCCTCATTAAGTAAATAAAAAGATGTCTAGCATTACTAACCTGCTCACTTCTGTTTTTCGACAACACCAATCTTTTATCTACTTGATATATATCAGAACAATAATCAAGAATAAACTCTGGAGTAAGCTCCAAGACTTTATTGTTTGAGTACATAGAAACAAGTTCTGCAACATAGTTAGAGTTTCCAACGCCTGTTTGCTTGTTGATTATAAGGTTATTCACAACACCGTTAATTTCCCTAAAGCTTTGAAAATCTAAAGAGGTTAGTAAGCCTAACTCTTTCTCAGTTATAAGATTTCCACCATATTCAAGGTTGTTTTTGTTTAAAACTTCAGAAAACATTTTTTGATCTGGTTTTTCTATATCTGTAACTAATCCGTTTAGAATTCTTGAAACCAACCTTTCTGGGAAACCAATAAGCTCTTGAGGTTTTTGATCTGATGCTAAAACCACTGCTTTTGAATTGTTTAGAAAATAATTAATTGTATGAAACAATTCTTCTGAAACCCCCTTTTTTCCAAGAAAAAACTGAATGTCATCAATTAATAAAATATCTACCGACCTTATTTTGTTTTTAAATAAATCTATATCTTTATTTTTAATTCCGCTTATGTAAGACTCAAGAAAAGATTCAGAATCAATATAAAAAGAAGAATTTGAAGACTTTTCGATTGTTTTTAATAGGTGGGTTTTACCAACCCCCGGCTTTCCATAAACAAACAAAGGATTAAACCTTTTTCCAGGACTTGTTACCACATTTTTAGCAGCAGTTATTGCAAGATTATTACAACTCCCAATAAACAATTCGTCAAAAACACCTAACTCATAGTTCGGTTTCTCTTCAACATATTTATCCTCTACAACTTCAGCTTCTTTTACAACCTCAAATTCTTTAGAGGGAGTAGACATGGTCTTATCAAGAACAAAAACACAATCACCAAGTTTATTTATCTTTTTATAAACTTTTTTTACAGTATCCAACACTTTTTTTTCAATAGAGTTTTTAACAAAATCTGAATTAACAATGATGTTTAGGTTTTGATCATCCCCGATTTCGAAGACAACCTGTTCTAACCAATATTTATCTGTTTTGTTTTCTATCTCATTGTTTAAACAAGAAAGAAATTCATCAATCTTACTATTCATAACTCCGCTTACAACTTTATTAAATGTAAACGACAGCTTTAATATTTCATAGAGTGTGAAAAACATATTAATTTTTAACAAGGCTGACAAACAATTAAAGAAACCCAATGATTACTAGGGATTAGACGTTCATAACTCTCAAATAAGCAACACTACCTTATGGTTATAGAATCCTAGTTAATCTGTTTTTCGCGAGTTAAAAATTGTTTTCGCGAACATGTAAAATTAAAAATTAATTTTTGTTTGTTTAAATACTCTTATGATTTATTGTTAATTAAAGGTAAAAAATGAAAAGAACTTATCAACCTAGTAATAGAAAAAGAAGCAGAAAACACGGTTTTAGATCAAGGATGAGAACCAGAGCTGGTCGCGAAATTCTGAAAAGAAGAAGAAAAAAAGGTCGTAAAATTATATCTGCCTAGGTTCTTAGTGAAATTTACAGCACTAAATAAAAAAAGTCATTTTAAAAACCTAAGAAAAGAAGAATTCTGCTTTGCAGATAAAGGCATAAAAGTTTTTGTAAAAGAGAATACTGTTGGTACAAACAGACTCGGTGTCAGTATTTCAAGTAAACATGCCAACGCTGTAAACAGAAATAGATTTAAAAGAAGGATTAAAGAAGTAGTCAGGGGTTTAGAAACAGAGTTAAATTTTGATATTTTGGTTGAGGGAAGTTCAAAAGCACCACAGCTTAAATTAATTGAAATTCAAAATATATTAACTAAACATCCACTGCTTTAAGACAAAAAATGAAAATTGTAACGGTTTTATACCAGGTTTGCAGATCTTTACTTTCCTACCTCGGGTTAGGCGGTGGTAATTGTTTATACTACCCAACTTGTTCTCAGGTAATAACTGAAAGTCTTGAGAAAAAAGGTTTGTTTAAAACTGCTCCTGTTGTTTTAAAGAGAGTTGCAATATGTAATCCTATATATATGAAATTTGGTAAAAATTGGCAATATTAGAACCATTCGCTCTTGCAATCGGCTTTTTGCTCTCTTATGTTTATGATTTTACGCTCTCATATGGGTTTGCAATAGCTATTTTAACTGTAATTATTAATGTCATAATTTTCCCTCTTACACTTCGTCAAACCAGATCTACTAAAAGAATGCAAGACGCTCAATCAGATATTAAAAAACTTCAGAAACAGTACAAGGATAATAAAGAAGAGTTAAACAAAGCTATGGCTTCAATGTATAAAGAAAAAGGAATCAACCCTCTTGGTTGCATACTTCCTCTAATCATTCAGATGCCCATATGGTTTGCTTTATTTAGGGTTCTAAGAGAGCCTTTAAGCTTTATTCCTTCAACTTCTGTTCTTTTTAAAGATCTTGAACTAAGTACAAGTCTTACATTTTTTAATATGGACCTTCAAATTCCACCCTCAGAAGTAGCGGGTTGGGTTGATAGAGTTCCATATTTAATACTGATATTGTTTGTTATTTTGACAGCTTTATATCAACAGCAGCAAATTACAAAAAAAACAGGTAAAAGTGACAATCCTCAGGCCCAACAAATGCAAATGGTGGGTAAAGTAATGCCAATATTTTTTGGATTTATTTCTTGGACATTACCTACAGGACTTGTTGTTTACTTTTTAACTGGAAATATATTTCGAATTGGTCAACAAGCTTTAATTGTGAAGCTAGATGACCGTGAAGAGGTTAAAAAAGAAGAAAAAAAAGAGGAAAATAATGAAGACTCACAGTCAAATCCAATTCAAGAAAATCCTCGTAAAAACCGCAAAAAAAGAAGGAGAAAATAGTGGCAAATAACAAATGGGTTGAGGTTGAAGCCAGATCGATTGACGATGCAATAAAAGCAGGACTAAACGAATTAAATTTAGAAGATGCAACTCAAGCAAATATAAATATACTTCGAGAACCAGAAGGTGGTGTTTTCGGTGTCGGTGGCACAAAAGCACTTGTAAGAGTCTCTGTAAGAAACGGTGGATCTAGAAACTATACGAATAAAAGACACAATAATAATCGAAATAACAATTCAAAAACATCCAATAAAAATGGATACAAAAAGCAATATGATTCAAAAAAACCAAGAGTTGAAGCCGATAAGGATGAACAACTCAAAGTATCAATTGATTTTTTGAAAGGATTGGTTAAATCTTTTGGGCTCAAAGGAGATGTTGAGGGAAGCTTAGAAGATGATAGTTTAGTAGTCAAAGTTACTGGAGAGCAAACAGAAGCTCTTGTTGGCGATAAAGGCTTTATTATTAGATCTTTACATGAATTAACAAGAACAGTTGTGCAAAGAAAAACAAGTGCTGGTACAAGACTTAGACTTGATGTCGCTGACTATGCATTAAAACGTAAAGAGGCACTTACTATTTACGCTGAAAGGCTAAGTAAGCAAATAAAGGAAGATAAACAGGAAGTCATGTTAGAACCAATGAACTCTGTAGATCGTAAAACCCTACATGACGCTGCATCAAATTTTGATGGAATAAAGTCATATTCAGAAGGAAGAGAACCTTACAGATCAGTTGTGTTTGCTCCTGAAGAAGAAGAATGACTTTTGAACCCCAAGTTCCTGACTGGGGTAAAAAACTTGTAGCTCAAAATTTAGATCAGCTAATCATTTATCATGACTGGCTATGTAATACCGGAATAAAAACAGGTCTTATTAGTCCAAAAAGCAAACAATTTGTATGGGATGAGTTTGTTGTCCACTCTCTTTATTTTGGAAAAATAATATCTGAACTCCAAGGTGAAGTCGACGTAATTTCAGACCTTGGAACTGGAGGAGGAATACCTGGAATTCCTATAGGGATCACCACAAACCTTACAGTTAATTTAATTGATGTAAAAGAAAAAAGAATTTTTGAACTTTCACGATTAATCAAAATACTCAACAATAATAATATCTTTGCCATACAGGATGATGCTTATAATTACATAAATAAAGGTGGTTTTTTAGTATCTAGATGCTTTATATCAAGTGAGAAAGTAATAAATTCCCTAGAAACTAATAAAAACACCACATATTTAGTCTCATCTAACGGAGAAGACCTAGTTTACGACTCAAATGTGTTTCACGTGAAACACGAAAATTTTAAAATCAATAAAGACGACATAAGACACATTGATGTTATAAATGTTAAGTGAAAACAATTGCTGTAGTTTGTCAAAAGGGTGGAGTTGGTAAGACAACAACGGTAATCAATCTTGCTAGCGTGCTTTCAAGAAAAGGATTAAAAATATTGATTGTTGACACAGATCCTCAAGGAAATGTATCTACATATCTTAATCAAAACAAAAATTCAGAATTAACCACCTCAACAACTCAAATTTTAGAGGGTGAAAATAACATAGTACCTATAAAAGTATTTGAGAATTTATACCTAATACCTTCCGATGTAGACATTAAAAAACACAATTCAGAAAAAATAGTAGGTGGATCAAAACTAAGAAAAATTCGACAAAATGAGACTATAAAGACTTTTGATATAGTATTTATAGACACACCACCAACCATGAGCTCCTTAGTTCAAGAAGCACTTTCAACATCTGATTATTACTTCATACCAACTAAACCAGAGTTCCTAGCTGTCGAAGGAGTGGGCCAGGCAATGACATTTGCCAAACAAACAATTTCCGAAGTACCCCACACAGATCCACATTTTCTCGGAGTTGTTCTTAATCAAGTTGATACAAGACGAGCAAGTTACCATGACTTTGTTATGGAGCTAGAACAAATACTTACCAATA